>Ga0102947_1000278_pt1 | contig 19002 bp, 25 predicted proteins | sample SalPon2A_A_D2_MG_FD_78210 | JGI IMG/M metagenome (GOLD analysis project Ga0102947, IMG submission 78210) | Soil microbial communities from South San Francisco under conditions of wetland restoration - Salt Pond MetaG R2A_A_D2_MG | ecosystem: Environmental > Terrestrial > Soil > Wetlands | place... | reverse complement strand
CCAGTAACCAATTTTGCATCATCAATTAAAATTGAATTAGTTTGGTATGTCTCAATTAGCAAATTATCTAATTCTTTTATCAAATCATTTTTCCTATTGTTCATTGCTTGAAAATCAATTCCAGCATTATCTTGAATCTCTTTGTATATTTGTTCTCTTAATTCATTGTTTTCAAAAAAAATTTCAAACAATTTCTGGTGATCAAAATCTTTGTATCCTTTTTCTTTTAATTTATCTAAAACGAGTTGATCATTATCATCAGAAATTTTCTGCTCCTTATTTTTTGTTAATTCTAAAATTTGTGCTAATTCTTTTTGTAAATCAATTACCTTTTGTTCTGGTTTATAATAAAGCAGTACATGATACTGTAAGGATAAATGCCCAGAAATTAAGTAGTTTCCTTCTTTAATTTCAAATTTTGTAAAAATTCTTCTTAAATCTTCGTTGTTTGATATAGATACTTCTTGAATTGTCCAATCTTTCAAATTTTTTATAAATTTCTCATAATAATTTCGGACTAATTCGGGATCAAATGTTTTCTGTTCGGTAATGGTAGCATCCCCAAGCATCACTTTAGTTTCAACTGTTTTAGTAATGTCTTGAATTTTTTTTTGAAAGGTTTGTTGGATAATTTCATTTTTTGAATTTAAATTTTGAATGAATTCGTTTGGGGATCTTGCTCCTAGTCGCACAAAAATATCGAATTTTTGGAGTCCTTAAACCTTACACCTTGGGAATCCTATTAAATGGAAAAATGTATTCAAATGAATATGTCTAATAATGATATTATCTGTACAGTTTGTTATACCAAAATAATAGTATATTTTCATGAAAAATACGAAGGAAACCGAGGAAAATGCCCCAATTGTCATACTGATTTCCCCTTAGAATAGATTCAAAAATGACTTAAAATATAGGATCAAAGATGTCGTCCGATAATCCCAAAGGCCAAAAGAATTCCCCCGATATCATAGATAGACTTCTTGAACAAAAAGGAAACAAAGTGATAGATTCAGAAACCATGATAATTGAAACTCAAAAACGAGTTTGGGGGGCATTAAAAAAAGGATATGAATATTCTGGAGTAACAAATGACTCTGAAAATTTTTTAAGAGAAAATGTTTTTAAAAAAATCAATATCATAGTTCTCTATGTAGATTTAGTTGGATCCACAACTATGACTTTAGAATTACCTGCTGAAAAATTAGCCACTATAATAAGTTCTTTTTCTCAAGAGATGGCATCCGTAATTCGAGATCATAATGGCCTAGTGCTCAAATTTGTCGGGGATGCAGTAATCGGATATTTTAACGCAAATGAAAATACATTATTAGCATCAGACAATGCAGTTACTTGCGCAAAATCTATGATAACAGTAATTGAAAAAGGAATTAATCCCATCCTAAATCAATATGACTATCCAGATTTAATGGTGAAAATTGGAGTTGATTATGGACAAAGTATTATTGTAAGATATGGATCAAATGAAACAACTTCACATGTGGATTTAATGGGACCAGTTATGAACATTGCCTCAAAAATTCAAGGAATGGCAAAACCAAACCAAATTTTAATTGGTCAGGATGTATATCAAAGAATACATCCTAAAACTCAGAAAAATTTTTCCGAAAAAATTTGGGGAGAAAATGAATGGAAATATAGGTCACGATTAACTGGAGAAATCTACAAAGTCTATGAGTATAACGGCTAAATGGTAAATTTTTCAGGACACTCAACATGTTCGTAATGATGTTCGGTGAATTTTTCTTGAACTACATAAATAACAATTTTATGTAATTCCTGTTCTTGAATTTCTTTTTTACATTTCATGCATTTTTTATTTTTGCCCGTCATTGCGTATCAGCGATCTTAAATCCTAATCTATAAGGATCTGCGATCAGCTCGATTTGAGTAAAACTGACATTAAATTCACTTTTTAGTATATCAATCGCCTAAAGCAAAGCAGAAATATGGTAAAGAAAGATGAAAATTATGGATGAGCAATTAATTCTACATTTAAAAGATCTTTATTCTTTAAATCCCGACATTTCTCATAGAGCATTTCAGTTTCCAAGATTGCCACCGGGAATAACCAATCCGATGTTCAAAATGTTTGAGAATCCAATAAAGAATAAACTCTTGTCAGATGCAGATAAACTCAATAAAAAATTAGATGGTTTTCAGAACTCTTACCAACAACACGCCTCGGGATTGATGACAATGAATTCAACAGGTCTTGTTCCTCCCGGACATCCATTATACTCTGACAAAAATTCAATTAAAATTCTCAAAGTAGAAAATGACAAGTTATTAAAACAAAATTTAGAATTAAAGAAAAAACTGGATAAAAAAGAATCTTAACAATAGTTTTTACTTTATTTAGTAAATTTTATTTTTTCTTCCAGTGCGAATCCTTATTAATTTCCAATCGAACTTTTATTATGGTAAAGACTCCTGCTGAAAAATGGAAAGACACCATAATAGGCTATAGAAAAATTTGCCAAAAAATTATTCAGGTTTCAAAAAGTGTTAGATATGCTGGTGTGATTAACTCCTACGGTAGAACTTTAACAGGCATTGTTAGATCTGATGTAAAACCACTATTAAAATCAGAGCAAGTAAAAAATGAATTTTTTACACTGGCAACTTTGATGAACTCCAGGAACGATGCTACCAAGGCAGTGGGTAAATTGAATTATGTTTTACTTGAACATCAAAAAGTATCAATTGTGGTTTTCCAAAAAAATAAAATAACAATTTATGTTTCGATAGATAGAAAGGAAAAAAACATTAACTCGATTATTTCAAAAATTAAAAAATTAATTTAAGCTGGTGTAAATCCATGATACCCACTAGTTTGTTCAGTTTTATCTCTGAAAATAGGTTCAAATAAAGAAACAAGATATCCATCAGGATCTAAAACTACTGCATTTTTTCCAGCGTCTCTTTCTACAATGTCACGATAAATTTCTACTCCTTTTTCTTTTAATTCATTCACAGAGGATTGTACGTCTCCGACAAGAAACCCTACGGTAATTCCATTGTCAATAGAACTTCCAATATGTTCAGCCGTTAGGGATGCGGGATGCAAACTCAATAGCGCCCCTGAAGTTCCCAAATCTACCCAAGATCTTCTTTGTTTTTTAATTGGAAGACCAATTAGATCATGGTAAAAAGCGATGGATTTATCAAGGTCTTTAACTGCCAAAATGACATTCCCCACCTTTTTAATATTCACAGTAAGCCCTCTGCGTTCGTATGTTAAATTCTTTGTTATTGAACTTCCACCATAGTTTCAGTCCTCTCTACACCGCTTATTTTCTGGATTTGCGTAGCAATATCTTTGATTGTTCCTAGCTCAGCGACTTCAATAATAGCTACGGCATCGAATTGACCACTTGTTGGAAAAGAATCTCGTACATGGCTAACCTTGCGTAGTCTAGCAGCTATCAATTTTTTCGGAGATTTTACCAGAATAATTGCTCTTACCAACCCAGGTCTACCTCCACTTCAATTAATGTCTCTGTGGTTACAATCTCTTTAATTTTTTTAAGGTCGATAACCATTTGATTAATCTCGTCCATAGTTCCTCGCATCACAGTGCAAATGTCGGCTCTACCAGTTACCACCATTATATCTTTGATAATTTTTCGCTTTTTCTTTAATACCTGTACCACAGCATCTACCTTTCCAGGTTTAACTGAAATAAGGCATAATGCTCTCATGTATTAGTGTATGAAACAGAAAGGAATAAAGATTTAGTCTGAGGCTTCCTGGGACCTTGCTTCCTCGAGATATGCCCTTCTTTCCTCATTGATTTTTTCTTGATCAATTGTAAGATCATCATCAATAATGGCAATTCCATCTCCGTAATCTTCTTGTTGAGATTTTTTAGTCTTAGATTTTGCCTTTGATTTTACCGTTTTGGCTTTAACAGTTTTTTTAGTTGTTTTCTTTTTACTTTTTTTTCCTGCCATCAATGTCGAAAAACAAGAGTTGTACTTGTTTATAAAAATTATGAAGAATAATTAAGCGAACAGAAAAAGTGCCAGGGGCGAGATTTGAACGCGCGACAGCCCGGTCTTCAGCCGAGTGCTCTCCCAGGCTGAGCTACCCTGGCACAATAAAAATTCTTTTGGATACAAAATTAAAGTTTGTCTTTTCAGACTTTCCAGATGTTTTCCTTGTTTCCTTTTCTCTTGTTTATAACTCGTCCTAAAACAAAGAGTAGATCTGAGAGACGATTGAGATATTTCAGGCAATTTTCATTTATTTTCTCTGAATCTTTTAATAAAACGATACAGGTTTCTGCTCTCCTAACAATTGCCCTAGTGAAATGTAATTGTGCAGCAGAAATATTCCCTCCCGGCAGAATAAAATTAGTCAAAGGTTTTAATTCCGCTTCGTAACTATCGATTAATTTTTCAATTTTTATCAACATCGAAGATGAGATTCGATTTTTATTATCAAATAAATTTGGATTGGAAAGATCTGCCCCTGCGATAAACAAATCGTTTTGGATTTGTATTAGAACATCTGTAATGTCAGAATCTAATTTAGTGGACAAAACAATTCCCAAAAAAGCGTTCGCTCCGTCAAGGGCACCATAGGCAACAATTCTTGGGTGAGATTTTTTTAGGCGTGAATTTCCTTGTAACCCAGTTGTCCCATCATCTCCAGTTTTCGTATATATTTTCAATATCTTCTTTGAGTTAGATTTACTATTATGTTGTTCTAATAAACAAATTCTCGAAAAACTGATTAGTCCTATTAATTTCTAAATAATAATATTGATTTTAGATTTTTTGGCAATTGCGGCCAATTTAAAGGCAATTCCAAGGCAAGGTTGGATTGAAAAACTTTCTATAAAGAATGCAGAATCAGTAGCAGATCATACATTTTCCATGGCAATTTTTGGAATGGTTCTTTCAGATTCCCAAAATTATAAAACCGAAAAAATTTTAAAAATGATTTTACTTCATGACTTGGCTGAATCTATCACAGGAGACTTTACACCACAACAAAAATCAGAACATGAAAAATTTATTTTAGAAAATAATGCCTTTGATAAAATTTTAAATTATTTACCTGAAAATCTTCGAAAGCAATATTTTTCTATTTGGGAGGAATACCAAAAAAATGATTCAAAGGAAGCTAATTTTGTTCATCAGATTGATAAGCTAGAAATGGCTCTTCAGGCCAAAATTTATTCAAAACAAATTAAATTAACTGACGATTTAAAACCATTTTTTGACTCGGCAAAACGAGAAATAAAGGATCCAAATCTCTTAAAATTATTTAACCAAATATGTAATAATTAAATTATCAAGAAATGTCAGAAAGTTCAAAAGAGGAATTAATTGAAGTTCAAAAACAGATAATTGGAATTCTTTTTGAAGTGGTAAAAAGATTACAGACAAATAATGATTTGGATGATGAATATTTTCAAATAATTTCTGGAAATCAAAACACGGAAAAATCTGAAGAACGCTTAAAAAACATTCTAAATGAACGAAATGAAAATGCTAAAATTGTTGGAAGGTTGTTAGAAAAACTTCAAAATTAATTATCACAATTACAATCATCGTCTGAGATAATCTTAAGTTTAAGGGTTTGCTGAAATTTATTTTGTATATAGTGGGCCAAATTAGTAACTCTAATAATAGAAGATTTGTTTTTCCAACTTCCCTCATTTTCAAACCAGGATTCGATATCATCCAAATCATACCTTTCCCCATCTTCAATTATAGTTTGAAAAATAGTTTTAATCTCTTCAATTTCAGATTCTTTTAAATTATCTTTATCTTCTATTTGAGTAGTTATTTCATTTAATTTAATTATTACAGGGTTTGTTAGAGGCATTATTTTTCTTATTTATAAAATAAATTTTCACAATATCTAAACTTATTCATAAAATAATGATATTTTCTTAAAATAAAAATAATTAATATTCATCAAAGTAAATTAATTTATTGTCGAATTTGTGATTGTTTTTATACTAATTTGAATTTCAAGTTTTTATGCAATACTTTCAAGCTTTAAAACTAGGTCAAAAAAGAGTAGAACAATCAAGAGAATATCTAAATAAAATTACCGATGGAAAAGCAATGCCTGCATTAGCGTTAAGGGATAACAAAACTAATGTTTGGGAACCAGTTGGTGATGAGAATTTGTATGCATTTGTAGATGAAACAGCTGGTTTTGTCTTAACGGATACAAGTGGATATATTTTGGCCTTAGTAGATAAAAATGGAACTTCCAAGTCAATTGCACAAGGAATTACCAAGGAACAAAAAAAGAAATTTGAAACTATTTTTCAATCTGATAACATTTTAGAATATAAAGGAAAAGTTGTTTTGCCTGTATAGATAAATTAACAAATTTTGTGCTTAAATTTATCCCCAAACCTTTTTGAGGGAATGACTATGAATTGAGACATTGAAAAAATATTCTCAAGAAGTTGAAGTTAGTGGTCATTTAATTGACTCTATGATCTTGACAAAAATCTTTGACAAAATAATGAATCAGGGGGGCGAATTTGAAATTTTGGATTTAACTGTAGGGAAAAAGAAAAAAGATTCTAGTCATGCAAAAATTCTAGTAACTGGAAAAAATTCTAAACATCTTGAGGAAATTATTGATGATATTCATCGAGATGGGGCCATTCCTCATAATGAAAAGCAGGTCAAGCTAAAAAAAGCTCCCAAAAATATGGTAATGCCTGAAAATTTTTACAGTACCACAAATAATGACACTTGGATTTTTCATAACAAATCTTGGATTTATGTGGAAAGTCAAATGATGGACAAATGTATTGTTGTAAAGAAAAACCGAGCTTTTTGTGTCCCCATTAGAGACATAAAAAAAGGAGATTTTATAGTAGTGGGAGAAATTGGTGTCAAAGTTTCTCCTCCCGAAAGACCAAGGGACCAAGCAAATATTTTTGCTTTTATGGGAAGCAGTAGTTCCAGTGAAAGACCAACCCAGCATATAGCGAAGAAAGTTGCATGCGATATTGTTAGTACAACAAAAAAAGGAGGAAAAATTGTTATTGTAGGGGGTCCGGCAATTGTGCACACTGGTGCTTCCAATGCTCTAGCAGATTTGATTAAAAGAGGATATGTTCATGCGGTACTAGCTGGTAATGCATTAGCTGTTCATGACATTGAATACGCTACTCTAGGAACTTCCCTCGGAATGTACGTACATGATGCAACATTGGCAAAACGGGGACATAGAAACCATATGGATACTATTAATGCAGTGTTCAAAGCTGGTTCTATTCAAAAAATGGTTCAACAAAAAAAACTAAAAAGTGGAATATTTTATGAATGTGTAAAAAATAATGTTCCTTTTGTTTTAGCAAGTTCAATTAGAGATGATGGTCCTTTGCCTGATGTCATAACAGATGTGGCCCAAGCTCAGCGAGAATACAAAAAAATACTAAAAGATGCAAGCATGGTTATAATGATTTCAACTATGCTTCACTCTATTGCCACAGGAAACATGCTTCCTTCCAATGTCAAGGTAATTGTAATTGATATTAATCAACCAACAGTAACAAAATTAATGGATAGAGGAACATGGCAAGCTTTAGGAATAGTATCTGATGTAGGTGCTTTCTTACCGTTAGTAGCACAAGAAATTAAAAAATTAAGATAATTAATTTGCAGCAGATAACCTTGGGTGCAACACGTGATACCCATTTTCATTGAATCGGATGGGGTATACTTGTTCACTATGTTTTATTCCCCTCATCTTAATTACCTGGATAGACCTATCCATTGTGCTTGTTTTTTGGGTATGATTTAAAATTACAATTCCTGATGCTTCATACCATTCTGGTGGAGTTCTCGATTCCAAGTTTTCAGAAATAAAAATAGAAGTGCATTTTTGTTCATCTAAAGAATGAATCATTTTTTGAATTCCTTGACGAGTATTAAATTGATTTCCATATTGAATACTTAAAACAGAAAGAGAGTCAACAACAAGCCGTTTTGCGTGAATTTTTTTTATTCCCTGTAAAATCAATTGAGTTAAATGCGTGAACGGAAAAGGTTCACTCTCATACAAAAGGTCTCCTGATTCAAATGACTCATCATTTATTTTAAATGGCCGGGCGTCAATTATCATAATTTTTTCTTCTCCAATTAATTTTTCAATATTCCACCCAAAAGCACGAAAGTCGCTAATCAATTCTTGTGGACTTTGGGTCAAAGTTACAAATATTCCTGGTTCCTCAAAATCCAAGGCGCCATTATGAAGAAATTGCATTCCAAATGTAGATTTTCCACTTCCAGATTTTCCTGATAAGACTATGGTTTTTCCTTCTTTTAATCCCCCATCTACAATTAAATCAAAACCTGGAATTCCTGTTCGAATCTTTAAATCTGAATTATTCACAATTAAAAACAGATATTTTTCTATATAAAGAAGAGTGAGTTTGTCTGATATACACATTTAGAGAATATATTGAATTTTTACTAAAGTGGTATTGATTTTGATTTTGCCCACAATAAATCAAACAATAATTTTTTAGAGTAAATCATAGAGCTTGAGTTTGTCCACATAGCAGTAACATTTTCTTTCCCAAAATCAGAATTTTTCATAAAGAAAAGAATTTCTTCATCATCTTTTATCACAAAACAAATATCACCATCAGTAGTAGCAGGGAATTTTTTAACATTTGTTCTATCTATTTCATCAAAAACGTAAAGAGTCCTTGTTGAAGAATTTGTTAGAATTCTTAAATCAGTTTCTGATTTGTCAAGTGGTTCTAAAAAGTTTGCATGGTAAAATTTTAGAAAATCTTTCTCGTTTCCAATTATTTGAAATTCTTTTTTGGTATTTATTATCATATCATTGATTTTACCATAAATTTGATTCTCTCCTTGTAACATTTGGAATTTATCCTCTTTGGCCACATCGGGTTCATTGTGATAGTTGGGTATAGTGTCCCAAAGTTTAGTAAGATCTTCTTCTTGCTTTTCTAATTTTTTAATTCGCTCTTTTTCAGTGTTTACCATTGATTTTATGGCATTAGATAATGGTAATGCTGAAAATTTAATTGGGTGCTGAAAGGTTGCCGAAACAATACCCTTGTTTTGAAGAGTGGTAAGAAGATGATATGTTTCAGTTCTTGGAAGCTTTAGTGCTCTACACACTTCAGGAGCAGTTTTTGAGCCATATTTGCCCAAAAATATGTACACCTTACATTGATTTGCAGTTAGGCCAAATTTTGAGAATTGGTCTTGTAGTTGATCAATTGATTGTTTATGTTCATATGAACTTGAATCTGGATCGTTTTCAAATATAGTCGTCTGGTTAATTTCAGTCATTTTTTGTTCTCCTAGGGCAGTTCAACAAAATGGTTTGATTTAGAGAGATCAGGTCAATTTGCTTTGATCGAGTTGATCGTAAAACTGATCTTTTATTAAAAGATATAACTGAGCAGACGCCTGATACTGTATTTTTTAGGTTAATAATTGATGTTTTTTTCATCATTCACACCCCGTCGTTAAGATCGATTTGAAAGAGAATTTCTCTCTTTTTGAATCGGTTTTTATAAATGCTAATTCATATGGTCCATCTTGTTGCTCAAATCCTACGCCTGATAATTCTTTTTTAATTCCAGATTTAATCAATTGTTCCAGACTGGCCTTTGTATTTGTTAATCTTTCAGATTTTTCCTTCATTTCCTCTAAGGATTTAAAATACAACTCTAGCTCCCCTCGAGTTCCTACTCCATTGTAAAGATGTAGATTTTCATAATTTATCCAATCCTCAGATTGTCCTTTTTTGGATTTTTTATTTTGTTTAGAATTTTTTGATTTTTTATCATTTCCTGGTTTATTTTTTGATTTTTTATCCTTGTCTTTAGTATTTTTTGATTTGTCAGGGTTTAATTTTTCCTTTAGATCAGATAATTCCTCGACGTTATTTTTTTCTCCTTCTCGTATTTTATCTCCTATAAATTTTGATTGTACATCAATTTTTTTATCTAATTCTTTAATTTGTTTATCTACTAATTCCTGTAATTCTGAAATTGATTCAAAACGTGAAATTTTATGATTCAATATTATGATGCCTCACTGGAAAGTTTAGATTCTGAATTGGTTTGATTTTCTACATTTGGATTTAAATTATCAGATAAATCTTTTGTAGAATTTTCTTCTAGTATTTCTGTATTGTTTTTTTCTGCGTTTATTTTTTGAATTTTTTCTAATTTTGTAGTTACCGATTTTAAGAAGGTAATATTTTTATTTTGAATAATTTTTTCATTTTTACACAATTCAATTATTGGCATTATCGAGTTTTTTAAAATTTCTGCAATTTTTTTAGTTGAAAACTCATCTAATCTTTTTTGATCTACCTTACCATTGGTTTTTTTAATTACTATGTCTAATGAAGGGGTTAAGGTAATTTTAGTGTCATCTGCCTCGTTGAAAATTTTTGGAGATAACTCTACTGAGAATCCTAAAAATTCTGTAATTATTTTTAACGAATTATACAGTTCATCGATTACGTTTCCCTTTTCACTTTCTAATTCATAAATTTGAACAGATTCATCTACTAAAAGATCAGTGCTTTTTAAAACCTCATCAAATTCCTTGATTTCAGCCTCGATACTATTTGCCATTATTATAAGAGGTTAAAATTGGATAATGAGTGTGGGTATGTAAGCCAGAATTACAAACAGCTATGTAACCCGTACAATTCCAATAAAACTGCTATGAAGAAAAACCTGTCCGGATGCATCAAACCCATCTAAAAATACATACATTCCATATCTTCCTTCAGGAATAATTGTACTGGAAGGATTTCCAGGCTGTTCACGAGGTATATCAAATTCAACAGGCATTGTTTCATCGACATACATAGGTGGACTATCCTGATCTGAGCTTAAGGCAGTTCCGTTTGCAGAGTGGATTATTGAGGCGTATGGGGAACCAGTAATCTCATCTTTAAAAATAACCCTACTCTGGTATTTAATCCATGTATCTGTGGGACCTGGATTAAAGATTCCAATTGTGCCAGTTCCAGAATTATCATATGTTGCATATCCTGGTATTCCTACATCTGGCAGAGGGGTTTTAAGGAAACTGCTTCCGGATCCAGAAATAATATCTGTGTCATCTATTGCCATTTTCATATTTAGATTTCCAATAACTTTAGGGGAATATGTCATGTTTAGCATTAATCTTTCTCCTGGACCAATAACACGTTCTTCATTGGGAGTTGCAGTAAAATTCATCTCTCCCCAAATATCAGAAATTGGCGTTGTATATTCTCCAAAATCACTAGAATATTTGATTGGAAAATTCAAAGTCTGAGTTATAGTTTTATTGGATAATCCCAAATTGCCACCGAACTCATCTACAATTCTTATATCAAAATTCAAAAAATGACCATCTGTACCATAATTTGTATTAAACAAATCAGTAATCTCTTGTTCTGTGGTTTCATCTAAAGCATAATCATCCCAGTGAATTATATCATCCAGCATGCCGTTAAACCCATCTGTTCCGCTGGCATCGCTTGCCCCAATAAAAATATCATCTGTAAGAATTATACTTCCATTGCCACCATTGCTGTCGGTATCCTCTAAATTACCATCTACATACAATTCACAATCATTTTCCCCCGGCATTAAAGCTACAAAATGATGCCATGAATCATCCCTATAGTTTACAGCGCTAATACAGGTTGCAACCTCCAAAGATGAGCCCGCGTCCAATTCAAAGATTAAATTACCAGATGAATTGAAATAAATTTTGTAATAATCGTTTCCACTGCTACTTTGGCCATAGAATATTGTTTGGTCACTTGCAGGGCCTGAACTATATCCATAAAACCATCCAGATGTTGTGGCAGGACTTGACTCAAGATTATTATCATCAGTTACTGTTATGGATGCAAATTGATTCCCTAAAAATTCATAGGCACCAGCCCCTTGATGGCCTGTAGCGATCCATGTGGGTCTGTTTGACCCTGTACCTAATGTCATTACACTATTTGTTGTAGTGTCCAATGGAGAATCAAGATCTTTTTCAAAGTGATATGACAAATCTTCACTAGAATCTCCGCTATGCATCAAACTTTCAGGCATTGGACTGCTGATGTATCTTACAATAGTATTCCAACTTCCATCAGGAACGTTTACCGTGACATTTCCATCGGTATTGGTGTAAAACAATGCATTTGTGGAACTAAAATCTATAATCTCTCCCAAATTATTTTCTGGAGATGAAGCCCACATTTGTCGTTCTCCCAAAGAATCAAAATTTTCTTTATGAAAATACATTATGTCCTGTGGAGTCGAAAGAGTTGAAAAAAAACTACTTACCAACGAACTTCCACTTTCTTGGGCAAATTCAATCACTTTTACTTCAACATCCTTAGTAACTGTATTTCCAGGAACTTCATTTAGGATACTTGCTTCAAACCTAACTTTATCACCATCATCTCCAGATATTCTATATGTCCATTCAAAAATTGCTGTTTCACCCTTTTTCAGAACAGAGTGTGGCTCAGGAGAGTTCCCTATTAATTCAGGAATTGCTCCTAAAGAAGTTGCGTTTAGTAAAGGCTGAATATTTGTATATATTGTATTTTGGGTAGAATTGTTGGTAACAGCTAATAAAATTGTAGATTTGAAATTGGTCGGGACTACCTCAGGTAATGCAAATAATTGAAGTTGTAATGGATCAGTTGATGCATTTACCGAAAATTCTTTTGTTGTCCCTCTATCGGTAACCAATTTCATTTTGTATGATTGAGTCTCTAGAGCAGTAAAAGACAGACCTTGAAGAATGTCCTTTGCCGTATTTCCAGTAGTTACAGTTTTGTTTAAATTAAATTTATACACCTCATCTACTCCAGTAACGTTTTCAACCCATAATCGAGTAAAAGACACTGGAATGTCACCCGAATTATATACATCTAAATTAATTTTATTATTTTGAATTGCTAGTCTTGATATGTCAAAAGATTCGTTTTTCCTATTTTCCCTTTCTTGATCAACTGCAAATACCTCTTCCGAAAAATTTTCAAATAAATTCATGCTGTACGTAAGATAACTTGCAGCAGTAATTATTACCACCAGGAAAAAAACTCCCCCAACCACTGTAGTTAAGGCTCTTCTTTGTTTCATGGCCCCATAGCATATGTTTGATAGATGGAGCCTTTTTCAGTTGTAATTGTAACTAGAATAGGATCCGTTGTTGTCCAATTATATGTGATTTCTCTAGATAAAATATCATCTCGAAGAATTCCTCCATCTGAATAAAGCTTAACTGTTTTATCAACAGAATTGTCCAAGGTTATCTTTGTTACATTTAATCCATTGCTTCCAACATTACTCATTGTTAAATTTAAAAATTTATTTGGAATGTTTCCGAACCAAATATGTTCGATTATCAAATATTCATTTAGTTTGTTAACTCCATCCGAATATACCGTATTAATTTCAGTTTGTTCAGAAGTAAATATGCTATTTGACCAGGCAGTTAACATACTTCCCATAATAGCTACTGCTGAAAGTAAAATTCCCGTCGATACTATGGTAGCTAACGCTCTGCGCTTGGTATGCTTACCCATATAAAAAAAACCAAAAAATCCATATTATTCATCAAGGTGTATTTTCAAAAACTTACATTGCCTTTAATTACAAATTTAACCATGTTCAGAACAACCTTTCCCACATGCTGGGCATGAATTATTATCAGTTTTCCCTCTAAACAAACCTATTTGATTTGACAATCCAAAGGAGAACATGGCATATGTCCATAAAAATAAAATTTCAGCCATATGCCCATGGTAATAGAGATTCTGAAGTGATAAAAATAGAACACTATTATCGCCAATTATTTGGGAAATTATACCTAAACATATGAGAGAGAGCATGAAGTTTACATCACCTTTAAAAAATAATACAACACCAAGCAAGGCAGGAATTAAGATAATCGAATCTAATATCGGATAGGCAAGTAATACAGGATAATTTTTATCGGTAAATTCTGAGGGTGCGTCAAAAATCATAATTAAGGAAGGGATTAGAAGAGATATTGAAATTACAATTACTCCAATTATTAATTTTTTTGAAATTAGTTTTGCAAATGGCCTTAAATAAAAAACAAGCGATGCAAAAAATAATTGATATCCAGTAATATAGAAAAAATCATTAGCATATTCCCACGCATCAACGCCCAACACAATATGATAAAAAACTTCCACAGTTTCAGCACAAAACCAATATGTTGAAAATAACATAAACAAAATCCAAGCTTTGCCGTGATTTCCCTTAATACCATATTTTGAAACCATAAAAAAAGAAAATATCATTACAGTAGCAGAAAGAATTATTGAAAATAGATTTGTAGTATTTTGGGCTACATCTTGCCCCACAATATTTGCAAGTAAAACAATTGAAGTTATTCCTAATAAAGTAAAAAGTAGGTATTCCTGTACGTTAAATCTTTGATAAAATAATTGCAATTAGTTACCTCGCAATAATTTTTAGGAACTCTTGAACTGGTTTTGAACCAGACATGTTTTTTAGGTTCTTTTTGATGGAATCGATTATTGTTACATGTGCTTTTCCATAAATATCCTTAAGAATCCTTGTTAAAAATTCAGGTTCTTCAAAACAATCAGCAAAAGTTCTATTATAATCATCCATCAAACGCTGCTTTACTTTATTTAAATCAGGCTTACCAATTTCTAGCAATGATTTCTCAATCGCGCCAATAATCATGACCTTGGGATCTTCACTTGTTGGAATTACTCCCCAATCAACTGATTTTATGATTTTTCTCACTTCTTCTTGAACTTCAAAATCATCACTTGTCATTGCAACCAGAGTTTCATTTCCGGCATCAATTGGGGAGGCACCGTCAGCAATTATTCGTGCCCAATTTGCCAAATCACCGACAGAGGGACCATATGGTAAATCTCCTGTTTTGTATTCTTGACGCAATTTAGCTGCTACCTGTACAATATTGGCTGCAGTTTCTCTAAAAATTCCAGAGCGTTCAACAAGTAGATTGATTTCTTTTTCGTCTATATGGGTGTTCACACTCATGTAATCAAAATTTAACCAAACACTCATTCTTCTTCTAAAAGCCGCATTAAGGGGTTTAGTTCCCGTAAATTCCGCAGAAAATGGGTTCATGCTGATAATCATATAAGCGTCTTTGTGTCTAGTGATAAGTTCATTATCTTTTTCGTTTAAAACCATATGTCCCCTTGCATCTAAAATTGGATTTAGCTTTGTTGCTACATCTTGTTTCATCATATTTGCTTCATCAAGATAAAGTATTCCACCATGTCTACACCAAGAGGTAATTATTCCGTCAATCCAATTTTCTTTTCCTAATCCAATGTATCGTCCAAATAAATCATATGCCGATGTTTGTAACCCACAATTGATTTCCCATAAGGGAAGCTGAGTCAACTCTGCTACAAGATAAATAATATGGGTTTTACCTGTACCACTTGGCCCAATGCAAGCACATTGTTTGAAATAACCAAGAGCTCGAACAATTCTTTCAACATAATTTTCTCCTTTATCGTAATAAGGGGGTGTGTCAGTGGGAATCAGGTCTTCCATTTCAGGAGGAAAATTAAATTTGTCTGGGTTTATGTATTTTTTAATATCATATTGATGTAATTTTGTGGTGTCTATCTTTTTATTTTTTGAAAAATTAATTTTGAGACTAAAAGATTCATTATCAATCTTTGATGTTTTTCGATTTTTAATGTTACCCTCAGATGTACCTGAAATCATAAAATTTAGTCATTACAAAAACGTTAAACAAAAGGGATGTATTGCCATGCTACAGACAGGCTGTTAATTACCAATTATTTGGATATTAGTCATGAATCATGAGATAGGAGTATCTAATTTAATGTTCAATAAGGCTTCAAATGAACAAATAGAATTTAAGAAATATGACATTAATGTTGAACTTGAAGAGGAATCAAGCAACGAACAAAAAACAATTCTAAAATATTCTCTAGATTTAACCTCCAACCCCAAAAATGCAGTAATTAACATAAGTGGCAATACCATTCTTAGTGGAGAACAATCAGAAATTGAAGAATTCCTAAAACAAGAGGATGAAAAAACTCCAGAAGTAGTATCTCTAATTTATCAAGAACTATTTCCGTTGATGTACATAATTTCAAAAAATATGAAAATTCCTTCACCTGCTCATACTATATCTCAAAATAATGTTAGATCTCCAGAGGAACAAAATGGCGATGAAAAAAAAATTGAAGAAAAATCCTCAGAGACACAAACGAATGACATCAAAGAAGAAGAAAAAGAAAACAACCCATCAGAAATTGAATCAGAGAGGATGGAAAATAAAAATGAGACCAACACAGATTTAGATCAAAAACCAACCCCAGAAAACGAATCTTCATGATAAGAATTGCAACAAACATTTCTTGATATAATTTATAAAATTTTTTATGATACTGCCCAAAGAGATTTTAAAGATGTAAAATTATTATTATCAGAAAATTTTTCTTATCCTACAATTGAATTTGAACCAATAATTAAAGTAGAAATTCCAATTCCCAAAAAAACCAAAGAAGGAATAATGTATTCTGGTTATTTTTTTAATGATTCATCACAAGGAATGATAGCTGTATGGGGAATTTTTTTAGCAACCGTGTACCATCTAGCTGGTCATGTTGCTGTTTCTGATTACTCTATGTATAAAAATTGGATTAAAAACAAAACACCAAATAAATTTTGGAAAGTAATTGATTTTATTGAAGATGATGCCGTTGAACGTTATCTTTCTTCAACATTTCCTGATATTTGGACAAATATTTCCAAAATTAAAAAAAGTCATGACCAATATTATCAAAATAGTAAAAATAACTCTCCATTTACCCTACAAATTGGATTAAAAAAAATTAATTCCATCAAACAAGAAATGAGTTCTGAACCCCTTCTGTGTTTTGATCAAAAACACCAAAATCATCTTATTGAATGGGCTTCGGGTTTATACAAAAACCAACAAGTATTACAAAAAGAATCTCCTTTTTACTATGAACAAAGAAGTTCTAATCAAGGACTAATTTTAAAAAGAAATAAGATTGAATCGATTTTTTCAGGGAAATTCCAAAACACTATCGATAAATTAAATTTTTTATATAATGAAGAAAAAGATAGAATTGAAGACATTTTACATAAAATGCGTAAAGAGATTTTAGGATTGAATTTTGATGTGATAAGTATTCCCAATGAAGATATTTTTGAATTTTTTAAACTTAAAGGAAAAAATAAAAAAATAATAAAAAAAATCAGAGAACAAATTAGAACCGTATATAACAACTCAGAGGATCCCCAAACAAATTTTTATGGCGAAATAGATATGGAATTAGCAATTCAAGCAATAGCAAGTAATTCTGAAAGGTATGCACAGGTTTTCAATAAAACAGAAGAACAGAGAATTGAAGAAACTTGGGCTATTCTAATTGATAACAGTGCAAGCTTGAGATTGCGATTTAAAGAAGTGAAAGATTTTATGCTCTGTCTTGCAGAAGCTTCCGATGAATTAACAGGTCCGGCAGGATCATGGGGTCTTTATAGTTATGATCAAAAATTTTCAATTTTAAAAGATCATAAAGGAAAATTTAACCAAGATGCACGGGCCAGGATTGGTGGTTTAAAGAGTGGAGGATTATCTTATACACCGGACGCGATTTTATTAGCTGGAAGAATGCTTGCAAAAATTCCAGCAGATTTAAAACATCTTTTTATTTTTACTGATGATTTTCCAACTGGGTTATGGAATTTTGATCAAAAAATCTATCTTGCAATAAAAGAGGTTGAAAGTATGGGAATAGAGGTTGTAGGAATTGGTTTATCAGGAAATATCAGCAAATATTTCTCGGATTCTTGTTGGGGCATAAATATCAGGGATCTTACTGATAAATTTATCCAAATTTATCGTAGAAAATCTTCAAAATTTTTGTAATTATTATATATTTATTTAGTAACTTTGAATAATATTAGTAATTTTTTATTAAATTCAAAAAAAATGGGAAATTTTCCAAAATCTTGCTTTTATTATCATATAATGTCTGTCCAAAAATATTACACATCAGATCCTATAACCTCACAAGATGTTTTTTTAGTTAACAATGAAAAACCACGTTTTCGCAAAGAGAAAAGGTATCAGTACAGTGCTTACCACTGTAATCATTCTGGTGGCTTCAGTAGTTCTAGGATCTGGTGTAGTCTTGTATGGAACTAGTATGTTCCAAACAGTTGCCCAAGAACAGAGCATTGATGTTGAAGGAATTCAGATTTGGGTAAATGCTACTGATCCATTAGGTGATGCGTGGGGAGCAGCAGGTGTTAGAAATAACGGAGATCAGGTCTTGGCTATCGATACCATTTCTTTAAAAGGTACCACAATTCCTTTTGCTAACTGGTATGTAGACAAGGATCAAACGAGAGTTACTGCAGAAAATTGGCAGAGTACTTTCATTCATGAAGGTACTGACGGTGTAGGAACTATAATGCATGATTCACCCGTAGTTACGGACCCTTGTACAACTCCGGCAGTTACGTTGACAATTGACCTAGATGCCGCAGGTACATTGCCAACACTATGTCTAGAACAAGCCTCAGGACCAATGGGATTAAGTCCTGGTGAAAGAGGAATTATTTACTTCCAAATTCCACAAGAAAAAGTTACAACTCTTGATGCTGGCTCTTCAACAGCTTTGAAGATATTTGCTGGTGAGGCAGGCGCTCCCCTTAGTACAATCATCCAAAACCCATAAGGAGAGTGATTTTTTTGTCTCTCTTTTTTCTTTCTTTTTTATTATGGAGAATAAAAAATGAAATCAAATAATGATAATCAGATTGAATTAGCAAATATTCTTAGCAAAGAACTTTTAGATGAAAAAACCATTGAAGAAATTTCAACAGAATTTAAGGTGATAAAAGAATACCCCTTGATAGCGCCTTTTAGT
>Ga0102947_1000275_pt1 | contig 19227 bp, 19 predicted proteins | sample SalPon2A_A_D2_MG_FD_78210 | JGI IMG/M metagenome (GOLD analysis project Ga0102947, IMG submission 78210) | Soil microbial communities from South San Francisco under conditions of wetland restoration - Salt Pond MetaG R2A_A_D2_MG | ecosystem: Environmental > Terrestrial > Soil > Wetlands | place... | reverse complement strand
CTTAATTCCCTTTAAAATGCCCCGGTATTCCGGTGTCTTATCCAGGCTGAGACTTTTAACTTTTTCAGGATATCGGATGACCGGAAATTCCAATTGGATTTCCCCCCGGTTGGCGATGAAATAATCAGATACTTCCTCCGGGATATACTTTTTCAGCTTTTCCCTCCATTCAATGAGGTCTTCGTCTTCAAGAGCGTTGGTCAACATTTTACGCCAATTGGTCTTGTCGCTTACATGGGCTTTCAAAGCTACTTCGGTAATCCCTGCCAGGTACCGGTTCGGTACTTCCACAATCTCTATGGCTTCATGGGCTCCCTGGTCGATCCATCTTGTGGGTACCTGGGATTTTCGGGTCACACCCACCTTTACATTGCTCGAATTAGCCAGGTAAACGATATGGGGTTGTAATTGTACCTTTTTTTCGTAGGTAAGGTCACGGTCTTCCTTATCCAAATGGGCGGTGCTTAATTCGGGGCGCATAATCCAGTCCCCCGCCGAGGGAATATCAAAAAAACAGCGTTGGCAGAACCCCTGCCGGTAAATGGGTAGATCCTCCCCGCAGTTGAGGCATTGAAATTTTATAAATCCCAGATGCAATTCCTTGTTTAATACCTGATTCATATTTAAGAAATCGGTATCAAACATCAGATAGTATTGTATCGGATGAGCCATTTCGGTCTTCATTTTCCGTAATACCCCTTCGTAATGCATACAGGCCTTTTATAATTAAAATCGATTTGAAAATACTAACTTTAACAGGTAAATTTAGCGTGATAAAGATACCTAAAAATGACGATACCTTTATTCAATTCTATCGCCTCCTGGCTGCTGAAAAAGCGCTATCATCAAATAGAACTTTTTATAAAGTACCCCGGGGAAGTACAACAGGAAGTGTTACACCAGCTATTGGAAATGGCGGAAGACACCGAAATTGGAAGGCGGGAAGAATTTAGTTCGATCAACAATTATAAAGCGTTTTCTGAAAGGGTTCCACTGGTATCCTATGAGGAAATGGAGCCGATTATTGAGCGGACAAGGAGGGGGGAGCAGAACATTTTTTGGCCAACGTCGATCAAATGGTTCGCCAAGAGCAGCGGTACAACCAATGCCAAAAGCAAATTTATCCCTGTAAGCAATGAGGCACTGGAGGATTGTCACTACAAGTCGGGAAAGGATTTGCTCTGCCTGTACCTGAACAATAATGAAAACTCTCAGCTTTTTACAGGCAAAAGCTTGCGATTGGGAGGCAGCAAGGAACTTTATGAAGACAATGGTTCTTTTTTTGGCGATCTGTCTGCCATTTTAATTGACAATATGCCGTTCTGGGCAGAACTGAGCAGTACGCCCAGCAACAAGGTATCCCTGATGAGTGAATGGGAAACAAAGATGGGTGCCATTATCAGGGAAAGTATACAGGAAAATGTAACCAGCCTGGCCGGGGTTCCTTCCTGGATGCTGGTGCTTCTGAACAGCGTCCTTGAAGAAACAGGTAAAGAACACTTATTTCAGGTTTGGGAAAATCTTGAGGTGTACTTCCACGGCGGTGTTAGTTTTAGTCCTTACCTGGAACAGTACGCCAAATTATTGCCGAGAAAAAGTTTCAAGTATTATGAAATCTACAACGCCTCGGAGGGGTTTTTTGCCATTCAGGACAGGAACGATGCAAGTGATCTTCTGCTGATGCTTGATTATGGAATATTCTACGAATTTATCCTAATGGACGATTATGGTACTGAGGGTCAAAATGCCGTCCCCCTCTGGGAAGTGGAAATCGGTAAAAATTACGCCATTATCATTACCACCAATGCCGGTCTTTGGCGATACAAAATAGGGGACACCGTACGATTTACTTCAGTGTCCCCCTATCGTGTAAAGGTAACGGGCCGGACCAAACACCATATCAATGTCTTTGGAGAAGAACTGATCATAGAAAACGCCGAGGAAGCACTCAAGAGTATTTGCAGGAAGACCGGGGCAGAAATTAAAGATTATACGGTGGCCCCAATTTTTATGTCAGGGAAGGAAAAAGGCGCCCATGAATGGATCATAGAATTCAGGAAAGCGCCGGATGAAATTGAGTATTTTACAGAGTTTCTGGACAATGCATTAAAGTCTCTGAATTCTGATTATGAAGCTAAACGGTACAATAATATGACCTTGAAAATGCCCAGGGTACACGTAGCCAGGGAGAATTTATTCTATGATTGGTTAAAATCAAAGGACAAGCTTGGCGGGCAACATAAAATCCCAAGGTTGTCTAATGAACGGGAATATGTTGAAGAACTATTGAACATGAATAAGTAGGTCGTTTTTAATATTTTATAACACCGTGTTCGCCGATGAACATCACCGCCATTTTTAATTTCCTGTTGATTGCCGGGGCGGTACAGGGCTTTATTTTCAATATTGCTACATTTTTATCACGGAAGAAAATAGAACCTCCCGTTCTTTTCCTGAACCTGTTTGTCTTTTTCCTGTCTTTGAATAACCTGCAATCCTGGTTGATTGATAAGGATATGGTGTTCTCCAATTTTTTTCTCAGTCATTTCCTGATACCGTGGTATGTTCTAATCGTCCCTATGTTCTATGCGTTTCTTGTGTACTACCTGGGCATAGAAAAAAGGAAATGGCCTTTCCTGCAGGTTACAGGGATCATTTTTCTCATGGAGGTGGTGACCAGAAGCGTCCTGTTGCTATTGGTAAAAGGGGGCACTATGAAACTGGAAAGTATCGCCTTTTATAATGATATAGAGGATGCCGTTACCTTAGGGTATTCCCTTTTCCTGTATGTCAAGGCCCTCCGGATCCTGTATAAGTACAAAGGCCTTTATGGTTCTGTCCTTGAATTTGATAATCTGAAATGGATACACAGGTTTTTAAACTTAGGAGGTGGGGTTATTGTGCTTTGGCTCCTTGCGGTATTGTTAAATTTGTTCTCGGAAACGATAAAGCCACCCTATAGCTACTATCCGCTCCGACTCGGTTCCTCCATCCTTATTTATTGGGTGGGCTACCAGGCATTCTTCCACTATGTAATTTTAAAGGACAGGATAGGTCTGAGGGGTAAGATAAGGAGGGGTGGAATTACGCATAAGTCCGGGAATATGCCCAGGGAGCAACTTCCCAAAAGAAACAGGGAGGAAGCGGTATTCCGCGATGTGGACCGCTTTATTTGTTCCAATCAAAGGTTTCTGGATCCGCATCTGAGCATGGAAAAAATAGCAGAGGAACTTTCTGTCGGCACAAGCAGTCTTTCCAGACTTGTAAATCAGTATGCAGGAAAAAATTTTTCTGATTATATCAATTCGCTCAGGGTCACCGAAGCAAAAAAATTATTGGAGCAAGACGAATTTTCTGCCTATACCATTGTTTCAATCGGCCTGGAGTGCGGTTTCAACTCAAAATCCACCTTTTATACCGCATTCAAAAAATTCACAGGGCTCACACCCACCCAATATAGATCGAAAAAATAGCAAAACAGGTTGGTCCTAACTTACCCAAAATGGATAATAGTGGACCGTCAAGATACTGCTCTTTTTAACTTCAGGCAGGCAAATCCTTGCTTAGGCCCTGTATTTATTAGCATAGAGAAGCATAGACAATCCGGAATAACCTTAAAATGGCTACTACGTCGAAGAATTATATCCAATAAACAAATAAATAGGGATTTCTGACGTTAAATATGGAAATTGGCCCCAAGAACTTAATCCTTACTTCGTCTAAACTACTCTTATGGCAGAACGATTGGTCGTATTATCGGATATGTGGGGTGCTAAGAAAGGTATGTGGATTACCTCCTATCTTGGATACCTTCAACAATATTTTGATATTGTGTTTTATGATAGCAAGCATTTGGCTGACCTGGACATTTTGGTCTATTCTCCCGAAAATGTCTATGAAGCCTTTGTCAATGATGGCATGAAAACTGCAGTCGCCCAAATCCTAAAAAAAGAGGTGGTACCGAGCCATTACCTCACCTTCTGTGCAGGAGGCACCATAGCGTGGCATGCCGCCCGGAAGGGCCTGCCCATTAAGTCACTTTATGCCGTTTCGCCCATAGATTTGCATTTGGAACACAATAAGCCAGAGGTTCCAATGAAATTACTCTATGGAGAATATCAGCAGCCGATACCCTCTGAAGAATGGGCCGGGCAACTGGATATAGATATGGAAATTGTTCCAAAATTTGGGAACGAATTATATATGGATGAAAAAATCATTCAGAAAGTATGCCTGTTTCTGCTGGAAACGATGCTAAAAAAGCAGTATGCAGGGTTATGAGACGGCTTTTAATTTCTTGATGGTCTCATGCGACAATTTATCTTCAGCATAGGGTTTTGTGACCTTAAATTCCTTTTCGTCAGTACTGGGTAATTCAAACATGGCATCTGTAAATACAGCTTCACATAAAGATCGAAGCCCCCGTGCCCCCAGTTTGTATTCTATAGCCTTATCGACGATATAGTCCAGGGCCTGCTCCGTAATTTTAAAACTGATGCCATCCATGGCAAACAATTTTTCGTATTGTTTAATGATGGCATTTTTAGGCTCTGTAAGAATGGCCCTGAGAGTTTTCTTATCCAATGGATTCATATGGGTCAATACGGGAAGCCGGCCTATGATCTCTGGGATAAGACCAAATTCCTTCAAATCCCTCGGAATTATATATTGCAGGACATTGGTATCGTCAAGGCTGTCCTCGAGCTTGGAGGCACTATACCCTATGGCCTGCATATTCAGGCGTTTTGTAATAATGCGTTCTATACTGTCGAAGGCACCTCCCGCAATAAACAGGATGTTCTCAGTGTTTACCTCTATAAATTTTTGATCGGGATGCTTTCTTCCTCCTTTTGGCGGAACATTGACCACCGTGCCCTCAAGTAACTTCAGCAGGCCCTGCTGCACTCCTTCCCCGGAAACATCCCTGGTAATCGAAGGATTATCACTTTTCCTTGCGATTTTGTCGATCTCATCGATAAAAACAATACCGCGCTCCGCCTTTTCAAGGTTATAGTCGGCTGCCTGGAGCAACCTGGTCAGGATACTTTCAACATCCTCACCCACGTAACCTGCTTCGGTTAATACGGTAGCATCAACAATGGCTAACGGAACATTCAACATACGGGCAATGGTTTTTGCCATTAATGTCTTTCCCGTTCCGGTCTGGCCCACCATGACAATATTGCTCTTCTGTATTTCAATGTCATCATCCTTTGAAGAGGGTTGCAAAAGCCTTTTATAGTGATTGTAAACCGCAACGCTCAGTACTTTTTTTGTTCGCTCCTGACCTATGACATAAGTGTCAAGGAATTCCTTGATTTCCAGAGGTTTTTTGAGGATGAGTTCGGAAGAGAGGTCATCATTTTTGGATTGCCTTGATTCTTCCGCTACAATACCGTGGGCCTGTTCTATACAACGGTCACAAATATGGGCGTCGAGTCCCGCAATCAGGAGATTCGTCTCTGGTTTTTTCCTGCCACAAAAAGAACATTCTAAATTTTCCTTGGCCATAATTACGGTTCACTTTCATTAACTACAACGAATCGATCGCGATTTTGGTTCGTGATAATACCCTTTATCCGATATAATGTACAGATTTTTGGTCGGAATTATTACTTATCCCTTTCTAAAATTTCATCGATCATCCCATATTTCAGGGCTTCTTCGGCTTTCATCCAGTAATCTCTGTCACTGTCCTCATAAACCTGGTCAAATTTTTGACCGGTGTGGTTGGATATGATTTGATATAATTCGTCCTTGATTTTCAGGATTTCCTTTGCCGCAATTTCAATGTCGCTGGCTTGTCCCTGAGCCCCCGACATAGGTTGATGGATCATCACCCTGCAATGGGTTAGACCGCTGCGTTTTCCCTTTTCGCCGGCACAGAGGAGAACCGCCGCCATGGAAGCAGCCATGCCCGTGCAAATAGTGGCTACATCCGGTTTTATGAATTGCATGGTATCGTAAATACCCAGCCCGGCATAAACGCTGCCGCCAGGAGAATTGATGTAGATCTGTATGTCCTTTGATGAATCGGCACTTGCCAGAAATAAAAGCTGCGCCTGTACAATATTAGCTACCTGATCGCTGATACCCGTACCCAGGAATATGATCCGGTCCATCATCAGTCTGGAGAAAACATCCATGGCAATGGCATTTAATTGCCGTTCCTCGATAATATTCGGCGTCATATTAACAGGATACATGCTGCTTAGCATCCTGTCGTAGTACAAACTGCTAATACCCTGATCCTTAATGGCAAAATTTTTGAACTCTTTTTCGTAATCCATTCGTATGTGTAATGTTTTTTTAAAAAAAAGGTGCCAAAAGAATTATTTTCGGCACCGTAAAGATACTTAAATTAGTGAGACTTTAATTTCAATGCACCCATTTTGGCATTTGGAAAAAACAACCTTCAGAAAAATCCGGAACCGGGCAATTTACCTCCTCCGTCATGGTTTTACCCGTAAACCTCCTTTACAAAATTTTCATAGGTAACTTCCTTTGTCTTAAGGTTGGCCTTCTCCTTATACAGGGTCAGCAATTTCTGGCTCATCAATTGTTCAGACAACCTTTTTACCTCATCCTGATTGCTCATGACCCGCATTGCAATGGCATCGAGTTCTTCTTCTGCCGGATTCAACTGCCCGTACTGGGCCATTTGCGATTTAATAAATTCTTTTGCAAAGGCCTTTAATTCTTCAAACTGAATTTCAATATTATTATCCTTAATTATTTTTCCTTCGATCAGTTGATAGCGCAGCCCTTTTTCCGATTTCTCATATTCATCATTTGCCTCCTCTTCAGACAACGGTTTTTCGCCGGTCATCTGGATCCATTTCTTCAGAAATTCAGAAGGGAGCTCAAAAGAGGTACTTTCAATCAGGCGTTCGGTAATGTCATTCAAAAGCTTCTGATCTGCCTGTTGTTCAAATTGTTTTTCGGAATCCTCTTTGATCCTGGACTTCAACTCGGCTTCTGACGTCACTTTACCCTCGCCGAATAGCTTGTCGAAGAAATCCTTATCCAGGGCAGCAAGTTCGCGTTCATTGATCTCTTCAATGGTAAAATCTACCGGAACGTGTAATTTTTCCGCCTTATCCCTTGCCACACCCAAGGCACTTGCAAGGAGAAAATCCTCTTTAAAAAGACCTTTGGTATTCAACCGGATGGTATCTCCGACTTTCTTACCCAACAGGGCTGTAATGGCACTTTTACCCTTTATTTTATGCAGTTCAATGGTGGTTTTGTTCTCAATCTCTTCGGATTCACTTTTAAAGACCCCGGTAAGCTCATCATTTTTACCGACTTCCGCTTTGCTGATCAGTTTACCATACTGTTTTCTAAGTCGCTCTACCTGCTCATTCACCATTTTCTTGTCAGCGACAATTTTGTAGCATGTTATGGCCTTTTTGGTTTTTAAGGGCACTTCGAAGTTAGGGGCAAGGCCCAATTCGAATTCAAAGGCAAGTTCATCCGCCTCCCAGTTGAAGTTATCCTGTTGTTTAGGCAATGGGTTCCCAAGGACATCCAGTTTTTCCTCGGTAAGGTAGGAATTGAGGTTATCCTGCAATAACTTATTGACTTCATCGACCAGCACTGCCTTCCCATATTGCTTTTTGATGAGCCCCATGGGAACCTGCCCTTTTCTGAAGCCCGGTATATTTGCCTGTTTTCTGTAATCTTTGAGGATTTTGGATACTTTATCCTCATAATCCTCCCTGGTTAAGGCCACTTTTACAACGGCGTTGAGTTCGTCTATTTGTTCTTTTGTGATATTCATGCTTTAATTTGCTTAACTGTGTTAAGGTGCTACATCTAATGGATGGATTTCATTGGTTCCAGATCGTTCTGAAGACTGACCCCGTCGTATCGCCCGGACAATCTGCCGTTTTAAAATACCTGTATCTGCATTAAAAATGGGATGCAAAAGTAGCTTATTTTATGAATTCGGACAAGTTTTTAACGGACCCTGTTTAAGATGGGCGGTCAGTCACTTTTCTTCTCCTTTAGCAGCGAAAAGAGCAGGGACTGCAGAAACGATAACAATAAACTGAAGAGGAGTGCCCACCAAATACTGCTGACCTGAAAGCCATCTACCAGGCGATCTGCCAGAAGTATGATCAGGGCATTTATAATGAGAAGGAAAAGGCCCAGTGTAATAATGGTTACCGGGAGGGTCAGGATAACTAAAATGGGTTTTACAATAAAATTCAGAAGACTCAATACAATGGCCACAACGATGGCGGTGAAATAGGTATCCACCGTGACTCCCGGCAGTACTTTAGATAAGACAACCACGGCCAAAGCGCTTAAAAGGATTCTGAGTATGAGATTCATAGGGAGCGTTATTTTAGAGATTCAATGTAAAGTCCGTGCCTTTAAAATTATATAAAAAATTGACCGGAACAAGAGTACTTTAGAAAAAAAACGGATGCGTAGCTACCAAAGCCTATCCTTTCAGAAAGCGGAGTGATTTTTCGAAAAACTGACGGGGATTTTCCGCATGCAGCCAATGCCCCGCATTGCTGACCGTTTCAATGTCGGCCCCTGGAAAATGCCTTTTAATATCCCCGTAATCATTGGGGGAAATATACTCCGACCTGTCGCCCCGTAAAAACAGGGCTGGGCCTTCATAGGAATCCGTACTACCTATATTTTCGCCAATTTCCTCCATTTTTGTGCTAAGGACCTCCAGGTTACATCGGAAACCCAGTTTTCCCTTGTCTGCCCAGTACAGATTTTTAAGGAGAAATAGACGGGTACCGGGATCAGTCAGATGTTCTGCCAGTGCCTTATCTGCCTCCTTCCTGGACGAAAGTGCCTCTAATGGTAAGGCATTAAGTGCGTTCAGGATGGCATCGTGATGCGGCGGGTAATATTTAGGCGCAATATCTGCCACGAGTAGTTTTTCGACGAGATGCGGAAAATTACAGGCAAACTGCATGGCGGTCTTTCCTCCCATGGAATGCCCGATCAGCAGCGCCGAGGCCAAATTATGATGGGCCGCATAGCTGCGTAGATCATCGGCAAGTATATCGTAATTGAATTCGGGGTCCCAAAAACTCCTTCCGTGGTTTCGCTGGTCAACTAAGTGAACTTCCATGTCATTATCAGCATATTGGTTCCCCAGTGTTTTCCAGTTGTCGGACATCCCAAGAAAGCCGTGCAATATCAGAAGAGGTTCCCCTTTACCAAGTATGTTAGAATGAAGTATACGGGTCATCTTAGCTGATGTTGGTACATTCTAATGACGTTTTCGAGGCCCAGATAAAGCGATTCGCATATGAGGGCATGGCCAATGGATACTTCCAGTAAATTGGGTACGTGTTCCTTAAAATACCGAACATTTTCCAGGTTAAGATCGTGCCCTGCATTGATGCCCATTCCCAGCTGATGGGCAACCTCAGCAGCCCGGACAAAAGGTTTAATCCCTTCCAAATTCCCTGCCGCATGATCACTGGCATAGGATGCAGTATATAATTCAATTCTATCAGTGCCGGTTTTTGCAGCGCCTTCCATCATTTTAAGGACCGGGTCAACAAAGATGGAGGTTCGGATGCCTTGTTTTTTGAAGGTGGAGATCACATCACTCAAAAATTCTGCATGTGTTATGGTGTCCCAACCGGCATTGGACGTAATTGCGTCTGCAGCATCAGGAACCAAAGTGACCTGTGTGGGCTTAACCTCCAGGACCAGGTCAATAAATTTGGGAATGGGGTTCCCTTCAATATTAAATTCCGTCGTGACTAATTCTTTCAATTCACGGGCATCCGCATATCGGATATGCCTTTCGTCTGGTCTGGGGTGAATGGTTATCCCATTGGCACCAAATTCCTGAACATCTGCGGCCACTTTCAGAACATCGGGATAATTACCGCCCCGGGCATTCCGAAGCGTCCCAATTTTATTAATATTCACACTTAGTTTGGTCATTTCTGTGCCTTGCGTTTTGTTGAGGTACAAAAATACAAATTAGGCATGCCTTTTGATGTTTAAAATTACTATTTTGCAATAGATTTCCATGTTATGCACATCCATGCCCACATAAACAATTCACTTCCTGTTTTCAGACTGGAGGATACCCTCGAAGAAGTCATTGAATTTTTTAAGAGTACCACCTTTTCACATGTGGCTATTGCAGAAGGAAGACGGTTTTTGGGCGTATTGGCAGAAAATGATCTGGAGACTTTCGAAAAAGATAAGACCATTGAGAATTACAGGTATAATCTGGAGTCATTCTCTGTTGGTAAAAACACGGGTTGGTTAGATATCCTTGAAGTTTATGCAAGAAATGAGGCCAACCTGGTTCCCGTAGTAGACGATGATTTCCAGGTATTGGGATATTATGAGCTTACAGATTTTGTAAGTCTGTTTATAGACACCCCATTTTTTACCGAACCGGGGGGTATCCTGGTGATTGCAAAAGGGAGAAAGGACTATTCCTTTAGTGAAATAGCGCAGATTGTGGAAAGCAATAATTCAAAGTTATTGGGGGCATTTATTACAAACGCCCGGAACGACATTGTACAGATCACGATTAAAATAGGATCCCACAATTTAAATGAGATCATACAAACCTTCAGGCGCTACAATTACAACATACTCTTCGGCAACATGGACGATCAGTTCCTCGAGAACCTGAAACAGCGGTCGGATTATTTAGACAAATACTTAAACGTCTGAGGCCTATGAAGGTTGCTATCTATGGAAAAAAATCCAGGGAGCATACCCCGGACTATGTGGATGAACTGATCGAAGAGCTCGGGAAGGTGTCCGCAGAAATATCTGTCGAGAAAAACTTTTACGACCATTTATCGCCATCCCACAAAGAAAAGGATTTCAAAACCTTTACATTAAAAACAGGACTGGACAGTTCTTACGACATGTTTGTGAGTTTTGGCGGGGACGGAACTATCCTCAGGGCCATTACCTATATTGGAGATTTGGGTATTCCCATTGTTGGGGTCAATACCGGACGTCTTGGCTTTTTATCCACCTTTAAAAAGGAAGAAGTAAGAAAGGTGGTGCGCGAATTTGTCGCGGGAGCGTATACGATCGTCGAGCGTAGCCTGGTCACCGTACAGGCGGCCCCGGGTATTCCGGAGTTCGATGCGATGAATTTTGCGTTGAATGAAGTTACCGTGAGCCGGAAGGATACCACATCGATGATCACCGTTGAAACCTATTTAAATGATGAGTATCTTACCTCCTATTGGGCAGACGGACTTATCGTGGCAACTCCTACCGGGTCAACAGGGTATTCCCTGAGTTGCGGTGGTCCCGTAATAACGCCTACTGCCAAATCCCTGATAATTACACCAATAGCGCCCCATAATTTGAATGCCAGGCCACTGGTGATTTCAGATGATACCGTAATTCGACTTAAAGTGTCGGGAAGGGAGGAACACCATCTGGTATCCCTGGACTCCAGGATCGCGACCCTGGAGAATGGAAAGGAAATTGTGATTAAAAAAGCAGGGTTTACCATTAAAATGATCGAATATACTTCAGAGAGTTTTCTCAAAACAATCCGTAATAAGTTGCTGTGGGGTCAGGACAGGCGCAATTGAGACCGAACCCAAACAATAAATGCCGACAAAAGCTGTTTTATCTGAGGAGAACAGGAATATAATGATGGGTTGACTGACATGCCGTAATTGTTATATTTGCAAACTTTTGGGATTCATGAGGAAATTAATTGTTGTAATTCTTTTATTGATTGGGTGGGCGGTCAGCGGCCAAACCTATGAAATAGGCATTTACGCCGGGGGTACTAACAATATTGGTGACGTGGGCAGAACCAATTTTATCCTACCTTCCGGGATCGCGGTGGGGGGACTGTTCAAATGGAACAAGAGCAAACGATATGCCTGGCGCGTGAGCATGATCTACGGGGAGTTCACGGCTGATGACACCAAATCTGATATATCATCCAGGCAGCAAAGGGCGTATGTGATGGATAATTCCCTGTTTGAGGCTTCCCTGGGATTGGAATTTAACTTTGTCAACTATAATCTTCACAAACTTGGCCCAGCTTTTACGCCTTATTTATACACGGGACTTACCTATTTTAGATATGGATTTAATTATTTTGATGCCGGTCAACTGCATGACATCAACCGAAGAGACGGTTCTTTTGCAATTCCCATGACGGTTGGGGCCAAGGCCAGAATAAACCAGTTCCTGATCCTCGGGGGCGAAATAGGTGCACGCTATACTTTTACGGACAATTTGGACGCAAGTAACCCCAAAGGATCTAATTTTGAGCCATTCAGGTTTGGAAATATTTTTAGCCACGATTGGTACGTTTTCTCAGGAATAACCTTAACTTATACCTTTGGCAGAAAACCCTGCTCTGATTGTTTTGAGTAACGTCTATTATGAATACTATAGAAGATTTAAAAGATGGTGTTCTTCCAAGGCACCTGGCCATTATTATGGATGGAAATGGCCGATGGGCCAAACAAAAAGGAAAACTCAGGGTCTTTGGTCATGAAAATGGCGTCACCGCCGTCAGGGCAACCGTTGAGAATTGTGCCAAACTTGGCATAGAGTACCTTACCTTATACGCTTTTTCCACGGAAAACTGGAATCGTCCCAAACTGGAAGTAGAAACCCTGATGCGGCTCTTGGTGTCCTCCTTAAAAAAAGAGCTTAAAACCTTAAGCAAAAACAATATCAAACTCAATGCAATCGGCAATATTGCATCCCTCCCCGCTAAGGCACACAATGAGTTGAAAGAGGTGATTGCGAAGACGAGCAAAAGTACCGGAATGACCCTGACGTTGGCCCTGAGCTATGGTGCCCGGGAAGAGCTTAAAACCGCCGTACAGCAGATAAGCACCAAAGTTAAAAATAATATAATTTCTCCTGAAAATATTGATGAAACCATTATTAATAACCATCTTTACACGCATAATTTGCCAGATGTAGACTTGCTTATCCGGACTAGTGGAGAACACCGGATCAGCAATTTTTTACTTTGGCAGATAGCTTACGCTGAATTATATTTTATTGACGTATTTTGGCCCGATTTTAGCGAGCATCATTTGGTAGAGGCCATCTTAAACTACCAGAACAGAGAACGAAGATTTGGAAAAACAAGCGAACAACTCAACTAGCGATATGAATAGGTTCATATCACTTGAACCACTTTTTACCCTTTTACTCCTTTTTTTCACCGCCTTTATTTTCGCACAGGATACTGCCTATGACAATGGTAAAAAATATATCCTGGGAGGTCTGGAAGTCACCGGATTACAAAGCTATAACGAACAAACAGTAAAGACCTATACGGGCCTTAGGGTAGGGCAGCCGATTACCGTCCCGGGAGATCAGATAAGCGAGATCCTTAAAAAACTATGGGGCCTTGAATTGTTTAGTGATATTTCCTTTTATATCACCAAAATTGAGGGGGAGGATATTTTCCTGGAGTTAAATATCAAGGAACGCCCCACACTGTCTGGGGTAACCATATATGGTGTTAAGAAGAGAAAGGTCGATGACATCATTAAGGATACCGACCTAAAAAAAGGGAAAAAGATCACAGAAAGCCTCATAGCCAATACCAAAAACTACCTCCAGAATAAGTATAAAAAACAGGGACACCTCAATGCTAAGGTAACCATTGCAACGGCCAAGGATACTTCGGAAACCAATGCTCAAAATATGGTCATCAACGTAAAAAAGGGTGATAAGGTGAAGATCAGGGATATCATCTTCGAAGGCAACGAGAAACTTTCAAACAAAAAGCTTCGAAAGGCCATGAAGAATACCAAAAAGAAGAAACTTGGCCGTTTCTGGAAAAAATCCAAATACATTCAGGATGACTATCATGAAGACCTGTCTTCCCTGGTTGATAAATATGCCGAAAACGGATACAGGGATGCCCGGGTGCTTTCGGATACGATTCTAACGGTGGACGAGCACAATATTGCCATCAATATCAAGGTGGAGGAAGGAAATAAATACTACTTTGGGGATATTAATTTTGTAGGGAATTCGGTATATACGGATAATTTGTTAAGCCAGAAACTCGGCATTAAAAAGGGTGCTACCTACAACGGGGTATTGTTGCGAAAACGGATTGCTGACGATACCAAACCCGATGCCGATGACCTCACCAACCTCTATCAGAACAACGGTTATCTCTTCTCTCAGATCAATCCTGTAGAGGTTTCTGCAGAAAGGGATACCATCAATTTTGAGATCCGTATCATTGAAGGCAAAGAAACTTTTCTGAACCACGTAACGGTTACGGGGAATGACAAAACGAATGACCACGTGATTTTCAGGGAACTTCGCACGCGTCCCGGACAACGCTACAGTAAGGACAATATCATTAGAAGTGTTCGGGAACTCGGGCAGCTGGGCTTTTTTGATGCCGAGCAGATCAAACCCGATATTCAGAACCCGAATCCCAATGAGGGCACGGTGGATCTTGCCTACAGCCTGGTTGAATCCGGTTCAAGTCAGATTGAATTACAGGGTGGCTATGGCGGCGGTGGGTTTATAGGGACCCTTGGGTTGTCGTTTAGCAATTTCTCCATTCAAAACCTGTTTAAGGGAGAAGCCTATAAACCGGTTCCCATGGGAGACGGGCAAACGTTTGCACTTCGTTTACAGGCGAGCAGGACCTTCAGGGTGTATAGTCTCAATTTTTCGGAACCGTGGCTGGGAGGAAGAAAACCGGTGCGTTTTAGCTTGTCCTTATCCCGTACCCAGCAATTTTTGGCATCCTTCAGCAGAAGTGGCAGGATAGAAGTGGATAAGGATCAGCAGTTTTCCATTACGGGGATTTCCCTGGGACTTGCGAAAAGGGTTCAATGGCCCGATGATTTCTTTACGGTTTCCCATTCCTTAAGTTACCAGCTGTATAATTTTAAAAATTACCGGACCGGACTTTTTAATTTCGGTAATGGCAAATCGAACTCCCTTGCCTACACCATTGGTGTTTCCAGAAGTTCAGCAGGACCCGGGCGAATTTATCCGATCACCGGATCAATCTTTGAAGTAACCGCAAAATTTACGCCGCCTTATTCCCTGTTTAGCAACAAGGATTTTGCAGCCTTAAAGGATCGAAGTCAGGAATTAAGTGCATTGCAAAGGGAAAGAGGTCTGGCAGGAGAGACTTTAACCACCGAAGAGAGAAATGAGTTGGAAAGTGTGGATCAGGAACGCTTTAAGTGGTTGGAGTACTATAAAGTAAAATTTAAGGGGGATTGGTACACCAGACTGGTTGAAAAATTGGTTTTAAGGACCAATATCGAATTCGGATTTTTAGGCAACTATAACAGTGACGTGGGGAAAGTGCCTTTTGAACGCTTCTTTCTGGGCGGGGATGGCCTTGGTAGAAACTTTACGCTCGATGGCAGGGAGACCATTCAGTTAAGGGGGTATGAAAACAATTCGCTGACCCCGGTTGATCCACTTACAGGGCAACAGGAAGGCGGTATTGTTTATAATAAATATTCCCTGGAACTTCGGTACCCCCTCACCCTTAAGCCATCCGCATCTATTTATGGACTCATATTTACCGAAGCTGGGAATTCTTTCAACAATTTTCAGGAGTTTAATCCGTTTCAAATAAAACGATCGGCCGGAGTGGGACTGCGCATTTTTATGCCAGCATTTGGTCTTTTGGGAATTGACTTTGGGTATGGATTCGACGAGGATCTCAGACCCCGGTCTGCGGGGAATGGTCCCAGTGGATGGCAAACGCACTTCATCATTGGGCAACAGTTCTGATCAAAGTTAAATTTCCGGAAGTAACTGTTAAGGTAATCCACTCATTTTAAAAGTTTTAGTAATTTTGGCACGATATTTTCTATGTTAAAAACGAATTTAAAATGAAGACAAAAGTTCTTGTAGTATTGGCCAGTATATTTCTTTCAGCATTTGCATACTCGCAGCGGGGTGTTCGGATCGGGTACGTGGACATGGAGTATATCCTTGAAAATGTAGAGGAGTACCGGGATGCCAGCGAGCAATTGGAGAACAAGGTACAGAAATGGAAGGTGGAAATAGAGCAGAAGCTCAGTACCGTAGAACAAATGAAGAAAGACCTCATGGCAGAAAAGGTGCTCCTGACTACTGAATTGATCGCTGAAAGAGAAGAGGAAATACAGCTTCTGGAAAAAGAAATGCTCGACTATCAACAAGACAGGTTTGGTCCGCAGGGCGATTTGGTATTGCAGAAAAAACTGTTGATACAACCCATCCAGGACCAGGTTTTTAATGAAGTACAGCAGATAGGAGCCAATAAAAAGTATGATTTTATTTTTGATAAATCTGCGGATGTCGTAATGTTGTACTCCGAAAAAAGACACGATATCAGCGAGCTGGTCCTCAGGGGTATTGCAAGGACCAGGAAGGTGAGCAAATCCAATAAAAAAGAGAAAGAAAAAAGCAGACTGGAAGAATTTGAAGATGAAGAAGCAGAAGAGGAAATAAGCGAAGCTCTTTTGGAACGCCAGGAAAGGGCCAAACAGGCAGAGGAAACACGAATTAAAACAGCCGAGGAACGAAGGGCTGAACAATTGAAGATACGGGAAGAGCGCAAAAAAGCGTACGAAGCGAGAAGACAGAAATTATTGGAAGAAAGGGAAGCCAAGAAAAAGGCTAAGGAAGAAGAGCGAAGTAATTTGACGGAACAGAAAAATGATACTATTAACTAATTACAATTCATAAAATAACACTCAAATAGTAAATTCAGAAATCATGACACAATTTAAAAAAGTAGCAATTGCCATCGTTTTATGTATCGCGGCTACAGGTTTTGTAAATGCACAAAGTAAGGTTGCACATATTAACGTAACAGAGCTACTAGCCGAAATGCCGGAGATGAAGGCTGCCCAGGCAGAATTAAAAAAGCTTCAGGAAACGTATAGGGCCGATATTGAGAGTTCCATGACAGAACTCAAGAACAAATACACCCTGTACTCCAGTGAAGCAACTGCCAAATCTGAAGAGGAAAATCAAAAAAGAGCCCAGGAACTGCAGGGGTTTGAAAAAAATATAGGAGAGGCCCAGCAGGCTGCACAGCAGGAACTCGCCAAGAAGCAGGCAGAATTATTTGAGCCCATATCCAAAAAAGCATTGGCTGCAATAGAGAAGGTAGCAGCGGCGCAAGGGTATGACTATGTCATTGATGCTACACAGGGTGGCGGACTTATTGTTGCAAAAGGCAAGGATCTGTTGGTTGAAGTAAAACAGGAATTGGGATTTTAATACCCTGATGTTAAGATAATTTGAACCGTCGGCCCATTGGTTGACGGTTTTTTTTAGTTTTACCAACGACGTTTAATCTGTAAGATGACCGTATGAATAACCATCCAATTGGTGTTTTTGATTCCGGGGTTGGGGGTATTTCAATCTGGAAAGAGATAAACAAACTCCTTCCAAATGAAGATACCATCTATTTAGCGGATAGCAGAAATGCCCCATACGGCGAAAAAACGAAGGATGCGGTCTGGAACTTGTCCGTTAAAAATACGGAATTCTTACTCCAGAAAGGCTGTAAAATTATCGTTGTGGCGTGTAACACGGCAACGACCAATGCAATATCATATCTCCGGGCAAAGTACGATGTCCCGTTTATTGGTATAGAACCTGCCATTAAACCGGCAGCCCTGAAATCCAGGACTAAAACCGTCGGTGTACTGGCCACTCAGGGTACCCTAAGCAGCCACCTATTTCACATAACCGCCCAAAACCACGCCAGCAGTATTAAAATTATAGAGCAGGAAGGAACAGGATTGGTCTCCCTGATTGAATCCGGGCAGGTTGAATCGGAGAAAACCAAAAAATTACTTCGAGGTTATTTAGCCCCGATGTTGGCTGCCGGCATTGATCACCTTGTGCTTGGGTGCACCCACTATGCTTATTTGGTGCCTTTGTTACAAAACCTGTTGCCTGAAGGTATAAAGATCATAGATTGCGGGGAGGCCGTTGCAAAACAAACTTTTAACGTTTTGACAAAATCGGATACATTAAACCTCGCCGGGCACAAAAGCGAACATCGGTTTTATACCAATGCAGAGGTGGACATCCTCGGGTTATTTTTAAAAGAGGTAAAGGCTCATAAGAACGTGGATTTTCTCGACTTTTAAATGCTTTTTTCATTTATGATGACATTGACCGGCCGGAAGGAGGATCCCTGCTGCTGACGTTCGCTCAGCATCCTTTTCTCTTATAGGTCCGGTACGTAAAAGCATAGGCGTGCTTTTTATCTTTTGGATGGTATTCCTCATTGACCAATTCCCAAGCTTCCTTATCGATCACCGGGAAATAGGAATCCGCTTTAAATGTACCATGGACACGTGTAATTTCCAGTTCGGTGGCATATTCCATCGCCAGGGAATAAATTTCCCCACCCCCAATAACAAAGCAAAGCGTGTCGTTGGCTACGATGGAAAGAGCATCTTCCAAAGAATGGACCACGATACAATTCACATATACGGGATCGTAATTCCTGTCTCTTGTAATAATAATATGCGTCCTGTTGGGCAGGACGTTGGGAAAACTTTCAAAAGTTTTTCTCCCCATAATGATCTTGTGCCCCGAAGTAATCCGTTTAAATCGCTTAAAATCATCCGGCAGGTGCCAAAGCAGGTCATTGTCCCAACCCAATGCGTTGTCCTCCCCTATGGCTGCGATCATTGAAAGGGTGCCCACTAATCTTTTTTTTTATTAATGTTCGACAATGGAAAATCTGTTTCTATTTCCTTTTGAATGGCGGCAATCTTTTCCTTCTGTTTTTTTACCAGTTTTTCCCGCTGCCGCCGCTCCCAATGTTGTCCCATAAATTGCTGAGTTATAAAAACATTTATAAAGTGCAGTACAAATAAAAATGCCCAGAAGGTAATGGCCCCAATATACCAGTCGTATTCTGCTCCGTATTTCAGGACCGTATTAGCAAGGATAATAAACAGACTTCCTGTAAGGAAGATGACAAAATGAACAAACAGGCGTTTTTTCTGCCTGATACGTCTTTGGGCATACTCCAGTTGTTCATGATGTTCCGGAGCTATCCCGGATTCATTTTTATTTTTGGAAAACATGCGAATTGGTATCTTTAAAAGCAAAGATAAAAGAATTCTATATGCAAGAGCACAGAACCCTGTTTCCGGTACTTACCCAATCTATCTATGCCAATACAGCTTCCTGCGGCCCCCTTAGCCAGCCGTTGCAGGAATGGAGACAGGAACACGATCTCGATTATCT
>Ga0102947_1000274_pt1 | contig 19230 bp, 13 predicted proteins | sample SalPon2A_A_D2_MG_FD_78210 | JGI IMG/M metagenome (GOLD analysis project Ga0102947, IMG submission 78210) | Soil microbial communities from South San Francisco under conditions of wetland restoration - Salt Pond MetaG R2A_A_D2_MG | ecosystem: Environmental > Terrestrial > Soil > Wetlands | place... | reverse complement strand
GCTCTACTTAAACTATGACGGGTTTGTTGAGAAAGTTGATGACATGGGAGTAAAGTATACGGTGCGCATTACCGACCACATCAACAATTTGGTTATAAGAGATTCAGCGAATGCTACCCTTGGTTTATCGATAACCCCAGACATTCGCCTTGGCCTTACTTCCAATACGATGTTAGCCGGCAACATAGAACTGGATCTTCCGTCTGGCAGCATAATAAGTCCCCTTGGAACAGTGCTTTATGGCAGTAGTGTGCCCGATAGTGAAGACAGAAAGCTCAAACTCGAGATATTCTATACTGAGACCGATTAATAGAGTGTTTTTTTATACCACTCAAAGAAATATTTCGTTGTATACCTTATAAAATGTGGCAATCGTTTTACTTCTTGTAAATTTGTCTATTATTGCTATTAAATAATTCAGATTTTCCATGTGCGGAATTGTAGGATATATAGGTTATAGGGAAGCGTATCCAATTATCATGAAAGGATTGCAACGCCTGGAGTACAGAGGGTATGACAGTGCAGGGATTGCCCTTTATGACGGGAAGGATATCTACCTTTCAAAAACTAAAGGAAAGGTTGATGATCTTAAGATTAAGGCCGAGAATTCTATCCCTTTAAACGGAAGCCTTGGCATCGGCCATACCCGTTGGGCTACACATGGTGTCCCCAACGATGTTAATTCCCATCCTCATTATTCCAATTCCGGCGATCTTGTCATTATCCACAATGGTATTATCGAAAACTATGAATCGATTAAAAAAGAATTGAACAAACGAGGCTATGTTTTCGTGTCTGACACCGATACCGAGGTTTTGGTTAACCTGATTGAGGAGTTAAAGAATAAGGAAGATGTCAAATTAGGCAAAGCGGTACAGATGGCACTGAACCAGGTAGTGGGGGCTTATGCCATTGCGGTTTTCGATAAGAAAAAACCGAATGAGATCGTGGTGGCGAAACTCGGAAGCCCGCTGGCCATTGGGATCGGTGAAAATGAGTTCTTTATCGCGTCAGATGCCTCCCCTTTTATTGAGTTTACCAATAATGCGGTTTATCTCGAGGATGAAGAGATGGCCATCATCAGGGACGGTAAGGAAATAAAGCTTAGAAAAATAAAGGACGATGCCATTGCCTACCCCATGGTTCAGGAACTTCAAATGAATTTGGAGGAAATAGAAAAGGGAGGGTATGACCATTTCATGCTAAAAGAGATATATGAGCAACCAAGGGCAATTCAGGACACCTATCGTGGTCGGCTACGGGTTGATCAGGGGATCATTAAAATGGCCGGGGTTGATGAGAATCTGGAAAGATTTCTGAATGCAAACAGGATCATCATCGTAGCGTGTGGTACCTCCTGGCATGCCGGCCTGGTAGCCGAGTATATTTTTGAGGACCTTGCCCGTATTCCAGTGGAAGTGGAATATGCCTCCGAATTCCGCTATCGCAATCCTGTAATTTCGGAAAAGGACGTCCTTATAGCAATTTCCCAGTCGGGAGAGACGGCCGATACCCTGGCAGCCATTAAATTGGCTAAAGAGAAGGGGGCATTTGTTTTTGGCGTATGCAACGTGGTGGGCTCCTCCATTGCCCGCCAAACTGATGCAGGAGCCTACACCCATGCCGGTCCGGAAATAGGCGTGGCTTCCACAAAGGCCTTTACCACCCAAATTACGGTACTCACCTTGCTTGCCCTTAAACTTGCCAAGGAGAAAGGCGTGTTTTCAGAGACAAGATTTCATGAATATCTTATTGAATTGGAGAGCATACCAGCCAAAGTAGAACGGGCTCTCGAGTCTAATCCGTTAATTGAAATCGTGGCGGATGCATACAAGGATTCGGACAACTGCCTGTACCTTGGAAGGGGGTATAATTTTCCGGTGGCCCTGGAAGGAGCCCTGAAATTAAAAGAAATAAGTTATATACATGCTGAAGGGTACCCTGCTGCGGAAATGAAACACGGCCCTATCGCCCTGATCGATGAGCACATGCCCGTAATTGTAATTGCAACCAATAAAGGCCATTATGAAAAGGTGGTGAGCAATATTCAGGAAATAAAATCAAGGAAGGGAAAAATTATTGCAATTGTCACAGAAGGCGATATGCAAGTCAGGGATTTGGCAGATCATGTGGTGGAGATTCCGGAAACCGTAGAGAGCCTGACCCCGCTATTGACGACGATCCCACTGCAATTACTGGCCTATCACATTGCAGTGATGAGGGGTTGCAATGTTGACCAGCCGAGAAACCTCGCAAAGTCCGTTACTGTAGAATAGTCTGTAAATTAAATACAAGAGCGATTTAAGCGGGCAAACACTGAAGTGTTTGCCCGTTCTCATTCATGGGAATGTGCCAAAATATTGGCCCTGAGCATTGAAAAGTTAACATATACTATGCATGCATAATTTTATCTGTTTTTTCGGATCAGTTTAAAAAATTCGGTATCTTGCTAGTGACTTGGTAACTAATTTAATGAAACAAAAAATGAGAAAATTACTCTTTGTATCCTTTCTTCTGGTGGGTTTAGGTACCTATGCACAGACCGTTGTTAGTGGGAACGTCTCGGATGAGAATGGGGATCCTGTCCCGGGAGCTAACATTGTTGTAGTTGGAAAAGCGATAGGTACAACCACGGATTTTGATGGAAATTTTAATTTGGAAACTTCCGAGGTGCCTCCTTTTCAGTTGAGGTTTACAAGTATCGGATATTCGGAGGAAACGTTGGAGATCACAGCCAATAATCAAACCCTGACTGTTACCCTTTCCGAGGCACAAACGATATTGGATGAAATTGTGATCTCGGCTTCCAGGACACCGGAACGGATATTTGAATCCCCGGTGACCGTTGAACGCATGGACATCAAAACCATTCAATCCGCCGCTTCACCTACGTTTTATGACGCTTTGGAAAATCTCAAGGGAATTGACCTGAACACCAACAGCCTTACCTTTAAATCGGTGAATACCAGGGGCTTCGCCACCTTTGCGAACAATAGATTTATGCAGTTGGTAGACGGGATGGACAACTCCTCTCCCGCACTTAATTTCCCGCTCGGTAACCTTTTGGGCATGTCCGAACTGGACGTGAATACCGTTGAATTGCTACCCGGGGCTTCATCAGCTCTGTACGGCGCAAATGCCTTCAACGGTATTATGTTTATGACGAGCAAGAATCCCTTCGATTACCAGGGGATCAGTTTTTACGGAAAAACAGGGATTACCTCGAGCACCAATGCAGGGGACAATAATTTTGTGGATGTAGGTTTCAGGGCTGCCCACGCATTCAGTGATCAGGTCGCCATAAAGGCATCGGTCTCATTTTTGAGTGGGACCGAGTGGTTTTCTACGGATTACACCGATTTTGACAGTCCCGGACGCACCAGATCTGATCCAGCATATAACGGGTTAAACATTTACGGTGATGAAGTAGGGGTTACGCTTGATTTTGATCAGATAGCAGCAGAGAATCTGCCCATTCCGGTTGCCACCGATTTTGGCTCGGCCAGAATAACGCGTACCGGATATGAGGAACGCGACCTGATAGACTATGATGCGGAAAGCTTAAAGGCCGATTTTAGTTTACATTACAAGCCTTGGGCGGATGATTTTGCAATTGTTTGGAATTCTAAACTGGGGCGTGGCAACACTATTTACCAGGGCGCCAACAGATATTCTATCAAGGACTTTTTTATGCAACAGCACAAATTGGAGATCCGCAATAATAATTTCTTCGTAAGGGGTTACACCACCGCGGAAAAGGCGGGAAATTCATATGACTCCCGTTTTACGGCCATTAATATTAACAGGGCATGGAAAGGGGATGTACAGTGGTTTACCGACTACGCACTTGGATATCTTACCGCCAGGTTCTTAAATCCTGCGGTGACGGATGAACAGGGCCATGCCGCCGGCAGGGCCAATGCCGATTCCGGACGCTTTGCACCCGGTTCCCCACAGTTCAACAGCGCTTTGGCACGTATTACCGCAGACGGTGATCTGACTACCGGATCTAAATTTCAGGATAATTCAAAAATCTATCATGTTGATGCCAACTATAATCTTGCTCATCTTACTTCGGATTTTGCCGATATTATGGTGGGAGGATCCTGGCGCCAGTACTCTTTAAATTCCCAGGGGACCATTTATACGGATAATGAAGGACCTATTAATTACGATGAATACGGGGCCTATCTTCAGTTGCAAAAACAATTGCTGGAAGAGCGATTAAAATTTACCGGATCCGTAAGGTATGACAAGTCGGAATTTTTCGATGGCTTCTTTTCCCCCAGGATTTCTTTGGTGTATGCCCTGGATGAGGCCAAAAGGCATAACCTGAGGGCCTCCTACCAAACCGGATTTAGAAATCCTTCTACCCAGGACCTGTTTATTGGATTAAACGCCGGCCTCGCTATATTAGTCGGATCGGCTCCGGACAACCTGGACAGGTATACTTCACCCGAACTTTTACTGAGCACTGCCGGGCAAGGCTTAACCGGCATGCAGAGTGTTCAACTTTCGGGAGGTTTGGCGTATAGTAATGCGTTTACCAGAGAATCTGTGGAAGCCGGGGCACCCCGGGCCATCAACGTAGGTCTGGTACAACCTGAACAAATTACCGCCTATGAAGTGGGGTACAGGGGGATCATTGGTAAATTAAGCATTGATCTCAATGCCTACTATAATTCCTATGATGATTTTATTTCCAACAAAACAGTGCTCGTACCATTCTATGGACAGGCGGGGGATAATGCCTTGTCTCTTTTGGCATTGCAAAATGGTGATTTTCAGGCATTTCAATCCTATACCAATTCCACGGCGGATATAAGTTCTTACGGAGGAGGAATTGGTGTGACATCCAAAGTGTTTGGTGATTTTGACCTGGGGATTAATTACACCTATGCCAAACTGGATTTTACGGAAGGAAGCGACCCCGGATTTGAAACGAATTTCAATACGCCGGAACACAAGGTAAAGGCCTCTTTTGGTAATCAGAATCTCTTTGAAAATTTTGGTTTTAATGTAAACTGGCGATGGAATGATTGGTATTTGTGGCAGTCCTCCTTTGCAGATGGGTTTATCCCTTCTAGAAATATTGTGGATGCACAGGTGAACCTCACCGTACCCGCCATCAAATCTATTTTCAAAGTAGGAGGATCTAATATCCTCGGCGAAGAATATGTAAGTGCACCGGGAGCCGGTACTATTGGCGCTCAGTATTATGTATCATGGACCATTAATCAATAATAAAGAAAATTACGATCATGAAAAATGTATATATAAAACTATCCATAATCGCATTAGCCGGATTTGCTGTTGCATGTTCTGCGGATGACAATAATATACTGGCCATACCCGATGTATCCGCACCTTCCTCAGGTGGCTCAGGAATGACGCCTGCCTACACAAGCGGCTCGGCGGATTTCTCGAACTATGTGGCTATAGGAAATTCGGTGACCGCCGGGTTTGCAGATGCGGGGTTATACGTAAAAGGTCAGGAAGCCTCCTTTGCAAATATCCTGGCTAATCAATTTGCCCTCGCGGGGGGTGGCTCCTTTAGTCAGCCCCTGATGAGCGATGACCTTGGAGGGTTGGTTCTGGGGGGCAATCAAATTACGCCTAACAGGTTTATTTTTGACCCTGTAAACCAGGTTCCTGTAACAGTTACGGGAACGCCAACTACCGAGGTTTCTAATGTTGTTGCAGGGCCGCACAATAATATGGGTGTGCCAGGCGCAAAGAGTTTCCATTTACTGGCCAATGGGTATGGCAATGTTGCTGGTGTTCCATCCGGGCAGGCCAATCCATTCTTTGCAAGAATGGCCTCCGATCCGAATGCTTCGGTATTGGAAGATGTCCTTGCCCAGTCACCCACCTTCTTCACCCTTTGGCTCGGTTCCAATGATGTGCTTGCCTATGCATTAACAGGGGGTACCGGAGAAGATCACAACAGTACCGGGAATTTAGATCCGGCGACTTATGGGGGCAGTGATATCACAAATACCAATGTATTTGCACAGGTATACGGAGGAATTTTGCAGGCTTTGTCGCAGACGGGCGCAGATGGGGTTGTGATCAACGTGCCCAACGTATTGGTGACCCCCTATTTTAACACGGTTCCCTACAATCCAATTCCGATGGATGCCGGTACGGCCGCGGCTGTAAACGACGGATATTCAGATTATAACAATGGGCTGTTGCTGGCAGAGGCCGGCACGTTAATTTCCGCCGAAGAAAGGGCGGCAAGAACCATTAGTTTTGCAGCCAGCGCAACCAATGCGGTGGTCATCGAAGATGAGGATCTTACAGATCTGTCGGCCTTGGGTCTGCCATCGTTGAGACAGGCAACCGCTGACGATCTGTTAGTGCTTACAGCCAGGAACTTTATCGGGACCCTGGCAGACCCCAATAATCCGTTAAGTGTAAATGGGGTTGGGGTGGCCCTGAATGATAGCTGGGTACTGACTCCACAGGAACAATCTTCAGTCGCCGATGCCACAATTGCATATAACACAACGATTGAGATGATGGCCGGACAGTTTGATCTTGGTTTTTTCGACGCACACGCCTTGTTGGACGTAGTGGTGACTACAGGGTTGAATATTGGAGGAGACGCGGTGATCACGGGTGATTTTGTTACCGGCGGGGCTTTTTCTTTAGATGGCGTTCACCCATCTCCAAGGGGGAACGCCGCTGCGGTCAATGCCATTCTGGACGTGATCAATAGCAAATTTGGTTCCAATCTTCCGAAAGTGGATCCTATAGAATTTACAGGCTTGTACGTGAATTAGGACCATTATTCCATGCCTTAATATTCCGGAAAAGCACTTCATTCAAGGAAGTGCTTTTTCTTTGAATAAAAAGGTCAAAATCCCTTCACATTTACGCAGTAAATCCTATCTTTGCAGCCGAAAAAACAGCCTCAATTCATTCCAAACTGCTGTTTTTCTAATTAATGACATTCTTAATAGCATAAATACTTGAACAATGGCTAAAGTTACAGGTAAAGTTTCTCAGATTATCGGACCGGTAATCGATGTGGCATTCGAATCGGGATCAGAACTTCCCAGAATTTATGATTCCATGGAGATTACCAGGGAAGATGGATCAAAATTGGTTCTTGAAGTACAATCCCATACAGGTGAAAATTGCGTTCGATCAATATCCATGGATTCTACGGATGGACTGAGCAGGGGTATAGAAGTAGTTGCAACTGGAAATGCGATTCAAATGCCAATCGGAGAGGACATTTATGGACGGTTGTTTAATGTGATCGGCGACGCCATAGACGGAATGGGTAATTTGCCAAAAGAAGGTAAAAACGGACTCCCTATCCACAGGGAAGCCCCTAAGTTTGAAGACCTGTCAACGTCAACCGAAGTATTGTTTACCGGAATTAAGGTAATAGACCTCATTGAACCCTATGCCAAAGGAGGTAAAATCGGGTTATTTGGGGGTGCCGGGGTAGGCAAGACCGTATTGATACAGGAACTGATCAACAATATAGCCAAAGGCCACGGAGGACTCTCCGTATTTGCAGGTGTCGGGGAACGTACCCGTGAAGGAAATGACCTGCTCCGTGAGATGCTGGAATCCGGGATCATAAAATACGGTGAAGAGTTTCTTCATTCCATGGAAGCCGGAGGTTGGGACCTGAGCAAAGTGGATAAAAAAGCCATGAAAGAATCCAAGGCCACCTTTGTATTTGGTCAAATGAACGAACCTCCCGGAGCACGTGCCCGGGTAGCCCTTTCAGGGTTGACCATAGCGGAATATTTTCGCGATGGCGCCGGCGAGGGGCAGGGAAAGGATGTACTGTTTTTCGTAGATAACATCTTCCGTTTTACACAGGCGGGATCTGAGGTTTCGGCCCTGCTGGGCAGGATGCCATCCGCGGTAGGATATCAACCGACATTAGCCACTGAGATGGGTACAATGCAGGAGAGGATCACCTCTACCAAACGCGGATCCATTACTTCTGTTCAGGCTGTTTATGTGCCTGCGGATGACCTTACGGATCCTGCGCCGGCAACTACTTTTGCCCACCTGGATGCCACAACGGTACTTTCCCGAAAGATCGCAGAGCTTGGAATTTACCCCGCCGTGGATCCACTCGATTCCACATCGAGGATCCTGACTCCGGAAATTCTGGGTAAGGAACATTACGAATGTGCTCAAAAAGTAAAGGAGCTATTACAAAGGTATAAGGAACTACAGGACATTATTGCCATCCTCGGGATGGAGGAATTGTCCGAAGAAGACAAGTTGGCAGTAGGAAGGGCAAGACGCGTACAACGCTTCCTGTCACAACCTTTCCATGTGGCAGAACAATTTACAGGTACCCCTGGGGTATTGGTGGATATCAAGGACACCATCAAAGGCTTTAATATGATAATGGACGGGGAATTGGATCGGTTCCCTGAATCTGCCTTTAACCTGAAGGGAACCATTGAAGAAGCCATCGAAGCCGGTGAGAAAATGTTGGCGGAAGCATAGCAGACGGAACCTGGAATAACTCAATCAATAAATTCCTGTTCCCGGGGGAAGGGTAATGGAATTCGGAGGGTGAAAATAGATATTTAAACACTATGTACTTAGAAATTGTATCACCGGAAGCTACCTTGTTTGCCGGGGAAGTTACTTCGGTGACCGTCCCGGGGGTGGAAGGGGAGTTCCAAATGTTGAATAATCACGCCGCCATTGTTTCCCTTCTTCAGGAAGGGGTGGTTAAGATAGAGGGGGATATTACCATCGACGAAGAATATCAGGAACATTTTTCGAAAGATGCCAAGGGAAAAACAGTTCTCTCAATTTCCAGCGGGACCGTTGAAATGAAGGATAATAAAGTAATTGTCCTGGCGGATTAAGGCGCTACCCCTCCTTTAAAAAGAAAGCGTACTTATCCCGGTTAGAGAACGATCAGATGCCAATCCTGCCCCCCGGAGTGGTATCTTTTCAGATCCTTGAAACCCACTGCATAATGAGCGTTGAGGGATCTGAGATTCTTTGCATCTACCTCCGTGATTATATATTGGAAATGAGGTTGAATGGCCTCTTGCATAACCTTATACAATTGCCTGAAAATACCCGATCCCCGGTATTCTTTTGCAATGCAAATCTGCCCCATGACAATATATTTAGCATCCTTGAGGGCAGAGGAGTTTACTTCATCAAACATAGGCTTTAAAACTTCAATCTCGTTGCCGAAATCGGGATGCATACTAAGGGCGTAACCAATCACCTGCCCCTCTTTTTTGGCAATGATATGTTGGCAAACCGCATTCATCCTCTCCAGTAAATCAAGGCTGTGAGAAACGGTAACGAATCCTTCCTTCACTTTTTCCCCAGGGGACAATATTTGGGGTAGATTGTGCTGCTGAAGCTCAAGGATTTGCTCCAACTCCTTCCTGGATTGTGCCAAACATACGCGTGGTTGCATCTATTTCGTCTTTAACCAGTCGGCTCGTTTCATAAGCGCTTCCGGGGTGGGACTGCTGCCGTTATTTTCCTGCAGCCCGATCCTAAAGGCGGGGTTTGACCCCAGCATTAAACGGGTAGTCCTTACATTTCCATACCGGCGATATTTGATTTCAAGCGTATCCCCGACGGCATACCCGGCTATCAACTCAGGAAAACGTACATGTTTGTCAAAGGCTTTGCCGTTTAAGGCTATCAGCGTGTCCCCAATATCCAACCCCGCACTGTAAGCCGGGCTTCCCAGGACAGTATTTCCACCTACCAGCGCCGTGCCATCATCCTGTACGGTCACCTGACCTCCGAAATAAGGGACCTCCGGATCCCGGGTCAGATCAACACCCACGGTATCAAAAAGAGATTTATAGTCCGGCATATTACTCTCATAGATATAATTGTTGAAAAAAGTATCCCCAAATTCTGTCCCCGCATATTGGTTCAGGCTTTGATGCAGGTCAGAAATAGTGTAGGGGATGCCGCTTTTTCCGTACCGGTTCCAAACTAGTTTCATATAACCGTCGAGACTTAAGCCGTTCTGGCGGAGTGAAAGATCCAGTGCCAGGCCCAGGACACTTCCGTAGGAATAATAGGAAATAAAGGTATTTTCCCTATTTACGGGGTCCACCGCCGTAGCTGCATCCACAAAAGGTGCCTGGTAACTCATTTCTATTGGGTTAAAAAACTGCCTTGCCGGGGAATTCCAGACATAGTTAAACGTGCCGGTAAGGCCCTCGATGTATTGCCCGGGGCTTATAAGTCCGGCCCTGCACAAAACAAGGTCGGTAAAATAGCTCGTAAATCCTTCTGCGAACCAAAGTTCACCACTCATATTTGCCTTGGTAAAATCAAATGGCTCAAGAGACGCCGGACGAATTCGCTCAACATTCCAGGCGTGAAAAAACTCATGAGACACGGTACTGATATTCCCTTCCATCCCTCCTTCATCCAGGCTCCGGGTACTAGTCAGGACCGTAGAATTTCTGTGTTCCATTCCGTCCCCCGTGGCATTAGAAATATAACAGGCCAGAAATGTATAATTTCCAAAATCAAAATCGGGCAGCTCTCCAAAGATGTCTTTTTCCTCAGCCACCACTTTTTTTACTTTTTCAAAGTATCGGTCCAGTTCCACTTCACTGCCGTTGTGATGCAGGGCCAATTGAATCTTAAAGGTTTTCCTTTTTGACTCTGCTTCAAAAGAACGCCATCCAAAATCACTGATTTCCGTTGGGCTGTCCATAAAATACTGCAGATCGGGCGCGGTGTATGTGTTCCCCTCTACCCGAAGCAATTGTGTGGCCACCTTCCAGTTGCGATTTTCAGGAAGTTCAAAAGTTACCTCAACTTTCCGTTTGCTGAGTGAAGGGGCGAACATAAAAGTCGCGGGAATATTCAGGTGGGCATGGGTCTCATCGATCTGGGAATAGGTTCCGTCTCCCCTGTTTGCATATAGGATATACTGTATTTTTACCGTGCCCCTATGGCCGACAATATGCCATTGATAGGGATCGGGCCTAACAATTTCAAGCGGTTTTCCCTGTTCGTCCGTAGCCATGAAATTGTAAACATTCTTGGCAAATTCGTGCAGGGCATATCTTCCCGGAGAACTTCTGCTCATCCGCAAAGCCAAGGTATCTTCCTCAATATCACTAAAGGTGGCAGATACTGCTCCTTCGTGATGTTCGGCGTTGCCAAAAGAGATGGAATACGTATTGGTTTGCCCGGTGCCTGATTGAATAAACAGCAGGAGAATGAACAAGAACTGAATTTTAATCATTTGTTATGCGATTATTGGAACGAATATACCATATAAATACAGTAAATACTACCTTTGCCGGATGGGAGAACTTCCTGCAAAATTAGAGAAAAAACTGGGGAAACGAAGGGAAGAAAATGCCTTGCGCAACCTGGCCCATGCCCAATACTCCACAGACTTTTCTTCCAATGACTACCTGGGTTTTGCAAGGAACAGATCAATTTTTACAGGGGCAACGCATAAAGTATTGCAGCATAAGATTGTTTTAAATGGTGCAACAGGTTCAAGGTTACTCAGTGGTAATTTGGAAATGTATGCTGCCCTTGAGAAAACCCTTTGTGATTTTCACCTTAGCAAGGCAGCCCTGGTATTCAACTCCGGTTATGATGCAAACATCGGTTTCTTCTCGGCTGTGCCTCAGCGGAGTGATGTTATCTTTTATGATGAATTGGTCCATGCGAGTATTCGCGACGGGATCCGCATGGGGAATGCCAGGGGGATCAAATTCAGGCATAACGACCTGGCAGATCTGCAAGCTAAACTTTCCGGCTTAATTCAGGGGGAGACGGGGATGCACGGAGGAGAAATTTATGTGGTCACAGAAGCCGTATTCTCTATGGATGGGGATTCCCCCGATCTGAATAGTCTTGTTAAATTCTGCAAGGCGAATGCCCTTTGGCTGATCGTGGATGAGGCACATGCTGTTGGGGTATTTGGCCCGGATGGTAGCGGACTGTTACGGGAATTGGGTCTTGAACAACAGGTGTTTGCAAGAATAGTGACCTTTGGAAAAGGAATGGGGGCCCACGGGGCTGCAATCCTGGGGAATAAGGGCTTGAAAACATATTTGATTAATTTCGCCCGCAGTTTTATTTATACTACCGGCCTGCCCCCCCATTCTTTGGCAACCATCCTACAGGCCTGCAATGGCATGAAAACGGATGATGGGCAACAATCACGGCGATTGCTCTTTGAGAATATAAAAATTTTCAAAGCTACCCTGGAGGATCTGAACCTCACCTCCAGTTTTGTGGAGAGTAACTCTGCCATTCATAGCTGTATCCTTCCGGGCAACATCCGTGTAAAAAAAATTGCCAAACAATTGCAACAACATGGATTTGATGTCCGTCCCATACTATCACCTACCGTGGCAAAGGGCCAGGAAAGGCTTCGGTTCTGCCTGCATTCCTATAATACAGAGGAAGAAATTGTAAGGGTACTCACCTTATTAAAATCGCAAATCACTAAACTTTCCATTTTGGTGGAGGGATCAACAGATCAGTAATGAAACAGGAATTTTACACTTTGGGTGCTTTTGAATATGTAGCCGAAGTACAGATTATTAAGGGGAAACTTGAATCTGAGGGGATTACCGTATTTCTCCGCGATGAGAACACCCTGAATACAGACCCGCTCATCAGCAGTGCCATAGGGGGGGTCAAATTGCAAGTATATTCCAGGGACAGGAACGCCGCCATAGAAATTTATAATGAGATCAGGAATTACGCCATAGATGACACCGGACTTCCCGTTAAATGCCCGAATTGCAAAGCAGAAAAATCAGAAGTGTATTATAGCAGGAGGGGGATTTTCAACAAGTTGTTTCCATTTTTTGAAAAAAGGAAATACAAGTGTACCGGTTGCAATATGATCACCAACGCCTAATTCTTATGAAACGAATCTTTGTTACAGGAATTTCCACAGAGGTTGGGAAGACCCTGGCAGCTGCCATTATGGTGGAGGCTCTGGAGGCGGATTACTGGAAACCGATACAGGCGGGGAACCTTGAAGCATCTGATAATCACAGAATTGCAGCGCTTATTTCTAATGATAAAACAGTCATCCATAAGAACAGTTACGCTCTGAATACCCCTATGAGTCCCCATGCGGCAGCAGAGATTGATGGGGCTTCCATTACGATGGACAGGATTTCAGAACCCAAGACGGCCAATCATTTAATTATAGAAGGCGCCGGGGGATTATTGGTACCCATTAATGATCGCCAGACCATTCTGGACATTATTAAGCCGGATTACAAGGTAGTTGTGGTATCCAGGCATTATCTGGGAAGTATCAATCATTCACTTTTAACGCTTGGCTGGTTGCAAAAAGCAGGTTTCGATGTAAGCGTACTATTTAACGGCGATGCCCAACCATACACTGAAGAAATCATATTAAGAAAAACCGGTTTGACCGCGATAGGCCGTATCCATAGCGAATCCATGATCAACAAAGCGGTAGTCAAAAAATATGCCGACAGGTTGGCGCCTGTACTGAGAACGCTATAGAATGGCGTAGTTTACCTATTAGTAACTGCCGCACTGAAAGAGATTCTACCATTTTGATTCGCGGCAAGCGTCTGCTTTAACAAAGTTGAAATCCATTATTCTATTTTAACCAAGGCTAAATCAATATCATTAATTGTGAACAAATAAAGGGGTTTGCGCCCTTCTAAATTGGCCACATTGAAGATATAATATCCCTCCAAATCACACTGTTTTGTTTTAGTCACCAATTTTTTCCGCCAAAGTTCAAGATAGGCAGCCGTTTCGTAAAAACGAAAAGGCACCTGGTCGTGGTCTCGGATGTGTTCTTGTGAAAAAACATAGATGGGCTTCTGGTCACCCGTAATGTCACGGATCTCTTTTGCATATAGTTTATGAGGTACACTTGACGAATTTTCCGCTTTCAGAGGAAGGGCCACATGATCGAAGAGCAGACGACAAAGAATAATAAAATTTATTATGATCAAATGCCTGGTGTAACCTACCGCATTTTTATGAAGAAAGAACACTATTAAAACTAACAATCCGAAAAATGGAGCGGTGTACGTAAGATAAGGAAGCTTATCAAAGTAACCGACAAAGGGGATGAGAAAACAGGCGAGGGCGGAAAGTACCATCAACCCCTGAAAGCATATATGATATGTACCATTTCGCCAATTTTTGATTCCGATTTGTAGGTACAGGGGGTATGCCAGAAGAGTGATTGCGATTGGAAAAAACATGTAAGTATAGCGTATACGCGCCCCCGGCGAAATGAGATAGACCAAAAAGTTTACTGCGAAGGTGATGGACAGAAAAACCAGGTAAGGCTGTGACCCGATGCTCCTGATCGGTTCATTTTTCCAGAAAAAAAGTAAAAACAGGGTAGCGGGAAACAATACGCCAAGAAAATTCAACGGAAAGAGCAGTATATGCATCACTAAACCGCTCAGTTCCCTGTCCAAAAGAGTACGTTGACTGGTCAGGCCCCACATTTCAAATACAAATGCCTCCAAATCTTCATACATGCCATAACTATAAAAATAGAGAGCCACCACCAAAACCGATAATGTTGCGAAAAGTATATGGGGCAGCGAAAAAATTCGTCCAAAATCCTTTTTGTAATAAAGATAGGCCGCCAAGGTGAGGATGACGAAAGCAAAAGAAGCAAAACCTTTGGTCAGGAAGGCCAGGCTCGTAAAAAAATAGGCACATCCGAAGAGTAAATAAAACTGCTTTTTTTGGTAGAAATGAAAGATGCTGAAGATTGAAAGGACAACGAGAAATGAGTAGAATATGTCAATTTCGGCCGTAACAGAAAAATAAAAGTACAGATCGGCACATACCAGGTAATAGAGGGCGCTGAGCAGGCCAAACATTTGGCCGACATATTTTTTACCCATGGTATAGGTCAGAACACCGGTCAACAACAGTGATAATGCGGAAGGAAGACGCAAGGCGAAGGTGTTATACCCGAATAGCTTAAGGCTACAAGCCAATATAATGTTCCAGAGGGGCGGATGATCGTAAAAGGTCTCATTCAGCAGCGTGGTAACTATGTAGTTGTTGTTCAACAGCATTTCAATGGCGACCAAAGCACGACGCGGTTCCTCAGCGTACAAAGGGGCAATGTGCAAATTGTAAAAAAGAGAAACAATATAAAGTACGATAGTAAAGAGGGCGAGCCGATTGAGGTCTTTGGCTTTGTTTGCAGTAAAAAATGCGGTACTCAAAAATTTCATGTCCCCTTGAATGTCCGGAATCAAAGATCAGCAAAATACTTGATTAAAAACCTATAATTTCCGCATCTTTGCAATATGAATTCTGTAGTTCCAACACATTCAAAAGCTTCCGGAAGTCTTTCAAAAAGGGATCAAAAGCACCTTTGGCACCCCCTGACACAGCATAAGCTGCATCCGGAAATGCTCGCCATTACCAGGGCTGCCGGATGCCTGCTTTATGACGAGGATGGCCGGGAATATATTGATGCCATATCTTCCTGGTACACGTGTATGTATGGCCATTGTAATGACTATATTCTAGAATGTGTAAAAGAGCAAATGGCACAATTAGATCAGGTGGTCTTTAGTGGGTTTACCCATCAGCCTGCCATTGAATTATCTGAAGCGCTGATCAATATCCTTCCTGAAAATCAACAGAAACTTTTTTTCTCTGACAATGGGTCCACAGCCACTGAAATTGGCATAAAAATGGCCCTGCAGTATCATTATAATAAAGGGGACAAACGCACCATTTTACTTGCATTTGAGGATGGGTTTCACGGAGACACTTTTGGGGCCATGTCCGTATCCGGACTATCTGTTTATAACGGACCTTTCGAAGACCATTTTATTAAGGTCGAAAGGATTCCGGTGCCAGATGACGGGAATATTCAAAATCTCCTGAGCAGTTTAGAAGGCAGATTGGAACAGCAGGATATTGCAGGATTTATTTACGAGCCATTGGTTCAGGGAGCTGCTGCCATGAAAATGCATTCTGCTTCCGGTTTAAACCAAATCCTGGAGCTTCTCCAAAATCATCAGGTACTTACCATTGCGGACGAGGTCATGACCGGATTTGGTAAGACCGGAGCTTTTTTCGCGTCGGATCACGTAGAAACAAAACCGGATATTATTTGTCTTTCCAAAGCACTTACAGCCGGATTGATTCCGATGGGAGTGACCAGCTGCACCCAAGAGGTATACAACGCATTTTACAGTGATGAACTGGCAAAGGGTCTGTTCCATGGCCATACCTATACAGCGAATCCCCTGGCGTGTACTGCTGCTTTAGCGGGGATTGAATTGTTGCGCTCGGAAGGCACCAGGAACAATATAAAGCGCATTGAGCAGAAGCATCGGCAATTTGATGCTGAGATAAGAAAGCATCCAATGGTGGCTGGCACAAGGCAATGCGGTGTTATTTATGCACTGGATCTGAACGTAAAGATGGAGCGTTATGGGAATTTAAGGGACACATTATATAATTATTTTTTGGATCATGGCGTCTTCCTTCGCCCCCTTGGAAATACGATCTATATTCTGCCGCCATACATTATCTCAAATGAGCAGCTAGACCAGATATACCGAACCATACGATCTTCTCTGGAACTACCCCGGAAGGTGGGTACCCTGTAATTCCTGGGATCCGCTTTTCGAATTTAAAGGGGTCCTGCCACAAACAGAAGAAATAGGTTATTTACACTTTGGATTCTCCTGCGTCTATCCCTCTTTTAACAGGGAACTCCTCTGTTCTTTTAAGGGCATTTTCTTTTCCACCGGAGCAGAGCAATCTGATGCATATCTCTGTATCAAAAAGCCACTTTGAAATGAACGGTTGGTGGAATATAATTTCTGTGAGCTCTTTTAAAAACCTTGCGGCCGCATTGTGTATCGTATACCTTCAATGCCCGGAATGTTTTAAAAAAAGGGGGCAATGATCCATCCGAAAAAAACCGGGTAAATTTCCGTTCTGCGATAGCACCTATTTTAAGGGTTCGCGAGGCAAAAACAAAATGCTTCTCCTGCCGCATTTAGGCCAAATAGGAATAGTATTCCTTTTGGCAGGTCGCCAGATTGGCATCCAGATAACCCGGAACCGGGACCTTATATCCCTTAGTCAGGGAATAAATTCCAGCAAGATCAGCCTTATTCGCCTTTAAAATGTATCGGTTTCGCTAGCCGGAAGCCGGTCAAATTCATTATAACATCGAATTACGACGGCAAATTTATCCTGGCTGATGAAGGTTTTTGGCAGGTTATAAAATTCGTTCATCCCGGTCGTTCACGAATAATATCATGTTATTTCAGCCCTCTGTCTCGAGGTGGATCACACCAAGGATCAACCTATGGGGAAGCTGTGTATCCAATCTCGTTTTTACCTTCACGGCCGGGTACCAGGTCATTTTTTATAGTTTTTCGGGGTGATTTGGCCAGATGAAGATAAGAACTTTTATTTTTGCCCGAAATACAATTGACAGTGAACGGCACTATTGGAATAACGGCTATAGCATCTGTCTCATCTTTAGGCGAAGGTCCTGATGAGACCTGGCAGAGCTATCTGAACAACCGTCACCATTTAAGTAAGGGGACTGGAGGGGGTGTCACCGAATGGGTTGCAATGTTGCCGGGAAAGTCAAAAAACCACATCCGGCAATTTCTGGCTGCCAATCCAAAATATAAAGCGTTGGACGATAGCGTGCTTTATGGGATGTATGCGGCCAGAAGAGCTGTAAGTATGGCGGGATGGAAGCCCTCGGATGGTTTTGGCATCAATATAGGATCTTCCCGGGGAGCAACCACTTTGTTCGAGAAGTACCACAAGGAGTTTTTACAGACGAACCAGACGGCGACCCTGTCTTCCCCCACGACTACCCTCGGAAATATTTCATCGTGGATTGCTCACGATCTTGGCACAAAGGGACCTGACATATCGCATTCAATAACGTGTTCCACTGCCCTGCACGCACTTCTCAACGGAGTGGCCTGGATACGAAGTGAATTAACCGATAAATTTCTGGTCGGGGGGACCGAGGCCCCTTTGACGCCTTTTACGATCGCTCAAATGAAGGCCTTGAAGATCTACTCAAATTCCTCCCGGGATTACCCCTGCCGTGCCATGGATATACATAAAAAATCGAATGATATGGTCCTTGGGGAAGGTGCATCTGTGGCTTGTCTGGAACGCGGTATTTCAGAAAAAACACTGGCGATTATTGAAGGAATAGGGTATGCCACAGAACCCCTGGAACACAATGTCTCCCTTTCAACGGATGCGCAGTGCTTTCAGCGCTCCATGGAGATGGCACTGGGCAGAATCAATAAGGATGAGTTGGATGTGATTGTAATGCATGCTCCGGGAACCCTGAAAGGAGACAGCTCCGAATTCAATGCCATCGGGAAGCTATTCGGTGAAAACCGGCCCGCCCTCACCGGTAACAAATGGAAAACCGGTCATATGTTCGGCGCCTCCGGGATGATGAGCGTAGAACTGGCTATTCTAATGCTCCGGCACCAGCAATTTATCGGTGTTCCCTTTATATCAAATGAAGAAGTTCCAAATACAATTAACCGGGTCCTTGTGAATGCTGTTGGTTTTGGTGGCAATGCGGTGAGCGTTTTACTCAAAACCCCTCCCCGATAGCCTTGGCAACCATTTCTGGATCTCCGGGTTTTTGGAAATTCGGATTTGATATTTGGAAATTCAATGAAATTAGGTCTATTTTTGACATGATATTAAATGAATAGTATGAGTGTAGAACGGCATAATTGGACAAAAGGGGAAATCCTCGATATCTACAATAAACCTATGATGGAATTGCTCTATGAAGCGGCTTCTGTACATAGAAGATACCACGACCCCAATACCGTTCAGGTATCCACTTTGCTTTCAATTAAGACGGGGGGGTGTCCGGAAGATTGTGGCTACTGCCCTCAGGCAGCACGGTACCATACAGCTATAGAAGGAAACGATTTAATGTCGGTGCAACAGGTAAAGGCACAGGCCTTGCGGGCGAAAGCTTCCGGAAGTTCAAGAGTGTGTATGGGAGCTGCCTGGCGCAATGTAAAAGATGGTCCCGAATTTGATCAGGTACTTGAAATGGTACGGACGATCAATAAATTGGATATGGAAGTCTGCTGTACCCTGGGGATGCTTACGGAAAACCAGGCCAAACGCCTGGCAGAGGCAGGCCTCTATGCCTATAATCACAATCTGGATACTTCAGAAGATTATTACAGCGAT
>Ga0102947_1000273_pt1 | contig 19264 bp, 12 predicted proteins | sample SalPon2A_A_D2_MG_FD_78210 | JGI IMG/M metagenome (GOLD analysis project Ga0102947, IMG submission 78210) | Soil microbial communities from South San Francisco under conditions of wetland restoration - Salt Pond MetaG R2A_A_D2_MG | ecosystem: Environmental > Terrestrial > Soil > Wetlands | place... | reverse complement strand
CGGTCGTAGAACACGACTACGTCGCGGGCAGCGAAGAGATCGTGCGTGAGGAATTCGCGCAAGGAGACATACGTATGCTGGCCATCCTCGTCGAGCGTCGGCACCAGGTCGCGTACGTTGCCGTGGATTACGAATTGGTTGAGCGTTTTCGTAAAGTATTTGCGTGCAAACTCCTTCGCCCAGTCTGGAAAATGTGCCGTGTATCGTTCCAGAGCGCTGTCTTCCACAGCCGCCACATTTGACAGTTGTTTCTTGTCTTCGCTGGCCCCTTCGTCTGATTTGGATGATGCACCATTGGTGGTGGTAGCCGTCTCTTCCGGTACCGCTTCAGCAGCTTGCTCGTCAGCACCATCTTCGGCTACAGGTGTTGCTGCGTCGGTTTGCTGCTGGTCAGGTGCCTCTTCCGTAACATCCACCTCTTCGGGAGGCGTGCTCTGCTGTTCTTTAGCCATCAGGTTCGAATTTTGGATTGTTGATTTTGGATTGTTTGAGGTAGTCTCCCAATCCAAAATCTAAAATCGACTCAAGCGATGGTGATCTCGTCGTCGAGGTATACGTCCTGAATGGCGTTGAGGATGGCAACACCTTCCTTCATGGGCTTCTGGAACGCCTTGCGGCCCGAGATCAGTCCCATACCGCCGGCCCGCTTGTTGATAACGGCGGTGCGGACAGCCTGCTGCATATCATTCTTACCCGAGCCCCCGCCGGAGTTGATAAGCCCGGCCCGGCCCATGTAGCAGTTCGCCACCTGATAGCGCGTCAGGTCGATGGGATGGTCCGTCGCCAGTTCCGAATAGATACGCTCGTCGAGCTTGCCGTAGGTAGAGTCGCCGCTGTTGAGCGCCCGGTAACCGCCGTTTGAGGTCGGTTGTTTCTGCTTGATGATGTCGGCTTCGATGGTGACGCCGAGGTGATTGGCCTGCCCGGTCAGGTCGGCGCTGGCTTCGTGGTTGACGCCGTCAATGGTAAAACCTGAGTTGCGGACGTAGCACCACAGAATCGTCAGCATGCCGAGTTCGTGTGCGTAGGAGAATGCTTCGGACACCTCCTGAAGCTGCCGTCCCGATTCTTCCGAGCCAAAGTAAACCGTCGCACCGACACCGATGCAGCCCATGTTCCAGGCATCCTCCATGCGGGCAAAGAGAATCTGGTCGTAGGTGTTCGGATAGGTGAGCAGTTCATTGTGGTTAAACTTCAGGATAAACGGAATCTTGTGTGCATACTTCCGCGCTACGGAGCCGAGCACGCCGAAGGTCGAAGCCACGCCGTTGCACCCGCCTTCGATGGCAAGCTTGACAATGTTCTCCGGGTCGAAGTACACCGGGTTCTTGGCAAACGAAGCGCCGCCTGCATGCTCGATGCCCTGGTCTACCGGCAGAATCGACAGGTAGCCCGAGCCGCCGAGCCGTCCCTGATCGAACAACTGCTGCATGGCACGCAGCACCCGCGGCGAGCGGTCCGAGTGCGCCCACACCTCGTCTACAAAATTAGGACCGGGGAGGTGCAGGGAGTCTTTAGAGATGGTCTGCGACGTATGATCGAGCAGGTAGCCGGCTTCTTCGCCAAGCAGGTCGGCGATAGCGGATGTGGTGACCTCAGCCATAGGAAAGCCTCCAATTTCGTTGGTCTATGTTCAGAAAGGACATTCGGGTGAATACTCAATGTACTAAGCCTGCCGCGCTTCTACATCATCTCAATACCAAAATGGTGAGAATCCCCTGTTATTTCGCCAATCTGACCCGAATTTCCTGGGGAATGCTGTCTGGTTTGTCGAGGTATCCGGTCAACTGTTGGGCGAGGAGGGGGGCCATAAGCAAGCCTTTGGAGCCAAGACCTGTAAAAATCCAGATCCGATCCTGTCCGGGCAGCGGTCCCACCATCGGCAGGCGTGTACCGGGCACCGTTACGCGTACGCCAGCGGTGGCATCAAGCACCGGAGCATTGCGAAGGGCAGGCAACATCGTCGCTGCTTGTTCCAGGATGAGCCGGGTTTGCTTGGCGGACGGACGCAGGTCACTGAAACCACGCTCATAGGAACTGCCAACGATGAGGCTATTCCCTTCCGGCACGATATATCCCTGACCTGCTAAAGGAATAGAGAGTGTATTGGTAGGCGCTTTTACCTCTACCGTCTGGCCCTTGATGGGGTGCAGGTTCAGTGTACATAAAGCGGGGTGATCATCATATCCATAGCCGAGTGCGAGGATCAATTGGCGGGTGTGTAGCCGCGTGGTGGTGGTATCGGAATGCACGTTCACATATACGCCATCGTGATTGGTGCCCCAGTCTACAACCTTCGCGCCTGTGGCAAGGCGTGCTCCCTGCTGTTGCGCTGCGGTGAGCATGGCTTCGATGAATGTCGGAACCGCTATTGCGCCGCCTCTGCGGACGAGCAGGGCACCGTGGGGGGCTACAACATCTGCGAATCGTTCCTGTACGGTTTCGGGTGGGAGCCAGGTAGCGTTAGCAGGGCGCGCCGAAGCTACCTCGTGGAAGATATCAGCTTGCCTTGCATCTGTTGCCGGGCGCAGGATGCCATTTCGGCTCAACAAATCTTCGGCATGGGCTATGCTGAGGGTGGCATGCAGCGCATGTAGGGCGGCATTCATGCGCCAGGCGGCTTTTGCTTTCTGGCTCATTAAAGGATTGACCAGACCAGCAGCCGCGCCTGAGGCTCCAGCAGCGGGCTGCTCGGCTTCCAACACCAACACCTGCCGGGTCTGGCTCAGGTGAAGCGCGGCACACACCCCCGCCAATCCGGCCCCAACGATGATGGTATCGAAGCGTTCGTTATCAGGTAGCACAAGAGGGGCGACTAATACACGATTGGCTAGAACATCTGACTACGGATCAGGAGACCGGGGGTTCGAATCTCCCTGGACATGCTAAGCAAAAAGCTGAAATTGCTACAAAAAGGGCGATCCTGGCTTTTTTCTTAGCCAGTGCTTGAGCATGAGGCGCTTTGTTTGGTATCGTTGTCTGGCACAGAGAGGAACGTTTCAGAAGGGTTTTATCCCCAACACGCCAGACACATTACAGCATGAATCCATGCCATTCCGGCTAATCATAATAGGGTCGAAGGTGATGGTTGCTATGATGATCCTAACGGGTTGTCGCATAGGGGACCACGATCCCCCGTCTCCCGGCAATGCGCCGGCAAATGATCATCTCTCGACAGGAGACCAACCCATTTTCTCGGATGTTGCGGCAGCGTCGGGGTTGGATTTCAAGCATGCCAACGGTATGTCTGGTGCCTTGTATTTCGTGGAGATTATGGGTGCTGGTGCCGCGCTATTCGATTTTGACAACGACGGCGACCTGGATGCCTACCTGGTGCAAGGCCATCCGCTGGGTGCTGACCTCGCTAGTATCGCAAATCTCCCTGGCGACCGCCTCTATCGGAATGATCTGGTGGTAGGAATCGATGGGCGAAGGACGATGCAGTTTACCGATGTGACGACCCCGAGTGGGCTCCGTGCTTTCGGCTATGGCATGGGCGTCGCTACGGGAGATTTTAACAACGATGGCTGGACGGACCTCTACGTGACGAACTGGGGTGACAATCAACTCTGGCACAACAACGGCGATGGCACCTTCACCGATGTGACCCAGGCCAGCGGCACCAATGATCCCCGCTGGTCCACCAGCGCCGCGTTCCTCGATTTTGACCTGGACGGCTGGCAAGATCTTGTGGTGGTCAACTATGTTGCGTATACCCTGAAGAAAGACCACCCCTGCTATGCCGAGACCTCGGGGCAACAAGACTATTGTGGCCCCCATTCCTATCCGCACGAGCCGGATCTGCTGCTTCGCAACCGGGGTGATGGGACCTTCGAAGACGTGACACATCGTGGGGGGGTGGCAGGCCAGTATGGAGCGGGTCTGGGAGTTACGGTGGCTGATTTGAATGACGATACCTGGCCGGATATCTACATTGCCAACGATCAGGGTGAGAATCTACTCTGGCTGAATCAGGAAGGTCGCCGTTTTGAGAATCACGCCGTGCAAGCAGGTGTGGCGCTCAATGGTGCGGGCATCGCCGAAGCCAGCATGGGGGTTGTGGCCGAAGACTTCGATGGTGAAGGGCATCTCGATCTCTTCATGACCCATCTCACGGGTGAGTCGAATACGCTGTATCTCAACCAGGGCAACGCGCTCTTTGCAGATCATAGCCGGGCCTCTGGCCTCGGCATGCCCAGCCTTCCGGTTACGGCTTTTGGGGTAGCCGCCCTGGACTATGACAACGATGGCTGGCCGGATCTTTTCAGCGCCAACGGAGCCGTCAAGCAAATACCTGAACAGCGCGCAGCAGGCGACCCTTTCCCCCTGCGCCAACCCAATCAACTCTATCGAAATAGGGGCCAGGCTCGCTTTGAGGACATCTCCGAGGAAGCCGGCGCTATCTTCGATGTACGTGAAGTGAGCCGTGGGGTCGCGGCTGGTGATGTTGATAACGACGGAGACACAGACCTTCTTCTCTCCAACAACGGAGGCCCGGCCCGTCTGTTACGCAACGACCTGGGGCAGGAGCAACTCTGGCTGGGGCTTCGCCTGATCCAGGATGTGCCCCGGCGGGACGTGTATGGTGCCCGTGTCGTGCTGCTGAAGCAGGGCAACGTCATTGCTCAGCGGCGTGTGGGTACGGACGGTAGTTACTGCTCGGCCCGTGATCCCCGGGTGCTGTTTGGCCTGGGTACCCAGCCCCTCTATGATACGATTCGCGTTATCTGGCCGGGTGGGGCTGTAGAGGAATGGTCACCGCTGGAGCCCCGGCGCTATCATACCTTGGTCAAGGGCGAAGGGCAGCCGGTAGCTTCCTTATGACCTGTTACCATCTATTTCCCATGTTCAGGCAAGGGGCTCTGCTCGTGCATGTTCAAGACATCTTTTGTGCGATGCCGCTTTCCGAGGTGTGGCGTTCGGAGAGCACCCCAAGGGTACTTCCTACGGGGCGCGGGAAGCGAAGAGCGGAGTGCGAAAACATATCTTGCGCCTTTCGCTTCCCGCCTTCCGCTCCTCACAACGCCGATGTTTCGGGAAGGCTGCCACGATCCGGTTTGCACAATAGACCCTTTGAAACAGCATTAGGTTGGCCCGTGTTGGCCCTCTGTTTTTTGCTGGCGCTGTGGGGATGTAGCTCGTCTTCGGAAAAAGAGGACGTGCTGCGTACTGTAATGCTGCCGGATCTTGCTCAACTCGAAGACACCGTGCAGCAACAACTCATGCAGCAACACGCCCGCCTTGTGGCAACGACGCGCAACCAGGATCCGCAGACGCAGGCTGAAGCCTATGGCACCTTTGGGCGCTATCTGCTGGCCTACGGTTTTTATAACGCGGCAGAATCCTCTCTGGTGAATGCACAGCAACTGGCCCCCAATGATCCGCAGTGGCCCTACTATCTTGGTCATCGATACCGGGTGGATCAACAACCGGCGCAGGCGGTGCCCTTCTATGAACGGGCGCGGTCCCTCAGACCCGATGATACGCCGACGCTCGTCAGGCTCGGGCAGGTGTACATCGACCTGGGGCAGAACAACGAGGCTGAGCAGGTGCTCCAGCAGGCCCTGGAGCGCGATAGCACGGTGGCCTTCGCCCATTTTCTGCTGGGGGAGCTTGCCGCGGAACGTAGCGCCTTTGAGTCTGCCGCCGCTCATTTCCGCGCTGTCTTACGGTTGCAGCCTCAAGCCAGCGTGGCGGAGTATCCGCTGGGCCTGGCCTATCGCAACCTGCAAGACGAGGCTCGTAGCCAGCACCATCTGGGCCAGCGCGGTTTCGCTCAGATCTCTTTCGAAGACCCGCTTGCGCAAGGATTGGATCGGCTCAAAGTGAATGTGAGCACCTTTCTTTATCAGGGAAAATCCTTGCTGGAAAATGGCAGGGTTGCTGAAGCAGTGGCTGCTTTCGAGAAAGCCATTGCCCAGGATTCACAGCAGGCTATGGCCTATCAATACCTGGCCCTCACGCGAGCCCAGTTGAAGGATTACCAGGGTGCTATCGATGCCGCGCGAGGAGCCCTGCGGCTCGACTCATTGAATACCGGGGCACACTATACGCTGAGCGTTGCTCTTGCCCTTGAAGGACAGGTTCAAGAGGCCATAGACACCTTCGAGGCGCTGCTTCGCATCGACCCTCGCCATGGCGATGCCCATTTGGGCCTGGGCGAGCTGCTGCGCCGAGAGCAACGTTGTGCAGCCGCCGTGGTGCATTTTGAGCGAGTCCTGGCGCTTGCCCCCAATCGCGAGGCCGCCCGCTTCCAATCGGCGCTGTGTTATACACGTCTCAAGCGCTATGCCGATGCCCGCGCCGTGCTCGAAGCCGGTCATCAGGCCAATCCTCAGCATCTCGCGCTGATGCAGGCGCTAGCCCGCGTACTGGCAGCCAGTCCTGCCGAATCGGCGCGCGATGGTCAGCGGGCGCTTGCTCTGGCTCGTCAACTGGCCGCCGGTTCGTCTACTCCAGAAATCCTGGAAACCCTGGCGATGGCACATGCAGAGGTAGGCGACTTTGCAGAGGCCCTTTCCTGGCAAGAACAGGCGCTGAGGCTGGCGCAGGACCAGCAAAAACCCGATGCCTATCTAGCTCATCTGGGAGACAATCTGCTTCGTTACCAACACAACAAGCCCTGCCGCCAGCCCTGGCCCGATATGGTTTATAAACAGCGGATCAACCTGTAAACGATGCCAGGAAAACCAACGCCGACGCAATCCTGATGCCAGCGCCGAGGATCCCAGCCCGTTCATCCTTCGGAAGCGCAGGAGAAGCGACCTTAATACATGTTTCATTTGCAGGATCCAGAGAGGCACCCTATCTTAGCCATCCGCGTTGCAAATCTGGCAACCATTCGAACGTTGAAGCGTTAATAAGCTCAATACGTGCCCGTAGCTCAGCTGGATAGAGCGTCTGACTACGGATCAGAAGGCCGGGGGTTCGAATCCTCCCGGGCACGCCTGGCAGGACGCCGAGTCATTTTGTGGCTCGGCGTCCGTTATTTTCTGCGATTATGGGTCAAGTAGAGCCTTTTCGGTGCTCCCGAACGGGGTTCGAACAACCTTGCCATCAAAGACCAATTCTCGGGGGCTATCGAACCCACGAGGTCGCTGGCGGCTTCGGTGTCACCCTGGTGCATAGCCTCTTTCCGTACTAAAGTCGCAGGAGAGAACGGTGGAATCTCTGGCCGCTCAAGCGCAACTGCAAGAGATAGACACCACTGGCAACGCGGAGTCCGCCCTCGTCCCGTCCATCCCAGGTGATTTGCTTGCGGCCGGGCTGCTCTATGCCAGAATAAAGGGTGCGTACCTTCTGGCCCAGAAGGTTGAAAATCAGTATGTGCACAGGTCCTGCGCGATTCAGGTCGTAGCGCAAGACTGTATAGTCGAGGAAAGGATTTGGGTAGTTGGCATAGAGCGCGGTGGAGGATGGAAGCTCCGTGTTGTCTGGATCTTCAATCGCTGTATCCAGGCCAGCCAGCCCCCGCACTTCTGATTCCGAAAGCACCTTGTTGTAGATGCGGATGTCATCGAGAACGCCTGCAAAATTCCACTGGTTGTCGCCCGGCAGGATCTGGCCGATGGTCAGGTCGAGAGAGGTTTGGAGAAGTGCTCCGCCCCAGGTTGTTTCGGCTTCCAGCAAGCCGTTGAGATAGATCTGCGCTGTGCCATCGCCGTAGGTGACCGCCACGTTGTAGAGGGTTTCGGACATTATCGGGCCAGAATCCAGGTCGTAGGTCCCCGTTTTGGTTTTTGCGGTCCAGCGCAGACGTTGTTCGGGCGTGATGGAGACTTTCCATCGGTTCTGCCAGCTTCCGTGAGAGATCACAAAGGCTTCTCGGTCCAGTGCAGCATCCGTTTTCATCCAGAAGTTGATCGTCACCGCATCCTCGAAGTTGAGCGATGGATGGAAGGGAATCTGGATGTAGTCGTCTACGCCATCGAAGGCATAGGCCTGACCCGTACCGCCGAACAGGTCCTCAGTGAGCATAGCGCCGCCGACCGTACCGTGGTTGTTGAAACCGCTCGCATCAAGGGCATCGCCATCGAAGGTGTAATGGCCCACCAGATGCCCAACGGTAATGCCTGTCGCCTGCGCGCTTTCTGCGCCTGTCGGATCCTGGACGGTGCAAGCTATCGTAAAGTAACCGTTTTCATGGGGTGCCGTCCAGGTCACCGAGGCTCCCTCACCTGAGAGGGCACCTTGTGTGGCTTTCCATGAGTAGGTCAAGGTGTCGCCGTCCGGATCGTGCGCCTCGCAGGTGAGTGTTGTGGTGGCGTTCGCATCAAGGATATCCGGGGTAGCAGTCACACGATCAATGATGGGCGCGAGGTTGTCGATGACTTCAACTGTTGTCGTGGATTCGGTGCTCTCACCCTGTCCGTCATCCACCGTGCAGGTAATGGGGTAGGCACCCGGCGTCGCTGGAGTTGTCCAGGTACCTGTTTCACTGGAGCCTGCGAAAGTTCCGGCTGGTGCACTCCACTGGTAGGTCAGCGCGTCGCCGTCGCGGTCTTCAGCGGTGCAGTAGAGCGTTGTGGTTTCATCCACGGAAACCGGTTGCGGATCAGCCGCCAGGCTACGGATACGGGGTGGGTGGTTGGCCGGGTTTTGCCCACTCTGGTAATCCACAACAACGTCATCAACCAGCGTGTGGTCAAGATCGTATGCAATAGTGCCGCCAGCGGGTGTGATGACCAGTTGCACGGCAGCATCGGCAGGGAGCCCGAGCGGAGTAGGGCCGCTCACGCCGGTAGCGAGGAAGCGATTCGAGACGGCATCGTACAGGTCGTGTAATCCCGACCCGGCATCTACCGTGATGGTCTGTGCATCATCGTATGGATTGAAGTAGAGATACGTCGGATAAGCGGGGGCGTGGAAGTAGTCGGTTTTCAGCAGGTCCAGCCGCAGAATCATGGGCACATCGGTCGTGTCGACGATGCCACCCAGGATGCCGACGTGTGATGAGCCATAGAGCGCCAGGTTGGTGTAACCCCAGCCACCCGCTACAGCATCGCCTGTGGCATATGGGCTGCGGCCGAACTGCTCGCGGCGGAGTGCTTCGTGTCCTATGACAGCTTCAGGATCGTACTGGCGCGACCAGTCGTCGCTGTCCTGGTTTTCAGGGGGCAGAAAGGTCGGATAAAACAGGCGCGAAGCGTTGGCGAGATTCAGGACCCACTTGCCAACAGCACGGGCGAAGCGGTCGTCGTAGCGCGTCATGGGCACCAGCGCACCGGCCTGCTCAAAGCCGTTCATGAGAAAGGCATAGTCGTTCGTCGAGACTTCGCCAATCAAGCCCGACACATCATAGCCGCCCCATGTCCCGACGATGGCTCCCCAACTGCGTAGTGGGCCGACCTCGAAGCTCCAGTTGACCAGCTTTTCCACATCATAGTCGGTGCCCAGTTCGGCATTCATCCGCGCCGCTGCATAGACGCCATACGCCAACTGCAACTCGTAGGAAGGATTGGACGTCCGGGCGTCCAGAAAATCCATCGCCCACTCGGCTCCGATGCGGTAGCGCTCCTCGCCGGTCTCGACGTAGGCGTTGTACAAGAGCCACGCGAGGGCACCCGCCGCTTCCGGCTCACGGACGCCGCTGCCCAACGGCTTCATGGTGGAGAGCGACCATGCCCGGTAGTTCATTTGCGGGACGGTCCAGGGCGTTGTGCTGCCGCTCATCGCTTCGATGGCTCGTAGCCATTGATCGGCCACGCTCCGAAACTGATAATCAAAGTCGCCCGTGCCGGGGTAGAGGTCGTAGAGCTGGTAGAAGAAAACGTTGGGCATCGTGTCGTACCACCAGTCGCTGCCGCTCTGGGTCACGGGGAGGTTGAGGTAGACATTTTCTTCGGGCCGCCGGTTGAAATACTCCTCGGCCATCAGCACCCAGTTCTCGCCGTCTTGGTTGCTTTTATCAATGCCCACGAGGCTGGCTCCGACCAGGGCAGGGAGCGTGTTGATAGCTTCCGAGGAACCAACCCGAGGCGTGCCCACCACCGTTGCGAGACCGAAGCTTTCGTGCTCGGGATAATTGACGGTGTTCGGCACGCGCCAGATCAGCGGCAGGTATTCGCCGGTTTGGTTTAGATCGAAGATGAACGCATCGTAGTCGCGTGCTACCTGCTCCCAATCGCGCATCAGATAGGGCGCGGGCTGGTTGGGCATCTGCTCAATACGTGGGATAGCGATCTGTTGTGCGTAGGTGCCAGACGGTATCCACGCTGCACAGACAAAGAGCAGCAGGATGCACACACGCAGGCGGAAAAAAGAACGGGTCATTGAGTTGACTGAAATAAGCTACTAAATCAGGAGACAGGTACAGCGGTTTGCTCCAGCGCTTCGACCAGTGCTTCGACGGCAATAGAGGCTCCGAAAATCCGGCTGTCGGCACCAGCGTACGGGATGATGAGTTGATCCTGCCAGCGGTAGTTGGCGCAGGTGAAGAGCACATTGTCTACACCTAACTCGGCATCGCCTTGTTGCTCCGCTTCCTCCGTGGGACGCATCAACGGCTCTATGCGGGCGCGAGCAGGTTCGTCTGCCGAGAAATCGAGTAGGGCGGCGGCGAGGTCGTACTCCCGCTGACCTTCGGGCGTGAAGTGGCCCTGATGATAGATCATCAGAAATCGATCTTCGTCAAGAGGAATGGGTGGGCCGCCCGCGCCGATCCAGGACTTCGCAAACTCCTGATAGCGATAGCTCAGCATCAGCACACCCAGGGAACGCCAGGGGCCTTCGGGCGCATCGGCTTCGGCAAGGTGAATGGTCATGGCGTCCGGTCCTTCCATCGGGCGATGCAGCAGCAGCCAGCGCCCCTTCACAGGCTGCGGGAAAAGTGCGGCATTCTTGTTTTCGACGTCGTTGAGGTCACCGTCAACGGGACCGTGAAGCGTCCAGTTGAAGAAATCCTTTGTAGTAGCGAGGCAGATGCGCACATGGCGTGGTGCTTCCAGGTCGCCGGGGTGATCGGTGGCATAGCCCGTGTAGTAGAGGTAAAACGTATCGCCCACACGTGTGCAGCGCGGATCTTCCACGCCGAGATTGTGAAAAGCCGCTTCGGGTGCAAGAGCCGGTTCATCAAAACGTTTGATGAGGTCGAGCGTCGGGGTAAAGAGCGCCAGACCCAAATAGGACGGCGCGTGCTGTTTTTCTAGCTCAACGACGCCCTGTGCCCGATACAGCATCACGCAAACGCCGCCCGCCTCATGAAGCTGTGTCTTTTCGGAGGGCGTCAGTTTCCAAGTGTCGAAGAGGGACTCCAGGCTTTCATTGTAGGGAAGCAGGCAGGCCGCAGGATTGAGGACAACGCGGCTTTCCCAACGGTGAGCAGGCAGCGGCTCAAGAATGGGCTGACTATCATGCAAGCGCAAAGGCGTTACCGGCGGTGGGGTGGTGATCGTGCGCATCAAAATGTAGGATCAAGATGGTAGAAGAACGAGCTAGCGGCGGGCTGCTGCGGTTTGGAGCAAGTCAAGGAGGTCGGCGAGGGGCGCGGTGGCGTGCCCGATGACCTGATCGGCTGCACCATAGTACAAGTGCAACATGTCATCCATCACCACGGCTCCTTCGGGGAAGACGACGTTGTTCACGTCGCCGTGCAATTCGTAGTCGGTGGTTGGCTCCAGGATCGGTTCCGGGCTGCGGGCGATGACGCGGCTTGGGTCATCCAGGTCCAGCAGGGCGAGACCGGCGCGATACACATGGTTTTCGTCGACGCCATGGTAGATCAACAGCCATCCCTCCTCCGTTTCAATGGGGGTCGGACCCGCCCCGATCTTTTTCGATTCCCACCCGTCCTTGCAGGTATGCAAGATAACATGCTGATCGAGCGTGTCCATATGTGCTTGCCACAGGGCCGGAGGCGGTGCGCAGAGTTCCTCCAGATCGTTGAAGTAGATCAACTGAATGTGGGGCGTGATGCGGTGCAGCATGGCAATGCGCCCGCCGATGGGGCGCGGAAAGATTACCGCGTCTTTGTCGCGCACCGGCGGCCCAATGACGCCATGCTTGGTGACGTGTTGGAAATCCTGCGTCGAGGCGAGGCTAATGCGGACGCCATCGGTCTCGCCGAAAGCGGGCTGCCCCAGACCCGTGTACGTGATCAGAAACGTGTCGTCAATTTTCGAGATGCGGGCATCTTCTGCGCCATAGCGGTCGAAGGGTGCATCCGGCGCGATGAACGGTGTCTCTTGCCAGGTAAAGGTGATCCCATCCGTGCTGGTCGCGTGGCCGAGATAAGAGATATAGTTGTCGAACCCGGTCGCCGATTCACCCAGCTTGGGATCCTCCAGCGCAATGCGTTCATACCCGGCCGGGATGGCGCGAAAAAGCAGATGTACGAGACCGTCCTCATACCAGGCTCCGGGATTGAAGACGGCGCTGCTCGCCCAGGGAATGTCCGAGCGCGGCGTCAGGATCGGAGCGGGGGACCTTGTAAAAATGGACATTGAAAATTGATACGGTTAAGGATGTAAAAAAAGATCGAGCGCTTCGCCTTCGAGCACCTCGGTCGTTTCGTCGGTGTGGTTCATCACAATTGCTATGTATGGAGCGTCTTCCCCGGAGCCAGCGGTGAACACCCGGTAGGCCATCTGCTTGCCGTCTCGTTCTAGATGAACTATCGGCTCACCTTGTGCCGACAGCCAGCGTCTTGCTTCGGGATGTTGTTCCATTTCCAATATGGTAAACAAAGCTTCGATGGTCGATTCGGCTCCAGCGTTGTGATTGATGACCGTAGGACTGTTGATGCCATCGAAGCCGCGACCTGTTTGCGGGTCGTACATCGGCGTATCGGCGACGTTGTTGCCCGTCAGCCAGCTTGCAGCCAGACCAGCCATCCGGGCGTAGCGGTCATCGTCGGTTGCTTCGGCGAGACGGATCAGACCCACCGACATGGCGCGGACGGCATAGGCAATTTGCTCAAACTTGCGTATCTCGGCTTCGGTGGTATCGAAGGGGATGGAGTGGAGCCAACCATCAACGAGAAGGCGTGGGTAGAACTGCTCGGCTTCGCGCTTAGCGCTGGCAAGGTGACCGGCTTCGGCAAGGGCCATCGTCTGCGAATTGCCCCAGCCGTGCCAGGCGTCGATCCACGAGGCATGCCCGCCGTACGGAAACGTCTGCATCGAACCGTACTGCATCATTGCGATGCCTTCAGCAAAGCGGTCAATGAGTGTGGATACTTCTGGATTGAGATAGGTTTGTTGGTAGGCAACAAGGCCCAAGAGCAACTCGCTGGTAGCGTCGGCGGCGGTCTCGTACAGCAGCCACTGAGGAACCGTTCGCCCCTGATGCTGGATGGTCTCACCGTATCGCTCCTGAATCTGGCGAAGATGCGGCAGCGTGCGCTGGACGCCTTCAGCGGCAGCGGCAGCGAGCGACGGGTTGGCCGTTTTCAGCACGCGAGCACCCATGCCCAGTGCCCACACGCCACGGGCTGCCCACCAGCCAAATGTATCGGCGCGGCTGTTATCGTGCTCCGTGTTGATATCGAGTTGGCTGTTCCAGACGAAGTTGTAGAAGAGTCCATTCTCGCGTTGCATGTAGAGCACAAAACGTAGCAACGCTTCAGCCTTCGAGCGCGAATCCGCGTCGCCCGTCAGTTCGAAGTGACGCAGGTAGACGACGGCAGCGCGGGCGGCATCATCCACGCAGGCGGCCCCTTCATCGTCGTCGTGGGTCCACGCATACTCGGGAGCGTTGGCGTAGATGTGGATGATGCGCAGGGTGTCGCCCTCGTGCATCACAGTTTCGCCGAGGTAGTCGAGGTGGGCGAGGTTGAAAAGCGATGGTGATGACGTTGGTTGCGGCTCGGGTGTGGCAGCACAGCCGAGTATTGTCAGGAAAAAGCATAGCCAGATGATCGGGCCTAACCATTTTTTATGCATAGCATTATCCTTTCAGCCCGGTGGAGGCTAGACTGCTGATAAAGTGTCGCTGGAAAAAGAGATAGGCCCCGATGACCGGCAACCCGAGTAGCAAGGCAGCGGCGAGTTGCGGCCCGAGCTTACCTTCGGCGCCGCCGCCCACGGCGAAGAGTGTCACCATCTGCGGCATGGTCATCCAGTTTTCGTCGCGGATCACCACGAGTGGCCAGAGCACCTCATTCCAACTGCCGATGAACACGATGATACCCGCCGTCACGAGGGCTGGAATGGAGAGCGGCCAGATCACCGAGAACAGAATGCGTGCTTCGCCGCATCCGTCAATGCGGGCGGCGTCGAGGATGTCCTGCGGAATGGAGACGAAGCTCTGCCGCAGGATCAGAACGGCCGTGGCGTTCATCATGAAGGGGATGATCAAGCCGACCGGCGAATCCGTCCAGCCGAAGCCGACAATCAGCGTATAAAGCGGAATCAGCATCACCAGAAACGGCACCATCATGGTGAACAGGATGAGGTTGAAAACGGCATCGCGCCCGCGCCATTGGAGCTTGGAGAGGGCATAGGCCGCCATCGAGCCAAAGACCAGCGCAGAGGCCGTCACCGACGTGGTCACTAGCACGCTGTTGAGGAAAGCGCGGCCGATAGGAATGGCGGTGAACACCAGAACGAAACTATCCCAGGTCCACTGCGAAGGCAGCGGGTTCAGTGAGCCGATTTCTAGTTCCGGTTTAAACGACGCCAACAACATCCACACGAACGGATAGGCAAAGACCACCGTCCCCAGCACCAGCGCGCTATAGGCAAGAATCTTTTTCATGTGATAGAATCAATACACCTCCGTTTCCACGAAGCGACGTTGCAGGACGACGACGCCGAGGATAATGAGCGCGAAGCAGAGCCCGAGCGCGGCGGCATAGCCCATGTGGTTGAAGTAGAACGCCTGGTTGTAGATGTAGAGCAATCCCGAAAGCGTGCTGTTGAGCGGGCCGCCGCCCGTCAGTACGTACGGTTCGATGAAGAGCGAAAACCCACCAATCGTCGAGAGTAGCACCACCGTTACTACCGTCGGGTTGAGCATCGGTAGCGTGATGTGCCACCATTTGCGCCATGCATTGGCTCCTTCGATATCCGCCACTTCATAGAGCGAAGCCGGGATGTTTTGCAGGCCAGCCAGGAACAGGATGACGTAGAGCCCGACGTTTTTCCACGTAGCCATCAGCGCAATGGACGGCATGGCCCAGTGTGGCGAGACCAGCCATGGTACGCGCTTGCCACCCATCGCCGCGAGCACGTTGTTGATGAAGCCCGTGTCGAACGCGAAAAGCTGCTGAAACAGGATGGTGATGACGACGCCCGACACCACCACGGGCAGAAAATAGATGGTGCGGAAGAACGTGCGGCCCTTTAGCTTGCCGTTAAGGAGTTCTGCAAAGAAGAGGGCGACAATAATCTGAAGCGGGATGTGGATGACCAGAAAAAGACCCGTGTTGAGGATGGCGCGAAAGAACAGGTCGTCCTGGATCAGCCGTCCGAAGTTTTTCAGTCCCACAAACTCCATCGGCGTGACGATATCCCACCGGTTGAAAACCAGCACGACAGCAAACAGCAGCGGATAGCCAAAAAACAGCAGCAGATGCAGGATGTATGGAGCCACGAACAGATAGCCTGTACGGTCTCCCAATTTTAGCTTTCGGGCTGGGGATTTCGGCTTCGGTTTGGTAGCAGGTGGTTGGGTTGCACCGGTCGCCATGCTCCCCGCCAGGGTGTCTAATGAGGCGGTATCGGTATATGGAGCTTCGGCGGGCATGATGCAGGGGGCTCAGGAGTTCCAATTGTGGATCAGTTGGATGCGCGCCAGCGTGCGGCGGGTGGCTTCCTCCGGACTGTAGACGCGGTACACGGCGGCAGCTTCGAATTGCTGGGCAATGGCATCCAGAATTTCCTGCAACGAGCCCACGCCATCCTCACCGCGTGTGTAAGGGGCGATCTCGGCAAAGGGGATGACGCCAGGATTGCGGGCGAAAAAGTCGGCGTAGAGCGAGTCGGTGAGCAGACCCTGACGCACGGGAATTTGCTTTGTGATTTCCAGCAGCTTCAGGTCGGCTTCTTCGGAGACGAGGAATTTAGCGAAGCGCCAGGTTTCTTCAGGATGCTCGGTGTTCGAGAAGATGACGATGTTTTTGTAATCGCCGAAAGTGTAGGCCGGACCTTCGTAATCATCGGGCAAAGGGAGCGGTGTAAAGCCATATTCAAAACCATCGGGGGCGTTTTCATCCAGCCAGCCAATCTGCCAGGGGCCGGTGAACTCCGTCGCGATTTTGCCGGATAGGATAGGGCTAGACTGGAACGTCGTCAGCGGGAAATAATGGTTGGCGTACACCTCGTGGAAGAAGGAAAATACCTCGTTGGAAGCTGCCGTGTCGATGCTTACCTCGCCGCTATCGAACAACGTCCGCCCGCCAGAAGCGCCGATGTAGAACGCGTAATAATCGAAGCGGCGTTCGTGCCAAATAGGGTGGGTTTTGCGGTAGCCCGCCCACTGGTCGAGTTGGCCGTCGCCGTTGACATCGCGGGTGAGTTTGTCGGCGGCGCTGAGGAATTCACTGTAGGTGCGCGGCGGTTGTGCGATGCCCGCCTCGCGGAAAAGCTGCTTGTTGTACAGCAGCATGATCGGGTTCGTCTTCCACGGGATCTGGTAGTAATGTCCATCCGGAGCACGGAAGCGAGCGAGCAAGTCGGACGGCACCCGGCTTGCCATGAGCGAGTCGAAGTCAGGAAACGAACTCAGCGGGTAGACCCCATCGGCGCGCACAAAATCGCTGATGATGCCGGGCCAGATGTTAGAGCACAGATCGGGCGTGGTCCCGGCGACGATGGAAGCGATTAGCACTTCTTCGCTCGATTGCCCGGCCGGGAGCGGCTGCACTTTCACTTGGATACCCGGATTGGCGGCATTCCATTTTTTCGTGAGTTGCATCGCCAGATCGCGTTCCTGCGGATTCTGGGCGCACCAGTACGTCAGGTGGATTACATCATCTTTGTTGCCATCATTTTCGCTGGGCGGTGCAGGGTTGCAGGATGCAACCATCAAGGCACACGTCCACACCGACGTGAGATACAGAAAAGGAAGCAGAATCCGGCGCAAAGCCATCATAGTGCAGATGCTAAAAGGAGATGCCGAAGCCGACGACGTGAATGCCGCCGAGGCGTCCGGCGGTGCGATACGCATAGTCCAGCTTTGCCAGCCCGCCATCAAAAAGCGGCTGGTGCACTGCTATGCCCCCCGAAAGCCCACCTTCGCGATCATCCAGAAAGAGTGCCTGGAAGCCACCGCGCAGGAAGACACGGCGCTGGAAGCCGTACTCGACGCCGAGGTTGACGCTTTCCTGGTTCGAACTTGGATGCAGGGCGTCGGCGCTGAGGGTCAACTGATGCATCCGCGACTGCACAGGCCGCGCGGTGATGCCGAACTGGAAGTTCAGCGGCAGCGCGAACGCATCCAGTTCGTAGTTCACCGGAATGCGGTTGTTGTTGCCGAGTTGCCGTGGATCGGGGTCGACGAACGTACGTAGGTCGCGGCCATTCATGCGCATGTCGGTGCCGAAGTTGTACAACGTCGCGCCGATGGTGAGGCCACCAAAGAAATCCGTGCGGAACTGCGTACCAATGTCGAGGGCAAACGCCTGAGCCGTAGAATGCCAGATGCGCTGCTGGATGAACTTGCCCGTCACACCTACTGAGAAGCGGTCGGTAATGGCGCGGCCATACGAGAGACCAACAGCCATATCGGCGGCATCGAACGTTTCGCCCGTGCCTTCCTGCCGGTCTTCGCTACGAACCAGCATCTCCGGCATACTGAGCATCGTCAGCGAGACGCCGACCGTGCCCATCGTGCCCATTTTGAGCCCGACGCCCACGTAGTCGAAGTTGATCTCGGCCAGCCATTCGCTGTGGGTGGCGATGGCTTCGGTGCCTGGCAGCAGCGCCAGCCCCGCCGGGTTCCAGTAGAGCGCAGAAGCATCATCCACGGAAGCCACAAAGGCATTGCCCATCGCCGTAGCCCGAGCGCCTACGCCGATCTGCAAAAACTCGCCTGCCGTCGTTCCTGCTTTGGAGACGTTCTGGGCGCTGCTTGTCGCGGGTGCGAAAAGCATGAGCAGGAAAGCCAGGGCGTAGAGTCCAGCCGGACATCCGCGTGTAGGTATAGATCTGGTAGATGCACTCATTTGATCACCCCAAACCGGCCTACGTGCTCCCCGATGCCCGGAGCCTCCACGTGATAGATGTACATGCCGAAGGCGATAGCCATGCCGTCGCGGGAGACCAGATCCCAGGATTCCTGTCCATCGTCGATGCCCGACTGGTGCTGGAGCGTCTGGACAAGCTGGCCGGTGATGGTGTAGATCCGAATCGTGCATTCGGCGGGCAGGTTCATAAAGTAGATCCGCCGCTCGCCGCGCCCGGCGCGGAAGGTGTTGGGCGGCTCGAAGGTGCTGGTCGCCACGTACGGGTTGGGCACCACGTAAATGTCGTTCAGCCCGCGCACGGCTGCTTCTTGCTCGAACGTCGGTGGCGTCGCGTCGAAGGTCACGCGGTCGCCCGTCTGGAACGGCTTCGAGGTGCGGAACAGCAATGTGGAGCCGGGTGCCGGCGGCACGATCGGAACGTCGGGATCGAGTTGCGGATCGGGAGCCAGCAGGCGAATGGCCCAATTGGATCGCCAGCGTCCGCCGGCCAGTTCGGGTTCGGCGTCCGGCGTTTCGCCCGAGACGAGCACGATCAGGTCGCCGTGGTCGTATTGCCCGTTGAGCAACGCCGGGTCGTCTTCGATGATGACAAAATCCTGCCGTCCGCCGGTCGTCAGGTTCTCGACGTAAAACGGCGTTGGGATCTCCTGCATCCCGAAAGCCAGCCGTAGCGATGTGTCCGCAATCGCGTCGGTGAAATGAATCTCGAAATCAGCGGGCAAGGCGGTAAATCGGCTGGCAACGGCGGCGCTGACCGAGGCGGGTCGCACAGCAGGGGTAAAGGTGCCGCCCTCGCCGGTGAAGCGAACCGTGGAGTCGATGACGGCGACGTCCATCTCATTCTGAATGTTTACCACAAAACCTTCTACCGGTGGAATCTCGCGGTTGCCGTTGGTCACCCTGCCTTCCTCCAGCACGGTACCCGTGGTCTGGTTCGTCAGTGTGTAGCTCACCTCGGAGGCATTCTGCCACACCGCATCATTGGTGAAGCGGAGTTCATAGCTGCTGGCTTCGGCGATGAGTTCGGGGGCCAGGACGTCGGCGGTTACCGAGCCGGTGCCGGTTATTTGCATCGTTAGCGTGCCCAACTCCGGCGGCACATATCCGGCAGCCGGGGCGCGCGGGGTGATTTCGGCGGTG
>Ga0102947_1000272_pt1 | contig 19332 bp, 18 predicted proteins | sample SalPon2A_A_D2_MG_FD_78210 | JGI IMG/M metagenome (GOLD analysis project Ga0102947, IMG submission 78210) | Soil microbial communities from South San Francisco under conditions of wetland restoration - Salt Pond MetaG R2A_A_D2_MG | ecosystem: Environmental > Terrestrial > Soil > Wetlands | place... | reverse complement strand
TGTAATTATTGCACTCATTTTTGCTACCTATGTGCTCAGGCTGGTGCATAAATTGGTCACGGCAAAATTGCCCGAAGCAGATCAGAATAAGTTTGTGAGCATTTTCGGGTTCCTGAAATATTTGCTGTATATATTAATCGTGATTACGGTATTGCACTCCTCGGGCGTAAATCTAACCGTTTTGCTTACCGCTTCAGCCGCCCTGTTTGTAGGCCTTGGTTTTGCACTGCAGTACCTCTTCCAGGATATTATTTCGGGAATTTTAATGATCACTGACCAATCCCTCCATGTCGGAGACATTATTGAGGTGGACGGAAAAGTAGGTCGGGTCTTCGAAATCCGGCTACGCACTACAAGGGCCATCACAAGAGATGATAAAGTTATTGTCATCCCCAACCACATATTCTTAACGGATAGTATCTATAACTATACCCAGAATCACAATACAACACGTGAAGCCATCAGGGTGGGTGTTGCCTACGGGAGTGATGTTCATCTTGTCACCGATATCCTGCTGGAATGTGTCGGCAGCCATGCCAGCATCATAAAGTCGCCCGAACCTTTTGTTCTCTTTGAAGATTTTGGAGATTCCGCCTTGCTGTTTTCAGTTAATTTTTATATCACAGATAGTTTTTCGGATCCGAAGATCAAGAGTACCATCAGATATATGATAGATGCCAAATTTCGTGAAAATAAGGTCGCTATCCCGTTCCCTCAGCGAGATGTGCATTTGTATCAGCATGGCCCGTTTGAACACAGGAGCATGGCAGAAACACCGAAAGGCGGGTCGTAAAAATATGTTCAGACATAGCATACTAATTTGTTGTTTACATTTGTTTGCCCTCCACGGTTTTTCACAAAGCACGGACATCCTCAGAATGGAATACACCTCCCTTCCAAAGGGAAATACGGATGTTCATGTATCCAGATACCGCTTCCTGTTCAACATTCCGTTCAAAGTAGGGGAAGACCAATATGCTGTGGCGGGCGCTGAATATAATTTTATTGAGTTCGACAGTTCAATTTCCTTTCCGTTTGACGATAGTGAGTTGGAAAAGCTGCACGTCGTAGATTTGAATTTGGGCTATATATTCAAATGGAATCCAAACTGGCGATTTGTAGGGATCGTAAGCCCCAGACTGGCATCTAATTTTGTCAATGGTATTCAAACAGATGATTTTAAACTCAACCTTACCGCCACTATGTGGAAAGAGAGAATGGATTTGGACAAACCATTCAGGCTTGTGCTGGGGCTTACCTATAACAGCACTACAGGCTTGCCGATTCCTTTGCCTTTAATAAGTTATTATCGAAGATTTCACCCTAATTGGTCCTATACCCTGGGCATCCCAAGAATGAATTTTAAGTACCATATTACCCCCAAACACACCCTGCAGGCGGTCGCATTGCTTGACGGTTATTTTGTGAACGCCCAAACCGATATCATATTACCCGATAATGATCTGGGTTCGTCCATTTCTTTGTCTGCGGTAGTGGGGGCTCTTGGGTATCAATACAATATCACCAAATCCATGTCGCTGTACGGGTTAATGGGGTATACTTTAAGTTATAACGGCCTGCTGCGTGATAATAATAGGAAGAATGTTTTTATATTGAGCACAGAAGGAAGCCTATACTTCAAAACAGGTTTCAAAATTGCTATTTTTTAAAACGAAAAATATGTCAAAAATACTGGTTATTGAGGATGAATCGGCTATCCGGAGGGTCCTTGTCAAAATCCTCACCGAGGAAAATGATGCGTACCTTGTGGAGGAGGCCGAAGACGGGAGCAAAGGTCTTGAAATGATAAAGAAAAATGATTATGACCTTGCCCTTTGCGACATTAAGATGCCTAAAATGGATGGGGTAGAGGTACTTCAGGCGGCCCGAAAAATAAAACCAGAGATCCCTTTTATTATGATTTCCGGGCATGGAGATCTGGATACTGCCGTGAACACCATGAGGCTTGGTGCCTTCGATTACATCTCTAAACCCCCTGACCTGAACAGACTGCTTACCACTGTAAGGAATGCACTGGACAGGAAAGAACTGGTCGTGGAGAATACCATCCTTAAGAAAAAAGTAAGTAAGAATTTTGAAATGGTTGGTGAAAGCAGGGAGATCGGTACCATCAAGGAAATGATAGAAAAGGTAGCCCCCACGGATGCCCGGGTACTGATCACCGGGGCCAATGGCACCGGAAAAGAATTGGTGGCCCACTGGATACACGAAAAAAGCGAACGGAGCAGCGCACCGTTTATTGAAGTCAATTGTGCCGCCATCCCGTCAGAACTTATAGAGAGTGAACTCTTCGGCCATGTGAAAGGCGCATTTACCTCTGCCGTGCGCGACAGGGCTGGGAAATTTGAAGCTGCAAATCAGGGCACTATTTTCCTAGATGAGATCGGCGATATGAGCCTTTCCGCCCAGGCAAAGGTTTTGAGGGCACTTCAGGAAAACAAGATCTCAAGGGTAGGGACCGATAAGGACATTAAAGTCGATGTCAGGGTCGTTGCAGCCACGAACAAGGATCTGAGCATGGAGATCAGTGAGGGAAGATTCCGGGAAGATCTCTACCACCGATTGGCCGTGATTCTGATCAAAGTACCGGCCTTAAATGAAAGACGGGACGACATTCCGCTATTGATCGATCATTTTGCAAAAAAAATTGCTTCCGAGCAGGGCACGGTACAAAAAGCATTTTCAAAAAAAGCAATTACCTTGTTAAAGGGGTACGACTGGACGGGAAATATTCGTGAGCTCAGAAATGTTGTGGAACGACTCATCATTCTCGGAAGTGATGAGATAACGGAGGAAGATGTAAAATTGTTTGCCAGTAAATAGTGGGAGAATGGAGCACTATTACCTGCAATACTCCAATTCCAGCAGCGCAGCGGCCGTGATCTCCTTGGTCCTTAAATTGTAATACTTTTTGGCCTCTGTCAGATCAGGTTTTAATAACTGTTGTTCACAATGCATATATATTTTCATAGCGAAGTCATACGCTTCTTTGCATTCTACTGAAGTAACGACTTTATGCAGCGAATTTTCGAAATTCACCAGGGCCTTGTCAATTTTATGTTCCAGGAGTATGCCCTGAGGTTGTTTCCTGGCAAGTTGTTCCAACTCCGATTTTGTCGTATTCATAACAAGGAGGTTGTTTGAATATTTGCTCTGGTGTTGTTCGTCGTGTACCTCTAATTCTTCGAGGCTCATCATGGCATTTTCAAGAGCCCTGTGGAGTAATATTTTAGTACCATTCAGGGAAGCCACCCTGGTGGCCAGCTTCAGATTACTCAAACCTTCATAAATATTTTGTACCGCCGGTTCACAACCGCAATCCTCAAATTGTTTTCTGGAATTTTCAATGGCATTCAGCGCCTTATAGGCATAATATCTGGAGATATTGATATCGTCTGTGTCAATTGCTTTTTTCGTTTGGGCCTTAACATAACCAATATTGGATCCGGCGTACTCACAAGCCTTGCTGTCATCAAATGAACAGAAGAGCCCAATGATAGAAATACACAATATAAAGTAGTGTGTTTTCATAGCGTAAGGTATTGATTATGTAAAATTTAGGCATTGTAAAGATAAGGGTAGAGGCCCGTTTTCCGGCTTTTTTTCGACGAATGGAGGAAGGATCGTGGTTTTTGGGATAAACCGTAGCATTTACAGGATAAACGGGTATTTTTTAATGGAAGGATTACCTAACACCGACAAATTATTTTATATTCAACCCATGAAGCAAATCGATTTAGAGCGATATAAAGCCGGATCTGACCTGAAACTCACAAAATATAGTACTTCAGAGGATCTGGGCACCTCCAATAGCGCATTAAAAACTGCCCTGAAAGAGATCAGGGTCGATTTGGGGTCGTTTCAGAATACGTTGTATGCCCATGGAAAATATTCTGTTCTTATATGCCTGCAGGGCATGGATACTTCCGGGAAGGACAGTTTAATTCGCGAGGTGTTCAAGGATTGCAATGCCAGTGGAGTGGAGGTCAATAGTTTTAAAGTGCCTACCGAGTTGGAAAGAAGTCATAATTATCTCTGGAGGCATTATCTCGTCTTACCCCCAAAGGGGAAGTTCGGCGTTTTTAACCGGACACATTACGAGAATGTTCTGGTGACGCGGGTACATCCCGCATTTATACTTGGTGAAAATATTCCGGGGATACACGAGGTCCGAGATATCGGACAGAAATTCTGGGAGAAACGCTTTGAGCAAATCAACAATTTCGAACGTCATCTTGTCGAAAATGGGACCATCGTATTTAAGTTTTTTTTGCATCTGTCCAAAGAAGAACAGAGGCAACGTCTGTTGCGAAGATTACGGCTGGAGCAAAAAAACTGGAAATTCTCACCGGCCGACCTCAGGGAACGCAAACTCTGGGTCAAGTATCAACAGTGCTACGAAGAAGCCATACAAAAAACATCGAAGCCTCATGCGCCCTGGTTCGTTGTTCCGGCTGACAATAAAAAAGCGGCTCGGGTCATAGTGGCGTCAATCCTGCTGAAAGCATTGAAAGAATATCGGGATATTAAAGAACCTGAGTTGGATGATGAGATCCTTGAGAATATCGAAGTGTACAGGGCCCAATTAGAAAGTGAAAAAGAATGAAAAAAATATGGTTACCGATCGTCCTTTTGGCAACGTGCAGTTTTGCTCAGACGTCGGAAGAACTCCAAATCCGAAAAATATATTCCGCAGCGCTCACCGAGGGAAGGGCGTATGATTGGCTCAATTATTTGTCCAATCAAATAGGGGGCCGGTTATCCGGATCCGTACAGGCTCAGCAGGCGGTGGATTACACGAAAGCACAATTAGACTCCCTTGGTTTGGACAGGGTGTGGTTACAACGGGTAATGGTCCCTAAATGGGTTAGGGGAACCCCGGAATTTGCCTATCTGGAAACATCACCCGGGGTCACCAGTAATGTGCCTGTCTGTGCCCTGGGAGGTTCGGTAGCAACCCCCCTGGGAGGGTTAAAGGCCCATATAATTGAGGTACAGGGTATTGAGGAATTGGCCCGTATTGGCAGCGAAAAGATCCAAGGCAAGATCGTTTTTTTTAACCGCCCGATGGATCCAACCCTGATCGGTACTTTCCAATCCTATAAGGGGTGTGTGGACCAGCGCTATTCGGGGGCGGAAGAAGCAGCAAAGTATGGGGCCGTCGGGGTGATCGTCCGTTCGATGAATTTGCGGTTGGATGACTACCCGCATACCGGTTCCATGAGTTATGGGGATACCCCACTGGCCGATCGAATTCCGGCAGCCGCCATCAGCACCAATGGTGCGGATTTTCTGAGTACAACCCTTAAATTAAACCCGGAAATTAAATTTTACTTTAAGCAAAATTGCAAACAGCTGAATGACGTACAGTCCTATAACGTAATCGGTGAGATCAGGGGTACTACCTACCCTGATGAGATCATGGTAGTGGGCGGGCATTTGGATTCATGGGATTTGGGGGATGGTTCTCATGATGACGGTGCAGGCTGTGTTCAGAGTATGGAGGTCCTTCGGTTACTGCAGATTTCGGGGTACCGGCCACAGCGTACGATCCGGGTTGTATTATTTATGAATGAAGAAAACGGATTACGGGGGGGTACTGCCTATGCCAGTGAGGCCGCCAACAATATGGAAAATCATGTCTTTGCCCTGGAGAGCGATGCCGGCGGTTTTTCCCCAAGAGGGTTTACCTTCGATTGTTCTACGGCAAATTTTAATCGCATTTTGGCCTGGAAGCCTTTGTTTGAGCCCTATCTGGTCCATGCTTTTAGCCAGGGGGGAAGTGGGGCGGATATAGATCCGCTTAAAAGTGATGCCATAGTTTTGGCAGGGTTGTTGCCGGATTCCCAGCGTTATTTCGACCATCATCACGCGGAAAATGATACTTTTGAGCATGTAAACAGGCGCGAATTGGAACTAGGTGCAGCGACCATGGCCAGTCTTGTATATCTTTTCGACAAATATGGGATTGTACCTTAATTTAAGCGCCGTGGAGGGATCATGGGTCATGCTCAGAAATTGAAACTAGGGTGCTTTAAACATGAATATCTGCCTTCACCGGGTTCTTATTTAACTATAGGGTACTTTATCCGCCCCGTTCAAATCGTATCCCCTTACGTGCCGTTTGAAACGGATCTAACAGCAAAATTCAGTATCTTTGCCCCTTAAAATAATCGGGTACCATGAAAGACGGAATCTACGCAAAATTCAACACCTCAAAAGGGGAAATACTGGTTAAGCTCACACATGATAAAACTCCGGGAACGGTAGGAAATTTTGTGGCCTTGGCCGAAGGAAACCAATCAAATAACAGAAAGTCAGCCGGCGAACCATACTATGACGGGTTAAAATTCCACAGGGTTATCCCTGATTTTATGATACAGGGTGGATGCCCACAGGGGACCGGTACCGGGGACCCCGGATATAAATTTGACGATGAATTTCACCCCGACCTTACCCATTCCGGACCGGGGGTATTGTCTATGGCGAATGCAGGTCCGGGATCCAATGGAAGCCAATTTTTTATCACCCATGTTCCGACTCCCTGGCTCGATAACAAGCATACCGTATTTGGTCATGTAAGGGAAGGGCAGGACGTTGTGGATGCCATAGCCCAGGGGGATGAAATTACCACCCTTGAAATAATCAGAGTTGGAACTGAGGCAAAGGACTGGAAGGCACAGGAAGCTTTTGATACCTTCAAAAATTCACGCGAGGGGAGATTGGCTGAAGAAAAGAGAAAAGCGGAGGCCGAACTGGAAAAAATTGCTTCAGGTTTCGATAAAACCAGGAGCGGTTTAAGGTACAAAATCATCCAGAAGGGAAATGGGGAAAAGGCACAAAAAGGAAATACAGTTTCGGTTCATTATGAAGGGTCCCTGAATGGCGGCCGTGTCTTTGATTCCTCATATAAAAGAAATGAACCAATTGATTTTCAGTTGGGCGTCGGACAGGTCATTCCTGGTTGGGATGAAGGCATCGGCCTTTTACAGGTAGGTGATAAGGCGAGGTTTATTATTCCGTCCGATTTGGCATATGGAGAAGCCGGTGCCGGAGGGGTTATCCCTCCCAATGCCACCCTGATTTTTGATGTGGAATTGATCGATGTTCACTAAGGGATGCCTTACAGGGGGAGGTGCCCGGACACGCCGTCAGCTATTCCAGAGATGAGAACCGGATAAAACCGCTTTGGGGGAACTCAGTGGACGTTTTATTTGGAATTGTTTATAGAAAGGAAGAGTATCATATTGAACGTTATCAGGAGGAACAGCACAGCAAGAAAAAATACCATAGCAATCGTTTTATACGGAGGTCATTTAAATTTTACTTCCAGCCGGGAATATAACAACGAATCCTTCATATACCCTACCTTAATGGGAACAATCGTTTGCACCGACCTACCGGGATCCCACGGTAATTCATTCCGGAAATTGACGTCCTGAACAAGCAACCGGCATAAAAGTTCTCCATTCACTTTGACTGTGAATTAAGTGCAAGCAGGTATTTTAATCTGTAAAAATTTTCCCTGGACTAAAATTCAGTATCCGGTTATAATAACACGGTCTGAACAATGTAGGGTGGATTTGACGGAATATAAAGGGCGCCCTACCTTATGGATTGTTGGATTGGTTTCCACCCAAAGCCCATATCAGGACATTTACCAGTAGCAAAAGAAAAAATATACTAAAAAAAGGAATCATTACGGGGTCTGTTTTGAAGTAGGCAACCTACTGTTTACTATTCAGAGGAAAAATATTTAAATGGTTGCGTAACCGGTTGCCGGAGATCATTTTGTAACCTATTAAACACCAGCATCCCTAAATTTAGAGAGCGTGCGTCCTGCGGCTAAGCTGAAAGGCCTTAAGGCCTATGAAAAGGAGAATAAAAAACCCTGACGGAAACGTCAGGGTTTATCTAAAAAAAATTAAATCGTTGCGTACCTAGTCTACTACTTTCACATTAACGGCGTTCAATCCTTTTTTACCTTGTTGTAGTTCAAATTCTACAACATCACCTTCGCGTACTTCGTCAATTAAGCCAGAAATGTGTACAAAGTGATCTTCTTCTGAACCTTCTTCCGTGATGAATCCATATCCTTTGGAATCATTGAAGAATTTTACTGTTCCTTTACTCATAATAAAAATTAAAAATTAATAAAGGGCAAAGATAGTGTTAAATTACTTAATACCGGGGTTTTTGCTCTTTTTTTTACTTTTTAAACAGCGGTTGGATCCGGTGTCATTCGCAGGTACGGTTTTATTTCCACAACCCCTTTGACAAATATTTCTTTAGCCTCATCTGTGGGAATTGATGGACTAACCACAACGTCCTCACCGTTCTGCCAATTTGCCGGAGTGGCTACTTGGTGATATGCCGTAAGCTGCAGGGAATCGATTACCCGAAGGAGTTCGTGAAAGTTCCGTCCTGTTGATGCCGGGTAGGTAATGATAAGTTTAACGGTCCTGTCCGGTGCAATAATGTACACGGACCTTACCGTCTTCGTATCGTCCGCATTCGGATGGATCATATCATAAAGATCTGATACCTTCTTATCATCATCTGCAATGATCGGAAAATTAACTGTTGCGCTTTGTGTTTCATTAATGTCCTTTATCCATTCGTTGTGCGAATCCACTGGGTCCACACTTAAGGCCAGCATTTTTACATTCCTTTTGTCGAATTCAGCCTTGAATTTAGATGCCATGCCCAACTCCGTGGTACATACCGGGGTAAAATCTGCAGGGTGAGAAAACAGAATTCCCCAACCATCCCCTAAATAATCATAAAAATTTATAGGTCCGGCAGAACTTTCAGCCGTGAAATCCGGGGCTTTATCGCCCAATCTGATTGTAGCCATTTTTAGCGTTTTAAAGTTGATAAACAGTTATTCCTATAAATTTAATAGATTAAACGGATCTACCGCATTTTGTGAGGTTAAAAGTGTATTAAAATTTGGCGTTACCTTTGAGCCGACTTCCTTATTTTTGCACCATGAATGAATTGAGTCTGGAAAAACTTCGCTACCCCGTCGGACATTTTACGCCCCCTGCGGATATTACCGATCAGATGATCACCGATTGGATCACCGAACTGGAAGCTTTGCCTGCCCGAATGGAATCCCTGGTGTATCCGCTGACCCAAGCCCAGTTGGAAACACCATACAGGCCGGATGGCTGGACGGTAAGGCAAGTGATCCACCATATAGCCGATAGTCACCATAATTGTTATGTCCGTTTTAAATGGGCATTGACAGAAGAACGGCCACTCATCAAACCCTATGATGAAAAAGGATGGGCCAATTTGTTCGATACCTGCTCTGCTCCCATTGAATTGTCCCTGGATCATCTTAAAGCGTTGCACGCCAAATGGGTTTATCTGTTACGAGGTCTTCCCAGGGAATCCTTGCAGCGCACTTTTATACATCCCGATAATCATTCGGAAAGTACGTTGGAGGAGAATATTGGGCGTTATGCCTGGCACGGCAACCATCATTATGCGCACATTGAAAATTTGCTGATACGTCAGGGTTGGCAATAAAGGTGGACGTTTAATGGCAAGGGCTGCATTGTGCTTTCAGGATTTGGGATACGCTCTTAAATTTCCAATTTTTTTATCATAATATACATGGGCCGCTCTGCCTCGAGTACCAAGGGGGACCAATGAAGCCGTTCACTGTAAATTATAAAGCCATGGTTGACATAGAACCGCAAGGCCCGGGCATTTTTCATGGCATCCAGCCACATTACCTTTTTATTTAAATTTTTGGCATAGTCCTGCACAAAAATCAACGTCGAGCTCCCCAAACCTTTTCCTGAACATTCGCTCAGGAGGTATAATTTCTCCAATAATAAAGCGTCTTCTCCCGGATAGTGGGCCACGGGTTTGTTTTTTACAATTTTAAGGATCCCTGCGGTCTCTCCCCCGTTTCGAATGATAAAATGAGCAGAGTTGGAGTCTGCAAGCTCCTTTTTAACTACTTCCGGAGTAAAGCTGCTTTCCAGATAAGGTGAGGTATCCCCTTTCGCCCATAAATGGGCATAGTGCTGATTGTACGACCGTGTGCCGGTCTTGATATAGATTGAACTGTTGTCGTCATGAACAGGAACAAAGTTCAATACTTTTTTCATGGGCATAGGAATGAGCGGTTTTTATAGACGATCATGCGGTTAAAAAATAACCATCCGGACAGGAGGGGCATAAGTTATGAAGGTAAGGGGCTCCTGCCGCCTTCTTAAAGGGACATCACTGTATAATAACGCACGCGGGTTCCCCCAGCGCAGTAAACACATCGCATATTTGGCCATTGCCACGCGCTCCGTCCCGGCTTGGGGACCTGCATAAGCGATCCGGTCCTTTGTATTGACCCTCAACCGCCGGGTATGGTTTCGGCCTGTCCTGTGAACTGGATGAATCCTTCTAACCCGCCCGGTCAGCAGCGCGGGCTGATTGATTTTAGTTAATTTTTCCACTTGATGTTGCACCCAATACTCGGTTTTTGGTCCGGATCAATGGCTTTATGATGTAATAGGGCCTGAATGGCACCTCTGAGATCGGAACCTGTTACCGGGATACCATTACCTGGGCGGGAGTCGTCGAGTTGGCCCCGGTAAACAAGTTTTAAATTCTTATCAAACAAATAAAAATCAGGAGTGCACGCGGCTTTGTAAGCCCTGGCCACCTCCTGGGTTTCATCGAATAGATATGGAAACCGGTACTTTTCTATCAGGGCGGTCTCTTTCATGAGGTGAGGCGCGTCTTGCGGATAGTTTTCAATATCGTTGCTGGAAATAGCAATAAAGCCGATGCCATCGTTTTCATAATCCCTGGCCATTTGAACCAATTCGGAATTTACATGTTTTACAAAGGGGCAATGGTTACAGATAAACATGATAAGGGTTCCCTGATCTCCTTTCAGGGTATTGAGGTTTAAGGTCTTTTGGGAAACGGTATCCGTTAAACTAAAATCGGGCGCTGTCGTCCCAAGTGCTAACATTGTGCTGGGTGTTCTTGCCATTACTAAAGGAATTAAGGGTTCGTTTTTCCGACTTGTGTAACCTTCCACCAGATATTTCCGGCAATGTCCGCTACACCGCCATACCTTTCCCCAGGGCTTTTTTAGAGGTGGTATCGCCATCTTTAATATAAATGTACATGCCACTGTTTTTCATCATCGTATCCCCCATTGACGCCCCATAAAAAGTATGGAATCCCAATTTTAACCCCGGCATGTTGCACGGATTTGTCCGCCGGTATTTTGGCATCCCACCCGGGGAGGCCCCAAATTCATTTTCAGGAAATTCAAGGAACTCAACCACTTCCGGGACTACCTCGTAAGGGATGTTGGTATGACGCTTCAAGGGGTTTACAGGTTGATCCATATTTTTCATTAAAATACAAAGAATGAACGGAAATCAAAAGTGATGCTCAATTCTTGTATTTTGGGAAAACTTTTATTACTTTATAGGTTAAAATGTATGGCAGTTATGGAGAATTCCTACCCCTCTTTATCCGTTGCAATTCAGAAATTGCAGGCCGAAGGTTATACGGAGGATTTTAACCTGTGTGAGGCAGGGGTCGAAAATAAACATAAAAAAACCATTCACAGTTCTGCTGAACTGGAGGTTGTCAGGTACTACAGATTTGAAGGCATGAGTAGTGCGGGGGATAATACCATCCTCTATGTTATCGAAACTCCTGACGGAGGAAAAGGATTGCTTGTGGATGCATTTGGTGCTGACTCCGGAAATATTCCCATGGATATGATAGACAAACTCCGGATAACCCGTTAAGGGTCCCTTCGTATAAATGTGGCGCCCGAAATCTATGTTGTGCCCGCATTTTGCCATTTCTTTTCCGAAAATGCAGGGGCAGAACGTTGTAGCTTATCGCCAGGCAGATGATATATTGCCTGTACATCTTCCCATATAATTCCAATACTCCTAATTAAATGAGCAGTGGTGGATGCAGTTGCCGTGACCTTAATTATACATATTTTATATTAATTTTTACAGTGAATAGCTTATCTTGGAAACCCTGAAGAAGATACTCTACTTGCTGATCAAACGGCTTATGAGGGCCGCTTACTTCTGTTATTATAAAAAGATAACGGTAAGGGGTCTAGACCAGCTACCTGTAGATAAGCCCCTGCTTATTCTCGCCAATCATCAAAATGCCCTGATGGACGCACTGCTCATGGCTACTTATGTAGACAGAGCACCTTATTTTTTAACCAGGTCCGATGTCTTTACCAATACCATAACCAATGCGTTGTTCAATTTCTTGCGAATGTTACCGATCTATCGTTTTCGTGATGGCCGAAACCGGTTGGGAAGGAATCAGGAAATTTTTGATCACTGTGCCGATTTGCTGGCGGATTCGGAGGCCATCGTAATATTTCCAGAGGGGAACCACAATATTAAACGTCGTGTGCGTACGTTGACTATTGGATTTACCAGGATACTTGTAAATGCGCACGAGAAGTATCCCGACCTGGATATCAGACTGGTACCTGTTGGAATCAACTATATGGACGCCTCTTCTTTTCCGGATAGTGCGGCCTTAAATTTTGGCCGGGATCTGTCGTTGGAGGAATTGCCTTTGGGAGAGAATTTCAGATGGGCTTCCAGGTTCATCCGGGATCATGTAGCTGCTCGGATGCGCCTGCTGACCATCCATATTGAGGATGAGGAGGGTTACGATGCCATTGTTGAAAGGCTGAATGCGCTGCAGGTGAATTATCTTGATCCGGAAAAGGTAAATGCATTAATCCCCCACCTGCCTGTCGGGTACCTGAACCCACCGGATAAAACTACGGGCACATGGTTCCGTACCGTTTGGGATTCGGTATTTATACTGCTCAATTTCCCTGTCATTGTTATCTGGAGGCTATTCGTTTTGAGGAAGGTTGAGGAAATTGAGTTTAAGAGTACCTACCGCTTTTTATACGGGCTTATTGTTTACCCGATATATTTAGGGTTCCTGTTTGTCCTTTTAGCCCAGATCTTCAATGCAGTAATTTCCGGAACGGGTATTTTATTCCTATTTATTTTTAATTTGACATATGTGAAGTTGCGATAGGGAATAAAGGGCGACCACTTACCGTTTTATGGAGTAACTCGTCCCACCGAAGCGGTGCTTTTAACCGAAAACAGACCGCCATTGGCAGAATTAATACAGGTCACATCATTTGCCCGAAGAAGATGGCATTCATAAGAAGTTTATTGGTGCCATACCAGAAAGCACGGAAATTGGTATTGTCTGTAAAGAGTATTACCCTGCCCTTGCCCAGGTGCTTAACCACAAAGGGTACGCTGTTCCTGATGAGTTCCAGGTTCTCTTCTGAAATATATCCGCTTTGCAGTGGGCTTTCCGTGTATTGGATAGGGTTGTTGTAACTGTCTTTATCGGGTTCAACAAAGATGTTTGAATTCCTGAACAGGGAAATTCTGTCATTCTTGAAACCATAATTAATTGGATGTGAACGGTCTTGCCTGGCCTCAAAAATGGCCCCACCGGTGACCTGTGCACCCTCAAAATCACTGCGCTGCTCAAAACTGATATTCCTGGCAACCAGGGTGTCCTTCTTTAATTTTAGCTTCATCAGGTCATTTTTTTCAAACCACTCGGCTACGTTGCGATACCCGATCAATGTTCCCCCTTCCTTAACCCATACCTTTAACTTTTCGGCATCTTTTTTGTCGAAAGCACCGGGATCGGATGTTCCCGGAAGGATAATATCCGTATAAGAACTGAGATCTGTTTTTTTAAAGTAGTCACGATCTATTTTGGTGATCTTCATGTGGTACCTGGTATCGAACAAATGCCAGATCTCACCGGCATCATAGGAACGGACTCCCTTACCGACAATTATGGCCACCTTTTGTTTTTTCAAGGGATCAAAGTCATTGCTGCCGAGATCTATCCCCCGGGCAAGGCCGGTATCCACTCCGGTTACTTTGAGATTGTTTTCCCGGGCTACCCGCTGTAAAAACGCATGCAATTCCCCGGCATCCATCCCCTGGTTCCGGACAGGGATCATAATGGTCCCGTAGTCAAATGGTACACCGTCAATGGAAAAGGGAGATTTAGCTACCTTGGCCCGTAATCCACTGTTCACTATCTCATTCAGAGCCCTGGGGCTGTAATATTCATTCCATTCAAATAAATAGGCATATTTGCCCTGCTGACTGACACTTCCCTCAGGAAAGTCAAGGGTTGTAACTTCCGTTCCGGCGTTGGCAAGTGAACTTACCTCATCGTAGTCAACATTAAAAGCCAGAGGGAAGGTCCAGGCAGATATGTCGTAGAAAAGGCTGTCTGTAAATACAATTCGCTTTTCAAACATGGCCCTGATCATCCGGTAATTCTTTTGATTTGTGGGTACCACATAGCTATTACCCTGGGTGTAAGAAGTGCCACCCAGGGTCACGTCACCGGAGAGTTCGTGGAATTTTATATGTTGCCTTTGAAGGATCTCTGCCAAATGCCATATTCTGGCAGCGTCCTTGTGATCGCCAAAGATAATGGCCTTGGTTTTGCTACGGGCCGCCTCATGCCGCGCGTTTTGGTAAAACTCCCTTTGATAGGTCAGGATCTTTTGCCGCAAGTTTATTGCGGCATCAATGGTGGACAAAGCTGCCGTAAACTGATTCCGGATGGTAAAGGGAAAAGTTAAGATTCCATTTTCACTTTCCTGGATATGGCCCCGGGAACTTCCTTGTTCGAACAAAATCCCTATACCCCCGTTCACATCGGGAAAGGTAGAACCCTTCCCATAATAATAGTCGTCATAGTTTTCCTCTGAATAGTACAATGAGCCAATTTTGTCGAGGGCCCCGGCATGATAGCTGCCAATTTCCTTAGTTAATTCCTGATTCATTTTTGGTGTCAATGGATGTACCCTGGTGGGTTCCCCGGGCTGAAAAAAGAAGGTAGAATTCGTGCCCATTTCATGATGGTCCGTTAAAATATTCGGTAACCATTTGTGAAAAGTGGAAATGCGTGCCCTGCTTTCGGGCAATTGTACCGTAAGCCAGTCCCGGTTCATATCGAACCAGTAGTGATTGGTACGGCCTCCCGGCCAGACTTCATGGTATTCCCGTTCGTTTTTGTCGGAATTCAGGTGAATGCTCTTATTGGTATTTGCCCAGTAGGCAAAACGCTGAAGTCCATCCGGGTTAAAGGAAGGATCCATCAGGATGATCGTATTATCTAACATTGCTTCGATCCGGGGTCCCTGGGCAGCTGCCAGGTAGTAAGCATAGGCCAACCCTGCGTTGGCCCCGCTGGGTTCATTACCGTGAATAGAAAACCCCTGGTAGACTACAATGGGCATATCTTCAATATTCAAATTATTTCCGGGGCTTTCGGTCAGGGCAAGATGTTCTTGCCGTAATCGATCAATGTTTGAGTGGTTTTCAGGGGAGGTAACCGTAAGCAGTAAAATGGGCCTGCCTTCAAAAGTATATCCTCTTGTTTCTATGGTGATGCGATCGCTCAGGTCTGCAAGGATTTGCATATAGTACATCAATTTATCATGGGTAACGTGCCATTCACCCACCTCATGGCCAATTACATCGGAAGGTTTCGGGATGGCCTCGTTATAGGTGATGTCCCGGGGTAAATAGTAATTGAGGTCCGGCACTTCCTGGGCGATCAATGATAGCGTTAAAAGCAGTATCGGTAGAAGTGAAATTTTTTTCATGAAGGGTCCGTTCTTTCTGGAATTAGTCTGGTTTTAAAGGTAATTAATCCCCGGGCTTTGAACAAGGTAAGCGGTGTGGAACTTAGATATTCTGACAAAAGATAAATCTGGCTTTTAAGGGTTGACTGCACAAAAAAACGGCCCGTAATAACGAAGCCGTTCAGGTATTTTAAATAATATTTTAAATATCGTCGAAATCCACATCGGTAAAGCTATCTGTGGATTTGGGTTCACCATTTTCGCTTGGTTCCTCCTTTTTAAAATCGGATTGATGTCTTTCAGAGATTACCTCCACCCCTTTTTCATCAATGATGTAATCCATCATTTCTTCCATGATCTCTCTGAATGACTGAAAGTCTTCCTTATACAAATAAATTTTGTGTTTTTTGTAGTGGAATGAGCCATCCTCATGGGTAAACTTTTTACTCTCCGTAATGGTAAGATAGTAGTCTCCCGCCTTTGTACTCCTGACGTCGAAAAAATATGTTCTTCTTCCGGCCCGTAAAACTTTGGAGAAAATCTCTTCCTGCGCCACTAAATCTTTATCACTCATTTCGTCTTGTTATAGTTAGTATGTAAGGGTAATGTATCATCAAAAATGTGAAAAAAAAGCTAAGGAAACAACAATTTTCTAGTTTTCTTTCTCAGATAGTTGGTTGAAATATAACTCTTTATAATATCCCCCCACTGCCAGTAATCGATCATGGGTACCCTCCTCTAAAATAGCTCCGTCCCCTAAAACAATGATCTTATCTGCATTTTTTGCAGAAGAAACGCGATGGCTTACAATCAGCGTGGTCCTGTTGCGGGAAGCCTTCTTAAGATTGTTTAAAATGGCCTCTTCTGTCTCCGTATCCACGGCAGACAGGCAATCGTCGAAGAGGTAGATTTCCGGATCTTTTAAAAGGGCCCTGGCAATGGAAATCCTTTGCTTCTGACCACCGCTCAGCGTAATGCCACGCTCTCCCAGAACGGTGTCATATTGGTTGGCAAACCCTACGATATTATCATGGACAACAGCCAATTTGGCGACAGCAATAATTTCATCCTCGGTTGCGTCCTCTTTTCCAAACTTAATGTTGTTTCTTATGGTATCTGAAAACAAAAAGGCATCCTGGGGTACTGCGCCAATAGAGGACCTTAGACTGTGGAGATTCAGTTTTTGGATTGGCACATCGTCGATCAGAACTGTACCGGAGGTAACGTCGTACAGCCGTGCAACAAGGTCAAGAATAGTAGATTTCCCGGCACCGGTTTTTCCAAGGATCGCTACGGTCTCGCCCTCATTTATTGTGAATGAGATATTTTTTATCGCCGTAATATGGGTGTCTTCATAGGTAAACGTAACGTTTTTAAATGCTATTTTACCTTTTATGGGTGTGGTGTGATCCACTGCGTTCCGGATCGATGGCTGTACCTCCAGAAATTCGTTGATCCTTTTTTGAGAGGCCTCGGCACGCTGTACAATGGAGGTGAGCCAACCTACAATGGCCACCGGCCAGGTGAGCATATTGACGTAAAGAATGAATTCTGCAATGGTACCGACGGATTCTATTTCCCCATTGATATACTGTTTACCACCGATGTAGATGACAAAAATATTACTGATGCCGATGAGAAGGATCATCAGGGGGAAAAACCAGGCGTTCACCTTGGCGAGATCCATGCTCTTGTCCTTACCCTCAGTTGCGAGTATCTGTACTTCGTTATTTATCATGGGTTGCATGCCATATGCCTTAATTACCGACACCCCGGAAAAGGATTCCTGGGCAAAGGTGGACAGGGTGGAAAGGTATTCCTGCACCCTGGTACTTCGCGTGTGGATTATTCGGCTGATCTGGTATATTAAAACGGAGAGAATAGGCAAGGGCAACAGGGAATAAAAGGCAATTGTAGGGGCCTTGATAAACATCAATGGTATCAGGCAGACAAACAAGGTCAGTGTTTGTATACCATACATGATCGCCGGACCGGCGTAAAGCCTTACCTGGCTTACGTCTTCGCTAATGCGATTCATCAGGTCCCCGGTCCTGTTTTTCTTGTAGAAATTAAGGCTTAGCAATTGATAGTGATCAAAAACCTCATTTTTCAGGTCGTATTCAATATAGCGCGAAACATTGATTATGGTCTGCCGCATCAGGAAAGTAAAGAAGCCCGAAAGCAGTGCCGCGCCAATTATGATGAGGATATATTGCAAAAGGAGGTCACGTGCCATGGGTTCATCGATCTCCGTCGAGACAAAATTTTCAACGACCTCAATCGACTTTTTCACATAAGAAGGCATTACCAGTTGAAAAATTCTCGCAATAACGGTAATGATGATACCGACCAGTAATTTAAACCAATATTTCCTGAAATATTTATTGAGATGTTTTAGCTCCTTCATTCGGTTGGCCGGCTAATGCGCTATGGTATTCAAATAATTCGGTAAAGATAGCAGTTTGGGTGCAATTGTAATGTTATAGAAGTTATAAGATATACATTGCTTTTTTTGGATTGAGATATTAAATAGATTAGTATTTTTGCCGGGTTACAAATGGTCAATCAAAGGTAAAGTTCTTTAAAAATGCTTACAAGAAGGCATATTCGGGTTAAAGTAATGCAATGTATATATGCATTGACCCAATCCTCAGATGATTCCCTGGAGAAACAGGAAAAGTTCTTAAAAGTAAGTATCGATAATACCTATACGTTGTACCTGGTCCTCTTAAGCCTCCTGAAGGAAATACACGTAATGGCTGAGAAACATGTGAGGCATTCTTCGACCAAATATATGGCCACTGTCTCCGACAGTTACCCCAGGCAGGCAAAATTCCTGCATAACCGCGTATTGCTTCAGATCGTCAACAATCAGCCGCTGTCCAACGAAATTAACCGCCGTAAATTAAAAAACTGGTATCTCAATGAAGAATACGTAAAAATAATTTACAGGGCAATCGTGGAAAGTGAACTGTACCACAGGTATATGAGCAGTTCTGAAAATTCCTATGGGCAGGATAAAAACCTGCTGGTCGATTTATTCCGGGAGGTTATTGCGCCCAGTGAAAAGATTTATGAGTATTTGGAAGATGATACCATTACCTGGGTAGACGACATTCCTCTCATTAATACGTTTATATTAAAGCAATTGAAGAAAGTAAGGGAAGATCAGTCATCTTCATTCTTCTTACCCAGGCTATTGAAAGACCGGGACGACCTGGATTTTGCCAATGACCTGCTTGCTAAAACACTGGTTAACAATGCGCAATTAGTGCGTGAAATTGAAGGGAAAACACCCAACTGGGATAAAGACCGCATCGCCGATATAGATGCTATCCTGTTGAAAATGGCTATCTGCGAATTGCTTAATTTTACGTCCATCCCTGAGCGGGTGACTATTAATGAGTATTTGGAAATTGCCAAAGAATATTCAACTCCCAAAAGCAGTATTTTTATCAATGGTATTTTAGACAAATTGGTTCGGGAGTACAAACTTGATGGAAAGCTTAAAAAAGCCGGTCGTGGGTTATTATAAATATTTATTCCTTAATTTTGCTGCGAATTAATAAAAATACCATCAATATGAAAAGAATTGTTACGGCTTTAAGTTTAGTTTCCCTGATTGCGTT
>Ga0102947_1000271_pt1 | contig 19338 bp, 20 predicted proteins | sample SalPon2A_A_D2_MG_FD_78210 | JGI IMG/M metagenome (GOLD analysis project Ga0102947, IMG submission 78210) | Soil microbial communities from South San Francisco under conditions of wetland restoration - Salt Pond MetaG R2A_A_D2_MG | ecosystem: Environmental > Terrestrial > Soil > Wetlands | place... | reverse complement strand
TGTGAACAAAATTAAAACACAAATACAGAACCTCATATTCATTATTTTTATACAAATATAAAATAAAATTTAGATAAGACTAAAAAAATATTTATAATGATGTTATAATTATTGTATATTTGCTTTAAATATTTTTTTATGGTTACCTTATCCGAAGAGAATTATTTAAAGGCAATTTATCATTTAGGCAAGCGTGGCAGCCTAGCTGTAAGCACAAATGCTATTGCAGATAAGATTGAATCTAAAGCATCTTCTGTAACAGACATGTTGAAAAAATTATCTGAAAAGCAATTAGTCAATTATATAAAATATCAAGGCGTAAACCTTACTGAATCAGGTAAAAAGACGGCAGCTAGTATTGTTAGAAAGCATAGGCTTTGGGAAGTGTTTTTAGTTGAGAAGCTTAATTTTTCTTGGGACGAAGTACACGAAATAGCAGAACAACTAGAGCATATAAAATCTGATAAACTCATCAATCAACTTGATGAATTTTTAGGAAACCCTTCACATGATCCTCATGGAGATCCTATTCCTGATAAAGATGGAAATATTCCTGAATTTCAAAAAATTTTATTATCTCAAATTAATGAAAATGTTAATTGTTTTTGTGCAGGAGTAAAAGATTCTTCAGCCAGTTTTCTTAAATATCTTGACAAACATAATATAGGATTAGAGACATCAATTATGGTTCAACATAAAGAACCTTTTGATGAATCGATGATTATATTAGTTAATAATCAGAAATTGACTATTTCAAAAGAAATTTCTAATAATTTATATGTAAAATTTACTAACGATGATAGATAGTATTATTCAATATTTTGAATCTATTGACCCAATTTTAGGCGCATTGTATGCCTCATTATTTACTTGGATTGTAACAGCTGTTGGAGCATCATTAGTGTTTCTTGTTAGAGGGATGGATCGTGCGCTTTTAGATGGAATGCTTGGGTTTACTGGAGGTGTAATGGTTGCTGCCAGTTTTTGGAGCTTATTAGCACCCGGAATAGAAATGAGTTCTGGTGAAGGTTTTATAAAGGTCATTCCTGCCGCTACTGGCTTTGCATTAGGTGCAGTATTTATCTATGGAATGGATGAATTATTAACCCATTTACATATCAAGTTTAAAGAAAGTGAAAAAGTAGGTGTTAAAACTCCCTTGCACAGAACTACACTATTAGTATTAGCAATTGCACTGCATAATATCCCTGAAGGCTTAGCTGTAGGTGTTTTGTTTGGTGGAGTTGCAGCAGGAATGCCTGGAGCAACTATTGGTGGTGCTGTAGCTTTAGCCATAGGTATTGGAATTCAAAATTTTCCAGAGGGTTTAGCTGTTTCAATGCCTTTAAGAAGACAAGGTGTTAGTAAGTTTAAAAGTTTTTGGTATGGACAAATGAGCGCAATAGTTGAACCAATATCTGCTGTAATAGGTGCACTGGCTGTAACGTTCTTCACACCAATATTACCGTATGCTTTAGCTTTTGCAGCAGGAGCTATGATTTTTGTTGTTGTTGAAGAGGTAATTCCAGAAACCCAAAGAGATAAATACACTGATATCGCTACACTAGGATTTATTGGAGGCTTTATAATTATGATGACACTGGATGTAGGTTTAGGATAATTTTGTTAATGACAACCACAGTCGTCAGTTCCACAAGCTTTTTTTGTTTTCGAATTTTTAAAGAAAAACTTCTTGATTAAAAAAACAACTGCAAGTGTAACTGCAATAAGGACTAATATATTTTGAATTGCGGTGTTCATGATTGTATAAATTACTAAACTTAATATACTATTTTAATGCTTGAAATGCAATTAATGCAACCAAATAAGCAAAACTACTCATAATTACTAATTGCAACGTTGGCCATTTCCAACTATTGGTTTCTCGTTTTACAATGGCAAGTGTACTCATACATTGCATCGCAAAAGCATAGAATAGCATAAGCGAAATTCCAGATGCAAAATTAAACAAAGGTGTTCCTAAAATTGGATTCACTTCTCCAGCCATTCTATTTTTAATGGTGTCTTCTTCATCACTACCAACACTGTATATGGTAGCCAAAGTTCCAACAAAAACTTCACGTGCCGCAAAAGAACTCAAAATGGCTATGCCAATTTTCCAGTCATAACCCAAAGGCCTTATGGCTGGCTCAATGGCTCTTCCAGTTATACCAATAAAGCTGTGTTCCAATTTATAGGATGCAATATGTTGTTGGATTTCTTCATTGCTTAAGTCTTTTGAAGCATATTCTTCAGCAATAATATTTTCGGCATTATTAAAATTTTCTCCTGGACCATAAGATGCCAAAAACCAAAGAATAATTGAAATAGCTAAAATAATTTTACCTGCTCCAAACACAAAAGACTTGGTCTTTTCAACAACTGTAATGGCTACATTTTTTGGCAAAGGAAGTTTATAGTTAGGCATTTCTACAACAAAAAAGGTTTTACTTCTTATTTTAAGAATTCTATCTAATAAATAAGCGGAAATAATCGCAGCACCAAATCCGATTAAATAGAGTAGCATAAGGGTTAAAGCTTGGTAACCAAGCCCAAAAAACCGCCCTTCTGGAATTACCAAAGCAATAATTATTAAATACACAGGAAGCCTCGCAGAACATGTTGTAAAAGGAGTTACCAAAATTGTTATAAGACGTTCTTTCCAACTTTCTATATTACGAGTGGCCATAATTGCCGGAATTGCACAAGCAGTTCCTGAAATAAGAGGCACCACACTTTTTCCACTCAATCCGAACCGCCTCATAATTCTATCCATTAAAAATACCACACGACTCATATAACCACTTTCCTCAAGAATAGAAATAAATAAAAACAGGAATGCAATTTGTGGAATAAAAATCACTATTCCACCTAACCCTGGAATAATTCCCTCAGCAATTAAACTTGTAAAATCTCCTGCAGGTAAAGTTTGTTTAGTCCATTCGCTAAATGATGCGAAAACACCATCTATAAAATCCATTGGTATGCTGGACCAATCATAAATGGCTTGAAATATGGTTAATAGAATGACGAAGAAAATGGCGTAACCCCAAACTTTATGAGTAAGAATTCTATCAAATTTTGTCCGCAAGTCTTTAGCTTTAGAAACATCTATAGTTTGCCCAACTTTAAGAACGTTATTAATAAACTGATAGCGTTTTATGGTTTCTTTTTGCTGAAGACGTTTTAAATCACTTTTGGTTTTAGTTTTAAAATTATCAACCGCATCAATTTCTTTTCTGTTCGTTTTTCCAAAATTGACATCTTGAGTAATAACTAACCAGAGCTTGTATAGCAATTGGTTTGGGAAAGCATTCTGTAAATTCTTAAAATAATCTTTATCAATTTCAGAAGCATTAAGGCAAGGTTTTACAGATAGTTCTTTAAAATTTGAAATAAGAGATTTTAAATGATCTATACCTTTATTTTTTCTTGTACTAACTAGTGCTATCTTGGTTTCTAGCTGTTCTTCTAAATAATCAACATCTAAAGAAATGCCTTTATAATTCATTCTGTCAGCCATATTGATGACTAATATAGAAGGAATTTCAAGGTCTTTTATTTGTGTAAACAGAAGGAGGTTTCTTTTCAGGTTTTCTACGTCGCTAACCACAATGGCAACATCTGGAAAATCTTTATCATTTTTGTTCAACAACAACTCAATGACAACATTTTCGTCAAGTGAAGAAGCATTTAAACTGTAAGTACCGGGAAGGTCTAAAATATGAGCTTTTACACCTCTAGGCAGTTTGCAAATACCTTCTTTTTTCTCGACAGTAATTCCTGGATAATTTCCAACTTTTTGATTTAAACCAGTAAGTGCATTAAATACTGAAGTTTTTCCTGTATTTGGGTTGCCTATCAAAGCGACATTTATTTGCTTACTCATTTGACTATTTTTTCAATTAAAATATGAATAGCAGTTTCTTTTCTGATGGCCAAATGCGTTCCATTAACATTAAGATATAAAGGATCTTTAAATGGCGCAAGTTGTAATAACTCAACAGTATTGCCAGGCAAACAACCCATTTCCAGAAGTTTTAATGGAATATGAATTGAAGATACATCTGTGATAATACCTTGTTCTCCACGTTTGAGATGTGCTAATGTAATCCGCAAGCTTATTTAGATTGATTTTAAAGAAGCAAAAGTAATTGAAAAAATCAGGCTAAAAAAATAGTTTCTAATAAACTATTTGTTGTATTCTTTTTTTAGGGTATTAATATCATTCAATAAACGTTCAATTTCTTCAGGATTTGTACCATCATAAAACCCTCGAATTTGCCGTTTCTTATCTATGAGCATAAAATTTTCGGTGTGAATCATATCATATTCATCTCCATTACCATAAGTTTTTACAGCCAAATAACTTTTTCTCGCTAAATCGTAGATTAGTTTTTTGTCTCCAGTCACTAAATTCCATTTAACATCGTTTACCCCTTTTTCAATAGCATATTTTTTAAGTTGAGCAACACTATCAATAGTTGGAGTTACAGTATGTGAAAGCAACATGACATCATTGTCATTCATGATTTCTTTTTGAATTTGTACCATGTTGTCTGTCATAATTGGACAAATGGTTTGACACGTTGTAAAAAAGAAATCAGCCACATAGATTTTATTTTTATAATTGTCTTGTGTGATGATTTCTCCGTTTTGATTGATAAGCTCAAAGTCTGCAATCTTATGGTATTTACTTATATGCTGTATTGTACTATCCACCAATTCAGGTTGCACAGAAACAGGTTGGTATACAGGTAGAGGTTTATCAACTTTTAAAATGTTATAGAAGATTGCTAAAATAACAGCCGACAAAATTGAAAATACAATGGCAAACTTTTTGTACGATTTAAAAAATGAAAACATCAATCTTTTTTAGGACGCAAAAATACAATGAAAAGTAATTTTAGAGAATTTTTTAACGCTAAAATGCGTTTATGTGAAATTAGGAATACATTAATACAATAATCTTTTTAAAGTAACCTTAAATAACTACTTTTGTGCGATTATAAATTTTTGACTAGAGATCTATGGAGTTTGTTATAAAAATATCTCAATTTTTGTTGAGCCTTTCTTTGCTTATTGTTTTGCATGAGCTAGGACATTTTATTCCTGCAAAATTGTTTAAAACCAAAGTAGAAAAGTTTTACTTGTTTTTTGATATAAAATATTCGCTTTTTAAAAAGAAAATTGGCGAAACGGTTTATGGTATTGGCTGGTTACCTCTTGGAGGCTATGTAAAAATAGCTGGTATGATAGACGAAAGTATGGATAAAGAACAGATGGCAGAACCACCAAAACCATGGGAGTTTAGGTCTAAACCAGCTTGGCAGCGTTTAATTATAATGCTTGGCGGCGTTACTGTTAATTTCATCCTAGCCGTAATCATCTATATTTTTATGGCTTTTGCTTATGGGGAAACAGATATTTCTGCTAAAAGTATAGAAGATGGTTATTGGGTTACAAATCCTCTTTTAGTTGAATTAGGAGCACAGACAGGAGATAAGGTTGTTTCAATAAACGGGAATGAAATTGAAAATTATTCTGATATAAGAAAATATTTAATAGAGGCTCAAGAAATAACCATAGAGAGAGATGGTGTCCAAAAAGATATTATTCTTCCGGAAGACTATCTTGGTAGATTAAGCACTGGTAAGAACAAATCTTTTTTTGAATTACGTTATCCTTTCGTAGTTGAACAAGTGTCAGATTCATCACTAAATAAGACCGTTGATTTAAAAAGAGGAGACATTATAACCTCAATAAATAATGAACCATTAAAATATTTTGATGAGGTAGAATCTAGATTGGACCAATTAAAAGGACAAACAGTTCCAGTTGTAATTTTAAGAGACAATCAGACTTTGACAAGGGAGCTTAAAGTTGATCAGAATGGTAAGTTTGGAATTGTGCCTGGTGGAAATTTAAGCGATATCGAAACTTTAGGCTATTATAATATCATAAAAAAGGAGTATGCGTTAGGCGAAAGTTTTGGTGTTGGATTAAATAAGTTCAAGCAACAAATGGGTTCTTATTGGATGCAATTAAAATTAATTTTTAGCCCAAGTACCGGAGCATATAAAGGTGTTGGTGGATTTAAGGCAATATTTGACATCTTTCCAGATACTTGGAGTTGGGAATCTTTTTGGGCTATCACGGCGTTTTTATCTATCATGTTAGGCGTATTAAACTTATTACCAATTCCTGCATTAGATGGTGGCCATGTCATGTTTTTGCTATATGAAATGGTATCAAGGCGTAAACCAAGTGACAAGTTTATGGAGTATGCGCAGATGGCAGGTTTTTTTATTCTAATTGCTTTGGTTCTATTCGCCAACGGCAATGATATTTTTAAAGCCATATTTAAATAAACTTTTTAAGCATTATATTTGTAGTGATTAAAAAATAATATATATATTTGCGCTCGCAAAAAGTTAAAATAACACTCCTCTTTAGCTCAGTTGGTTAGAGCATTTGACTGTTAATCAAAGGGTCCTTGGTTCGAGTCCAAGAAGGGGAGCATCAGAAGAAAAAGCTGCACGAAAGGGTGGCTTTTTTGTTTTGACCATTTTTGGGCGAGAACTTTATCCAGTAAGAAGTCGAAATAGCTATCCAAACTATCAAGATAGACCCGTAAAAGCTTTACCTTAAATGCCTTTTAAAATGTCAGTATCCATAGTATCACCTATAATAATTGTTTCCCTTGCTTCCAAACCAAGATATTTTCTAGCGGTTCTAATTATGACAGGGCTAGGTTTTCCAACGGGAAAATACTTTTTTACCTGTAGCTTCTTCAATCATAGCAACAGCTGTATTTACCATTTCTAAAGTGAAATTTCTCCCTTCGCCAACAACAACAAAATCAGGATTTGAATTTACCATGGTATAACCTTGTTGTAATAAACTTGTTATTAAGTCACCTTCTCTTTTTTTATTTTAAATTTGTTTTGATTAACAGGCCAAAATTATGAAAGCAAACGTAATAGGACTAGATTACGGCTCAGATTCTGTTAGAGCTGTATTGATAGATACACAAAATGGAGCGGAGTTAGCTTCAGAAGTATTTTGGTATCCTCGTTGGAAGGAACAAAAATATTGCAACCCTGGAATCAATCAATTTAGACAACATCCTTTAGACCATATTGAAGGTTTAGAGAAGACCATTACATCAGTAATTGCTCAAAGTAATGTGTCTCAAGAATCTGTGGTAAGTATTTGCATAGACACCACTGGTTCGTCACCATTACCATTAACAAAAGATGGTACACCTTTAGCTTTAGTAGATGAATTTAAAAACAACCCAAATGCTTTAATGGTGCTTTGGAAAGACCACACTGCAGTAAAAGAAGCAAATGAGATTAATGATTTAGCAAGGGATTGGGGCGGAGAAGATTACACTAAATATGAAGGTGGGATTTATTCTTCGGAATGGTTTTGGGCAAAAATATTACATATTGCTAGACAAGATAAAGCAGTGAAAGAAGCAGCTTACACTTGGATGGAGCATTGCGATTATATGACATATATGTTGGTTGATAATCAAGATTTAAATACTTTTAAGCGAAGTCGATGTGCCGCAGGACACAAAGCCATGTGGCACAAAAGCTGGAATGGTTTGCCAGCAAAAGAATTCCTATCACAATTAGATCCTTATTTAGCGGAATTAAGAGATAATCTTTACGATGAAACATTTACATCAGACGAAATTGCTGGTCACTTAAATGAAGAATGGGCTAATAAATTAGGATTAACAACTAATACAGTTATTGCTGTTGGTACTTTTGATGCGCATTCTGGAGCAGTTGGGGCCAAGGTTGATAAACACGCTTTAGTTAGAGTTATGGGAACGTCAACCTGTGACATTATGGTTGCAGATGAAGAAGTAATTGGAGCAAATTGTGTTAAAGGCATTTGTGGACAAGTAGATGGCTCTGTAATTCCAGGATTGGTTGGTTTAGAGGCAGGTCAATCTGCATTTGGAGATGTATTGGCATGGTTTAAAAACGTTTTAGCTTGGCCAATAGATAATTTAGTGTTGACCTCTTCAATACTTTCGGAAGAGCAAAAAGCAAAACTTAAAGACGAAGTAGATACAAATTTTATACGAACTTTAGCAGAACAAGCAGAACAAATTCCGTTAGAAGAAGCGGTACCAATTGCTTTGGATTGGGTGAATGGACGTAGAACACCAGACGCTAACCAAGAATTGAAAGCAGCTTTTACAGGAATTTCATTGGGAACAAAAGCACCTCATATTTTTAAAGCTTTAGTAAACGCTATTTGTTTTGGTTCTAAAATGATTGTAGATCGTTTTGAAGATGAAAGTATAAAAATAGATACCGTTATTGGTATTGGCGGTGTGGCACGTAAATCGCCATTTATTATGCAAACCTTAGCTAATGTATTAAACATGCCAATAAAAGTGGCAGAATCTGACCAAGCTCCAGCATTAGGAGCAGCTATATATGCAGCAGTTGCTGGAGGTGTTTATGATAATGTTGTAGAAGCGAGTAAAGTAATGGGAAGTGATTTTGAAGCTGAATATTTTCCACAATCAAACCAAGTAAAAGTATATGCAAACTATATGCAAGCCTATAAAAAACTAGGTCAGTTTATAGAAGAATCTATAAAATCAAATGAATATGAGTTCCAAGTATAAATCTCTAAAAGAAGAATGCTATGAAGCCAATATGCAGCTTAATGCATTGGATCTTGTAGTTTACACTTTTGGGAATGTAAGTGCGGCAGATAGAGCTGACGCTATATTTGCTATAAAGCCAAGTGGTGTGCCTTATGAAACATTAAAACCAGATGATATTGTTATTGTAGATTTTGATAACAATATAGTTGAAGGTAAGATGCGACCTTCATCAGATACTAAAACGCATTCTTATTTATATAAAAATTGGGATGATATAGGTGGTGTTGCCCATACTCATGCCAAATTTTCTTGTGCATGGGCTCAAGCGCAAAAGGATGTGCCTATTTTTGGAACAACGCATGCAGATCATTTAACGGCTGATATACCTTGTGCACCACCCATGCGAGATGATTTGATTGAAGGGAATTATGAACATAACACAGGCATTCAAATTTTAGATTGTTTTAAAGAAAAAAACTTATCTCATAAAGAAGTTGAAATGATTTTAATAGGAAATCATGGGCCTTTTACTTGGGGAAAAAATGCAGCTAAAGCAGTGTATAACAGCAAAGTATTAGAAGTGGTAGCAGAAATGGCGTATTTAACCCTTCAAATTAACCCTAGTGCACCACGCTTAAAAGATTCATTAATAAAAAAACATTACCAGAGAAAGCATGGTAAAAATGCCTATTACGGTCAATAATTATCCACACTATGATAGATATTTCGAATAAAGAAATTTGGTTTGTGACAGGGAGTCAACATCTTTATGGTGAAGAAACCTTAAATCAAGTTGCAAAAAATTCAAAAGAAATTGCTAACGGTTTAGACACCTCTATTAACATTCCTGTAAAAGTAGTTTTTAAACCAACAGTAAAAACACCTGCTGAAATTACAGCATTGTGCGAAGCTGCAAATGCTTCAAGAGAATGTATAGGTATCATTACTTGGATGCACACGTTTTCACCTGCAAAAATGTGGATAACAGGCTTGAATATTTTAAATAAACCACTATGTCATTTACATACACAGTTTAATGCTGAAATTCCATGGAAAGACATCGATATGGATTTTATGAACCTTAACCAATCAGCTCATGGCGATCGCGAGTTTGGATACATAATGTCTCGTATGCGTATAAAACGTAAAGTAGTTGTTGGACATTGGAAAGAAGAACAAGTCCATAAGAAAATTGGAATTTGGTCCAGAGTAGCTTTAGGTTGTGATGAAATGAGAAACCTAAAAGTAGCTCGTATTGGAGATAATATGCGTGAAGTTGCTGTTACCGAAGGTGATAAAGTGGAAGCCCAAATACGTTTTGGAATGTCTGTTAATGGTTATGATTCTTCAGATGTTACTGCAAAAATTAATGAGGTTACAGAGCAACAAGTAGTTGAGTTAATTAAAATATATGAATCTGAATACAACCTGTCTGAAAACTTAAAAGCCGGTGGAAGCATGAGAGATTCTCTGGTTGAAGCTGCAAAAATTGAAATAGGTTTACGTGCCTTTTTAGACCAAGGTGGCTTTAAGGCATTTACCGACACGTTTGAAAATTTAGGACAACTAAAACAATTACCAGGTTTAGCGGTACAGCGCCTAATGGCAGACGGCTATGGTTTTGGTGGCGAAGGCGATTGGAAAACCGCAGCTATGGTTAGAGTCATGAAAGTTATGGCACATGGTTTAGAAGGCGGTACATCTTTTATGGAAGATTACACCTACCATTTTACACCTCAAAAGGCCTACGTTTTAGGATCTCATATGTTAGAGATTTGTCCAACTATAGCGGATGCAAAACCAAATTGTGAGGTACACCCTTTAGGGATTGGAGGAAAAGAAGATCCTGTGCGTTTAGTATTTAACTCACCAGAAGGACCAGCGATTAACGTCTCTTTAGTAGATATGGGCAACCGTTTTAGATTAATTGTAAATGAAGTTGAGGCCATAAAACCAATGGGTGATTTGCCAAACTTACCAGTTGCGCGAGTACTTTGGGACGCAAAACCTAATTTAGATATTGCTGCAACCACTTGGATTTTAGCTGGTGGCGCACATCATACTGTATATTCTCAAGCAATAACTACAGATTACATCGAAGACTTTGCAGATATTATAGGTATTGAATTATTAGTTATAGATGAAGACACTAAAGTGAGAACCTTTAAAAACACCATGAATGCTAACGAAGCATATTTTAACATGTTTCAGCATCGTTTATAAAAGAAGCTAAAATTAAATAGAGATGAAAAACTTAAAACCTGTTTTATATTGTTTTGTATTTGCTTTGATAGCAAGTCTTAATATCCAGTGTAAAAAGACAAAAAATGAAAAAACAATCGAAAAACCAGAAACAATGTTAGACAATAAACTAGCAATAGAAAAATCAAAATTTGGTAATACAGAAGACGGTACAGTTGTAGAGCAATATGCACTAAAAAATACCAACGGTGTTGAAATGAATGTTATTACCTATGGAGGCAGAATCACATCATTAAAAGTGCCAAACAAAGACGGTAAATTAGAAAACGTTGTTTTAGGGCATGATACAATGGAAGATTATTTACGAGATGATAATCCATTTTTTGGAGCTTTAATAGGTCGTTTTGGAAATCGTATTGCCAAAGGAAAATTCACTTTAAATGGTGAAGAATATACGTTGGCAACCAATGATGGCCCTAATCATTTACATGGTGGTGTTAACGGATTTGATCGTGTTATTTGGACAGCAACACCAATTGAAGGTACAGATAATCCATCTTTAAAATTAACTTATACTAGTGAAGATGGAGAAGAAGGCTACCCAGGAAATTTAAAAGTTACTGTAGTTTACACACTAACTAATGATAATGCAGTTGAAGTTTCTTATGAAGCAACTACAGATAAAGCAACTGTTGTTAATTTAACACAACACGCCTACTTCAACTTAACTGGAGATTTTTCAAAAGATATTTTAGGACATGATGTGGTTATTGATGCAGATGCGTATTTACCAGTAGATGAAACCTTGATTCCTACTGGTGAAATAAGAAGTGTTGCAGGAACGCCATTCGACTTTAATTCAACTAAAAAAATTGAAAAAGAAATTAATACAGATAATGAGCAATTAAACCGAGGTAAAGGTTATGACCATTGCTGGGTTTTAAATGGTGAAAAAGGAAATATGCGGTTTGTAGCATCGGCTTATGATAAAGAAAGTGGCAGGTTAATGGAAATTTTTTCAAAAGAACCGGCAATTCAATTTTATACCGGTAACTTTTTAGATGGGACGTTACCAATGCCAAATGGAGGAACATATGCACATAGAACCGGTTTTTGTTTAGAGACACAGCACTATCCAGATTCACCAAACCAAGAAAAATTCCCCTCTACAATATTAAATCCAGGTGAAACATATTCAACAAAAACAACCTTTAAATTTTCAACTAAATAACTAACTTATCCCTCATAACCATACAAACTTTAGATTTATATTATTGGATTTCTATTATCTTTTACTTTTTAATAGTAGCAGGTATTGCAGTTTAGGTTATAAAAAAGCAATCTCAATAATGTTTTTCAATTATTTTCAGGTAACACATAAATCTCTAGGATTGGTTTAACCACTTTTAGCGCAAACTCCACATTAGATTGGTACAAACACGAAACGGGTCAAGTATTAATTATAGTTGATGGAGAGGTCTACTATCAAGAAAAAGAGGTAATTGTTCTCAAAGAAGGAGATGTATTAAAATGCGATAAGAACACTGAACATTGGCATAGCTCAACTCACGAAAGTCATGTTTCTTACATTGCAATTTACGGAGGAAGTACCTCTACAACTTGTACAGAGAAAGTTACTCAAGAGTAATATGATAGTATAAAAATTGATGCAAAATCAAACAAGAAACAATAGTTAATATTCAACTGTTTGATCCCTTTATTCGATTAAATTCAATTCAATTTAATAAATTAATAGAACTCCAAAATGTGAATCGTTTAAATTAAGCAAACTAATTGATTGACCGACTATATCACAATCTTATCGATTTTTTTTTGACGCCTTGACATTTAAAATTATTTTACCACTGCTATTAATCTAAAATACAATTTAATTATGAAAAAAATAGGAATGCTATTCGCTGTTTTGGCGATGGTTTTTACTTCTTGTTCCGATGAATCCCTGAACATGAACACTGAACCCAACCAAGTAGATGGAGCCTCTAAACCTGCAAAGTCATTTATAAAAGCTGCTAATTACGTTAGTGATGCAACTGTTATAGATTTTGAAGGATTTATAGCTGGAGATATTGTTTCAGTTGTTAATCCTGAAGGTTGTGAAGGAAGTATTACAGTTATGGGTGTTAATCCTGATTTTCCGGGAGAAAATGCCGCAATGATCTTTGACTCTTCTAATCCTACTGGTGACGATTTTGATTTAGGAACTCCAAATGAAGCTTTTGCTGGACCAGGGATTTCTGAAGAAGGCCCACAACCATCTAATGACACTGCTTTAGGAAATGTACTTATTGTTTCCGAAGATTTAGACAGTTCAGACCCTGATGACAGTGCTGCTAATGGCACAAGTTTGGAATTTGATTTTTCAGGTTATGGCACTGGTGCCGTAACACTTCATTCTCTAGACTTATTAGATCTTGAAGATCCAGGAGATACTAATTTACCAACTGTGGTTACATTATATGATGGGATGGACAATGTTTTACTTCAAAAAGTACTTCCTTATTCTCATGATAATGCAAAGCAGTTAATAGACTTCGAAGGCACAGAAGGTGTTGTACGCTTGCTACTTGAATTAAACAATTCTGGTGCTATAGATAATTTAATGCTAACGTGTAAAGACATAGAAATTGGCGGATGTGAGACCATGTTTGCTAAAGGTGGTGATGATGTTGCAACGTGTTTCATAGAAGATGATTTTTCTAGATGGGGATGGACAAATGGTCCGCTTTCTTCAGGAGAATACTCTTTTGATATTTATGCAGGAGCTGGTCAATGTGATACAGAAAAAGGCACTTTGGTTGGAAGCTTAACTGTAAATTATGATGATGTTTCTGGAGAAGCTGAAGTTACGTATAGTATGAATGATGATTTTGTAATTAAAGAAACACATCTATATATTGGTAATGATCCTTACCCTACAAAAAAACAAGGAGATGCGCCTACTGTTGCGCCTGGACAATTTCCGTATCAGCATGGTGATTTAGATAATGAAAACGAAGACACCTATAACATTAGTGGATTATCAGGAGACATATATATTATTGCTCATGGGGTGGTTTGTGAAATAATCAGGTAACAAACAAATACATAATAAAAATAAGTATTGCTTATAACTTAAAAAGCCCAACAGAAATGTTGGGCTTTTTTTTATAATAAAAAATTCATTTTAACTTGTCGGCATGCATTTTTCGGAGCTTTGACAGTTTAGGCGTTATTACAAAACTGCAATACCCTTGGTTTTTATTATTAGCATAATAATTTTGATGATGTTCCTCGGCTTCAAAAAACTCTTCTAAAGGACTTATTTCTGTTACAATAGGTTTATCAAAGTAAGTTGCCATTTCATCAATTACTTGTTCTGCAATCTTTTTTTGAGAATCATTATGATAATAAATCACGGAACGATATTGCGTACCAGTATCTGCTCCTTGCCGATTTAAACTTGTTGGGTCATGGCTTGTCATAAATATGACTAGCAAGTCCTTATAAGAAATCACATCGGCATCAAAAGTTACCTGAACCACTTCAGCATGCCCTGTAAGACCTGAACACACTTCTCTATATGTTGGTTTTCCAGGAGCATTACCCCCAGAATAACCAGACACCACTTTTTTTACACCATTTATTTCATTAAAAATTGCTTCAATACACCAAAAGCAGCCACCACCAATGGTCATTGTTTCTATTTTTTCAGACTTCATTATTCTGTGTCTTATTTGTTTTGTCTATTTGCATAGACTCCGAATTTATACAATATCTCAAGCCACTTGGTTCTGGGCCATCTGGAAAAACATGCCCTAAATGTGCATCACATGTATTGCAAATCACTTCAACTCGTACCATTCCAAAACTAGAATCCTTTTCATATTTAATGGCATTCATTTTTATAGGTTGAGTGAAACTTGGCCAACCCGTTCCGGAATTAAATTTTATGGTAGAATCGAACAATGGAGTATCACAACATATACAGTTATATTGACCTTCATCATATATACTGCAAAGAGCACCACTATGAGGAGCTTCTGTTCCTTTTTTTCTCGTAATCCTGAATTGCTCTGGTGTTAGTAATTCTTTCCATTCCTCTTCGGTTTTTTTAATTCTTTGATCAGGAGTTAAATTTCCATTAACTGCAAAATTAATTACGTCTTTCCAGGTTAACATATTTTCTTTCTTTTTTTTGAAATTAATATTCTTTCTTCAAGGAGTTTTAATCGTAAAAATTCATATTTCCTTTCATTTAAACTAATATATAATTTAAAAATTAAACTTTGAATTTATAAATACTATTTAAAGAATTGATTTATATTTTATCTTTGAAGCCCTAAAAGATATTTCAGAAATTATGCTTTAAGCATTAGGCTTCATAGTTCAAGGGATAGAACAAAAGTTTCCTAAACTTTAGATCCAGGTTCGAGTCCTGGTGAAGCTACAAATAAACAATACTTCGGGATGTGGCGCAGTCCGGTTAGCGTACACGGCTGGGGGCCGTGTGGTCGCAGGTTCAAATCCTGTCATCCCGACAAACTACAGCTGAATGAAATCATTCAGTTGTAGTTTTAAGTTTATCTGTTCTTCAGAAAGAATTAGTTTAGGATTAAGTTTTTCAATATGTTGTAAACATCCTGTTCTAAACTAAAGTAAATTAACGTAATTCCTATTACATCATAAAAACCATGTGTGAGAATGGTAAACCAAAGGAGGTTTTTATTTTTAATGAAGATCGCATCTAAAATGAGGCTAACAACTCCTGTACTAATCATTCCTGATGCTCCTTGATACTCATGTCCTAGGCCAAAGAGTAATGATGAAAAAGTTACAGCTATCCACATAGTTGATTTATTGTCACCTAATAGTATGCCTAAACGTTTAACCAGTAATCCTCAAAACACAAATTCCTCTCCAAATGCAGCTATAATCCACATAATTAAAATGAAAACAATATAGTTCAAAAAATTCCCTCTAATACCATCTAAACTACTTAAATCCACGGTTGTGCCTAGTAGATATTCGACCCAAGGTGTAATAATAATGTCAACGATAATGAGTATTGAAACAGAAAATACGAGTGATTTAAATAATAGTTTTTTCCAACTTTTAGGTTTTTCTAACCCAATATATTTCCACTCCCATCTTCTTGCCCAAAGCAATATAAGCACATAAAAAAGACCTAGAAAAAAAGCAAGATCATCTTTCCAAAAAGTTAGTCCAACTATAGTAATAATAATTAGCCAGAGCGTAAGTTTGTGGCTTAACCATTTCCCTATTTTATCTCTAAAAGTCAAAACTTCTCCCATAATTTTATTTCATTAAATTAAATATAACATAATTAATTTATCTTTTTTGACAACTGTTAGATAGCTAACATTTTTTGTTTACAGGGTTATCTAACTTTATTGAATTATTAATATTAAAAAAATATATTATGAGAAAATCAATAGTTATTACTTTGTTTTTTGCCCTAATGATGGTAGTTGGCTGTACGGCCAACGATGTAGAGCCTGTGGACTCTAGTTTGAAAGAAGACCTTACAGCTCAAGCTAAACGGTTTAGCTCTACTATTTGGGCCGATTGTGAAGCTTTTGGAACATTGGGTACAAAAAGTAGTTTTAAAGCTTCTGCCGGCAATTTTGATGAGCTTTATAATGGCGCCCATTTTAAAGATGGTCTTGGTGCTATTTCAGAATCTAAACAGGGAGATAAAGATTTTAATGGTGGCCGTTGGCATGTAAATACCTTAAAAGAAGGTGTTGACCCCAACAAATACTGGAGTGCATGTAGTGTAGAGGACTTATATAGCATAGATAATGAGTTTTGGAATGATTTTGAGTCTACAAGTACATATTTTGAATGCCCATTGATCCCTTTAAATAATTAATATTACGGTTAAAAAATGATTCCCTACACAATAAAAAATAAGCCTATTGAGAAATAGGCTTATTTTTTATTATTAAAACGGCAAAGATGTTATTGCCCTTCTTTAATATATCCCCAGCCTTCTTGTTGTTTTTCAATAATTTCAAGAATACCATCAGGAACAGTAGTTACACCTTCTATGAGTTCAGACTCATCAACATCATGTCTTTTCATTGTACCTTGACATATTACAAAAGTAACATTGTCGTTTTCAGCAAGTGCTGCCATATCTTCTTCTACAGAAGATTTCCCTTTTAAGACCATATCCATAGCGCCACTATACATCACAACTTCAAATTGAGAATCCGGGTATGCTTTAGACATAGCTTTTACATGTCGCACTGCGGCTTGATGCACTTTGGTGTTATCGCTGGTAACATCGAAAACAATTTTCACTGGTTTCTCTTGCGAAACCATATGAAAAGAGCAAAAGAAAGCTAGAACGAATGTTATAAATAATTTCATAAGTTTATTTTTTTATTGATTTATTATCCTCCTGCAAAAATATAACCGCAGCCATGTTCTTGAGCCCTACCTAAAGCCCAAACACCAGACGGGACTATTTGTATTCCTGGAAGAACACCAGCTTTAAAATCTTCATAAACCTCACTGGCTTCCATGGAAACACCAGGAGCAATAAAGCCACTATAAACATTTAAAGCAAGATCACAAACACAGAACATTGCGCCGCGTTCTTGTAAACTTTTTATGCCAGCAGGAACATTTATTGGGTAATCACCATCTTTTGGCTCATAAACAGGGTTTCTAACGGCATGGCTTTTTGTATAATCTTTAACATCAAAAAATTCACCAAGCTTATATTTTGCCCATAATCTATCTTCTAATGCAAAAGGAATAGCTGAATGTCGCAATACGGTCATAGCTGTTATATCTTCATCTGGTGACCCCGTTTGATTATTTGTTAAATAAAATGCCCAGTTCCAGAGTACAGGAAGCCCATTATGCGGCGTTGATCCATCATAAACTATTCTATGAGATCCTTTGATGTTATCAAACCACTGTTCGAGTTCACTTAAATCTTTACTGCTCCCCTTAGGAACATTTGCTTGTAATGGATTGGCAAGAGCTGATAAACCACTTGCAGCAGCACCTAATGCTAAAGTGCCTAGAAAGTTTCTTCTTGATTTACTTGAATTAGTTTTCATTTTTTATTGAGTATTAATTAGTGACGTGTTACAGGGTAAGTTACAAGAAAGGGACTTAAATTTAAGAAAAAAAAATGAGATTATAAATTAAAATGTTTATGGTCAGGCAGTTTGATTTTTATTTTGTTTTCTCTATACCATAAGTTGTTTTGTAAAAATTAATTATTGGTTGAAAAGGTCCTTTCTGATGTTGCTCAACAGAAAAGTTGTCGGTATATGGAGGATAAGGTGTTGAAACAGGTTTCTTTTTTAAGTCTGGAAAGTCTTTTTCCAGATTTGGTTTTGTTGGCCTTTCTTGTTGATTAATATATCCTGCTACATCATAAGCTTCTTCATCAGTTAACATTGGGCTTTCGTAGGTTGTACCATAAGGCATATTTCCTTTAATAAACTCTGCAGCGGTAATAACACGATTAATACCTGCACCATTATTGAAAGAATCATCTCCCCAAAGTGCAGGATATTCGTAAACGTTTGAGTTCAATTTTTTAACACCTTTTCCTTCTTTGGTATGGCATATAGCACACTTTGAATTAAAAATACGCTTACCATTATTCAAGTTTACAGATCTGTTAGGGATATTAACAGACATAAAACCACGCAATTCTATTTTGCCATCTTCAGGAGCAAATCTTCCTAACCAATCAAGGTAGCTAATTAATGCTTTCATTTCTTTACTATCAGGAGGCATTTTGCGTCCATTCATGCTTCGTTCCATACAACCATCAATGCGTTCTTCAATTGTTCCCATTTTATCTTCTCTTCCTCTATATTGGGGAAACCTTTGGATAATACCTATTAAAGGAGCTGAATACGGTTTTGTACCAGCATAAAGATGACAATTATTGCATGACAAATTATTGCCAGCAAAAACCATTTCAGGATCACCATTGTTAGGACCTATATAATCAGGAGTGTTTATAAACAATTCATATCCGTATTTTATTTCTCTATCAGATTCTGAATTGCCTAAAGTAGTGACATCATAGTTCTTTAAGAAGATATCATCAAGACCATTTTTATTTGAATACTTTTGAAAAGCACCATAATTAAAAAGCAATAAGATTATAACTAAACAAATCATTAAACCACAGTAAGAACAAATTTTCCAACGTAATTTTCGTAATTGATTTTTAAATGATTTGTTTTTCAAAACTATTGATACTTTAATAGAATAAAATAGATTATAGTTCTGATAATTTGGGATATCTTACGCACTTATATCTTAACAAGATAAGTGCTTAAAGATATTAAAATTAAATAATCTGATGAATAGATTAAATTTAAAGAATTAATTGCCAGAATATATTGGTTTTAGTAAATTCTCTTTTGGTAAATACTTGCTTTCACTTGCCCATTTAATGCCTCTTGTTAGAAGTTGCCATGCTTCTGGTGTGT
>Ga0102947_1000270_pt1 | contig 19367 bp, 18 predicted proteins | sample SalPon2A_A_D2_MG_FD_78210 | JGI IMG/M metagenome (GOLD analysis project Ga0102947, IMG submission 78210) | Soil microbial communities from South San Francisco under conditions of wetland restoration - Salt Pond MetaG R2A_A_D2_MG | ecosystem: Environmental > Terrestrial > Soil > Wetlands | place... | reverse complement strand
GATAGAGATGGTGATGGCATAATTGATTCTCTTGATAAGTGTCCTACAAAAAAAGAAACCCACAATCAATTCCAAGATGACGATGGTTGTCCAGATTTTGTTGATAAAATATCTAATTCTGATAATGATGGCGATGGAATTATTGACATACTAGACAAATGTGCACTTGTCCCAGAAACTGTTAATGGTTATCTAGATCATGATGGCTGCCCAGATACCCTAATCATGGATGGAGATGGAGACGGAATTCAAGATCCTTCTGACAAATGTCCAACACAACCAGAAACTTGGAATAGATTCCAAGACCACGATGGCTGCCCAGATGATAAATTACAACAAGATTCTGACTTAGATGGTATTTTAGATAGTATTGATCAATGTCCAACAGAAAGAGAACGATACAATGGATTTGAAGATGAGGATGGCTGCCCAGATATTCCTAGTTTCTTAAGAGAAACCGATACTGATTTTGATGGAATACCAGATAGTCTCGATCAATGCCCAACAATTCCAGAAAAATACAATAAATTCCAAGATGAGGATGGCTGCCCAGATTCTTTGTTTGACACAAAAAATAGAGCTGATACAGACGGAGACGGAATTTATGATCTAGTTGACCTTTGTCCCAATCAAAAAGAAACTTTTAATGGTATTTTAGATAAAGACGGTTGTCCAGATAATTATATTCCTACAGCAGATAGAGATAGAGATGGATTACCTGATGCAATTGATGCATGTCCACAATCACCTGAAACTTATAATAAATTCCAAGATGATGACGGATGTCCTGACGTTATCACCCAATCATTTGTTGTAGACTCTGACAATGATGGAATTGAAGACAAATCCGATGAATGTCCATTCAAAGCAGAAACATTCAACGGATTTGAAGATCAAGACGGTTGTCCTGACACTGAAACTTCCATAATCGATACAGATGGCGACGGTGTCGCAGATATAATGGATATGTGCCCAACACTAATGGAGAATTGGAATAGATATATTGACTTTGATGGTTGTCCAGATGTTCTTCCTGTTGGAAAAACAATGGTGGATTCAGATGGAGATAGGATAGTAGACTCTTTAGATAAATGTCCAAATGAACAAGAATCTTGGAATAAATACCAAGACGAAGACGGTTGTCCAGATGTTGTTCCGGAACAGTCACGTTACAAACATGATGCAGATTTAGATGGTATCATCAATGATGAAGACCTTTGTCCTTTTGAACCTGAGGACTATGATGGAGACAGAGACCTAGATGGTTGTCCTGACTCTTAGGAGATTTAAAAAATGAAAAAAATCCATCTTCTAGGATTTTTACTTCTTTTGGTTTCAACCTTGAGTATGCTTCAAGGTAGCACTTTTGCTCAAGGAGAAAACGATAATGACAATGATGGAATACCAAACAATTCTGATCAATGTCCATTCTTAAAAGAGGATTACAATCCAGAATATGGAAATAACATTGACGGTTGTCCTGCAGACTTTGTACCATGGTATGATGCCGATTATGATGGTATTGAAGACCATGTAGATGATTGCCCTAGTGTTAAGGAAACTTACAATAAATTCGAAGATTTTGACGGATGCCCAGATGTTACACCAACTGGTGGTGAAGGAATAAAAGATTCAGATAATGATGGTTTTACTGACTTGGTGGATTTGTGTCCAACCAGCCCTGAAACATTCAACGGAATTGATGATAAAGACGGTTGTCCTGACGATTTCTTTGTTTTAAGAGATTCTGATAAAGATGGAATCTCAGACAAATTAGATGAATGTCCCCAATCCCCAGAAAATTATAATAGATTTGAAGATGGAGACGGTTGTCCTGATGTTTTATTGGAAGATGGTAAAGGATACACCTTCCCAGATACAGATGGTGATGGAATCCAAGATAGATGGGATTCTTGTATTGATGAGCCAGAGAATTTTAACGGCATATTAGACAAAGACGGGTGCCCAGAAATTTCAGGAGTTTCATCTCAGGAGCGTTTAGATTCGGATTATGATTCAATTCGTGATACTGAAGATAAATGCCCATTTGAACGAGAGAACTTTAACCGATTCCAAGATGATGATGGATGTCCAGATAAGGTTGATTATGTAATTTTTGGAGATATTGACAAAGATGGGATAATGGATCCTGAAGATTCTTGTCCATTCAATCCTGAAACTTATAATAAATTTGAAGATTCAGATGGTTGCCCTGATTTTATAGCAGATGATAAATTCTCTGCTGACACTGATGGTGATGGGATAATAGATTACTTAGATTTGTGCCCAACTCAAGCTGAAACTTTTAACAACTATCAAGACTCTGATGGATGTCCAGACAAATTTATCATAACAAATGACAGTGACCGGGATGGTATTTCAGATAATTTAGATGAATGCCCACAATTACCTGAAAATTACAATAATTTCGAAGATTCAGATGGATGTCCTGATTCAACTACAGATGGAATATCTGCTTTTGAATTCCCAGATACTGACGGTGATGGAATCCAAGACAGATGGGATTCGTGCATAGATGAACCAGAGAACTTTAATGGAGTTTTAGATCATGATGGATGTCCAGAAGTTTCAGGAGTAGTTATTGCTGAAGTTGCAGATTCTGACTATGATGGCATACCAGATTACCTTGATAACTGTCCACTAGTCGCAGAACGATACAACAAATATCAAGATGAGGATGGTTGCCCCGATTCAGTTTCTTACGACTTTGTTGGTGATTCAGACAAAGATGGAATTATGGATGATATAGATCAATGTCCTCAAGTAAAAGAGACATACAATCGATACTTGGATTTAGACGGTTGTCCTGATTTTGTTGCAGATGATAAATTCTCTGCGGACACTGATGGTGATGGGATAATCGATTACTTAGATTTGTGCCCAACACAACGGGAATCATTTAATGGATACGAGGACAAAGACGGTTGTCCTGATTCGTTTGATTCAATCCTTGATAGTGACAGAGATGGAATTTATGACATATTCGATTCATGTCCATTAGATCCTGAAACTTACAATCAATTCCAAGACAAAGACGGTTGTCCTGACAGTGTTTCTGATGACCTGACAACCTACCAATTCCCAGACACTGACGGTGATGGAATTGAAGATAGAAAGGACCAATGTATAGACCTCCCAGAAAACTATAATGGATACGCCGATTGGGACGGTTGTCCAGACTCAGAAGGTGCAAAATCTACAACATCCCCAAGAGTGGATTCAGATGGTGATGGATTTTATGATGCCATAGACTCTTGTCCAACTAGTCCTGAAACATGGAACAAATATGATGATAATGATGGATGCCCCGATATTGCCCCTGAACAAAAAAGATTTGTTCATGATGATGACCTTGATGATATCATAAATGATGAAGATTTCTGTCCAAATGAACCAGAAGATTATGATGGTGATAGGGATCTTGACGGTTGCCCCGATCCATAATGATCCAAATTGATCATACCAAAAGATCTATTTAACGTGAGACTTAATAAATACTGAATAATATCGGAGACAATAACAATGAAAAAATATCAATTTTTAGGATTTTTACTTTTACTAGTTTCAACAATTAGTATGCTACCAGGTAGTGTTTATGGTCAAATTAATGATAATGATGGAGATGGAGTTCCAAATAATGTTGATAGATGTCCACATCTTTTAGAAGACTACGATCCAGAATATGGCGTTAACATAGATGGATGCCCGGCAGACTTTGTTCCCTGGTACGACGTAGACTATGATGGTATTCAAGATCATATTGATGATTGCCCCACAGTGAAGGAAAAATACAATAAATTCCAAGATGAAGATGGATGTCCTGACATTGCCCCAGACTCCGGCAAAAATACGGCTGACTCAGACAATGATAGTTTTGCAGATTTTTTGGATCTTTGTCCCAATCAACCAGAAACCTTCAATGGCATTGATGATAAGGATGGATGTCCAGATGATGCAGTCTCTTTAACCGATACTGATCAAGACGGAATATCTGATACTTTTGATGAATGTCCCGGTGTTAAAGAAACTTATAATCGATTCCAAGATGGCGATGGTTGCCCAGACAGTATAACTGAATCTGGAGAAGGCTATACATTCCCAGATACTGACGGTGATGGAATCCAAGACAGATGGGATGCTTGTATAGATGAACCAGAGAACTTTAATGGAGAATTAGATTGGGATGGTTGCCCTGAAAACTCTGGATTTGACTCTCCGGGATTAATTGACTCTGACTATGACTCGATTCCAGATAACAAAGACCACTGTCCATTTGAAAGAGAAAACTATAACAAATTTGAAGATGATGACGGTTGCCCAGATGTTATTGACTATCTAATTAATGGTGATACTGACGGAGATGGAATCCCAAATCAAATTGATTTTTGTCCATATAAAAAAGAAACTTATAACAAATTTGAAGATGATGACGGTTGCCCTGATCTTTTAACTGATGGAAAGGTTACAACAGATACTGACAATGATGGAATTGTAGATAATTTAGATTTGTGTCCAACTCAAGCTGAAGTTTTTAATGGTTATCAAGACACTGATGGTTGTCCTGACAAATCAGTTCCAATTAATGATCATGATTTTGATGGGATTATAGATGACCTTGACGAATGTCCCGATTTACCTGAAACTTATAATAAATTCCAAGACACTGATGGTTGTCCTGATTCTGTAACTGAAGTGCTTCCAACATACGAATTTCCAGACAAAGATGGAGATGGTATTGAAGACAGAAAAGACAGATGTGTAGAAGAACCTGAAAATTTCAACGGCGTATTAGACTGGGATGGATGTCCAGAGATTGAAGCTTCAGAATCTAATAGTGTAATTGACTCTGATTATGACTCCATTCCTGACACCAAAGATGAATGCCCATTTGAGAGAGAAAACTATAACAAATTTGAAGATGGTGATGGATGTCCAGATGTAATTGACTATGTAATATCTGGTGATAATGATGGTGATGGAATTCCAAATCATAGCGATATATGTCCTTACAACAAAGAAACTTTCAATAAATTCCAAGATGAAGATGGCTGCCCTGATCTTGTGAGTGGCGGTATTGTTACTTCAGATACTGATAATGATGGCATTGTAGACAACTTAGATTTGTGTCCAACTCAAGCTGAAGTCTATAACCAATTCCAAGACACTGACGGTTGTCCTGACAAAGTGACCTCTACAATAGATAGTGATATGGATGGAATTGTAGATGTAATCGACTCTTGTCCGCTAACTCCTGAAGTTTACAATTATTTTGAGGATACCGACGGCTGTCCTGACAGTGTTTCAGATGACCTGACAACATACCAATTCCCAGACACTGATGGTGATGGAATTGAAGATAGAAAGGATCAATGCATCAATGAACCTGAGAACTATAATGGTTATTTGGATTGGGATGGATGTATTGATGTGGTAGGTGCAGAGTCAACTCAATCCCCAAGGACTGATTCTGACGGAGATGGATTCTATGATAGTATTGACTCTTGCCCAACAACCCCAGAAACTTGGAACAAATACAAAGATTATGATGGGTGCCCAGATATAGCACCAGAACAACAACGATTTGTCCATGATGATGACTTGGATGATATTATTAATGACCAAGATTCATGTCCTTTAGATCCTGAAGATTATGATGGAGACCGAGACTTTGACGGATGTCCAGACCCATAGAGGAATTAGAAAATGAAAAATTTTCTCGTTTTTGTATTTTTATTATTAACGATAGGATCAATTACCATATTTTCAAACACGACTTTCGCTCAGGAAATTGAAGATCTAGATAAAGATGGAGTTCAAGATGACTTGGATCAATGTCCAAATTTAAAAGAAGATAATGAAGGAGTTATTGAGGGATGCCCTTCGAATTTTGTTCCTTGGTATGATCAAGACTATGATGGGATAGAAGATCATGTGGATAAATGTCCTGACTCAAAAGAAAACTACAATCGATTTCAAGATTATGATGGTTGTCCAGATTCTTTGGAATCTTATTACAACTCCGTAAAAATTGATTCAGATCGTGATGGCATCTATGATGTAATGGATATTTGTCCTAACCAAAAAGAAACTTTTAATGGAATTCTAGATAGGGATGGTTGCCCGGACGATTATATTTCAAAAACTGATACAGATAAAGATGGATTCCCAGATGCTATTGACGTATGTCCTCATGTTCCTGAAATCTTTAATCGATTCCAAGATGATGACGGTTGCCCAGATAGGGTCCCTGACTTTGTATTAGATTCTGATGGCGATGGAATTAAAAATAATCTAGATGCTTGTCCTCTGCAAAAAGAAACTTTCAATGATTTTGAAGATCAAGACGGTTGCCCAGATAATAAACAAAAACTTGCCGATTCAGATAACGATGGAGTTCCCGACGTAAAGGATTCATGTCCAAACCAAATGGAAAATTGGAATAGATATATGGATTATGACGGTTGCCCAGACTATATCCCAATATCAAACAGGAGCCCTGACACTGACAGAGATGGATTAAACGATGATGTGGATGAATGTCCAAATGACAAAGAAACTTGGAACAAATTTGAAGACAAAGACGGTTGCCCTGATGTTTTTCCAGAGCAATCAAGATACAAACATGATGATGATTTGGATGGAGTAATTAACGGTAACGACCTATGTCCTGTTGAACCTGAAGACTATGATGGTATTGAAGACAAAGACGGTTGCCCTGAATAAAATAATTAAGAATTTTAAAATTTAATATCAATTTTAAAACCCTAAATCTATCTCCAAATTGAACGATTATAATGCTTCCAAAATTTTCAAGTAAAGCGTTTTTGGCCCCAATGGCAGGCGTAAGTGACCCTGCTTTAAGGTTACAATGCAAACAAATGGGTGCGGGTTTAGTTGTAACAGAGTTCACAAATATCCATAGTATTATTGCTAAAGAAAATCAACTCAAAGAAAATAAAAAAACCATTCAAGAATTCCTTGAATATTCTGAAAATGAAAGACCCTTGTCAGTTCAATTGTTCGGCTCTAATCTTGAGGCATTAGAAAAAGCTGCAAAAATAGTAGAGCCATTTTTTGATATGATTGATTACAATATGGGTTGTCCTGCTCCTCATGTTACCCAACAAATGGCAGGAGGTGCTCTATTGCAAGAAAGCAATCTTACAAAAAAAATCTTTTCTACTTTGGTTAATGCCGTAAAAAAACCTGTTACGCTAAAGATTAGACTTGGGGTTACAGAAGCCAGTAGGTATTTGTTTAAAGATATTGCTCAAATTGCAGAAGATGAAGGCATTGAAATGATCACCTTGCATCCAAGAACAGTCAGTCAAGGATATGCTGGAAATGCTGATTGGAAAATGATAAAGGATCTAAAAGAAATATCCAAAATTCCTATTGTTGGAAATGGAGACATTATGACTCCTGAGGATGCAAAAAAAATGCTTGATGAGACTAAATGTGATTATGTAATGATTGGAAGAGGAGCGATGGGAAATCCATTTTTATTTGAACAAATTAATGATTTTCTTAATACTGGCAAATACCAAGAATACTCATTTAAAGAAAAATTAGATTCTTTCTTTGAATACATGCAACTTTCAAAAAATTACAAAATAAAATTTGCAAATATCAAGGGGCAAGCAATGAGATTCACCAAAGGGATTTCTGGTGGCGCCAAAATAAGATCAAAAATAACTTTTACAAAAAATATTGAGGAACTTGAAATAGTTATGTCAGAAGCATACCTCAAGGAATAATCATCTTAAAACAGGTGTCTACAAATTTTCATTTTAATTTAAGATTATATTAAATTTATTTAATTAAACCATATTATTATTTATATATTTGAAGTATAATCATTAATTATGAAATTAGGAGGTAGAAAATAAAATGGCTACGGGGTATGTGTTGATAAACTGTGAGCTCGGTTCTGAAGAGGCCGTGATTTCAGAACTAAAATCAATTGATGGTGTAAAAGAGGTTCGTGGTACATTTGGAGCTTATGATGTTCTAGCAAAGGTCCAATCAGATCAAGTCGAAAAACTTCGTGAGACCATAACCTGGAAAATTAGAAAAATCCCGAAAATTCGATCAACCTTGACCTTAATGGGAATAGAAGGACAAGATTAAGGAAGTAATTAATTTGGCAAAAGCCTATGTCTTGATGAACTGTGATCTGGGCTCTGAAAAAAATGTTATCGCTTCATTAAAAGAATTTGATGATGTTAAAGAGGTTCATGGTACATTAGGTCTTTATGATATTATTGTCAAAATTGAATCAGTCTCTGAAGAAAAGATCAAGGAGGTAGTGACAAACCAAATACGAAAAATGTCCAATATCCATTCAACAATGACACTAACTCGGTCTGAATCAGAAAAACTTTTTTCGCCCTCTGAAAAATTAATCAGTGCTATGCTTGGGCAAAATAAGGTCCAAGCTTATGTTGTTATTCACTCTGACAAAGGAGAAGAATATACAATTTTAAAAAATTTAAGTCATATTCCAGAAGTCAAAGAGGCTGATGTTGTTTTTGGATTTTATGATGTAATTTGCAGAATTGAGGCTCCAGAATATAAAATTCTAGAAAATGTAATTACAAAGGCAATTCGAACATTACCTCATGTCAGAACCAGTATGACTCTGAATGTGATTACAGAACAAGAATCCTAAATTTTACTTTTGTTAGAAACACAAAACTCGCATAAAGAAGCAGGAATTTCTAAACCTCTCTCAAAAATTACTTTTGATGTAATCTTCTTTTCTTGATGTTCACAACCAAAAATCTGTCGACATTGTAAAACCACAAATTAATTTCTCATTTATTATTTATTAGGTTGTTTTGAAATTTATTAAAAATCTGTTTTAAATTATGTCAAAAATTAAACAGATTTATTCTCCATAAAATTGGCTCCAATCTTTTCCAAGAATCTGAATTATTTTATATGCCAATCTATCAATATTCACATTTGGCTCTGCAGTAATTAATAGAACCATTTCATTTAATGGAAAGCTCATCATTACCAATTTTTCGCGTCTAGATGCTGAATATTTTACTGCGCCCATAGAATAATCAAATTTCTTTCTTGTGGATATACGATATGCCAATTCTCTGAAAATTTTTTGTTGTTCTTCATCACTCTCAAAAGGAATCACATCTCCACGAAATTTACCTTCAATCAAATTTCCTGACATATTTACAAATCCTGCAAATCTAATTTCTTTTTCAAAAAGAATTTCATCCAATGTTGATTTAAAATTATTATTTGGTATTTTATTCTCCATATTTCATCTGGTTATTGTACAATTTTTATCCATAAAAGAGATGCCTTAAAGGATAAATTTGTTGGAGGTTAGAAAATATAAAATAAAATAATTAGAGGGCTTCGCTTCCTCTCTTTTTTGATGCAATATTATAAACATCTTCTACATTTTCTATTGATACAATTCCATCTCCAGCAGATCCGGTAAAAGCAGCATCTGCCATAGCGGAAACCACCGATTCTACTTGAGAGTCCTCAACGATTGTACTGACTGTTGCTACCTTGTTATATTCGGCCTCAAATGTACCCGTACCTCTTCCAGCTCTCATTGTTTGTCTTCTGCCAGAACCACGTCCATTTCCTTCCAATATGGTATAGCCTCCTACTTTTTCTTTGATTGCATCAGAAACTGCACCGACTTTATCAGCCTGTATTGTTGCCTCTACTCGTTTCATTTGCATTCCTAAATCCCTATTATTTAAAAAAGATCATATGTTTTAATGGAAACATTATGATACATTACAAATTTAGGTTATTTCATAATCCTCTGACCTTATAATTCGGATTTGAAAAATAAAATCATGAAAACCGATGAAAAAAGATCCCATCGTCTCAATTATCTTTTAAAATACTACTTACAAAACTCCAAAGAAACAGATCTCTATCTAAGAGCAAAGCAGATGGGGGTTACAGATTCTACTGCAAAAGATTACATCAGAACAGTGATAATTCAAGCAAAAAAAATTCGCCCCAACTAAATTTCTCCAACAAACCCTTTCTATTCCAATTAACCAGACATTCGCTAATCTTTAACACGGTAACTTCATAAACAATCTCTTAAAAGAATACAATAGATATGACCGATCCAATTTTGGATGATGTTCAAGCTCTGTTGGAAAAAGAATTTGGAGATAAGCGAATTTTAGAACAAATTCTAAGGGCTGCCCAAAATAACGAGGTGATAAGTAATTTTGAGCGAAATTATGTCAGAAAATTAGCAGAAAAACATTTAGGAAAAAAGCCTCTTGTTGAAAAAAAAATACCAGAAGAACCAAAAGAAGTAGTACCAGATGTTATACCTACCCCAGCACCAAAACCTCAAACAATGCAAACATTATCTGAACCTCAAAAAATAAAAAAATCTAATTCTCAAAATAATAAAATTATGATTGGAGTTGGAATTGCAGCATTAGCCGTCATAATAATAGTTGCAGCATCTCTAAGTGAAACTTCGAATATTTCTCCTACCACAAATATAGATCCTACTTCAAGTTCCACAAAATCTTTTTCAATAAAAACAGATGTGCCATCTTACAACAAGGGGGATATAATATCAATTACCGGAACAACCAAAGCTTCAGTAACTCAGGTTAGCCTGTCGATTTCAAATTTAGAAAATGAAATTGTTTGGTCTGAACCAGTCAATGTAAAAACTAACGGAGAATTTTCAACTCTGACCTTTGCAGGTGGGCCTGGTTGGGGAAACTCTGGGACCTTTACATTAATGGCTGAAACCAATTCAGAACAGGCTAAATCCACATTTACCATTAACGGATAATCATTCAAATTCCTTCCAATGGGAATCGATAATTTTTCTTAATTCCTCAACAGTGATTTCTTCCATAAATTCACGATATACGGCAAATTTGTTATGTGTGCTTTTCTCATCATAGATGTCTCCAGTTTTAGGTATTATGCCATTTTTCCATTGACTCATCTCAAATATCCAAATCCTTGAATCTGGATTTGAAAACTCGATATCATCACAACCTACAATGTACAAATAACTTTTGGTTATTTGGTTTAATTTTTCATGCAACTTTTCATATGCAATCATCTGGCCTTTTGGTATGTTGATTTTATCATTATGGAATCCCTTGAACTCAAGTATGATAAACCCGCCATTATGCTCAATAAGCCAATCTATGTCGGTGCCTCCCGAGGCTATCATCCCATGAACTATCAATTCACCTAACATTTCTCTCCCTCTTGTGAATTCCTCCTCATCAAAAATTTGGTATTTTGCTTTGGTGCTTTTTCTTACTAGTTGATTTTCCTTAGAATTTGGATTGTGAAATGACTCTTTATCATAGAGATTGTCTATTAAGTCACTAGTTTCATTACTCACAAATGAAAAATCAAATTACCTGATGATAAAATGATTTGTATAAAAAAATAAAGTTATGATATTTTTTGTATATCAACGAGATAGATACTCTCCTCCAGGACCTTTATACAGAATCAAATATTCTTCAGGTTTTTTTCGATTTTTTTTGGCATTTAATGCATCTTGATACATTTCAAAATTCTCGATTAGGTATAACTGACCATCAGGATTATCAAAATAATCTATGCCAACTAAATTGAATCCATTTTTAGGCGTAAAGTTCTTTTTTTCTTGTTCTATACTATTTTCTTCCATTAGTTTAAAGAAACCTCTGCTAATTTATCAATGAATTGAAATTACTGGTCATAAATCATTAAATTTTTCTCTTCTAATAACGCATGTAAGTTATGTACAGAACGATATACGTCAGATTCCTTTTTAGCTCCTGTACACACAAGCTTCCCTGACGCAAATAACAAGATAACTGTTTTTGGTTCTAACATCCTATGAATTAATCCTGGAAACTGTTCTGGTTCATACATACTACGTGGCAATGTCTTTGCAGCTTTTTCAAGATGAATTTTCCCTCCAAGGTTAATAGCAGCTACAATGTTTTGAACGGTAATCACCGCATCTTTTTTTATTTTGATTTTTCCTTTTCTTAATTTTTGAACTACCGTGTTGACTGCTTTTATTGCAAGCTCTTCCGACTTTGCTCCTGTACAAACCATTTTACCAGTTCGAAAAATTAGTGTCGCAGTTCTCGGAGCTTTTAATCTAAAAACTAGACCTGGAAACTGCTCGGGATGATATTCTGTGTCTGGAAATTTTTCAGTAATTTGATTAAGATCGATTTGCTGTTCTATTGATGCCGAAGCAACTACGTTTTCAACACTAACAATAGGCTTTGTTTCAGGCATGCAGTGGCTCTTTAAATATGGCCTTTATATGTAGTGCTAAGGAATTTTTCTAATTTTTTAATGATGCCCTATCCACTGATAACGATATTCTTCATCCATTATTTCAGTTACAATGTCTTTGTTTTTGATATTTGTTTTTGGTAATACAACATCAAAAAATCCTAAGCTTCCCTTGTAAGGAATTGGAATCCTGAATTGCTTTGCATTTTTTAACATGAATCCATATTTTTTATTTTGAAAATCTTTAGATGCAAAATGAAATTTTTTATCCTTTTTTATTTCATTTACTGAATTGTATTTTTTCACATCATAAATTGTAGCTTTGCCAACAACTGCACCTGTGATGATTTTTTTTGTAATTTTTAATCTCTTACAATCCTCATTTCGAATTTTAAGCGGTGCATGAATTAAAAATTCACCACGAAACCTTGTATTCCAATTTCTAAGTTCTATTGTTTTCTTCCCAGAAATTATCAAATCCGCAAAAGGTTGAGAAACAGAAAGACATTTCATGGTATTGTTTTTGACTATTACCTGAATTTATTGTACGCTGCATCTGTTAGGGCCCATTTCAAGGTCGGGAACCTGCTCCTCCGTTATGGGAATAGTTCCTTTATTGACTTTAATCACCATAGAATAATTCATTGGCCTAGGTGTAGTCATACTAACAACTTTTTTTACAAAATCTTCCTTACTCAAATCAAGTAAAGACAATTTATTTGCCATTTTTGGAGTTGTATAAAAAATACCATCTTCGGTAGGTTTGACTCCCTCTCCATGATGGGTAGGAAAAATTTTTGCATCAGGTGGTAAATTAAGTAATTTATTGTGTAATGTTTCATGTAGCTCAAAAGCAAATTCCTCAGCTTTGTCCCGAAGATCAGGCCTGCCAATGGATTCCACAAATAATGTGTCTCCTACAAATGCATAAATTTCATCAACCACGTATGTCATGCTTCCAGCAGTGTGGCCAGGTGTGTGCATAACTCTAATCTGCTTATTGCCAAAAGGAATTGATTCCCCATCGTGAGCTTTTTTATGCTCAATACTATATTCTTCTCTGGCACTAAAATATAATTCGGCATCAGTTATTTTTGCAAGTTCTTTTGCTGCAGAAACATGATCTGCATGTTGATGTGTGTCAATTACTTTAATAATTTTCAAACCCTCGTTTTCTGCAAATTCTAAATATTTTGCTGGTGGATAAGTGGGATCTATTACAATTGCCTCTCCTTCAGAACCAACAATATGTGATAGGCATCCTTTTCCTACTTTTTCAACTTGGATTATGATAAGACCATTTTGCTTCACTGCTGTTTGTGCGTTTAGGACTTGATTCCATCTTGACATTCCTCCTTCAAGAGATGTTGATTCTAGACCTTTTTGTGCAAGTGCAAAAGTTGCAACCATAGACCTATTTCCATGAGAGCAAATTGTAACAATTTTCTTATTTTTTGGAATTTGTTCTGCACCTTTTTCTGTAAATAATTCTGATAAAGGAACATTAACTGCACCTGGAATTTTAAACTCTGCAAATTCCATTGGTTCTCTAACATCTAACAAAAAAACCTCTTCATTATTTTTTAACGACTTCCAAAGATTCTCATTTGATAACGTAGTATCCTGAGAACCCTTTACAAGATCTTTCTTCCAACTTTTAAGGCCCTCCTTTAGATAATGAGCCTTAAACCCAAATCTTGTTAGCATGTTTGCATTTTGAAATGATTCAGTCCCATCTTCATCAATTAAAACAATTTTTTGGTCTCTTGGGAGTCTAGATATTACTGCCTGTTTTTGTTGCTCACTGCTAAATTGTGCATTGGCAGAACCTTTGATATGTCCTTCCATAAAATAACTTGCATCCCTCAAATCTAAAATCAAAAGAGGAATTTTATTCTGAATATCAGACTCTAACTCTTCAGTATCAATCTCTACATTAGACATGTTTTTTTCTAATTATTACAAAATTAGAAGTTTTTGATTTTTCTCTCTGGGGATTTAGCTTTCTCCTAATACGCCAATCACTTTACTGGGAATGTCATTTAACCTACTTACTGCCAAAGTTCTTTCATATCCTAAATGCCTTAGATTTTCTGCAATTGTTGTCGCTCTTATTGTATTTGGTCCTAAACCAAGTGCTACCATCTTTATTCCTAATCCCTTCAAAGATTTGATCATATTTCTCACTGCATTAGGGTCAGATGGCTCCCCGTCTGTTAATGTCAAAAAAATATTTGGTCTTTTTGATTGTAATACCGGAAACATTTTTCCGTAGACTTCAGCTAATGGAGTGGATCCATTTGCAACAACTTGGGCTAACCTTTTTGCACTAACTGTGTTCCATTTTACGCTGTCAGCTTTTATTTGCCAACAAACAACTGAACGGTTTTCGGTGCTAAAAGCAAATACCGCAAACCTTACCTTAAGAAACGATAAAACTTCACAAAGTGCTAGTGTTGCTTTTTTGTATTCTATTGCATCTGAGGCAATGCTTGAGGAATGGTCCAATAAAATTACAATTTTGGTTTTTATTGATTTTTTTACATCTGTAAAGAATGGTTCATTTCCTTCAACATATTGCTCTTCATCAAACTCGTCTCCACTTTTCATGTGTTGTTCTTTCCATCCAGATTTCCATTCTTTGAATTTTGTTTTCAAACTATTTATCAAATTTAAATCATAAATTTTTGTTTCATCGATGTTATTGGTTGTAGGAATTTGCAAACCAATAGTTTCAGGTGTTAGTCCTTTGTTGTCACTTTTCTTATTTTCATTTAATAGCACCTTGTATTCTTCATACACATTGTCTCCACTTAGTGCTGCTTTGGGGTCTGTCTTTCCAAAATCACCCTCTTTATTTTTTGAAATTATTGTCAAAAATTTCAATAATTCTTCTTCAGTTAATGCCATGCCTGCTTTCATGAATGGCAATGAAACAGGTACAGTCAAAAGAGAATCAATATCCAAAATTTTTATTATTTCATTGACTTTCTTTTCCAACCCTTCTGTATCATATTCTTTCTCTATTGCCTCGTCTACAACTTTTTTTGCAAATTCATTTGCTTTTTTAATTCTCTCAAAATGGCTTGATTGAATCTCCCCTTTTATGGCTCCAAACATAAAATATTGATAAAATGCCTCTACAATTCGGGCCTTGCCATAGACTGTGTGTAATTGTGGCCTTGCCACAAGCATAAACGAATAATTAAAAATGATTTCATCATCCATCCCTCTCCAAATTTCCCTACCAAGATGTTCGATTCTTCGAGTTTCCAAAGTATTTAGAATAAATCCAAAGGCATGGTCATTGCTAAGAATTTTTTTACAAAATTTTACTCGCATTGCTTCATACCATAACGAAGTTCTGAATTGTCTATATCTGTGAAAATAACTACCAATTCTTTTTTCCATTGGAGTTAAAATCACCTTATTTTCTGAAAGTCTGGTTTTTGTCTCAATTTTATCAGAAAATTCTACTATGATATTGTCATTTCCTGACCATCTTCTTACTAAAAAAGTTGCAATTTCTACCAGGGTTTCATTTCTTAATTCTAAGGATTGCATCTAATTACCAAACATTGAGGTTATGATGTCTTTTACCTTTTGATGTTCGATGTTTCCCCACTGTGTATAGACATTGCCAAAAACTATTGTGGCTGCCTCCTTTGCGGAGATTCCTTTATCAAGTAATTTGCCAAAAGCTATCGTCTCCCTTAAACTAGGAGAATAAAATAATTCCTCAACAGCTGCGGCTTGTCGTAGAGTGTTTGCTAGTTTGATTCCTTGAATTAATTCTGATTCAAAATCTCCTGAAACATATTTTTTTATAATTTCTAATTCAATGTCTTCTGGTGGATACTCCATGCTGATTCTAACCGGGAATCTGCTGAGCAATTGTGGGGGGAGCTCTTTTGTCCCACTATGTGTTAGAGGATTAATTGTAGCGACTACAAACCAACCTTTTTTTGCGTTGACAACTTCCCCCGTTGATTCCTTTAATGCAATTTGTCGTCTATCATCCAAGGCTTCATCTAATCTCAATAGTACATCTGCTTCTGCTGAATTAATTTCATCCAAATACAACATGGTTCCCTCTCTCATTGATTTAATCAAAATTCCCTCATCGAAACTCACATTTCCATTTGTTAGGGTTTTAGTTCCGATCAAATGACTCTCTCGAGTCCTTAAACTAAAGTTGATTGATTCAAGCTTTATTCCCTTACTTCTTGCAAAATCTCTCACCAAAGATGTCTTCCCTGTTCCTTTGGGACCGATTATAATCGCGAAAAGATTGGCATCAAAAGATTTGTTTAGTATCTCGATGGAATTATTCCAATCAAGATAAGGTGATTCTGACAATTAACAAATAATGATTCTCACAATATTTAATTTTAGATCTTGTTTCCATAAGATTCTATTTTTGCATATGACTCCTCAAGGGTTTTGTGTAAGGACTTATTCCATTCTTCGAATCCCGAAGGGTCTTTTGGATAATTACTGTAATGCTCTACTAGCCATTGATTTTTACCGGATGTGTATTTTAGGCCTTCTGCAACAGTTTTGTTCAAAATTCCTCTAATTATCATTCCAACTTTACCTAATCCAGAAAAGTCAGGATGTTCTCCTTTACTAATGGATTCTACATCAAGATTTCCCAAAAAGTGTTTCATTCCATAACTAATCTGTTCATTTGTCAAATTTTGAACTAGTCTTCTGAAGAGTTCTAAACCTGCTGTTTTGTATCCATACTCTTTGATAAAGTCAAGATTGTACTGCCAAAGATTTTTTTCCGACACATCGTTTTGTTCAATAGCTTGAACTACATTATTCCCAATAATTGTTCCAGCAATTAATGCAGGACCAATTCCTCCAGCATCAATTGGTTTTGGCATCCAAGCAGAGTCACCCACTAACATGTATCCTCCTGAAACTAGACAATCATTTTGCCTTCTAACTGAAACTTGGAAAATCCCTGAATTGTTGTCAATATCTTCGGGGTCTTGTGATAATTCTGCATTTTTGATCACTGGGTTTCTTTGTAGATACTCATCCATTAGTGATTGTACATTATCTTTTTTGCCTAACCGTGAATTTCTTTTTTCTAATAATGTTTTTTCTACTCCTAAACCAATGTTGACTTTTTTGTCTCCTTTTGGAAAAACCCATCCATATCCTCCCGGTGCAATATCTTGGTCTAAGTGGATAATGCAGTAGTCCGGATCAAACTCTGTTAGATCCTTTGTCCCTGGTTTGAAATACATGATGTATCTTCCTGTGGATTCTAAATCTCTCCTGTCTATTCGCTTCTCTACTTTGGCGGAATTTTTCAATGTATTTCTTAGCATTGATGTCACTCCCGTGGCATCAACTACAATTTTTGCAGTCTTTTTGTAAGGTTCCTTTGTTTTGTTATTGATTCCTTGAACTCCTACCACCTGTTGCCCATCATAGATTAAGCCCATAAGATTAATTTCAAAATCAAAATCTACCCCCATTTTCTTTGCTCGTTCATTTTGTATTTCAGGTAGTTTTTGTCGATTAAGCATATACCCTGCACCATCAAATGGGATGGCAGTTTCTTTATCTGGTGAAAAAGCCATAACTCCTTTTACATCGTGCTCAATTTCAGGTCGCGTCCATTGCACTTTGATTCTTTTTGTCATGTAGTCTACAGCTTCTGCGGAGCATGCATCACCACAAGTCCAACCAGACAATGATTTTCTACCTGGATAAATTTCTGGATTTCTATCAATTGAAAGAATTTTCAAATTTTGATTTGAATAATGGGCAATTGCCTGCGCTGCAATAGTCCCTGTTAAACCTCCTCCAGCAACTATCACATCATAATCTGCCATATTAGAAATCGACGTTAATCCGTATTTAAAATAATACTATACTGGTCTACGATGGATGGTTTGATAGATCGATTTGAAATTGGGGTCGGTTCGTCGCGGCGTCTTCATAGCTGTTGCTCAGACTGGAGCGGCTGTTATTTCCTCATTCCCAAATACCTTTAGCAAAATGTGACTATTTAATCTAGTTGACTTTTTGAAAAACTTCGCTAAAAACTTTGAATGTGTCTTTTTTGTTGTATATGGGAGTATGAATTTTGAGTCTTATTGCTTCTTTCTCATTGAACTTTATTTTTCCTTGAACAAAATCTTGTTTGTCTAATCGAAGATACATTGTAGAGTTTTCTGTTCTTTCTTCTATTTGGTCTATAATTTCGTTTTTTTGGTTTTCTGATATTTTTTCCAAAAATTTATCTAAAAACTTTGAGGCGTCTTTTTTTGATAATTTTGCACTAAGGGTAGTAATAGGATTATCAAAATGACCCGAAACATGAGAGATTGAAAACGCCTCTTTTTCTAAACCAAACATTTCATTAAAAGATTCATAAAATTTTTCGATATCTTCTGTAGCATGAACGATTACATCTGTGGATACTTCTAATTTTGCCATATTAGTAAAAGAGAATTGTCTTTCGCCTATGCTTCAAGCAATGCTATTTCTTTTTCTGCAGTTCTGATTAGTTTTACTTTTTCAAGACCAACATGTCTAATCCTTATTACTTTTTTTGCTGCAGCCATAATATCGGAATTTATTTTACCATAACACGTAGCTTGCACAAATTGGTCAATGGTCATTTCTGGAACTGTTTTGTTTATGATGTCGCGAGCAATTAATCTCAAGGCATGTTTTCTTGAGGTATTGAGTTGCCTATGTGTTAACGCTATGACCTTGATTCTGAAAATATACCCATCTTTTGTTTTTGCATCAATAATGAAATTAACTTTTGATGAACCTCGTCTAACCAAACTTCTTAAAAATTCTTTTGAATATTCAAATCTTTTAAAGATGGAACTTGCCTTGTCATCTTCCACTTTGTTTAATTGGAAATACATTTTGTATTGATGTTGTGAAGGGTCTCCTTTCAAAATATCATACAAAGTAACTTCTAATACTCTTCCAGCTGCATTTTCATCATCTGTAATTGGAATGTAAGCTATTGGAACGTTGTTAAATGAATCTGGCGCATTTACTGTAATCCATTTCTT
>Ga0102947_1000269_pt1 | contig 19435 bp, 18 predicted proteins | sample SalPon2A_A_D2_MG_FD_78210 | JGI IMG/M metagenome (GOLD analysis project Ga0102947, IMG submission 78210) | Soil microbial communities from South San Francisco under conditions of wetland restoration - Salt Pond MetaG R2A_A_D2_MG | ecosystem: Environmental > Terrestrial > Soil > Wetlands | place... | reverse complement strand
CTCTGGGCGCTGCTGGCCGTCACGACCGTCGTGCAGACGGCCCGGCTCGGCGCGTTCATGACGGACCCGGACTCCGACTGGTTCGTCACGACGCGGCAGGCGTTCTGGTCGAAGCACCAGTGCGCGGTGGCGTACTTCTACGCAGCCGACCTGCACCTCCAGGGCGAGGCGGACGTCTACGACGGCTCGCACTATCCCGGACTCACCCGCGACGCCGAGGTGCATCCCACCGTGGAGCACCTGGCGCCGGAGGATCCGTACCAGTACCCGCCGCAGTTCCTGCTGCTCCCGCGGCTGGCGCTCGCGTTGAGCGACGACTTCTCCGTGATCCGGCCGGTGTGGTACGCGCTGCAGGCCGCGCTCTTCCTGCTGGTGGCGGCCGCGCTCGCCCGGTGGTACGGCGGCCGCGCGGGGCGGATGGCGTTGTGGCTGGTGCCGCTGCTCTGGATCTCCGTTCCGGCCGCGCTCAACTTCCAGTACGGGCAGTTCCATGCGTCGGTGATCGCTCTGGCGATGGCCGCGTTCCTGGCGTTCGAAAGCGGCCGGGTGCGGCTGGGCGGTGCGTTGCTTGCCGGGTCCATCCTGGCGAAGGGCTTCTCCGGAATCCTCGTCATTCCGTTGTTGCTGCAGCGCCGCTGGCGCGAAGCGGCGTGGACCGGCGCGTGGGCCGTGGCCTGGACCGCGGTCGCGTTCGCGGTGCTGGGACCGGACCCGTTCACGGCGTTCTTCCGCAACCACGTCGGCAATCTGGCGAGCGGCGCGTCCTTCGCGTTCGAGGAGGCGTGGCCGGAGCTTCGGGCGGCGCTGCTGGCCGGGAACGTCTCTCCCTTCGCGGCGGTCCGGAAGCTCGCCGAGCTGGGCGTTCCGGGAATGAGCGACGGCTTCGCCCGGATGGTGCACGGGCTGTTCACCGTCGGCTGTCTCGTCGCGGCGGTGGCGGCCGCCCGCGCCGCCGGTCCGCGGGCGCGCGCCGTCACCTGGCTCGCGCTGCTGAACCTTGCCGCGATGACGAGCCCGGCGGCCTGGGGCGACTACGTGCCGGTCGGGACGCTGTGGCTGGTGACGCTGCTCGCCGCGGGCGAGGGGCGGATCGCGCCCTGGGCGCTGGCGGTGGTCGGCGGGTTCGCGGCGCTGCTTCCCGGCGTCGTTCCCATCGGAAGCTTCCCGGGACCCGCTGCGTCGATGGCCGTATCGATCGCCGGAACGGTGCTGCTGATCGCCGCGAACGCCCGCATTCTGAGCCGGGCTTCGGTCGCGCCGGCCGGCGATCGCTCCGTGTCCCGTTGGGGAATTTCCCCCAAGCCCGTCTGAGGGCCCGGCCCCAGGACGCCCGCGACCTTGCGGATCCTGACGGCTCACCCCGCTCCCTTCCGTTCGCGCCCGAGCCGCCGGGCCGGGCGGAAGGGGGCCGACGGGGCCCTCTCCCCGGATCGGGCTCCCTTCCGCACTCATTCCGTTCCGGACTGGTCCTTCCCTTGCAGTCTCCCGTGGCTCACCCACGACCGAGGGGTCCACCCGGAGGGACGACTTTGCATCTCGGGTTCCCGCAACACGTCCTTGTCGTTCCCGTCGCCATCGGTGGCGCGGTGTGTCTGACCGTCGGGCCGGGCCCCTCGCTCGCGCAGTCTCCTCTTCCGCAGGTGATCCAGGGCAACGTGGCCGGATCGCCCTTCACCGGATGGGGGCCTGAAGTCGATCGGGCGTTCCAGGAGCAGAACCAGCACTCCGACTACACGGCGGAGATTCACTACGACCTGGGTCTCTACTTCTATGAGCAGGGCGAGTTCGATCTCTCGCTTCGCCACTACCGGAAGGCTGCGGAGATCGATCCCGGATTCCCCGAGGCGTACTTCGGGATCGGGCTTCTCTTCTACACGCTGGGCGACGACGAGAACGCCATCAAGTTCTATCGGCGGTCGCTGGAATGCAATCCGACGGACGCCGACACGCGCAACAACCTGGGGCTGATCTACTACCGCCGCGGCGAGCTGAACCTGGCGCGCGAGCAGATCGAGGAAGCGCTCCGACTCCAGCCGAGCTTCCCTGACGCGCTCTACAACCTGGGGCTCGTCTACTACCAGGAGAACCGGTTGGAGGTGGCGGTGCGCCACTTCCAGGGCGCGCTCACCCAGGACCCCACGTACGTGCGGGCGCGCTTCAACCTGGGCGTCGTCTTCTACGAGCTCGGAGATCTGGACCAGGCCGAGGAACAGTGGGCGAAGGTGCTGGAGTCCGCGCCCGACACGGATCTGGCGCTGCAGGCGCAACAGAACCTGACGACGCTTCGAAGCGGCGAGTAGCGCGGACGCGAGCGGCCGCGGCGCACCGCCGCCGGCCGCGACATCGGAAACGCACGACAGCCGGCGCGCGGTATCCCCTACGCGCCGGGTCGTGAGACGGGGGTCCCGGGAGGGGGCCCCCGTTCTCGTTCCCGCCGGGCGCTCGCCGTGCGAAGATCGGAACCCATGGAAGTCACGCCCGTGTGGATCCCGTTGTTCTTCGCCGCCGGCGTCGCGGCGGGGTTCTTCAACACCGTGGCCGGCGGCGGGTCGATGATCTCGTTCCCGCTCCTCATCCTCCTGGGGTTCCCGCCGCACCTGGCCAACGGAACCATTCGCGTCACGATCCTGATGCAGAACCTGGTCGCGGTTCCCACCTACGCGCGGCACGGCCACTTCTATCCGCGAGAGGCGCTGCTCTGCGCGGCGGTCGCGGTTCCCGCGTCGCTGGCCGGCGCTCTCACGGCGGTTCATCTGGATCCCGACCCGTTCCGGAGGCTCTCGGGCCTCCTGCTGCTCGTCGTGCTGGCGACCCTGTTCTTCAAGCCGTCCTCGTGGGAGCGGCCCCGCGCGGAGAGGATCCGCTGGGGCGCCATGCTTCCGCTCATGGCGCTCGTCGGATTCTACGGGGGTTTCTTTCAGCTCGGCGCGGGGATGCCGTTCCTGGCCGTGGCCGTGCTGGCGGGCGGCTGGGACCTGGTTTCCGGGAACTCGCTGAAGGTCACGGTGATTCTCCTGTTCATCCTGGTGTCGCTGCTGGTGTTCGCGCGGGCCGGGCACGTGGACTGGACGGTGGGGCTGACGCTGGGCGCGGGCAACATGCTGGGCGCCTGGCTGGGCGCGCGGGCGGCGGTGAAGAAGGGGCCGGGCTGGGTCCGGTGGATCATGGTCGTGATGGGAAGTGTGGCGGCCGGCAAGCTGCTCTGGGACGGATTCGCGGGATAGCGGCGGCACGCGGCCTGACGACGGGAACGGAGGCGGCACAGTGGAGAAGGTAGGGCTCGTGCTCGGAGGCGGCGGCGCCCGCGGCCTGGCGCACATCGGGGCGATCCGCGGACTGGAGGAGGGCGGCTTTCGCCCCGACGCGATCGCCGCGTGCTCCATCGGCGGAATCGTCGGTGCGCTCATGGCCGCCGGGCATGGTTGGCGGCACATCCTCAAGCTGGCTTCCGCGTTTCCCGGCGACTACTTCGGGATCGGTGGAAAGGGCGGGCTGCTCTCCACGAAGGGAATGGAGAAGACGCTCCGGGACGAGCTTCCCGCGCGGTTCGAGGATCTGGAGATTCCGATGCAGGTGACGGCCGTCGACGTGCAGGCCGGCGAGCTCGTGATCCTGGAGAAAGGGCCGCTGCTCCCCGCGCTTCGCGCCTCCTCCGCGCTGCCGGGGGTCCTGACTCCGACGAAGCTGGGCGATCGTTACCTGGTGGACGGCGGGCTTCTCAACAACGTGCCGGTGGACCTGATCCGGGCGATGACGGACTCGCCGGTGGTCGCGGTGGACGTTTCCGTGCCGCCCGACATCCCGCTGGCCCTGGACGATGCGGACACCTGGTGGCGCACGCTGGCGCACCGGATCCAGGAGGGGCAGCCGTTTCTCACGCTGGAGATCTTCCTGAAGGGCTTCGTCATTCCGCAGGCCGCGCTCACCCGGGCGAGGCTTCGCGACCACCCGCCGGATCTGCTGATTCGCCCCGATCTCTCACGGAAGATCCGGATGCAGGATTTCCATCGTTGCGACGAGGCGATGGAGGCGGGGTACCGCGCGTCGAAAGAGGCGCTGGAAGGGTGGGACGCCGGGCGCTCGCGGCCCCCGTCCCCGGTCACGTAAGTGACCCGGCTCAGACCGTGACCGGCGCCTTCCGTCGGGTGATCTCTTCCAGGATCGCGTCCACGTTGGGCTGCATGCGCGCGAAGATGTCCGTGTCGCCCGTCATTCGGTAGATCCATCCGCACCCGATGCACAGCGCCATCAGCCGCTCGCCGATGTCGTCCGCGTCGGCCTCGGCCCGGAACTCGCCGGTCGCCTGCCCGATGCGCACGATCGCCGCGAAATCGGAGATGAACGTGCGCGCGGCGTTCTTGAGCGCCATCGCGATCTCGTCGGACGGCTCCACGGCGTCGACGGCCAGGTTGAGGAACGGGCACCCGCCCTCGAACAGGCCGGAGATCCAGTACGCACCGTAGGTCTCCAACGTGCGCGAGAGTCGCTGACCGGGAGTGGACGCGCCCTTCAGGTGATCGCGGAAGAACGCCCGCGCCCTGCCCACGCTTTCGCCCACCAGCACCAGCACCATGTCCCGCTTCGATCCGAAGTGCGCCATGATGCCGCCCTTCGAGTAGCCGGTCCGCTCGGCCAGCTTCCCGATCGTCGTGCCCTCGATGCCCTCCCGGCTGAGGAGCTGCACCGCCTCCTCCACCAGATTGCCGCGCTCGCGCTCCGCCGGCTTCCGAGCCGGCACGCTCATCGTCGCCATCGTCCCCTCCGCTGGAATCGCGGTCCCGCTCTCGCGGACCGGCTCGTGCATCGCTCGGACGAACGTTCGGAGCGTAGCCGCGCGGGCGATGTTCGGAAAGGCGAAAGAGGGCGAGCCGAGGCCGCCGGTCCGCGGTTCGCGGGCGCCTGCGGTCGCTCCCGCCCGCCGTTGACCCCCTCTGCGGCCGGTGCTACGTTCCCGCCCTTCCCGCCCGGAGGAACTGCGAACGTGACCGACGAGGCGCGTCCCGCCGATCCGGCGGGTGGTCGCGGCCGGCGGCGGTGGCCGTGGTTGCCCCCGCTGATCTGGGCCGTTCTGGTCATCGCGGCGTCGTCCATCGAGGATCTTCAGACCACGGCCGGCGGCCTGGAGCTGAGGGACAAGCTCGCGCACTTCGGCGAGTATTTCGTCTTCGGCTGGCTGGTGGCGCGGTGCTTCGAGGGAGAGGGTTGGAGCGCCCGCCGGCACTTCGTCTGGACGCTCCTGATCGGAGTCTGGCTGGGGACGCTGGACGAGTTCTATCAGGGCTTCGTTCCGGGCCGGGAGCGGGACGTGTTGGACCTCCTGGCGGACGCCGTCGGCGCGGCCGCGGGATGGTACTTCAGCCGAGAGGTGGAGTCCGTTGGGCAGTCTGACCGCGCTCCGGGGAACGCGTGACCTCTTCGCGCCGGAGATCGTCCGGTGGCAGGAGATCGAGGACGCCGCGCGCCGCGTCCTGAATCGCGCCTGCTACTCCGAGATCCGCACCCCACTCTTCGAGCGGACGGAGCTCTTCCAGCGCGGCGTGGGCGAGTCCACCGACATCGTCCAGAAGGAGATGTACACGTTCGCCACCCGTTCCGGCGACAGCGTGACGCTGCGCCCGGAGAACACGGCCGGCGTGGTGCGCGCCTACCTGGAGCAGGGCATGGGCTCGAAGTTCCCCAGCCCGCTCAAGCTCTGGTACATCGGCCCGATGTTCCGCTACGAGCGTCCGCAGAAGGGACGTCAGCGGCAGTTCCACCAGCTGGGCATCGAGGTGATCGACACGGCGGACCCGCGCGCGGACGCGGAGGTGATCCTGGTCGCGTGCGAGTTCCTGCGCGAGTGCGGCCTGGACGACTTGGTCGTGGATCTCAACAGCTTGGGCGATCCGGACGACCGCGTTCGCTACCGGGAAGCGCTGGTGAAGTTCCTCCGCGGGGTGGAAGACAAGCTGGATCCGGACAGCCGGGACCGCATCGGGAGAAATCCATTGCGCGTGCTGGACTCGAAGAACGAGGAGACGCAGGAGCTGCTGAAGGACGCGCCGCGCCTGCCCGAACATCTGGGGCCGGACGCGCGCGCGCACTTCGACGAGGTGCAGGCGCTGCTGGAGGCGGCGGACGTCCGTTACCGCCTGGTCCCCAACCTGGTGCGCGGGCTCGACTACTACTCGCGCACGGCGTTCGAGATCCAGAGCGAGAAGCTGGGCGCGCAGAGCCAGGTGTGCGGCGGCGGCCGCTACGACGGCCTGGTGAAGGAGCTGGGCGGACCGCAGGTGCCGGCGGTGGGCTGGGCGCTGGGGTTGGAGCGGCTGGCGATCGTGCTGGAGCAGACGAAGGGAGCCGCCGAAGAAGCGGGACCGGACGCGTTCGTGGTGGCGATGGGCGACGAGGCGACGCGCGCCGCGCTGACCCTGGCCCGCGACCTCCGCCGGGCGGGAGTCCGCTGCGATCTCTCGTTCGCAGGCGGTGGCTTCGGGAAGCAGTTCAAGGCGGCGGACAAGCGCGGCTCGCGCTGGGCCGTCGTGCTGGGCGAGGACGAGATGCGGAAGGGAACGGTGTCCGTCAAGGATCTGAAGAGCGGTGAGCAGGAAGAGGTCGCGCGCGATGCGCTGGCGGCCCGTCTGCTCCAGGGAGCGGAGCAGAGACCATGAGGCTGGCGACGCGAATGCGCACGCACGTGTGCGGGGAAGTGAACGAGACGATGGTCGGGCAAACGGTGAGCCTGTGCGGATGGGTTCACCGCTCGCGCGATCACGGCGGAATGCTGTTCATCGACCTGCGCGACCGATGGGGAGTGGTGCAGGTGGTGTTCCGTGGTGCGGATCAGGGCGGCAGCGTCGAGCTGCTGGACGAGGCCAAGGAGCTGGGCAACGAGTGGTCCCTCCGCGTGGAGGGTCAGGTGGTGGCGCGCGCTCCCGGCACGGAGAACGCCAAGATGGCGACGGGCAAGGTGGAGGTGGTGGCCGGCGAGTTGACCGTCCTCAACACCGCGCCCGCGGAGCTCCCGTTCCAGCAGGACGAGGAATCCATCGGCGACGAGACCCGACTCAAGCATCGCTACCTGGATCTGCGCCGGTCCACCATGCAGCAGACGTTCGCGCTGCGCTCGCAGGCCTCCATCGCCGCGCGCCGCTACCTGGAGAGCGAGGGTTTCCGCGAGATCGAGACGCCGATGCTCGTCAAGCGCACGCCGGAAGGCGCGCGGGACTACCTGGTGCCCAGCCGCGTTCATCCCGGGAGCTTCTATGCGCTTCCGCAGTCGCCGCAGCTCTACAAGCAGATCCTGATGTGCTCCGGCTTCGATCGCTATTTCCAGCTCGCTCGCTGCCTCCGCGACGAGGACCTGCGGGCGGACCGCCAGCCCGAGCACACCCAGATCGATCTGGAGATGAGCTACGTGGACGAGGAGGACGTGTTCGCGCTCGTCGAGGGTCTGATAACTCATCTCTGGAAGGAAGTCCTGGGCGTCGAGGTGCCCGCCCCGTTCCTTCGCCTCTCTTATGAGGAAGCGATGGAGAGGTACGGCACCGACAAGCCGGACCTCCGCTGCGGCCCCGCGTTCTTCGAGGCCGCGGACCTGGCGGAGCGGTCGTCGTCGGACCTGTTCCGCGGCGTGAAGCAGCGCGGCGAGCGCATGAAGGGGTTCCGGGTTCCCGGCGGCGCGGAGTGGTCGCGCAAGACCATCGACGAGCTGGGCGCGGTGGCTCAGGGCGGCGGTGCGAAGGGCCTGGCCTGGATGAAGGTGGAGGACGGCGGGAAGATCGCCGGCGGCGTGTCGAAGTTCTTCGAGGAGCCGGCGGCCGATCTGCTGGCGCGCGCGGAGGCACGGCCCGGCGACCTGCTTTTCTTCGTAGCGGGACCGGAGAAGGTGGTGAACACGTCGCTGGATCTCGTGCGCCGCGAGTGCGGCAAGCGGCGCGGATGGACCGAGGGCAAGCCCCCGGCCTTCGTGTGGGTGAACACGTTCCCCCTTTTCGAGGAAGATCCGGAAACCGGAAGCTGGACAGCCTGCCACCATGTGTTCACCATGCCCAAGGACGAGCAGCGCGAGACGTTCGACACCGATCCGGCAACCGCGCACGGCAAGCTGTACGACCTGGTGCTGAACGGCACCGAGCTGGGGTCCGGAAGCATCCGGATCCATCGCCGGGACCTGCAGCTCCGCGCGCTGAAGGTGATCGGGATCGACGCGGAGGAGGCCGAACGGCGTTTCGGGTTCCTGCTCCGCGCGTTCGACTACGGCGCGCCGCCGCACGGCGGGATCGCGCTGGGGCTGGACCGGATCGTGATGCTCATGCGGGGGGTGACGAACCTTCGCGAGGTCATCGCCTTCCCCAAGACGAACCGGGCGGTGTCCCCGATGGACGAATGCCCGTCGCAGGTGGAGCCGAAACTCCTGGACGATCTGCACATCGCGGTCCGGGAAGAGGCGCTGGAGACGAAAGGAGGAGCGCGTCCATGAGCGTACGGCCCTCGAAGTGGATGGCCTTTCTCGTGGCGGCGGGGTGCCTGTCCGCGGCGGGTTGCGGCTCGACGAACCCCCCGTGTCCCGTGACCACCATGGAGGTGGATCAGGCCCGCAGTGACGCGGCGGCCGTGGAGAGTCAGCTGGCCGCCCTGCGACAGGAGAAGTCGCAGCTGGAGCAGCGAATCGCAAGCGAGCAGAGCCGCCGCGCGGAGCTGGAGAAGCGCAAGGCGGAGATCGAGGCCAAGATCGCGGAGCTCGAGGGCTGAGCCCACGGAAAGGAGACGGAGAATGAGGAACGTGATTCGACATCTCCGGCGCGTGGCTCCGCTGGCGCTGTTGCCGCTGGTGGCGGCCTGCGCGGGATCCGCGCCGTCCCAGACGGTTTCGTCGTCCTGGGATGTGGGCGGCGGGGAGTACCTGACGGAAGAGGAGTACCAGGCGCTGTCCAGCGACGACGCCCTGGACTACTGCCGCCAGCTGGCGGCCGAGATCGGCATCCAGCAGGACAATGCGGATGCCGCGTCCCAGGCCGCGCCGGGAGTGCAGGCGCAGATCGACGATCTCAAGGCGAAGCTCGCGGCGCTGGAGGGACCCAACGAAGCGCTGGCGCGCGAGGTGGCGGCGCTGGAAGCGCGGATGCGCGAGCTGAGCGAGAAGCCGGCGTCCTACACGGTGATGGAAGGCGACTGGCTCCGAAAGATCTCCGCGATGACGCGAGTCTACTCCGACGAGGAGAAGTGGAAGCGGATCTTCCGTGACAACCGCGGAAAGATCAACGATCCCAATCTCATCTACCCGGGCCAGGTGTTCAACATTCCGCGCGGCATGCCCCGGCAGCACGTCGTGAAGGAAGGGGAAACGCTTCGCATCATCGCCGGCTACTGGGAGTACTACGGAGACCGGAACCAGTCCGGCCGCATCTACGAGGCGAACCGCGACAAGATCGCCGATCCGGACGTCATTCATCCGGGGATGGTGCTGACGATTCCGCGGTAGTCGCCGGATGGCATCGACGCGAGACGTGACGAGCCCCGGCGGTGTCCCGCCGGGGCTTCGTCGTGCCGGTGCCGGACCGCCGCTCCCCCCGGAGTCGGCGCCCGGTTACCGGCTCAGCGTGACGCGACGGATGTCGGCCTCCCCCCCGGCCCGGAGTCTCACGAAGTAGACCCCGTTCGCCACGCTGTCCCCCGCGTCGGTCGTACCGTCCCACGTGATGAAGAACCGCCCGGGCTCCCGCGGGCGGTCCAGCAGCCGCCGCACCGTGCGGCCGGCCACGTCGTAGACGGTCACGTCGACGTCGGCGGGCGCGGGGACGTCGAACGCGAGCACGGTCTGGTCGCGGAACGGGTTCGGGACGGGCGCGCGGAGCTGCAGCTCACCGGCGTCGGCGGCGAGCGGCGCGGAGACGGCCGAGTCCAGGTCGATCCGGAAGAGACCGTTTCCGAACCCGCTGGACACGTACAGCGTGTGTCCGGCCGGCGTCGACGTGATTCCGTTGGGGCTGTGCATCTCCGCGACGTCCGCGGCGCCGCCCGCGAACCCGGCCACGCCCGACCCGGCCACCCAGCTCACCGATCCGTCCGCCAGCGAGATCTCGAACACCTGATTGAGGCTCAACGCCGTGTGAAAGAGGCGATCGCCGGTGCAATGCAGGTAGCCCACGCCGGCCGCCGTCGTGAACGGAGACGCGGTGCCGTCCGGAGCGATCTTCACCACGCTCGCGTCGATGTTCATCACGTAGAAGTTGCCTGCCGCGTCGAACGTCCCGGTGTGCGGCTGGTTGAGGAGCGGCCCGGAGTAGAACGCGCTCACCGTCTGATCCGGGTGGACGATCTGCACGGTCTCCCCGCTGTGCGTCACCACGTAGAGGTCGCCGTTGCCGGACGGATGAAACGCCAGGTCGGCCGGTCCGAGCAGGGCCGGATCGTTGGACCAGGTGATCTTGCCGCCGTTCGGGCCGACGCGCGTGACGCGGTTCAACGTCAGGTTGCTGACGTACAGGCGCCCCGAGTCGTCGAACGCGGATCCGAGCGGTCCCGCCGACGAGCCGAACGACGTGAACACCTCCGACTGTCCGTCCGGGTAGGCGCGCGTGATCTGCCGGGTGGGATTCCCGAAGAGGAAGAAGCTGCAGTAGAGGTTCCCGTCCGGGCCCATGGTGACGCAGTCGTTGGCCAGCGAGCCCTCGGGAAGCACGACGCTGACCTGCGGAAGCGCCGCGGCCGGCGGAACGGACGCTGCGCCGGCGAGTATCGTGACCACGGCGGCGACTGCGCTGAAACGGACCATGGGAAACCTCCGGCTGGGATGGCGGCGCCGCCTGCTTGGGGGCGGACGAGCGGACCGCACCCTAGGAACGAGGGCGCATCGTCGCCGGAGGGACGGGACGAACGGCAGCCGGCGGCGCACGAACGGCAACGCCCGGCGCGGCCGGTCCGCCGCGGCTCCGTCCGGGCGCCCCCCGGCCGGCGGTTGACGCTCGTCCCGCTCCCGCTGCAGTCGGCGCGACGCGCGGGGCGGCTCCCCGGTCGGCTTTCTAGGATGGAAGGGGCGCCGACCCTGACAGAGCCGGAGGAGAGCCGCGTGGCCGGGAGAGGAGAATCGCGTTGAGTGCAGGACTGCGAGCGCTCGCGCTCACCATCGCACTGTCCGCGGAGCCGGTCCGGCTCTCGGGGGCCGCCACCGCTCCTCAGCCGGCCTCCGGTCCATCGGCCGAGGATCGCGCGGGGATCGAGGCCGTGCTGGACCAGTACCTTCGCGGCTTTCACACGGGAGATCCGGAGGCCGTTCAGAGCGCCTGCCTCCCGGAGCTCTCCAAGCGCGGAGTGGCGCCGGCGTTTTGGGGCTTCGCCCGACAGAGCCTGGAGGAGCTGAGCTGGGAGCGGCTGGCGATCGCCGGGAAGGTCTACGTCGGCGACGGACGCTTCGACGACACCACCCCGCGCCGGGTGCGGGTGCTGGACGTGGCGGGGAACATCGCCGCGGCGGAGCTGATCGGCGGCGACTGGATGGACTTTGCGCACCTGGTCCGGTTTCGGGACGGATGGCGGATCGCGGATCTGGCGTGGTGGGCGGACGTGCCTCGTCCCGAGTGGGCCGGCTCCCGTGACGACGTGGCCGCCGTCCGATCCGTCCTGGAAGAGTACGTAGCCGCCGTTCGCGCGGCCGACGTGGCGGCCGTGGAGCGAGTGACGCATCCCGCCTTCCGGATGAGGAGCCCCGAGGTTCGCGGGGACACGGAGTACCTCCACCCGCTGGGGCGCCGTGAAACGGCGTTCCTGGAGGGCGTGGCGGGGTCCGCCCGTGACGCCCGCGCGGGCGTCTTCCAGGTCTGGAGCAACGACGCCTGGGGAATGATCGCCGCCGGGTTCATCCGGGCGGAGTCCTGGACCGGGTACGTTCACCTTCTCCGGATCGAGGGAGAGTGGAGAATCGTGAACGCGCTTTGGACCGGGACTCCTTCCCGGTGACGGCCGGTGATGCCGCGGCTTCAGTCGTCGCCCGCCTCGACGCGGTCGCGAAGGTCGTGGGCGGCCTTGCGGCTGAGGGGAAGGACCGTGCCGTCGCGGAGCCGCACCTCGTAGCGGCCGCCGCTCACGTGACCGAACCAGTCGATCCTTCGCACGTCCACGAAGCACGAACGGTGCACCCGCGCGAAGTGTCCCGGCAGCATGCGCTCCAGCTGCGCCATCGACTTGTCCAGGAGCTCGAAGCCTCCCGCCGCGAGGTGGGCCTCCACGTAGTGGCCCGCGGCGCGGAAGTGGGCGATCGCCTCCAGGGGAAGCACGCGGATGCCGCCGCCGCGCCGAATGCAGACGTACTTGGTGATCGGCGGCGCGCCCGGAGACGCGGCGTCGATCCGGGCGAACGCCTGGCGCAACCGCTCCACGTCGAACGGCTTGGAAACGAAGTCGACCACGCCGTAGCGGAAGGCCTCCACCGCGCGGTCCGTGTTGGCCGAGATCACGATCGTATGAAAGGACCCGGCGGCCGCCTCCGTGAGCAGCCGGTATCCGTCCTCTCCGTTCAGATTGAGATCCAGCAGGCAGACGTCGACGGCCCGGGTGGCCAGATGCTCCGCCGCCCGCTCCAGCTCATGACACTGGTGAACCGTGGAGAGCCGCGATCCCAGACACTCGCGAGTCAGCGCCTCGATGTAGCTGGCGATCGGCCGTTCGTCCTCGACGATCAGGACCCTCATGGTCCGAGCCCCGGCAACCGGATGGTCGTCTCCCATTCCCCATCGCGCAGTCCGTAGTCCAGGTCCCAGCGGTCCGGGTACCCCTCCTGCAGCCGCGCGCGCACGTACCGCAGCCCCAGCCCCTCCTCCACCGCGTCCCGGCCGCGGGCTTCCAGGCGGTCCAGCCGCGAGCCCCCGTTGGCGAGACGGAGGCGCGTGGCTCCGTTGACGGCCTGGCAGCTCAGACGGAACACGCCCGGCTCCCCGGGGGCGAAGGCGTGGGTCAATCCGTTCTCCACCAGCGTGTGCAGAACCAGCGGCGGGATGGACGCGCTCTCGGGGAGCGGCCCGGTCTCCAGCCGGTACGATGCGTCGTTCCGGTACCCCATCAACTTCAGGTGGCCGCGGCAGAGCTCCACCTCCACGTCCAGCCCGATGGTGCGCCGGCTTGCGACGGCACTGATCGCCCGGAACTCCTCGGCCAGCGCCTGCACGAGCTTCGCGGCGGTGGCGGGGTCCTTCCGCATCCAGGACAGGATGGACAGGAGCGTGTTCATCAGGAAGTGCGGCTGGATGACGCGCTTGAGCAGGTCGCCCTCCAGCCGCGCCGCCTGCAGCCGCTCTTTCTCGTGACGTCGGTTCTGCCATCGCAGCTGTCGGCTGGTGGCGATGGCGACGGAGAAGATGAACAGGACCAGCCCCAGCGCGTTCCACGCGACCGCCCCCGGGAGGCGCACGTGTGTCATCCCGGTTCCGGCGGCCAGGATCAGCACGCCGCCGAGCGCGGGCACGCCCCCCGGCCGTCGCCGCGCCACCGCCCACACCAGCAGCGCCGACACGTACGCGAGCACGGTGTAGATGGTGGCGTAGACGCCGGCCGTCAGGCCGGGCAGCAACGCCGCGGGGACCGCGGCGGCGTAGTGCAGTCGCCGGCGCGGCAGCTCGAACATCTGCGCGAAGAACGCGATCAGCAGCACCCCCCCGGAGATCAGGAAGAAGGAATCCAAATCGTGTTTCCACGCGTCGGGCAACCGCGTCCAGACGCGAATCTCGGGGAACTCGATGGCGATCCCGCCCACGCACGTGAGCTGGTGCAAGCCGAACAGGAGGTGGGGCCGCTGGCGGCCGCCGCCCAGGAACAGCGCGAAGCTGAACACCGCGGCGGCCAGGAACACGCCGGCGCAGAGGAGGGAGAGGGCATAGCCGCTCAGGATCGAGGGGAACATGGCTCCACTCTAACCAAAGCCGTCCCGGCCGCCCGCCCCGTCCGACCGGGCGCCGGCGGGCGGGACCCGGGCGGCGCACGAATCGCAGCCGGCGCCTCGCCGGCGGCAGCGGGGCGCATCCGGCGGCGGGGCGCTTCCTCCGCCGGGCGCGCGGTCCCGATTGACATGGGCCCGGCCGGGGAATACTTTCGAATCAGCCCCCCGTAGGGGGAGCGCGTAGGCCTTCCGGGCCTGCGCTGAGAAGGGCCTCGCGCACTGGATTCCTGACCTGGCGAGGCCCTTTCTCTTTTTGTTCCAACACGTTACGTTGACGGCCGACCGGCGGCGCCCCGTCCCGGCGGCGGTTGCCGTATGATCCCGGGCACCGGCGCCCGGCCCCCCCCGGCCCCGGGGCTGGAAAGCGCAGGTCGGTTTGCCGATATTGGTTGGGAGTCGCGGAGTGTGCTCCGCCACCCCAGAGGAGCCCGTTTGAGCGAGCAATCCACCCGGCGGATCGAGCTGGGAGACCTCCCGCCCGTCAACTTGTTCGGGCAGAACGACGACAACCTTCGGATCATCCGGGAACGCTTCGGCGCGCGCATCGTGGCGCGCGGCAGCGAGATCCTCGTCGAAGGCACCCAGGGCGAGGTCCAGGCGCTCACCGAGGTATTCGACCACCTCATGTCCGTCGCGGCGCAGGGGCGCTACGTCACGCCGTCCGACGTGCGCTACGCGGTGCGCATGGTTCGCGACGAGAACGGCCACAAGCTGGTGCACGTGAACGGGAGCGACAACGGCGTCCGTCCGTTCCACGGTCTCCGCAAGGAGATCCTGCCCAAGACGGCCACTCAGGCCGACTACCTCCGGGCGATGGAGCAGCACGACATCGTCTTCGGGATCGGGCCGGCGGGGACGGGCAAGACGTACCTGGCGATGGCCTCCGCGTTGTCCGCGCTCAACCGCAAGGAGATCGAGCGCATCCACCTGGTTCGCCCCGCGGTGGAGGCGGGCGAGAGCCTGGGCTTCCTGCCCGGCGACTTCGCGGACAAGGTGGGTCCGTACCTGCGGCCCCTCTACGACGCGCTCTACGACATGATTCCCATGGATCGCGTCCAGAAGCTGCTGGACAGCGAGATCATCGAGGTGGCGCCGCTGGCCTACATGCGCGGCCGCACGCTGAACAGCAGCGTGGTGATCCTGGACGAGGCGCAGAACACGACGCTTCCGCAGATGAAGATGTTCCTGACGCGCCTGGGCCACAACTCCAAGGCGATCATCACCGGCGACGACACGCAGATCGACCTGGTCAAGCGCGAGGAGTCCGCACTCGTCAAGATCCGCTACGTCCTCCGCGCGATCCGCGGAATCCGGTTCATCCGGTTCGGCGACGAGGACGTGGTGCGGCATCACCTCGTGCAGGAGATCGTCCAGGCCTTCGACGAGTACGACGGCCGCAACGACGGGAAGACCGGGAGAAAGCCGGCCCCGCCCGAAGGTGGTGAGTCGTCATAGACGGTCCATCTAGCCACCCGGGAGACGGCTCGCTGCGCCGGCACTCGATTTCCATCCGCGGATTGCGAAGAGATCTGGGCGTGGATCGTGCGCGCCTGGGCGCGCTGGTCGAGTACACGCTCGCGTCGGAGCGAGCGCCGGACGGCGAGCTGGGCGTCGCCTTCGTCGGCGACCGGACCATGCGGCGGATCAACCGCGAATATCGCTCCATCGACACGACCACGGACGTGCTCTCGTTCTCCTATCTGGAGGAGACGCACGCGGGCGGGATCCTGGGCGAGATCTTCGTGTCGCCGGCGGTGGCCCGGAGCCAGGCGAAGGAAGCCGGGTGCGCCCTGGAGGAGGAGGTGAGTCGCCTCGTGCTGCACGGGCTGCTTCACGTGCTGGGCTATGACCACGACACGGCCGCCACGCGCCGGCGGATGTTCGCGCGGCAGGAGCGGTACCTGACCCGGCACCTGGAGCGCGCGTCATGCTGACCTACGGTCTCGCGCTGGCACTCGCCGCGTTCGGGATGGTGTTCTTCGCGCTGATGCTGGCCGTCATGTCGGCATCCGAGCAGACGTTCCTGTCCATCACCGAGGCGCAGGTGCGCCGCCTGAAGGAGCGCGAGAACGGACGCGCGGAGCGCGTTCTGGAATACGTGCGCCGTCCGCATCACGTGATCGTCACGACGATCGTCGCCAGCGGGGTCTTCAGCGCCGGCGCCATCCTCTGCTTCCTGCTGTTGGTCTCGCGCGCGGCGGCGGTGAACCCGCCGACGCTGCTGGTCGGCGGGCTGCTGGCGGGAGTCTTCCTGGCCGTGTTCGCGCGGGCGGTGCCGCGGGCGCGCGTGGCCGTGCACCCCGAGATCTCCGCGTTCCGCCTGGTGCGGGTCTATTCCATCGTCGAGGCGTTCTTCCGGCCGCTGACCTGGCTGGTGCGGAAGCTCCTGGGCCGCGTGGCCGAGGACTCCAAGGCGGAGCTGGTGGCCGTGGCCGAGTTCAAGGCCGTCACCGAGGAGGACGACACGACGCCGCGCCTCCAGGACGAGAAGCGCGAGCTGATCCACTCCATCTTCGAGTTCGGCGACACGACGGCCAAGGAAGTCATGGTCCCGCGCATCGACATGGTGATGGCGGAGGCCGGCACCGCGCGCGGCGAGGTGCTGAAGCTCATCGAGGAGCACGGACACTCGCGCATCCCGGTCTACGACGGATCCGTGGACGAGGTGATGGGCGCCGTGCACGTGAAGCAGCTCGTGCGGGGCGGCAACGTCGATTCCTCGGAGGCTCCGGTCCGCGACCTGGTGCGCCCCGTCATCTTCGTTCCGGAGACCAAGAAGATCGACGAGCTGCTCCAGGAGTTCCAGCAGAGCAAGAACCACCTGGCGATCGTGGTGGACGAGTACGGCGGCACGTCGGGGATGGTGACGCTGGAAGACGTGATCGAGGAGATCGTCGGGGAGATCGAGGACGAGTACGACACCCAGGAGACGCTGGTCGAGCCGCTGCCGGACGGAACGTGGCGCGTCGCGGCGAAGATCGACATCGACGATCTCAACGAGGAGATGAACCTGAACCTCCCCACCGAGAACAGCGACACCCTCGGCGGGTTCATCTACGAGCTGGTGGGGAAGGTGCCTTCCCAGGGCGAGGCCGTGGAGTACCAGAATCTGCGCTTCGTGATCGACCGGGTCCATCGCCAGCGGATCATGCGGGTCCGCATCCAGAAGGCGGAGCAGGCAAGGGCATGAGTCGGCCGTTCGCCCAGGAGAGGGGAAGGCGATGAAGGGAGGCAGCTTGTTCGGGACGCTCCGGAGATACTTCCTGGCGGGGATCCTCGCCCTGCTGCCGGTCTACGTGACCGCGTGGATCCTCTTCAAGGTCTTCATCGTGGTGGACGGCAACGTCCGGCCCTTGATCGCCAAGTGGGCCGGGTACGAGATCCCGGGTCTGGGGTTCCTCACCACCATCCTCTTCGTTCTCCTGATCGGCGTCTTCGCGTCCAACATCATCGGGCGATCGATCCTGAGCCGGCTGGAAGATCTCTTTGCCAAGGTCCCGCTGTTCAGTAGGATCTACATCTCGGTCAAGCAGATCGGGGAAGGGGTCATCGGCAAGCGGAACCTGTTCGAGCGGGCCGTCCTGTTCGAGTATCCGCGGCCGGGTTGCTGGGCGGTCGGGTTCGTGACCAGCCGGCATACGGGCGCGCTGGAGAAGATCCACCAGCGGACGTTCGAACACGTGTTCGTGCCGACCACGCCGAATCCCACCTCCGGGTTCCTGCTGTTCCTGCCCTCGGAGGACCTGACGGACCTGGGGCTGTCCGTGGAGGATGCGCTGAAGCTGGTGATCTCGGGCGGGGCGGTCAGTCCCCCGCCGCAATTGCCCGCCTCCCCGGACGCCGGGGAAGGCTCGTCCGAAAGCGTGGCCGCCGCCGGGCGATGATCGCCGGCCGGCCCCAGTCGTCGGCGGCGTGACATGGAGCAGCAACACCCCGAAGAGTTCGCCGAACACCTGGAGTCTCTCCTGGAGGCTTCGGACGACGCCGCGTTGGCCGGCGCCGTGGCCGACGTCCCCGCGGCCGACGTGGCGGCGGCGGTCCGTCACCTGGAAGACGACGCGGCCGCTGACCTCCTCAAGCGCCTCCCCGACGAGATCTCCGCCGACGTCCTGGTGGAGCTGGAGGAAACGCGCGAGGACGTGATGGAGCACATGACCCCGGCGGAGATCGCCGAGGTCGTGGAAGAGATGGACTCCGACGACGCGGCGGACGTCGTCTCGGAGCTGGAAGAGAAGAAGGCGGGCGAGGTGGTGCTCCTCCTGGAGGAGGAGGATCGCCGCGAGATCGCCACGCTGCTGGCGTATCCCGAGGACAGCGCCGGCGGAATCATGCAGCTGGAAGTCGTGTCGGTCCGCGAGGACCGCACCGTCCAGCGCGCCATCGAGAAGATCCGGATGGCCTTCCACGACGTGGAGAACGACTTCTACTACGTCTACGTCGTGGACCCGGCCGGGAAGCTGGTGGGGCGGCTGCCGCTTCCGCGCCTGGTGGTTTCCGGGGCCGACGAGCGCGTCCGCGATCTCATGGAGCGCGAGGTCCCGTCCGTCACGGCGGACACGGACCAGGAAGATGTCGCGCACATCTTCCGCAAGTACGATCTCCCTTCCGTGCCCGTCACCGACCGCGAAGGCTTCCTCCTGGGCCGGATCACCCACGACGACATCGTGGACGTGATCCATGAAGAAGCGGCGGAGGACTACTCGCGCCTGGCCGGAACCGACGAGGAGGAGTTCACCGAGGAATCCACGTTCCGGAAGGCCGCCATCCGCCTGCCCTGGCTGATCACCGGGCTGCTCGGCGGCGTGCTGTCGGCGGTGGTGCTCTCCCGCTACGAGTACCACCTTTCCGCGGTGATCGCGCTGGCGTTCTTCGTGCCGGTGATCATGGCGATGGGAGGCAACGTCGCCATCCAGTCCAGCGCGGTGATGGTGCGATCGCTGGCGACCGGCGGCGAGATGAGCAAGCGCGAGGCGGCGCGCAGGATGATGCGCGAGGTGGGAGTGTCCATCATCACGGGGCTGGTGTGCGCCGCGCTGATCTACGTGGCCGTGTGGGTCTGGTCGGGGAACCAGCGGCTGGGGATCGTGGTGGGCGGATCGATGCTGTCGGTGATCCTGATCTCCACGAGCGTGGGCGCGTTTGTTCCGCTGACGCTCGACCGGATGAAGATCGATCCGGCGCTGGCCACGGGGCCGTTCGTCACGACGTCCAATGACATCCTGGGGATCATCATCTACCTCTCGCTGGCGAGCTGGGTGCTGGGGATGTGACCGCGCTGGGGCGAGCCCCGCTCTCCCCGGAACCGGCGAGCCGCCCTGGCACGACCGAGCGGGCCGGAAAGAGGAGTTCCTCCTCCCGCATTGCCGGAACGCCGCCCTCCGGCTAGGTTGGACTCCGGTGCACTTTGAACGGCGGAAGGGGATAGGGAACATGGCGACAGCAACGCGTTCGGTGTTTTTCTTCGGGGGCGGTCGGGCGGAGGGTCGCGCCGCGGACCGGGACCTCCTGGGCGGCAAGGGCGCGAAT
>Ga0102947_1000268_pt1 | contig 19440 bp, 12 predicted proteins | sample SalPon2A_A_D2_MG_FD_78210 | JGI IMG/M metagenome (GOLD analysis project Ga0102947, IMG submission 78210) | Soil microbial communities from South San Francisco under conditions of wetland restoration - Salt Pond MetaG R2A_A_D2_MG | ecosystem: Environmental > Terrestrial > Soil > Wetlands | place... | reverse complement strand
CTTTAAACAGAAGACTTTTAATGTTCTATTGACAATGACCCATTGTCAACAGACTTTTTTTAAATTTCCTAAAGCAGTTAACTTATCGCTTCATACAGGCCGATTATGAATCCCAGGGCAATTAATGCAAGGATCACCTCCAGGCCAATATTTAATACAGATAGAATGGTATGCAGGGGACCGTTATTGTTTGAATACTTTTCCATAACACAACTATTATTAATGTTTCTTTCCATTTAAGGTACAATTTAATAGGGCCAAAGACCTGTAAATTGTTGTGAAAGCACGGAAAGTTGTGGTTTGGACGAATTTTCTATGCAGTTCATCGGAGAAAATACTTTTGTCACTGAAAAACAGGCACTTTTCGCATTAGAAATATACCGGAACGGTGAAAAGCCGGTGAGACGGAGATTACTATTCTGGCCTGTTTTTAAATGTTATTTTAGTATATTTAGATAACAGTCCCCTGCATTTATACAATACCTTGTAATCCTGTTTCAATCCCTAAAGGTTGGTATCCTTTGGTTGAAATTCAGATAAATTCCCCCCCTTTTAAAACAGCAGGATCGCCTGTTTAAGGTACCCTGATATATTTGCAGGCAGATGATCGGCAGCATCCTGATAGACGATAAAACAATTTAATTATATCCTTAAACCTCACCATTATGAAAACGTTCAGATCAAAGGGTATTACCCTTCCGCTATTCCTCAGCCTGTTCATTGTTTTTTGTGCTTGTCAAAAAGATGAATCTGGTATTGAAAATCAAACTAAAATGCTTCATTCGGGGGTTGCTGTCAAGGGCGCCAATCAAAAAATAGATGTTTGCCATAATAACCACATCATCAATATAAGCAGCAATGCGGTTCCTGCCCATCAGGGACATGGAGATGCGGTAGATATGGATGGGGATGGCTATTTTGACATTGATAATTCTTGTAGCGCAACGGACTGCGATGACAATGATCCCGCAATCCATCCTGATGGCGAAGGAGTTTGCGACGACGGTGAATTGGGCACCGCCGAACTATTGATAGGAGTCTGGACTACCGTGGAATTTAGCCTTGAATATTCTGTGGGGGGCCTGTCGGTAGTGGATTATCTCGTTGACGTGGTTGGGCTGTCACCGGCGGATGCAGCCACACAGTTTGCTATTTTGGAAGCAGCACTGGCAGCAGACCTAACCGGTTCCCTTACATTAAATGCAGACAATACATATGTGTCGGATTTCCTGAGTGCATCCGATAGTGGAACATGGAGCCTGAGCGCGGATGAGACTACCCTGACACTCTTTGAAGGGCCCGCTACCATACTCATCACCATCAATTCCATTTCAGAAACAACATTGAATGCCTCACTTGGCGACGGGCTTTTTTTCGATTTGGATAGCAACCCGGCAACGCCGGAGGTAGAGGTTATGATTTCGGCCAACGTGACCATGACTAAATAACAACCCAACGGTTCCGTTTCTGAATTTTGTTCAGGACAAAAGTATTCCGTCAGATCTGAAAGAAGTTGTCCCGATGGCAATCGGGACAACTTTTAATGTGGAAATTATTGGTGCTCCATTAGAATGCCGTTAGCTTCCCTGTTATTCTTCCTTTTCTTTAGGAGGGGGCGGCATTTTATAAATTTCAGGCTGCGGCTCTATCGGTTTTAATTCCTTTCCGTCCAATGCCGGATGATCAGCAGGAATAAACGTCGCCCGGAAAGTACTGAAAGTCATTGGCATATGGTCGTTAGGGTCTCCGTTTGGTTTTCGGGCCTCGCCCCGGAACGGATTCAGGTATTCCCAGACGATCTCATTTTCAGGGGTTACTTCAAAAAACCGTCCCTTGGGGCCTTCATTGATAAAGGTATTCCCATTTTTCATTCTGTGGGCACCGGAAATAAAACTGCCCCAAAAAGAAAGCGTATCCCTGGCAACATAGATCCATGCCAAATCATCAGGGCCATAACGGCCATCGGGCTTTAACGCATAGTTGCCATCCGGTCCTATGGGTGTTTCTAATTCGTAAATGGCCGAATATTCCAGGGTGTCCGGGCCATTTGGAACCCCATTATTGAAGAGTGTAAGGTTGCCGGCACCTGGCTTCCCTTCTTCCACCCAGCGAACATCGTGCTGGTAATATAAGCGGCGGTCGGTTGAGTCCCCATGATGATAGTTCTCAGGGTTGCCCCAGCGGTAGAGCAGGTCACCCCCTTTGCCTGATCTTCCCCCCTCATGCGTGGCAGCTTCCCCGGTGGTGGTACTTTGGTCCAGGATGAATATTTCAGACAATTCAGGGGAACTAATTGCAATCTGCTCTAATTTGGGGTTATAGTTGATGGCATTAAAGTGATAGATATCCGACTTGGGGTTAAAACGGGTCAGGTTCCGGCCGCCCCTGCCCATGGCTTTCAGGGTTTCAAGGCTATCCTGGCTTATCGCTTCAGGGATGGAATCACCCATGTTAAAATTAATCAATTCAGGATGTTCTGAAGGATCCCCGTAATTCGGTTTATTTTCGTCCAGGTCCTGGATAAGATGATCTTTTACGTACCATTCCCATACGATTTCCATCCCATCGGATTCCTGGGGTTTTAATTCAAGGATTTTTTCCAGCCAGGGTCCGGAGTGCGGAATTAAATGGGGTGCGCGCCCCATGGCAAGCGCCTCGTCATAGGAGGTGGCCTCATAGGCAATTACGAGCAGATTGCCGTTCGGTTTAATGGCAAAATCATGGTGCAAAATCTGTTTTCTGTCGGCCAACTCAAAATCCCAGCTGATTTTCCCGTCCCAACTGATCTTCTGGATCCGCCCGTAAGGCCCACCAAACCCGAAAACAGGATAGTCCGGATCGTTTTCCCCGACCATAATTGAACCATCATCCAAAAGATAGGGGTTAAAGCCTGTATACGTGCCTTTCCATTCGTGTACTACTTCCCCATTCCGGTTGATAAGATAGTTGGATCCTGAGTTTGGGACAGAGAACAATACATAGCCCGGGCTCAGTCCTTCCGTAGTTTTGGTCAGACCCCGTTTGACTTTGTGCCCGAACATATCGCGGCCTGGTTTCTCCGCTTCGGGCTTTTGATCACTGCATTCCAGGATCAGCCCCAATAGTACGATTGAGGCGATACAATAACATAATTTTTTCATGCGCTTGTGTTTAATTTAGTTGAATGAATTGAATGGTATATATATTGAATCGGGAGAATAATTGCCGTGAGGCCATAGATTGTTATCCATAAATTAGGGGTTGCCATTTATCCAGTTTTTAGCGGGGCCCAGCCATGCGTCATGCGGGGTGTACAAAAAACCATGCCCCAGGCCTGTATTTATTTCCAGTTGTTGAAATTCCATGGCTTCGGATGACCGCTCTATCCAATAGGTGTAGTCCTTCCCCGCGATGGCATCCGATTTTTCATAAATACCCAGGATCCTCCCGTGTAAATTCCAGTCAAAATTTTGTTCTGTACGATCGCTGTTGGCCCCCAACAGGATATAGTTTACAGGATGCTTATTGAGATCTGAGATCATCATAGCCATCATTCCGCCTTTTGAGGCTCCGATCACCGAGATATCTTTGGGCTGAACGCCCTCCTCAATCAATTGATCAATTTGTCGGGAGACCTTCTGGCAAAAAGCGTTAAAATCAGTTTTGGTGGTTCGTACTTCATTGTGGACTTCATGCCCTGTTGCCTTCAGGGAATCTATGATCTGCTGATATTTATAAGGGCCGAACGCCTCACTTACTGCATTGATTCCCTGTGTTTCTATAATCATCCCGTGCAAATAAAACAGCTGCTTCATAGGTTCTTTTTCCCGGCAGCTTAACGGGGCCACCACAAGACATAGGAAGATAAGAAGAGTTAAACGAGAAATCATCAGAATAGCCGAAAGATGTAAGTTAATAAATAAAACTCCTTGTGCCCCATCAAATAGCCAGGTATAAAAATATTAAGCGCATATTGACGTTTTTATCTCGGGAGCTGCAGCCGTACCTCACTTGAAAACCTGTTCCAATCCTCCAGCAGTTCCCGGTATTTCTCCCTATTTATATTTTTCAGGTCATGGTTTTCCCCCAGGTCAACGGAAAGATCATATAGTCCGAAATTCGACTCATCAAATGGGCGCACGCTGTTCGTGATTTTCCAGTGACCTTTTCGCAACATGGTATAACCAGTATGTTCCAAAGCAAATACATCCTCCTGTGTATGGACTTTTTTTGCGGCGCCCGACAATAGGGGATACATTGATTTGCCCAGAAGGGGGTAGATTCGGTTGCCTTTCCAATGGGATGGATAGGACGTACCGCTAAATTCATAGATGGTAGGCGCTATATCCATGACAGAAACGAAGATGTCTTGCCTGCCTGAGCTTTTTTCAATCAGGGGTCCCGAGATGATCATCGGCGCAATAATGCCCCCGTTGGTGGTGTATTCCTTATAATACTTAAAAGGGGCGGACCCAGCCTCCGCCCACTGCGGCCCGTAGGAAACAAAGGATTCGGGTCTTCCCATAGTCTCGTAATCGTCGTTGAAATATGGATTTATATAGGGTCTGATGTTGGCATCGTTGTAATAATCTTCCCCGGCTGCCCCATTGTCTGAGATAAAGATAATCAGGGTGTTTTCATACTCCCCTATTTCCTTTAAATGACTGATAATACGCCCTATATTTACGTCGAGATTATCGATCATTCCCGCATAGAGCTCCATTTTACGGGATTCTTTTTTCTGCTCTTCCGCAGTGAGGCTTTTCCAGGGTGTTATGGAAGGGTGGAGGGGCGGTAACTCCGATTTTTCCGGGATGAGTCCATTTTTTTTCAGTTGCTCAAAACGTTCATCCCTCAAATGCTCATAGCCCTCCGCATATTGTCCTTCATATTTTTTCCAGTGTTGCTCATCTACCTGCAGGGGCCAGTGTGGGGCCGTATAGGCGGCATAGGCAAAGAACGGTGCGGGATCATGCCTGTACCTGTCAATAAAACCCAATAATTTGTCTGTATAAACATCCGTGGAATATTGCCCGTCGGGCCATTGGGTCACTTCCCCATCTTCTGTATAATGTGAGGGCACATTGTCCCCGAAAATCCCCTGGGCGTTGAAATGGTTGCCTACCCCCTCAAGCAGGACAAATGAATGTTCAAAACCCAATTGACTTGGATTGGCTTCAGGACTTTGACCAAGGTGCCATTTCCCGGCCATTAGCGTGTGATATCCATCTTTTCTGAGCAGGTCGGGCATTGTGGCTACCCTGTCGGTGATACGGCCTTCGTAGCCAAAGACATTTACCTGTAGGGCCTGCCGCCCAACGCCTGCAATATGGTTGTCATTTCCCGTCAGGAGCATCGCCCGGGTCGGCGCACACATGGGCGCCGTATGAAACCGGCTAAAAAGGATTCCATGGCTTGCGAGCTGATCGATGTTAGGGGTTTTTATTTCCCCTCCAAAGCAACCCAGATCCGAATAGCCCAGGTCATCCGCGACCAGGATAAGGATATTGGGACGATCATCGTTTACTGCTTTATCCGGGGTGCCGCTACATGAAAGCAGGGCCAAAAACAAGAGGAGGGTTGCCCGGGACCTTCCCTTTCCATAAAAGCGAAACACGTTCTTAAAGCTACAGGGAAGCAGATTAAAATAACCCGGTTTTCGGTTCATAATTCACAGAGGTTCCTTAGCGGATTTCGTTTTGATTTTATTTAACGGCAGACCCGCTTCCTGCCGCCGTCCTGAGAAAAGGAGGAATGAACGATTTCAGGGCATAATAAGCCCTGCCCCGCAACCCTGCTTTTACTATATGGTTAAAGGTACTGATAGGCAGCTGAGATATGATTTCGCGCGCCAGCTTTACTTTTTTTCCGGGTCCGCGAAGGCGGAATTGAGTCGCCTGTGTAGGCCCGTACATCAGATGCAGCCATAATCTGGGCTGCGTAAAAAAATAACTGGTCAGGGGAGGGTAGCAACCTATAATTTTAGCAAGGCCGTTCATGTAACCATGGTAATCTACCAGGCTCCGGATGCGGGTGGCATTCCCCACAAACTGGTCAATGTACATAGCCTCATCACTTAGACAAACCTGCTGCATTTCCTCCCTGGAGGGCAGTGGCAGATCTCCGTTGAAAATTAAGGCACTATAGCGTGCCTGCATCTCCATGATGGGGAACTGACTACCAAATCCTGGCCGTGCCCATCCTATCCAGGCCAGCTTATCTCCAAAATCAGGATGGAATATGTGCTTGTACATCCTGCGTGGATCACATGCCCTGAGTTCCTCCGGAAGAAAATCTGCCATATTTAAATATCCCGTGCAAAATACAATGGCATCGACATCCCTGAGCGTTTTATGGTCTGCCGTTTCCAATACCCTTCCGCCGTCTTTCACCCCGGTTATTTTCCCGACGACCTCGCAACCATAATGTGCAATAGCCTTGGGTAAAGCCAGGGTCTTGGTCCCGAAAATCCCCCATATCCCATTCGGGGATTCAACCTTCTCATTTAAATCGGCTAAAGCATCAAAGACCGGATCTTTCCGGGCGCGCTCAAGTTTTAGCACAAATGGGCTTAATTTACGCCCATATTCACGCGGCAGATCCCAAATTCCGCGGTGAGTTGAGACATCGGCAGCATGGCCACCCCGCTTTCTCGGAACGATCCATCCGGTGGTAGCACGGAGGCTTACCCAGCATTTGCTGGCTACCTGTGCAATTTCGTAGGCTACATCGGAACCTGATTCGCCACCACCAACTACCAGGACATTTTTTCCGGCAAAAGAATCCGCTCTTTTATAATCCCTTGAATGGGAACAGGACACTGCCTTAATCTCGTTTTTCCAATCCGGATATTTCGGAATGTTATTATTGCCAATGGCCATCACCAGATGTTTGCATTCCAGTATTTCACCGGAGGACAGGGCAACGGCCCAGTCGCCATCTTCATTTAACCGTACTTTTTCCACCTTGCTTGCAAAACGAATGTGGTCCGTTACCTTAAAATGATCTGCATAGGCGGTCCAATAGGCAACAGCTTCATCCTTGGTCCAGAAGTGGTGACTTTTCCCCTCCCCAACCCAGAAATCGGAAAACATACTGAAGGTAACGGATGAGGTGAGTACCAGGTTATCGTAGCTCCTTGAAAAAATACCCCCAATCCCGGAAGCCTGTTCCAGGCAAATAACCTCTTTAAAGCCTTTTTCCAGTAGTTCTTTGGTGGCCACGATGCCTCCCGGCCCTGCGCCGATGACGATGCACTTCATCATATATTAGGTTCTGTTGGTGCCGTTTTTATCCCTGCAAAGTTCAGCAGCGAAATCATTTCTTTGTCTGGGATGTCCGGCATTTTGCCTGTACCCGGAAATAAATGTAAAATATCCGGGGGAATAATTTCAAATAAATCGGCATATAAAAATACTTCATTTTTATCCCTGTCAAGGATACTAATTTGAGAATAAAGTCCCATGGTGATATCCACGGATGACCTGAATTCCGCTTTAAGCCAATCCGGAAGGGTTACTGCGACCCTGGCCGCAGCTGATTTTTCATAAGGGATATCATCTTTCAATAAGGTCATACCCAGCAATTCCCCCTCGAAAATCCTTGCGTGCGATGCTTTTATCACAGGGTTTGCATAATTATTAAACCGCACTATAGCCATGGTCCTGGAAATATACTCCTCATCGTATAAATGAACCATTCTCCATTCATTTTCCTGCTTTAAAATATGAAGCCTTATCTGGCCGAATTCCTGCTCTAAGAGCGCTGTATGTAATTTGCTTCCCTTCATTACTGAAAATGAAACAGAAAAAGGTTAGGGCTGATATTGTTCATATAATATAGCGGGTGCACTGCCTGAGAGGGAGGGGTTCTTAAGGCATTGAAATGCTTAGAAATAAATTAAGTTTACTTTCCCGGTGTCTAATATATATAATTAATACATAAGAATGAATTCTGAAGCAATAACGATTTTGAGCGGATCAACGAACCTTTAATGCTTCACCATAAATTCCTACAACGGGTGGAGGAAGAGGCCAACAATTTTGCGGTGGTTACATGAATTTTTAATGTCATTGGGGCATTAGGGTTTCGGAAAAAATTGTAAGTCCGGGAATTACAGTCCTATGGTGATGGCCACAATCAGGGCAATGGAAGCAAGGGCCAATATAACCAGGATGAATCTAAAGGCAAACTTAAACCACTTATCAAATGAGATACCGGCAATAGCCAGCACCGCCATAAGCCCCCCATTGGTTGGGATAAGCAGGTCCATCATAACGGCGCCGTACTGATAGGCCAAGACACAAACCTGTCTTGAAAGGCCTATCAAATCAGACAATGGAGCCAATATGGGCATCGTTAGAACAGCCTGCCCGGAATAACTTGGGACCACAAAATGGAGCAGGGACTGTGAAATTAACATAGAAATTGCGGATAAACTTTTAGGTAAATACTGCATGGGTGTAAATAGGCCGTAAATTATAGTATCAATGATGAGTCCCCGCTCCAGAATTATGGATATACTACTGGACAGACCCACGATCATGGCGGCAAAGATCATTGATTTAAACCCTTCAATATATGCTTCACTGGTTCCATTTATTCCAAGCTTCCCAATAATGCCCACCAAAAGGGCAAGAGCAAAAAATTCGGCGGACATTTCGTTAAACCCCCAATTGTAATTTAAGACACCAACGATTAGAAACACGAAGCTAAGGACCACCAACCCCAGGATGAAGGCACTTCGCTTATTCAGGCTCTTCACTTTAATATGGAGTTTTTCTTCTTTGACCACCTTGTTTCTATTTGCATATCTGATAATCATATACATCCAGAAGATAAAGGCTATGGCCATAAAAATGAGTCGGAAACCGCTTCCGGATAAAAAATCAAGATCGGTTTCCTTTTGTGCAATTCCAACGGCAAAAGGGTTGATTGGGCTGCATGCCGCCCCAAGAATTGCGGAACCAAAACTAATTGCAACCGCAACAAAAGAATTGTATCCCAAACGCGCCGTCAGATATAACAGAACAGTGGTCATCGCAATAATTTCCTCCTGCAACCCACTTAAGGCACCACCGGTAAGAAATGCAAGGGACACCAGAACTAAAACAACTTCTTCCCTGCCGCGAAGGGCCGAAGTGAGATATTCGATGCCGTCTTTTAATGCCCCTGTCTTTTCAATAATAAAAAAACTCCCTCCGATCAGCAGTATTGACGCTATAAGATCCGCCCGTAAAATAAACCCTTCCGGGATCGCCATAAAAGTTTCAAATATACTGACAGAAGGGGCATCAATTATGCGATAAGAACCCTGAACAACATTTATTTGATTCGTTTCAGGGTGGACCATTATTTCATATTCCCCCTGGGGTATGATGTGGGTTAAAACTGTTGACAACAGGATAACCCCGATCATTATGACGAGCACATTTGGAAACTTTCGCGTTTCTTTTTAAGGTTTGGTTGTAAAAAAACCTTCACAATTTTATGAAGGTGATCTTGGTCATTCAGAAAGGAGGAATGGTAGCGAATAAATATGTGTATTGGCTTTTAATCCTTTAAATTACTGATAAGGTCCATTGATGAACATTTAGGAAGGGGGATGTTATTTAATTAAGCAGCTATAGGCTATGACGGAAGTTAGAACAGATCAAAAAAATGCCTATGGGAAAAGTATTGCAATCATTGGGCAACAAGGAGGTATTCAGTACCATGTAAGAAAACATCAAGGGCACATGATTCGTTCAGGGCACTTATTTCTGCATTTTTAAATAATAATCAGCAGAGTGTTTGCCACCACCGTAAAAAACGAAAAAAATACAGATCAAAAATATGATCAAGGCTGTTAAGAGATTCGGGAGGTTCATCTCGCCCAGAAAATTTGTCAGGATTGCACCGAATAAGATGGGTAACTGTGTCAAAACAGCCCACCTGGTAAATAAACCGATGACAATCAGAAATCCACCTACAAAATGGGCGGCAATCACATAATGCATAATCAACCAACTACCCGGCATATCCTGAAAAGGTTCCATAACCGTCACCATCTGTTCAAGATTCGACATAAAATCGACCCCTTTTACAATAAGAAAAACACCAAGGGCAGCCCGTACCAGATCCAACCAATAATACGTATGGGCATTGGCCCATTTGTTTAACGTCTTAATTTTTCCCATGACACTAGATTATTTAACTAATAAATCATTTCTAATATACTCATTTCTAAACAGATAAAAAACAACTTTCGGGGGAAGTATTAAACAGGGGGCAGGCTTTCCCGTAAAAAGTGATCAATGGGTGGCCTGCCGGATGACCCCTGTGGGTTTTTTGTATCTTACCACAGCATAATTTTTTGACAGGAAATGAAAAGACCAATCTTAAAAATCCTTCCAGTGTTGGCGGTACTACTGCTAATAATACCGGTTTGCCTGTCGGGTCAAAATTTAATGCCCCCTATACAGAACTACCGGGTTTTTGAGTATAACGCGGCTGGGAAAAACTGGGACCTCTCAGTAAACGTAGACGGGGAGTTATTTGTTGCCAACAACAGCGGATTACTGCATTACAACGGAGAACAATGGGTGTTGTATAACCTGCCAAACAACACCACCATTCGCTCTGTGGCCAGTGTAGGCCATCGGATATATACGGGTTCGTATGAGGAATTTGGTTACTGGACAGAGAACGAACTGGGTCTTTTGGAATATACTTCACTCATTCCATTAATCAAAGACCGGGTTTTTAAGAATGAAGACTTTTGGGAGATCCTATCGTATGGAGAAGAAATAATTTTCAGGTCTTTTTCGGCCATCTACAGATACCGGGACGATAAAATTACCGTGGTGGACCCGAGGTTCGTGGTGTCGGACATTACCATCTATAAAAATAGAATTATGGTCACCGGCGGCAGCGCAGGGATATATGAATTAGCAGACAATACATTAATTCCGATAGAAAGCAGGGGCCTTTTGCAGAACAAAGCTGTAAATGATATGATCACAATCAAGGAGGGGTTGCTGATCGGCACTAAACTGGAAGGATGTTTTCTGTACAAAGACAATTCGCTGACCCCCTGGGAAGAAGATGTCAACGGGGACCTCCAACTGAACGAACTTAACAAAATGCTGGCATTGACCAATGGTAAAATAGCGTTTGGCACCATTAAGGATGGGGTTTATATATACGATCCTGTGGCAGATAAAAACGAAAAAATAAACCGGAAAGCGGGGCTACAGAATAATACGGTGCTTTCTTTGCTTCAATTCAGGGAACAGCTTTGGCTTGGCCTGGATAATGGGATCGACCGGATCCAGCTGAACAACCCGCTTTCATATTACACAGACTTTAGCGGAACCGTGGGGACAGTTTACGACCTTGCCATGCATGAAGATGTACTGTATATGGGCAGCAATACGGGCATCTACTATTTTCGGGATAATGAATTGACATTTGTTGAAGGATCCCAGGGCCATGTTTGGGACCTTGAAGTGATTGATGATGAATTATTCTGTGGCCATAATACGGGTACCTTTAAGCTAAGGGACGGCAATCTTGAAAAAGTGTCGGATATCTCCGGCGGTTACAGGACAGTCAAAATTCCGCAAGCAGGAGCCATGTTTCTGCAGGGGACGTACACGGGCCTTGCAAAATATCATAAAAACGATCTGGGGGATTGGGTAGTTACGCAGGTCAGGGAGGCAGATAATCCGGTTAAATACCTGTGTTTTGAAGACGCGCACACCTTATGGGCGGCCCACCCCTATAAAGGTGTTTTTAGAATGAAGTTGAATGCCCACCACGATGAAGTGGTTGAGATCCGGGAATTCAACACCGATGAGATCCCGAATATTTATAATATCAAATTGTACTCCATAAAAAACCAAATTGTGCTATGGAGTGAAGGCACCTGGTATAAATATGATCCTATTTTGGGCGAAATCATTGTTTTTGAAGAATTTCAATCCTTCAACCATAAAAATCTTATCCATTACGGGGACGAATACTTTTGGTTTATTGATCATGAAGCGTCAAAAGAAGTCATTTATACGAACCTGCGGGAAGACTATTTTGTGCTGGATGATGCCCAACTTCAGAAGCGATGGGTTCCGGAAGCCGAGAATATGATCAATCAGGGGGACTCCGTTTATTATTTTACATTGAGCGACGGTTTTGGAGAGCTCAATCTTTCTAAGTTTCGGAACTATCTGGATGACTTTGAATTGCCAACCCCAAGGCTCAGCGCCTTTAAAGATATAGAAAACAGGTATGCCATTGGGGATACCCTTTTTGCAATACCCTATAAAAGATCCCAGGACATAGGCATTGAGATCTCAGCCGCAAGCATGGGACAGCCAAGGTACTATTACGAGTTAAAGGGCCCCGTTGAAGAATCGGACATTTTGGATAACGGGACCATCCATTTTCAAAATCTTCCCTTTGGCAATTACCAATTAAATGCCTCCACCATAAGTATTGACAATAAGCGTTCTGTCCCTAAAGTAATCCACTTTGAGATTGCACCGCCCTGGTACCTGTCCTGGCTGAGCCTGGCATTTTATGCATTGGCACTATTGGGAGTGGTTTTCCTGATACGGTGGTACAACCGCCGAAAACTGGAGCGAAGACACAACAAATTAAAGGAACAGTTGCATCGGGAACAGGAGGAACGGCTTGCCCAGCTTGAAAAGGAAAAACTGGCTAAGGAGATTAAGCTCAAACAAAAGGAATTGGCAAGCACCACCATGAACGTGGCTAAAAAGAATGAACTCATCCTGGAGCTTAAGAATTTACTGCTGATAAACAAGGAGAAATTCTCCAATCAGCAGCGTTACAGATCCTTCATGAAGAAATTGAACAGTTCTATCAATGACGATGAAGATTGGCGACACTTTGAGGTAAATTTTAAAGAATTGCACGAAGATTTTTTTGAGGTACTCCTGAACAGGTATAAGACCCTTACACCCAAGGACCTGAAACTTTGTGCCTACCTCAAAATGAATCTTTCCTCCAAGGAGATCGCTCCCCTGATGGGCATCTCTACCAGGGGTGTCGAAATTCACCGGTACAGGTTGCGGAAGAAGCTCCGGATAGACGGATCACAGAACATTTCCAATTTCCTGATCACGTTGCGATAAATTTTGTATCTTATAGGGAGAGCACCCACGCTTACTGCCCTCGACACGACTACATCATTTCTACATCACAATGTTAAATATTTTTGAATATAAGTTGTAGTCGCTACTGCAAATACCGAGAAAGTAGTGGTTTCGGGCGCTATTTTTAGTGATGTAGTTTTTATGTATTCCTATCTCTGCTTAACCCCGGGAGGTTTTGATAAATTAGCAATAATCTAACTCAATCCTTGAATACTTATGAAATTACCAAACATTTTTTTATTGATCTGCCTGATTCTGTTCCAGTTTGTTGCACATGCGCAACAGGATATCACGGTGTCAGGACAGGTGGCGGACCCTAATGGAGAACCTCTTCCGGGTGCCAGTATCGTCCTTCAAGGGACTACTACGGGAACCCAAACCGATTTTGACGGAAACTATAGCCTGGCCAATGTGCCTTCCAATGGGGTGCTGGTCGTCAGCTATATTGGTTTTACCACCCAGGAAATCCCTGTTGGAGGACAGTCTGTCATTAATATAACCTTGCAGGAAGACGCTGAAGCGCTTGATGAGGTAGTGGTCATTGGATATGGTGAGATGAAATCAAAGGATCTTACATCGGCCATTACTACAATAAAATCAGAGGAACTGGAAATAACCCCTACCGGCCAGGCCATGCAGGCCCTGCAGGGAAAGGTAGCAGGCCTTCAAATTGTCAATAACGGAAGTCCGGGACAATCTCCTACGGTCAGGGTGCGCGGGATCGGTTCTTACAGTGCCGACGCGTCCGGCCCGTCGGGTCCGTTATTTGTTGTGGATGGCGCATTCTTTAATGACATTGATTTTTTAAACCCTTCTGATATCGCTTCGGTTTCAGTGTTGAAAGATGCTTCGGCAGCAGCTATCTATGGCGTGCGTGCTGCCAATGGGGTGATCTTGATAGAAACAAAATCCGGGTCTTTTAACCAAAAACCGGAAATAACCTATAACGGGTATACAGGCTATCAGGTAGCACAGAACGTCTTAAAATTGGCGAATGCCGAACAGTTTACTACCCTTGCCCTTGAATCCGGGTCGGCACCTGATGCTGAATTCATTCTCAATGCTATGCAGCGCTATGGCCGAAGCCGCATCAATCCTAACGTACCTGCGGTAAATACTGATTGGTACAATGAGGTTATGCGGAACGCAGTCATTCAGAATCACAGCATTAATGTCACGGGCGGAAGTGAAAGCGCTACCTATGCTATCGGGGCCAACTATTTCGCTCAGGACGGACTGCTAAAAACAAAGAACGAATACGAACGGTTTAATTTAAGGAGTAAGATCAATTTTAAGGTAAATGATCATATTACCATTGGAGGAAATCTGGTGTTGAGCAATGCAACGAGGTTCGATCCCGAACAATCTGCCTGGAGGGTCGCATACTTTGCGGTACCTATTTTGCCCGTTTTTGATCCTCTGTTGGCCGGGGATCCTAACGTTTTTCCTACCAACTATGCCAATGCCCAGGATCTGGGGTACAGGGGGGGACAGAACCCCTTTCCCTTGCTCGACTTTAGTGAGAACAGGATAAAATTAAGGAGCATCCTGGCCAATTTTTACGCAGAAATAGACATTGTACCGGAAAAATTAAAATTCAAGACCGCATATAACCACAACTTTGAAACGGCCAACCGGCGGGAAGTTCGCTTACCTTATTTCATCGGGAATAATTTTCAAAGGGAGGATGCCAATTTGTTTAAGCGAAGTGAAACCGTATCCAACCAGATATGGGATAATACGCTGACCTATACGGATACCTTTGGCAAGCATGACCTTACCATTCTCGGCGGGGCCTCCTTCAGGGATGAAGCCTTTGATAAACTCGAAGCCAGGGGACTGAATTTTCCGCTGTCCGGGGAAGAGGCGTACTTTCTGGATCTGGCCCAGACCATTGTTGCTGATGATGTTACAGACGACGGCAGGAGGGAATACGGGCTTTCCTTTTTTGGAAGGGTCTCCTATAATTTTGACGGCAAATATCTGCTATATGGTACGTACCGGGCAGATGGCACCAATAAGTACCAGGAAAAATGGGGCTATTTTCCAACAGTGGGGATAGGCTGGGTCCTGTCTGAAGAGTCGTTCATGGAAAACAATGGACTTTTCGATTTCCTGAAGTTACGCGCCAGCTGGGGCGAATTGGGGAATGACAAGATCCCTTCAAGCGAAGGATCCATTACCTCGGATGTGGTGACCACCGCTTTGGGAGATATTTTATTCAGCGGGGTAAATACAAGCAGTGATTTTACCGCCCTTAAATGGGAGGCGACCGAGGAGGTCAATGGTGGTATTTCGGCCCGCTTGCTCAATAACAATTTATCCCTGGAAGCGGATTACTACGTTCGCGACACCAAAGACGCGGTCATTCCCGTGGAAAGACCTTTGATTCCAGGATCAACCAGGCAAAATATTGGCGAAATCCGCAACAGCGGCCTGGAAATAGCACTTAATTGGAACAAGCAGGTATCTGAAGATTTTAGTTATAGTATTGGGGGCAATTTCGCTTCCTTAACCAATGAGGTGCTCGACCTTGGCGGTCAGCCGTTCCTCGATGCCGGGACGGCAGAGTTCAGGCAGCGATCCATCGTTGGGGAATCAATTTTTGCCTTTTACGGACGCGAGGTTGCGGGCGTTTATCAAAATGATGCGGAAATACAGGCCGATCCGGTGGCAGTGGCCAATAACCTGGAGCCCGGGGATTTTAAATACAAGGACCTTAATGGCGACGGGGATATTACCGACGACGACAGAAAGGTTCTCGGTTCCTTCCTCCCATCGTACTCCTTTGGATTTAATCTTGGCTTTAATTACAAGGCCTGGGACATTTCTGCAAGCGGATTGGGCCAGGGAGGTAATAAGATCCTCAACCGCAAACGGGGGGAGGTGATCTTTACCAATGACACCAACTGGGACCGGGATTTTGCCATAAACCGATGGCACGGTGAGGGCACTACAAATAGCTATCCGTCATCCGCCGGGGTAAGGAAGGGTTGGAACCAACGCTTGAGCAACTATTACGTTGAGGAGGGCGACTTTTTCAGGATACAAAATATTACCTTGGGGTATACTATTAACAAAAAAGGAGACCTGAAAGGGATTCCCCAAACCCGAATCTACCTTACCGCGGAGAAGCCGATTACCATATTCAATTATAACGGTTTTAACCCGGAGGTAGCTGATGGCGTTGATAATCAGACTTATCCGATACCTGCCGTGTATACTTTTGGAGTAAATGTAAAAATTTAAAAAAGCTACTATGAAACGATTTAAGAAAATTAAAAGACAAACACTGATGGCCCTGTCAATCCTGGCCATTATAGGGTGCACATCAAAACTGGATGAACCTCAACAGAACAATAATTTTGCGGGAGGCACTGATTTTACAGATGCCTCGGGAATGATACTCTCCATCATTGGGGTGTATGAAGCATTTCAATCCCGCGGATGGGAACAACCCCTGCTCATTGCGGTAAGAGGAGACGATGTAAATGCGGGAGGACTCGGAGACCAGCAAGACTATGCCGAAACCGATATTTATAACTACAACAAGGACTACTGGATGTACAATTCCCTATGGGAGAATATTTATGTAGATGTCATTTCGGCCCATACCGCCATGGAACAGATCGCGAGGTTCCAGGAATTTGCGGATGATGCCGGGATTGTCAGGGGAAATCAGTATATCGCTGAGATCAAGGTGTTAAGGGCCATGATGCTCTTTCACATTTCCCAAACCTGGGGCGACGTCTTTATTACGGAATCGTCTGACACGGGAGCCCTTTTGGATTTAACAGAAGTCCCGACTCAGGCTGAGGTGATGCAGCATATCTCTGATCAGATGGATGAGGCAATACCGTTATTGCCCAATGTGCGCCCCAACGAACGAACCGATCTCCCGGGAGGGGTTACCCGATATACGGCCCTGGCCCTTAAAGCACTGGCGAATCAGGAGTTAAAGAATTATCAGGCAGTAGCAGACGCTGCAGGGCAAATCATAAGTTCCGGTAGGTTCAGTCTCTTCCCTGATTTTTACGAATTGTTCAAAACTCCCGGGAAGCTGAGCGATGAAAGCATCCTCGATCTCCAGTATTCCGACTTCGGGCAGGGCGAAGGGGACAGAGAAGGTCATTTATATGCACCTTATGGTCCTCAAAACTGGACTCCTGCAGTTGATGGGGCCGGTAGCGGTTGGGGATTCTTTGAACCAAGTTTTAAATTCATCAAATTTATGCTTGATCGGGGGGAAACCGTACGATTGGAGACCAGCGTGTTGTTTACTGACAGGGGCATAGCGGAGTTGCAGACCGATCCAGCTTATGCCACCTTGCCTGGCTTTGTCTCCAACACGACCAGGGATGGAGATGTGATCACTGACTATGCCCGTGCATTATTTGCGAGCGGCAAGCATTATTTGCCTTCCAATCAATTAATACCCGGCCGGACAGAATATGGCAGCAATAAGAATTTTTCAATCATACGTTATGCTGAAATTTTGCTAATGTACGCAGAGGCCCTTGCACAGGGAGCCAGCGGTTCTGCCATGAGTGCAGACCAGGCCGTAAATTTAGTCCGCACACGGGCAGGCATGCCGGCATTATCGGGCGTTACCCTGGACGATGTCATTGACGAAAAATATGCGGAACTCAGCATGGAATGGGGTAAACGCTATTTCGACCTTATCCGCCTTGACAGATTTGATGAACTGAGTTATGACGGGAGAACTTTTTCAGAAGATAAAACCTTCCTCCCGTATCCACAGGCCCAGGTAGATCAGTTTCCTATTTTGGGGGATTTAAATAATTAAAATGCTATAAAGAGAAAGATGTAAAAAACAAACTCATGAAGAAACTAAAAGATATTCTAACGTGCGTCCTGGCTATTTCACTTCTTTACAGTTGTGACCAGGGGATTGACTCAATTACGCAGGTAGATCCCGGAGCGGATGCCTCCGCCCCACAAGTGGTAATAAATTTCCCCACAGAGGGGGGCACGATCAAGGTGCTGGAAACGGTAACTTCGATCACCATAGATTTTGAAGTTACGGACGATATTGAAGTCGCAAAAGTGGATGTGTTGCTGGATGGAAAGAACATAGGAAACTTTAGCGATTTTAAGGACTATCGCCGTGTACTTATGAATGATCTGGTATACGATAAATTAACGGATGGGCAGCACGAACTTACCATTACTGCTACAGATTTGGACGGTAAATCGACTTCGGTTACCGTGAATTTTGCCAAGGAACCTGCGTATGTTCCAATGTATGCCGGAGAAACATTGTACATGCCTTTTGATGGCGATTATTTTGACCTCGTAGGCCTTAGGCAGGCAGAAAAAATTGGGACTCCAGGTTTTTCAGGGGATGGCTTTGTGGGCAGTAATGCCTATGCCGGTGCGACAGATTCGTACCTGAGTTTTCCTACAGTCGGGCTTTTAGGCTCGGAATTTACGGCCGTTTTTTGGTATAAGGTAAACGCAGCCCCGGACCGGGCTGGAATCCTGGTCATTGGGCCACCGGATGATGCCAACCCAGGGGCCCCGAACAACCGTACCAGCGGGTTCCGGTTTTTCCGTGAAAATGCAGGAGGCAACCAACGGTTTAAACTCAATGTAGGTCGTGGGGACGGTGACAGTTGGTTCGATGGAGGAGCCGCGGCAGATATTTCAGCCGATGCAGGATGGACCCATATGGCGTTTACCATCTCTGGCACACAGAGTACTGTTTATATAAATGGTCAAATCGTGAGCCAGGGAGATTTTACAGGGGTCGATTGGACGGGTTGTGACATCCTGTCCATCATGTCTGGTGCCCCGCGCTTTATCGGATGGGATCATAAGTCGGATAACAGTTATATGGACGAATTGCGACTTTTTAACAGGACGCTTTCCCCTGCCGAGGTACAGGATATCATGACCACAGAAGCAGGTGGTTTTGTCGGATCCTTTGATGGGGAAATGTTCTATATGCCTTTCGACGGAGATAACAAGGAACTCTTCAGCAATTCGGACGCTACTATGGTAGGCACTACCGGATTTGCGGGTGAAGGTGCTGAAGGAGATAACGCCTATGCAGGCGCGGCTGATTCCCATTTAACCTTCCCTGCAAACAGCCTGAACACCGCGGAATTCAGCGCAACGCTTTGGTATAAAATAAATGGAGATCCGGATCGGGCAGGGATATTGGTCATGGGACCCGAAGATACAGAAAGACCCGAGTTCCCGGACATACAGAATTTAAGGACCAATGGGTTCCGTTTTTTCAGGGAAGCGGGAGGCGACGGCCAGATCTTCAAACTGAACG
>Ga0102947_1000267_pt1 | contig 19481 bp, 19 predicted proteins | sample SalPon2A_A_D2_MG_FD_78210 | JGI IMG/M metagenome (GOLD analysis project Ga0102947, IMG submission 78210) | Soil microbial communities from South San Francisco under conditions of wetland restoration - Salt Pond MetaG R2A_A_D2_MG | ecosystem: Environmental > Terrestrial > Soil > Wetlands | place... | reverse complement strand
GGCAACATGGTGGCCCTGACCACCACCGTCAACGGCCTCTTCGGCAGCGGCCTCTACGTCCCCGGCGCCGGCTTCTTCCTCAACAACGAGATGGACGACTTCGCCGCCGCCCCCGGCGCCCCCAACCTCTACGGCCTGGTCCAGGGCGAGGCCAACGCGGTGCGCCCCGGCCGGCGCATGCTCTCCTCCATGAGCCCCACCCTCGCCTGGCGGCAGACGCCGGAGGGCTGGGAGGGGGTGGCCCTGGGAGGCCGCGGCGGCTCCCGCATCCCCACCGCCGCCATGCAGGTGCTGCTCAACCACCTGGTGGACGGCGACCACCTCCAGGCCGCCGTCGACCGGCCCCGCATCCACCACCAGTGGCTACCCGACGAGCTGCGCTGGGAGTCCGACGCCCTGTCGCCGGAAACCCGGGCGGCGCTGGAAGACCGCGGCCACACCCTGGAGGTGATCGACTCCGTCGCCCGCATCCACGCCGCCGCCCGCCGCCCCGACGGCACTGCGGAAGCGGCCCACGACCCCCGCGACAGCGGCGAGGGCGGGGTGGTGGAGCGAAGCGCCCCCTAGTCCGTTCCGGAGGGGTAACCCGCATTTCTCACCAACTTCGTCGCGAGAGGTTGAAGATGCCTTTGGCTGTAAGCCGAAGGCTGGTGAAGAATGCGGGTTAACGGCACGGCGGCGCGAAATCGGAAGTACCGGCGATCTCCAATCCCGCCACGTCACTGGCGATCGCCACGTCCTCCACCCCGACATCTCCCTCGACCCAGGCCGTCACCTGGGAAGCGAGGGACCGGTCGAGGTCAGCCACCGCTGCCCGAAGGTCACCCCAGGATTCAAGCCTCCGGACCACTCCCCAAGTCGAATCAACCTCGCCGGAGTCCCCCGTGCCCCAGACCAGGAGCGGCACGCCGAGGCGCGCCAGGTAGCTCCGCACCTCGCACGGAGAATGTTCGCTGCTGTCCGGTGTGGTCGGGTCCAGGAGGAGAACCACCCCGCGAGGGCGCTCCGACTCCGCCGCCATTAGACCGGCAACGGCCACGGAGTCGGTAATAGGCTGCGGCAGCACGGGGCGCTCCAGCTCCGCGAGCGTGGCGAAGAGCCCCACCTCTCCAGCATCCACCGGCTCGCCCATCGAAAAACCGTCCTGGGCGCTCGCCGCGTTGGCGGTCAGCAGCGGCCACACGAAACGCACTCGGGTGCCCGCAGCCAAGGGAAGCAGGTCACGAGGTCCCCGCAAGCGTCTTCTCCAGTACCGTTGAACCGTCTCTTGGATCCATCGCCCCAAGACCTCCTGGGACTGCTGATCACGGACCAGCACCAGGTCGCCCGGCCCCGCATCCACGGCTGCAACCGTCAGCGGTCGCCCATCCTCCTCCAAAGCGGCGCCCAGGGTCTGCGGAGAGGGAGCTGAGCGACCGGTCCTCACCAGCGGGACGGCGGTGAGCCGGGTCTCGACCTTTTCGCCGAAGCCGCCCCCGAACGCCACCTCCGCCCGAGCCGTGACTCCGGAGCTGAAGCCGACCCACACTTGCAGAAGCTGGACGGCCTGAGGATCGTAGGACGGAAGATGAACGCGGCCTTCCGGGGAAACCGGGAGCTCCCCACCGTTCAACCTCGCTTCCCGGTCAGTGAGCTCCGCGGGCCACACGCTCTCGGCCACGATCCGGAAGACCGTGGGCAGCCCTTCTCGCCGTCGTTCGACCACAAGGTCCACCGACGCCACGCCTTTGGGGACGTTGACCCGCTGACGGGTGCGAGCGATTTCTTCCCCCGCCTCGTCCAGGGCGACGGCTTCCAGAGAGTGGGGGGCGAGCGGCCCGAAGTCGATGATGGCCACGCCGCGGGCGCCGGCCACCTCTCCCACCAGCTCACCATCCAGGAGGAGGACGATCCGTTCAGCATCGCCGGAGGCAATGACCTCCACCGGATGGGGGCCGGAGGTCAGGGCCAGCAACAGGGTGAGAAAGGCGACCATGGTTCTGTTTCAGGGAGCGGATTCGCGATTCGCTTTGAGCTCGGAAACTGCATCGGACAGAGCTACCCAGTCCTTGATCGCCCGAGGCTTCAGCTCGGATTCGGCGGTGCGGGAGATCGGCTCCTTCCCGAAGACCCACAAGTGAAGCGTGCCTCCTTCACTTCGAAGATGGCGGGCCACCCCATCCATGTCACGGTGGCTGCCATCGGTTCCCGAACCGGTGGTCAAGACCACCACAGTGGTAGCACCACCGGTCTCCGCCGCGTGAAAGGCGGCATCCGCAAGTCTCGGGGCCGATGGACGGGGCAGGATGTCGGCGAGCAACCGGAAGAACGGGCGGCCGGGCTCCACCGCGTACCAGGGCGAGGTCACGAAGAGAGAATTCTTCAACTCGGGATCCGGCGCCACCTGCGCCGTTTCCGGCCAGACCACGAAAGTGCATTGCCCGTCATCGAGCCGCAACAGAAGACGCGGCAGGGACGCCGCCGCTGCATCACCTTCGTTGCCCCGACCAGTGGACCTGAGGCGCTCCAGCCTTTTGCCGAGGATCGCCTGCAATGGCTCGATCGCCGCAGGCGCTGGAACCAACGCGACACGGCTAGCGCACTCAGGAGGAGGGCCAGCTCCGACCTCTCCGGCTTGGTTCCCGGACCTCTCGTCCGCCGAGGCGAGCAGCATCGGCGAGAGGCCCAACAAGAGCGCGAGGCAGCCTCCCGCGAGCAGCGAAGATCTACCCATTGCACTCATCACAGCCACTGCCACCGATCAGGGAGAGCAGGAAATCTCCCACGTGTTCTTCACACATTTGCAGGTTCCATGGCCGCTGGAGCATGGGCAAGTTTCCCATTCATAGATGAAGCATTCTGTCTTGAGGGTTGTCGGCTCAGGTGCTATGGCAAATCGGGGACAGGTTCTTTATTGAAAACGTAACCTGTCCCCGAAATACCCCGCGTCACCCCTCCGGGTCGATGATCTGCAAGTTGTCGAAGATCGCGTAGTCCTTGCGGTTGAAGGTGGCCAGGTGGTGGACGCCCGCGGATAGGAGGGTGGCGGCGAGCAGGGTGTCGGCGACCCGCCGCCGCCCCAACCGGTGCCGTGCCAAGAGGTCGGTAGCCAGCAGGAAGGCGTCTTCACCCACGGGCAAGCAGTCGATGTTGTCCCGGTCGAGGTATCCCTTGGCGATCTCCAGCGCTTCGCTCATCTCCACCGCCGGCTCGAACCTCCGGGAGTCGGTGACGACGTGGACCCACTCATGCAGCACCAGTGGAGTGACGACCAGAGTGACTGGCTGACTGAGGTGGTCGAGCAGAAACGACCTCGCCACCCGGTGTCGTTCCAGGCCGGGAAGGTGGGCGTTGACCAGGACGTCGGTGTCGAGGGCCAGTCTCACCGCGCCTCGGCGTCGTCGGCACCGTACATCTCGTCGTAAAGCTCGACGCGAGAGGGCAGCGGTCTCTTCAGCCGATGGCCAGCCAGGACCGGAACCTCCCGCAACGGCGTCCCCCGGTCGATCCGCTCCTCCCGATACAGCGCCATCGCCTCCCGGATGAGCTGGGCAATGGAACGCCCGCTGTCCTCCGCCGCCCGGCGAAAGGCTTCGTAGTCGGACTCGATGACCGATAGAGATATCGACTTCATATCAAAAACTATATCACTCCCAACTTCCTCACTCCCCCGCCCGCAGCCGCCGCCCTTCGTCGTAGGGGAAGAAGTTCACCAGCTCGCCCTCTTCGTGGGCCTCCTGCATGGAGCGCCAGAAATCGACTTCGAAGAGGTCGGCGTGGTGCTCTTCGAAGACCTGGCGCATCTCGCCGTCGAGGCCGAGGAAGCGGTCCATCTCTTCCGGGAAGACGTCGTTGTCCTCCACCGAGAACCAGGGCTCCGACGACATCTCCTGGTACGGGTCCCGGGACTCGGGGAACTTGCGAAAGCGGAGCTCGGTGAGGGTGGAGACCTCGTCGTAGTCGTAGAACACCACCCGGCCGTGGCGGGTGACGCCGAAGTTCTTGAGCAGCAGGTCGCCGGGGAAGACGTTGGCCGCCGCCAGGTCCTTGAGGCAGCAGCCGTAGTCGATCACCGCCGCCGCCGCGGCGGAGCGCGGTGCGCGACCCAGGTAGATGTCCAGCGGCGTCACCCGGCGCTGCACGTAGACGTGGTCCAGGACCACCTGGTCGCCCTCGGCGTGGACCGTGCCGCCGGCGACGTCCAGCAGTTCCGCCAGGAGCTCTTCGGAGAAGCGCTCCCGCGGCAGGCCCAGGTACTCGAACTCCTGGAAGTCCACCATGCGGCCCACCCGGTCCCGGGTCAGCACCTGGCGGTACTGGCGCTTGACCTGGTCCCGGCTGAACGGCTTCTGGGGCGGAAAGCGGTCCTTGATCAGCTTGAACACGAACTCGAAGCTGGGCAGGGTGAAGACCGCCATCACCAGCCCCCGCTTGCCCTCCGCCACCACGAAGTCGTCCTCCGCCGCCGCCACCTGGTGGACCAGGTCACGGTAGAACTCGGTCTTGCCGTGCTTGGTGTAGCCCAGGGAGATGTAGAGCTCCGCCAGGCGCTTGCGGGGCAGGATGGAGTGGAGGAAGCCGATGACCTCGCGGGGGCTCTCGACGTCAGCGTGGAAGTACCAGCGGGCGAAGCTGAAAACGATGGAGACCTCGTCCTCGGTGGGCAGGACGGCGTCGACGGTCAAGCCGTCCTTGCCGTGGAGGACCGCCAGCACCAGCGGCATGACCTGGCCGCCGCGGCGCACCCGGCCCACCAGGTAGGCGCCCTTGTTGCGGTAGAAGACCGGCCGCAGGACGTCCACGGCCTCGACCTCCGGCGTGCCGAACGCCTCCACCACGCCCCGCTCCACCGCCGCCGCCGCCAGCCGGGCGTCGTCCTCCAGGTCGCGGAACGGTACCCGGAAGCCGCCGTCGGTGAGCAGCCGGCGGACCACCGCGGTGCCCACCTGGGGGACGGCGTACATGCGCGCCGAGGACATCTCCCAACCGGCGTAGGGCAGGGGGATCTCCTCGTACTGGTAATCGATCTCCGGCTCGACGCCGACGTGGGAGAAGACCTTGCGGGCCAGGGAGTTGAAGAAGGTCTTGGCCAGTTCGACGTCGTCGCGGCCGAGGACCGTCTCCGAGAAGGCCGCCTTGAGCGCCTTCCAGGTCTCCCGGGAGCCCACCTCCGGCGAGGCTGTGCCGAGCATGTTCCGCAGTTCGGTCAAAGTGCTGCCGACGTGCTCGGACTGGAGGCGCATGCGGCGCACGGTGAGGCTTCGCATGCCGCGCCAGTCGCGCTCCGTGAAGCGCTCCGCCACGTCCCGGGTGTTCTGGCGGAAGGCGCGGTGGTAGGAAGCGAAGCCCTCCTCGATGCGCCGGGCGGCGGCGGCCATCGCCTCCCGGGTGTCGGCGCCCCTCACCGCAGGAGCACCAGTTGCGGCAGGACGCTCCGGGGCACGGGCAGGCTCTCGTCGGCTGGCAGAAGGTACGTCATTGGGCTTGGGAGGTCATGGGGAGTCCATTATCCCACTCGCAAGAGCGGTGCCGGAGACGGGCACCAGGCGCCGCACCGCACCGCAGTAGGATCGGGGCATGAGCGAACCCGACGGCGGCAGCGAAGCCAGCAGCGACGCCAGCAGCCCACCCCCCGGGGCCGAGCCCTCCCCCGCCCCCCGCGTGCCCGGGGAGTACCTGTTGGGCACCGACGACGTGGAGATCCAGCGCCTCGCCTTCCAGCACCGGGCCTGGGGCGCCCAGGCGTTCTCGCTGTGGGAGCGGGCCGGCTTCCGGCGCGGCGCCACCCTCCTGGACCTCGGCTGCGGGCCCGGTTTCGCCACCATCGACCTGGCCCACCTGGTGGGGCCTGGCGGCCGGGTGGTGGCGGCCGACGCCTCCAGCCGCTACCTGGATCATCTGCGCCGCGCCTGCGACAGCCAGGGGCTCGACTGGGTGACCCCGGTGGAGACCGACGCCACCCGCCTCGACCTGGGCGCGGCGGGGCAGGGCGAGTTCCTGGACGGCGCCTACTGCCGCTGGATGCTCTGCTACCTGGAGGAGCCGGAGGCCGCCATCGCCGGCGTCGCCCGCCACCTCAAGCCGGGAGGCCGCTTCGCGGTCACCGACTACCTCAACTACCGCGCCTTCAGCCCGTTCCCGGCCAGCGACGCCTTCCGGAAGGTGGTGGCGGCGGTGAGCGAGGAGTTCCGCGCCAGCGGCGGCGACCTGGAAGTCGGCGGCCGCCTGCCGGGCCTGCTGCGGGCCGCCGGTCTGGAGCCGGTGGATGTGCGCCAACAGGTGCGAACCACCCACCCCGGGTCGCCACTGTGGGCCTGGCCGGAGACCTTCTTCAGCACCTTCCTCCCCCACCTGGTCCGCCAGGGGCGGGTCGATGAGGAAACCGCCGAGGCGTTCTGGCACGACTGGCACCAACGCGCCGACGACCCCGACGCCTTTCTCTCCCTGCCGCCCCAGATCGAGGTCATCGCCGAGAAGCGGTGAGATCGACGGAGCTGTCTATCGCTCCTCGATGGGAAGTCGAAAGCCCTCGCAGTGGCGCGGACGGATGGCACGGAAGTGCCGGTGATCGGTGGTCAGGATGAGATCGGTCTCAAGGCGCTCGGCGAGGGCCACCACGGAAGCGTCCGTGCCGCCGAGGGGAAAGTCCGCATACTCCTCCACCAACTCCGCGATCCGCTGCCAGTCCTCAGGCATCGGCAGGCGGACGTCGAATTTTTCGAGGGACCGCAAAGCTCACTGGCACCCGCTTCGACACGGCCACCGATGGCCTTTCGCCGGAACCTGTTTTGCATCAACGGCGGAGTACGCTTGTTGTCACGAGAAATTGCACGGATAACCAGAGAGGAAGGGAATATGGCTGCATTGGAAGGTACCCAGGAAGCGGTAGGCAGGGCCGAGGTCGAACATGTTCTGGAGCTGGAGAAGCACCAGCTCGACGAGCTTCCCTTCGGGGCCATCCAACTGGACGAGGACGGCAAGGTCCTGGCCTTCAACCAGCACGAGGCGAACCTCACCGGGCGGAGTCCCAAGGACGTCATCGGCAAGAACTTCTTCGAGGAGGTCGCTCCCTGCACCAACGTCCAGGAGTTCGCGGGACGCTTCAAGCAGGGGGTGCAAAGCGGCCAGCTCCACGCAGTCTTCCCCTATCTCTTCGACTTCAAGATGGACCCGCGCCAGGTGTGGGTGACGCTCTTCTACAGCGACGCCACGGGCACCGCCTGGGTCTTCGTCCGGGAGCGCGAAGGCGGCGATTGATCCTCAGAGAGGCGCCCGCGAGATCCCGCTCAGAGGGAGCCGCGGGGCGCGGTCCACAGTGTCCTTGATGCCGGACGTCCCCAGGACGTCACGGGCGCGGTCCAGGCGTTCCTGGTCGATCTCGATTGAAGTGCGTCGCATGACCTAAAAATAGCAGGCAGATAGACAGACCAAACGCATCGAGCGGCCGGCAAGCATGATGCGTTTGAGGTCATCGGTCTTGCACACGGGACGGGAATCGGGGAAAAGTCGGCCGATCCGGGAACCGTTCGCTCCGCCGTGCGTTGTTCATGGGTGGAGACGAGATGAGTGAGCCCGTGATCGACAGGCCGGCGGACGCCGGCACCGAACCCACCGACGCCGCGCTGATGGCGGCGGCCCGGGACGGGTGCCACGACTCCTTCGGCCGGTTGGTGGACCGCTACAAGGACCCGCTGGTCGGCTATCTGACCCGCCTGTCCGGCTCCCACGAGCGGGCCGAGGACCTGGCCCAGGAGGCGTTTCTCCGCCTCTACCAGGCCGCCCACCGCTACGACGAACAGGGCCGGCTGAAAAACTTCCTGTACTCCATCGCCGGCAACCTGCTGCGCTCCGAGGAACGGCGGCGCCGGCACTGGCGCACCCTCCTCCCCTTCCTCGCCCCCACGACCACCAGCAACGGCTTCAGCCTGGACTCCCCCGACCGCGAGACCCAAGGTCTCCAGCGGGTCCTCCAGCGCGAGGTCCAACACCAACTCCAGAGCGCCGTGGCGGAGCTGCCGCTGCGCTTCCGCATCCCACTGGTGCTGCACGAGATCGAGGGCTGGACACAGCCGCAGATCGCCGAGCACCTGGGTTGCCGCCCCGGCACCGTGAAGTCCCGCATCCACCGGGCACGCCAACGCCTGAAGGCGCGCCTGGAACCCTATTGGAATCAAGGAAACGACGTACACCATGACCGACGAGCGCCTCAGAGAGAGCCTGCAACGCCTGCCTGAAGCCGGCGCCGGCGAGGGGTTCACCCGCGCCGTGCTGGCCCGCCTGGCGGAGGACTCCGCCGGCGGGGAGGACCACGCCCCCAGCCGCTGGAACCAGCGCTTCACCCAGCGGTTCAAGAACTGGTTCGGGGACTTCGACCTGCGCGGCCTGGCGCCGCGCCTCGCCGCCGCGGCGGCGGTGATGGTGGTCGCAGCCGTCCTGGCCCTCGGCCTGGTCTCCGCCCTGGACCGGCCCGGACAAACCGGGCTGGTGGCGCAAGCCGGGTCGGGCGCGGAGAGCGCCCCGGCGGAGCGCTCGGCGGACACGCGGGGCGCCGCCTCCGACGACGACGAGTCGCGGCTGGCAGGTGCCGAAGAAGCCCCCTCGGTTGCGCAGACGTCACCGACCACCACCCAGGCTGCCGACGCCGTGCCCGCATCCGTGCCCGCAAGCGTGCCCGCAAGCGGCGCCGTTGCCGTGGCCGAGACCGTCCCGGCCTCCGGCTCCCCGGATAGCACAGCATCGGAGACTGCCGTGCCAGAGGCGGCCGCACCGAAGCCTCCGGCACAGGAGGCCGCCCAGAAGGCCGCCCAAACCCCCGCCCTCGACCCCGAGGAGCGCCGCCGGGCCGTGGAGCGCCTGCGCCAACTGCGCCGGGAGCAGGAGCGGCTGCGCACCCGCCTGGCCGCCCTCACCGAGGGTCAGGCCCCGACCCTGGTCCTCGGCGGCGACGAATCGCTGGAGCTGGTCCTGGACCTGAGCGCCGATGCCGGCCGCGGCGGCGGTGCCGGCGGCGCCGGCTACGGCACCCGGCCCGCCAGCTACCAGCCGGAGCCCTACCCACCTGAACCGCAGCTTCAACGCTACTTCGACTGAGCCACCCGACGACGTCCACCGAGATCCGCACGCAATCCAACACCGCATCGAATCAACAGCGATCCCACCCGACACCAACCAAGGAGCCGACCCATGAACCTGCTGCAACCCCGAAAGATCCGCAATCCCCTGCTGGCCCGCGCCGCCGCCGCCCTCCTCGCCTCGCCGCTGGCCGCCCTGGCCCAGGACGCCGGTGCCGGCGGCGACGACCAGGAGGTCCACGTCCAGCGCCACGTCGAGGTGGTCCAGATCGACCACGAGGGCGACGAGGGCGACGCCCCCGGCGACGGCGTTCACAAGAAGGTGCGGGTGGTCCTCGCCTCGCCGGACGGCGAGGGCGAAGCGAAGCGCTTCGTCTGGAAAGGTGAGAGCGAAGATGGCGAGACCTTCGTCTGGCGCAACGGCGAGGGCCAGGTCATCGAGCTCGACGGCGAGCCCGGCGAGGACTTCTTCTTCTCCCCCGGCGTCGACCGGGGCTTCCTCGGCGTCGAGCTGACCGAGCTCACCGGCGAACTGCGCCGCCACTTCGGCGCCAATGAAGACCGCGGCGTCCTCATCGCCCGGGTCGTCCCGGACAGCCCGGCCCAGCGCGCCGGCCTGCGGGTCGGCGACGTCCTGACCCACGTCAACGGGGAGCCGGTCAGCGGCTCCCTCGACGTCACCCGGCGCATCGGCGCCGGGGCCGCCGGCGAGGTGGCGGCGCTGGAGGTGATCCGCGGCGGCAAGGTGGAGACCCTGTCGGCCACCCTGGAGGTGCGCGAGCGCCCCCAGGTGGAGATCCGAAACCTGCTGCACCGCGGCGGCGACGGCGAGCCGCTCATGTACCGGTTCAACACCGAGGGGCTGGACGAGCAGATGGAGGGCGTGCGGGCCTACTTCGAGAGCGAGGAGTGGGAGAGCGCCATGAGCGAGATGGGTGACGAGCTGCGCCAGCGGATGGAGGAGCTGGAGGTCGAGCTGGAGGGCCTGGAGCAACGCCTCGAGATCGAGATCGACGAAGAGGTCCACCAGGAGAAGCACGAGGCCGACGGCCACTGAGCGGCCCCGCCACCCCCCAGCCCGCCCCCCGGAGCCCGGCGCCTTCCCGCGCCGGGCTCTTTTCGTCTCCCCGGCCGGCGGCCCGGTATGATGCAGGGGTAAGTTCATCATCGAGGAGGAGCAGACCCCATGAGCAAGAAACGTTTTGGCTATGAGCTGTTGATCATCCTGCTATTGGTCCTGGTGGCCGCCGGGATCTGGATGTGGAAGGACCGGGAGGCGCAGACCGCGCTGGACGAGGCCGAACAGGTCCGGCAGCAGGAGGTCGCCACCCTCGCTTCCAGCGGCGCGGACTGGGCCGGCGCCCTGGCCACCAGCGAAGCCATGGCCACCTTCCGCGCCTTCGCCGCCGGCGTCCAGCCGTTGATCCTCAACGGCCAAGCCGAGTCGCTGGACCAGGCGGTGGGGAGCCTGCTGGAGCTGCCGGAGGTGGCCTTCGTCCACGTCCTCGACGCCGACGGCACGGTCCTCGCCTCCAGCGACCGCAAGCTGACCACCACCGGCACCCTGCCGGAGGCGGACCGCTGGGTGCTGGAGACCTCCGACGTCCTGGACCGGGAGGGGGAGGAGACCGGCATCCGGGAGATGGCCGCGCCCGTGGTCGGCGCCGCCGGGCCCTCGGCCTACCTGTGGATGGGGTACGACGTCGGCAGCCTCATCGAGCAGAGCCGGCCCGGGGACTGGCCCCGGGGGACGGCGGGGGCGGCTCCGGGCGAGGAGCCCAAGACGGAAGCCGAATTCGAGGCCGAGGCCGAGGCCGAAACTCAGTAGGCCAGCAGCTCAGTAGGCCAGCAGCTCCCGCGCCGCCGCCACCACCTTGCCGGCGGACGGCAGCAGCACTTTCTCCAGGTTCTTGGCGAACGGCGACGGGCGGTCGGCGTGGGCCACCCGGCGCAGCGGCGCGTCGAGCCAGGCGAAGGCGGCGTCGGCCAGCCGCGCCGTGACCTCGGCCCCGAAACCGCCGGTCAGGGTGGCCTCGTGGACCATCAGGGCGCGGTGGGTGCGGCGCACCGACTCGACCACCGTGTCCTCGTCCAGCGGCACCAGGGTGCGCAGGTCCACCACCTCCGCCTCGATCCCCTCGGCGGCCAGCTCCTCGGCCACCGCCAGGCAGGTCCAGGTGGTCACGCCGTAGCCGATCAGGCTGAGATCCCGGCCCGGCCGCACCACCCGGGCCCGGCCCAGCTCGGCCACCAGGTCGCCCTCCGGCAGCGCTTCCTTGACCCGACGGTAGAGGAACTTGTGCTCGAAGAAGAGCACCGGGTTGGGATCCCGCACCGCCGCTTTCAAGAGCGCCTTGGCGTCGAAGGCGGTGGCCGGGCAGACGACCTTCAGGCCGGGCACGTGGGTGAACCACGCCTCCGGGTTCTGGGAGTGGAACGGCCCGGCGCCGACGCCGCCGCCGGAGGGCAGGCGCACCACCAGGGGGCAGGGGCGCTGCCAGCGGTAGTAGAGCTTGGCGGCGACGTTGACGATCTGGTTGAAGCCGCAGGAGACGAAGTCGGAGAACTGCATCTCCACCACCGGCCGGTAGCCGAGGAGGGCGGCGCCGGCGGCCAGCCCCAGAGTGCCGCTCTCGGCGATGGGGGTGTCCAGCACCCGCTCCGGCCAGCGCTGGTGGAGGGTTCGGGTGGCGCGGAAGGCGCCCTCGAAGACCCCGATGTCCTGCCCCATGAGCACCACCGACGGGTCGCGCTCCAGTTCCTCGGCCAGGGCGTCGTTGATCGCCTGGACGTAGGTGATGGGCGGCGTCTCGCCATCCGGCTCGCCGCCCTGGGGGCCCACCGGCGGCGGCTCGCTCCAGCCGGCGGCGGGCGCCTCCGCCGGCGCCAGCACCTCGCGCACCGCCACGTCGTCGGCCGGCACGGCGGCGTCCAGGGCACCCTCCAGGCCGGCCTCCACCAACTCCGCCACCCTCTCTTCCAGGCGCCCCAGGGTGGCCTCGTCGGCGACCCCCTCGTCGAGGAGGCGTCGGCGGTAGCCGGGCACCGGGTCGGCGGCGACGTACACCTCCAATTCGTCCGGCGGCACCACCTTCAGCGAATCATCCCCCTCGCTGTGGCCCCGCATGCGGCCCAGGCTGGCCTCCAGCAGGGTCGGGCCGCCGCCGGAGCGGGCGCGCTCCATCGCCCGCCCCACCGCCGCCGCCATGGCGTCCGGGTCGTTGCCGTCCACGGTCTCGCCGGCGATGCCGTAGCCCGCCGCCCGGTCGCTCAACCGCTCGCAGGCGTACTGCTGCTCCACCGGGGTGGAGAAGGCGTAGCGGTTGTTCTCCACCACCAGGACCAGCGGCAGGCGCCAGACGCCGGCGATGTTCAATGCCTCGTGGAAGTCGCCGGTGGAGGTGCCGCCGTCGCCGATGAAGTTGATCGCCACCCGGCCGGCGCCGTCCTGCTGGCAGGCGAAGGCGGCGCCGGCGGCCACCGGGATCATCGCCCCCAGGTGGCTGATCATGCCGACGTGGCGGATGCCGGTGCCGGAGTCCAAATAGGCGTAGTGAAAGGAGCGCTCGACCCCCTGGGAGAAGCCCTCCCCCTTGCCCAGCAACTGGCAGCACAGGCGGTGCAGGAGGGCGATGGGGTCGGGGCGGTCATCGGCCTGCCGGCCCGCGGTGAAGCCGAAGCCGGGGAAGGTGCGGGCCGGGTCCAGGTAGGCGGCGAGGATCGCCCCCAGGTCACGGTGCAGGGAGCACAGGACGTCGCCCCGCTCCAGGGCCAAGCCGGCGGGGACGGTGGTGGCCTCGTTGCCCACCTCCGAGTACCACTTGGAGACCCGGCCGGTAAGCAGCAGCGACTCGAACCGGGCGTCCAGGTGTCGCGCCAGCTTCATGTAGGCGTAGCGCAGCAGGCGGCCGGGATCGTCGCTCGCGGCCACGGCGGAAGCGGGACCGGCGGCGGTCGCCGGCGAGGGTGGGGTCGGTTCCATGGGGAGTCTCTCGGGGGTTCTCAGGGCGGTGGGTCAGCCGTCCAGGGCGTCGATCTGACGCTGGAGCTGGAGGCGGTGGGGGTTTTCAGGGTCCATCTGCAACAGCACTTTCAGGGCCAGGCGGGCCTGGTCGGTGTCGCCGGCGGCGATCAAACTCTCGATCTGGCGCTCGCCGTCCTCCACCGCGGCACGCTTCTGGGCGGCGCCCTCCCGCTGACCCACGTCCTCGGCCATCTCCCGGGCGCGCTCGCTCTCAGGGTAGGCGTCGGCCAGTTCCCGCACCACCTCCCGGGCACCGGCCCAGTCGCGCACCCCGAGCCGTTCGTTGAGCTTGGCGGCGGCGGCGGACTCGGCCTCCTCCCGCTCGCCCCGGCGGTGCTCAGCGGCCAGGCGGTCACGGTGGCCGTCCAGGGTCAGGCGGCTGACCTTGCCTTCCAGGGCATCGAGGCGGCGGGCGGCGGACTTCAGGTCGCCCTTCTCCAGGTCCGCCTCGAACGCCTCGTTCAACTCGTCCATCTCGACGCCAGCGGCGGCCTGGCTGCGCTCCGCCTCCACCTCCGCGGCGAACGCCTCGGCGGTCTCCGGGTGCAGCTTGCGCAGCGTGTCGAGCTGGCGGCGCACCTTGCGGTCGGCGCCGGCGGCCAACGCCTCCCGGCCCGCGGCCAGCGCCTTCGCCACCCGCTCGTCCTGCTCCTTCTCCTCGTCCATCAGCTCGACCCAGGACTCGAAGTCGGAGCGCCGGGGGTGGGTGGGGGCGAGGTCCAGCAGCGAGTCCAGCGCCAGCTTGGCCAGCGGCTTCTGCTTGTTCTTGATGTAGCGGGTGAGCATGTCTTCCAGCTCCTGGAGCCGGGTCTCGGCGCTGGCCGAGCTCTCCGCCTCCTCCAACGCCTGGCGCATCTGGGCCAGGCTGGGCGAGCCGGGGGAGACCTTCTCCAGGCGCTCGATGAGGGACCGGGCCTCGGAGAGGCGGCCGGCGTCCAGCGCCTCCTGGGCGCGGTTGAAGACCAGGGTGCCCTGCTTCACCTTCTCGGCGGCGCGGTCGATCTGGGCGAGGAGCGACTGGCGCTCCTCTCGGGTCAGCTCGCCGCTGCGCGACAGGGAGCCGGGGTCGCCACCGGCGGCGCCACGGGGCGAGTCCCCGGAGCCGACGCCCGACCCTTCCCTCGACCCACCACCGGCGGCGGCCGCCACCGCGATCTTTCGGGTCGCCACCTCGGAGAGAGACGAGCGGGCCTGGTCCAGCGCCTCGATGAAGCTGACGGCGTCCGGATAGCGGTCTTCCCGGTCCCGGGCGACGGCGCGCATCACGACGTTGGAGACGGCACCGGGGACGTTCAGGCCATCGACCCGCCGGGCCAGGGGGATGGGGTCCTCGCTGACCCGCTTGTAGACCACCGCCGGGCCGCGGCCCTCGAAGGGGGCCTCGCCGCTGATCATCTCGTAGAGGACGACGCCCAGGGAGTAGAGGTCGGTGCGCCGGTCGAGGACGGCGCCCTCGCTCATCTGGGCCTGTTCCGGCGAGCAGTAGCGCAGCTTGCCCATGAAGGTGCCGACCTTGGTCACCTCTTCCTGCCCGGCGTCGGGGGCCAGGGTGCGGGCCAGGCCGAGGTCGATGATCTTCAACCGCAGGTCGCCCCGGGGGTTGGTGAAGGTCATCAGGTTGTCCGGCGCCACGTCGCGGTGGATGACGCCGATGGAGTGGATCGCCTCCAGCCCGCGCAGCGCCTGGATGCCGAGGTCCAGGGCATCGCCCATGGGCAGGCGGCCCGACTCCTTCAGGCGCTCGCTCAAGGCGTTGCCCTCGACGTGCTCCCAGACCATGAAGAAGCCGCCCTCCGGCAGGCGCGAGCAGTCGTGGAGGATGGCGACGTTGGAGTGCTTGATCTGAGTCGCCAGCCGCGCCTCCCGCAGGAACCGCTTCTGGCTGGCCTCGTCGGCGGCGATGTCGGCCCGCAACAGCTTGATCACCCGGGTCTCGTCGAGGTGGAGGTGGCGAGCCAGGTACACGTCACCCATCCCCCCGGACCCGAGGAGGCGGACGATCTCGTACTTACCTTCGAGGACGGCTCCGGCGTCGAGAATGCTCATGGCGGCCTATTGTAGACAATCGGGGGTGCTTTCTGCGAAGAAAGAGCGCCGCCGCGGCACCACGGCGGCACCGTGTCAACCTTTTGCCCGGCGGCGGCAACCCAGATACCGAATGTCCCAACCCAACTCTCCACCCGACCCCACCGGCGGCGATGACGACGCCCTGGTGCGACGATTCCGGCAAGGCGACCACGTCGCGTTCCGGGCCCTGTACGAGTTCCACCACCGCAGGGTCTTCGCCCTCGCCCTGCGGCTGACGGCGAGCCGGGAGGAGGCCGAGGAGGTGACCCAGGACACGTTCGTCACCGCTTGGCGCCAACGCGCCGCCTTCCGCGCCGAGGCGGCGGTCTCCACCTGGCTCCACGGCATCGCGCTGCGCCTCTGCCGACAGCGTTGGCGGGGGCTCCTGCGGCGGCGCAGACGGGACGAGCGGCACGGTCGGGAGAGCTACCGGCAGACGGTGGAACGGGCCATGCCCGGCGCCCGCCTGGACCTGGAGGTCGCCCTGACCACCCTGCCGCCGCGCATGCGCACCGCCGTCGTCCTCCACAAGGTGGAGGGCTACACCATGGCCGAGACCGCCAGCCTCATGGGGATCGCCGACGGCACTGTGAAGACCCACGTGTACCGCGCCCTGACGCTTCTCAAGCAACGACTGGGAGATGGATCATGGACCGCCTAGACCGCGAATTGGAACGCGCCCCCCGGCAAGCCACCCCTGCGGCCGATCTGTGGCCGGGCATCGAGGACCGGCTGGCGCCAAAACCGCACCGGAGGCTGCTGCGGGCCGCTGCCGCCCTGCTGATCTTCGCCACCGGCGTGGCGGCGGGCCTGGGCATCGCCGGTAGGGGGCCGACGCCGGCGGGAACCGCCGGCCCGGAGCCCGCCCGGTCCCCCTTCGACACCGCCGCCGAGGTGCAGAGGGAGGGGTCCGAGTACCTGGCGGCGATGGCCCGGCTACGCACCCTGGGAGGGGCGAGCCCGGCGGAGGCGTTGGCCCGGAGCCAAGGCTACGAGGCGGCCCTGGTGGTGATCGCCACGGCCAGCCGGGAGGTCGCCGTGGCGGCCGACCTGGCCACCCCCACCGCCGGCCTGGAGGAACAGGCCGGGCTGGTGCGGACCGCCGCTTCCCGGCGGGTCAGCGCGCTGTGGTCGGAGCGGGCCGCCGTGTCCGCCGAAGAGGAAGTGCGGTGAGGCGCGCCCCGCGGCTCCTCGCCGTGGCGTTGCTCTGGGCCGCCCTCACCCCGCTTGCGGCCGGCGCGGCGCAGCCCGCGGCGGCGCCCTGCCCCGGTGGCCGCGCCCAGGGCGGCGACCTCGGCCTGCGCGGCGTCGCCTGTACCGGCCCGGCCGCCGCCTGTGCCATCCACGTCGATGACGACGGTGACCGGCGGCACGAGTTCTCCGTCGAACCGGTGGTGACAGAGGTGGCGGAAGGGTCCGCCGCGGCCGGGCGGATCGTGACCGGAGACGTGCTGGTGGCGGTGGACGGCCTGCTCATCACCACCGCCGAGGGTGGCCGCCGACTCGCCAACCTGAGCACCGGCCAGCCGGTCGCCGTGCGGCTGCGCCGCCAGGGCCGGACGGTCGAAGTCGTCCTCACGCCGCGGCCCGGCTGCGGGCTGAACTCCCTGCGGGTGAGGCGATGAGGCGCGGATCTCCGGCACGTCGGACGTCGGCACAGCACTGGGCGGTGGCGTTCGCGCTGGGCGCGGCCGCGCTACTCACGCCGCCGGCGGCGCACCCGGCCACGGCGCAGCCCGCCGCTCCGTCGCTGATCCGGCCGGTGCCGTTCCCCGAGCCGTGGGGGCCGTTCACGCCGTCGGTGCGCACGTACGTCCTCGAAGACCGACCGCAGCCGGGCAAGGGCGGCACCCAGGAGGCAAGCCGGCCGCTCCTGGTGCGCCTCTGGTATCCCTCCGACGGCGGCGGCACACCCCGCGCCTATATGCACCCGGCGGTGGCCGACGCGTGGCGCGCCACGCTTCCCGCCGCCGACGGCTTCGAGACCGCCGTGGCCAATCACGCCCGCGTCGATGCCCCCCTGGCCACGGCGCGGCGGCGCTGGCCGGTGCTGCTCTTCTCCCACGGCCGCTCGTTCCCGGTGGACAACTACCAGCTCTGCCTGGAGCACCTGACGAGCCTGGGATGGGTGGTGGCCGCCATCAGCCATCCCCACGAGGAGGCGCTGACCGTCTTCCCCGATGGACGACGCCTTGCCTTCGCGGGGCCCACCTGGGACGAACCGGAGGAGCGTGGCGAGGTGTTGACCGGCGTGGTCGACAAGCTGGTGGGTGACGCCGGCCGCGTCCTCGACCACCTGGAGAACCTGGAGGCCGGCCCGTCTCCCTTCCACGGCCACCTCGACCTCGACCGGGGGGTGGGCTACCTCGGCCACTCCCTGGGGGGGGCCGCCGCCGCGTGGACGCTGCAGCGCGACCCCCGGGTGGTGGCCGCCGCCAGTTGGGAGGGGCAGGTGTACCGGGAGGAGGACCGCCCGCTGCGGCCCAGGGGGCCCCTCCTCTACCTGGTCGGGGGAGCCAACCGACGGGAGCTCGCCGGCCACCACTACCGTGCCGGGATCACCGGCGGCCCGGTCTTCGAGGCGATCCTGGAAGGTGCCTGGCACGCCTCCTTCGGCGATCTCCTCCACGTCTACCGGCGCTACGCCGACGCCGACTGGTTACGCCGCCACCGGCGGGAGATGGACCCGTTGCGGGCCAACCAGATCAGCAACGACCTGCTCCACGAGTTCTTCTCCCACGCCCTCTCCGGCACGCCCCTGGACCTGCTGTCACCGGACTCCAGCGACGAGGACGAATCCCCCGCCACCTGGGACTACCCGGAGGTGGAACTGCGGGTGTTCGCCAACTACGGGCCGACCTACCCGCCCTGACCGGGGAGCTGCCCCATGGGCAGGCCGAAAATCGCGTCCCGGCGTAACCCCCGGTCGCGGACCCAGGGGACGCCCAGCAGGCGCGGCTCGCCGGCGCTCAGGACGTATTCGAGGTCGCGCAGGGTGTCGGACTGCTCCACCTCGGAGGCCAGCAGCACGTACTCGGCCAGCTTGCGGGCGTCTTCGCGGCCGTAGACGCCGCCGGTCAGGCGCTCGCCCAACAGCTCGTCCAGGGTCGGGAACTCCCGGGTGTAGCGCAGCGCCAGGTCGACGGCCTCGGGGATCGGCAGCGGGAAGGCGGGGAGGACGAAGCTCCTCTGGCCGTCGTGGCTCCGGGCGTCGGCGTCGGCCCCGGTGAAGAAGTTGAGGAGGCCGTTGAAGGTGGCGGCCAGGCCGGCGGCTTCGCGGTTGAGGATCTGCACCCCCGCCGGCAGCACCCAGAACGGCGCGTAGCCGTCGGCGGCGCGGTGGGGGGTGGCGACGAAGGCCACCTCCACCGGCGCCAGGTGCCCCGGCGCCACCGGATCGTAGCGGAAGCCGGAGCGGCAGGCGGTGCAGTAGAAGACCACGTCGGCGGCCTCGCCGGCCAGCGGCGCGCCGCAGTTCTTGCAGTCGAGGAGCAGCAGGGAGAAGCCGGAGGCCATCAGCCCCCCCAGCCCAGGTTGTTGGCCACCGTCGGCCCGCCACCGCCGCGGCCACCACCCATCATGCGGCGTATCGGGTTGGCGCCGCGGGCAACGTCGGCGGCGCGGCCCGAGCCCTCCTCCACCACGCCGCCGTAGCGGAAACGGCGCCACGCCCAGGCGAGGGCGGCGAAGCCGAAGGCGGCGACACCGGCCATCAAGCCGAAGCCCTCGCCCCACTGGAAGGTGGTGGTGGCGGCGAAGCACACCGCCGCCTCGGTGGCGATGAGGGCGAAGGCGCGGTAGAGGTCGTTGCCCGGCGCCTTGCCGTAGGCCAGGCTGCCGTCCTCGGCGTCCACCACCGCCAGGTAGGAGCGCCCCTCGAAGCGGTAGCGCATCACCCACAGCGGGTAGTAGACGACGGAGAAGGTCTCGCGCACCGTCTCCAGCCAGCGGAAGCGCTGGCGCTTGAGGCCCCGGGCGGGGTCGGCCTGCTCGCGGAAGCCGTCCAGGGCGGCGCGGCGCACCTCCGACTCGGAACGGGTCGGCGAGAACACCATGCCGCTCCTGGCCAGGGCGCCCTCGTCGAAGGGCACCAGGCTGTCGCCGGTCAAGTTGACCCGCCAGACCCCCATCTCGGCGACGTTGACGGCGGCGAAGGTCTGGTCGAAGTGGCGCTCCACCTGGCGCTCGACGTCGACCTCGTAGGTCTCGGTGCGGCGCTTCTTGCCGGAGCCCACGGTGCGCCGCCGCTCCTCGGTGCCCAGCGCCACCCCCAGGACGTCGGCGCTGACCCGGAAGAACGGGAGGAAGCAGAGAAACGCCTCCCCCGGCTCCGCCTCCTC
>Ga0102947_1000266_pt1 | contig 19501 bp, 15 predicted proteins | sample SalPon2A_A_D2_MG_FD_78210 | JGI IMG/M metagenome (GOLD analysis project Ga0102947, IMG submission 78210) | Soil microbial communities from South San Francisco under conditions of wetland restoration - Salt Pond MetaG R2A_A_D2_MG | ecosystem: Environmental > Terrestrial > Soil > Wetlands | place... | reverse complement strand
GGGACCCGCCTTCTGGTTGCAACGCGCCCGGCTCCGACGACGAGAGCGCCTCGAAGGGCAGGTCCTGGATCTGATTCATTCCTTGGCCGCTACCAGCAAGTCGGGAATGAGTCTCCAGCAATCGGTGGAGGAGGTGGCCAACCACCTCCCTCCTCCCATGTCGGAAGAATTCTCCCTGGTCCTGCAGCGGGTGCGCGGCGGTCAGTCCCTGGAACGCGCCCTCGCGGCATGCGACTCACGGGTCGGGTTGGCCAATCTCAGCCTGGTTCTCCAATCGCTGATCCTCAATGAGCGCCGGGGAGGGCCGTTACCCACTCTCCTGGACAAGATCGCCACCTCCCTCCAGGCCATCAGCAAGGTCGAAGAGCGGGTCAAGACCGAGACCTCCGGCGTCCGCCTGGCTTCCCGCCTGATGGCTGCCATGCCCGTTCTGGTCTGCACGTTGCTTTACCTAGCTTCGCCGGACCACGTCGGAATGCTGTTCAACAGCTTGATCGGTAACCTGATCCTCCTTCTGGCGCTGGCACTGGATGTCGTCGGCTTCACCATCCTGCGACGGATCGCCGACCTGGAGGTGTGATGGAAACCCTGACCACAGGCGTGGCCGCGGGTTGGGGGGCTGCCTTCCTTGCCGTTATCGCCGCCGTCTGCGGGATCTTCGCCTTGATCCGATTCGTCTCGACACAGGTCCGTAGCCACCCAGACCTGCAAGCCGCATGGCGACACCGGGAAGGGTCGGTCGTGGAGAAGGCTTGGTGGTTGCTACCCCACCTGGTGAGACGTGAGCTGCCCCGCACCCGATTCTCTCGGCTCTTCGAGCGAATCGAGATCCACCTGACCCAGGCCGGCAGGCCCGCGAACGAGACCGCCGAAGACTTTGTCGCCTCGGCCATCACCGAGGGAATCTTTCTGACCTTCGGGCTTTCCGCTCTCTTGTGGGTCACCGTCGGCACTCCGTTCCTGCTACTCACCGCAGGCGTCGGTCTACTCCACACGTTCGGACTCCACCCTCAATTGCTCCGCTCCGCCGCCCGCCAGAGGGTCGGAAAGATCCAGCGCCAGCTTCCGTATGCCATCGACCAGATGGTCCTGGTCCTGGAGGCCGGGGGTACCTTGCGGGAATCTCTGGCCCTGCTGGCCCAGGATTCGGAAGAAGACCCGCTGGGCCAGGAGGTTGCACAGGTCCTGGGCCGGATGGCCGGTGGCCGTTCTCTGAACGAAGCCCTGGTGGACATGTCCAACCGCATCCGCCTGGAGGATCTGTCGAGCCTGGTCATCGCCATCAACCGGGGTGAAAAGACCGGAGCACCCATGATCCGCACCCTTGAAACCCAGGCCGAAATCTTCCGCTTCCGCCGTCTGCAGCGTGCGGAACGCCTGGCCGTGGAGGCCCCGGTGAAGATGATGTTTCCCAACATAATCATCATGCTGGCCGTGCTATTGCTGGTCCTGGGACCGATATTCGTGAAGTTGATTCAAACCGACGTTTTCTGAACCGGACATCTCCCATGCTAAGAGACGTGGAAATCAGAGTGGTGAACGGGCCGATGGCGGGTCACACCGAGCGCATCGACCTGGGGCGCAAGGTCCTTGGACGGGAGCCCGGAGCGGACGGCTTGCTCCTGACCGGAGACGAGCACCTTTCGCGGCGGCACGCGGAGCTGTCGGAACGGGACGGCGAGGTCTGGTTGCAGAACTTGAGTAGAAACGGATCGGTCGTCAACGGCAAGCTCGTCCAATCCGAGGCACGGTTGCGCCCGGGCACCGAAATTCGCCTCGGGGACCGCCACCGCCTGGAGGTTCGCTACCGGCCGGTCCGACAACGGCCGGTCACCGGCGATGACGTGTCAGGAGGCCTGCTGTCCACCGGGCCCCTCGCCAAGCCGGCCGTGCGAATCGCCTTGGCCGCCTACCTCTTGGGCATGGTGTTCCTGGCCGTTGGCTTCTCGTTGCGCGATGACAGCGACGTCCTCAGCGAGTTCGCCGAGATCCACCAGGAGTACGAGACCTCGTACCGTCCGGAAGGGGTCAGCCAGGACGCTCTTCAGCGGCGAGCGGAACAAGCCCGGATGCTGGTGCAACAGATGGCCGCCAAGGAACGGGCCGGGCTCGACGCCGAGGCCCGGCGAGCCTGCCGGAGTCTGATGGCGCTGGATTCCGATCCAAGCTCACCCATCTATCGATATGCAGCCCGAAGCCTGGGGCGGTTGGAAGCGAGCAACTGATGCGGTTTGAAGACAGATATGATCGTAAACAGGCCATCGGGCAGGGTCCGGTGACCACCACCTACGAGGCCTGGGACGTACAACTGGAACGCAAGGTGGCGATCCACGAGATCGACGAGGCCCATGCGGGGGACTCTGATTTTGTCGAACAACTTCGGCGTGAAGTCCGGCTGGTCGCGGAGATCAGCCACCCCCACGTACTGGCGATCTACGACATCCACGAGGAGGCTGGGCTGCGCTTGGTGACGGAATTCGCAGACGGTGGCTCGCTCCGCGACCTATCCTCCTCGCCGACTCAACCGCAACAGGCCGCCCAGGCGTTGAGACAACTCCTGCAAGGTCTTGGCGAGTTGCACCGCCGCGGCGTGATTCACCGCAACGTCAAACCCGACAGCCTCTTCCTCGCTCGGGGGCGTTACAAGGTCGGTGAGTTCAGCCTCGTCGCCAGCGCCGAACAGACCTTGGTCTTCACCGACCCCAAATACCTGGCGCCGGAGATTCCGAAAGGGGAAGGCCGGCCGAGCGCCCTCTCGGACATCTATGCCCTCGGCTTGGTGATTTATGAGCTGGTGCTTGGGGAAGAAGGGTTCGTGCAGGTGGTACGTAAGGGGCTGGAGGACCAGGATCTCCCCACATCGCAAGGACCGGACGACCCTTGGTACCGCTTCCAGACCGCCACCCACGACCTGCCCCCTCTCCACGAGGTGGACCCGAGGGTGCCGGAGTCCTTTTCACGGGTCGTCGAGAAGATGATGCGGCGAGACCCCGGGCGACGCTATTCGAACACCGACGGGGTGCTGCGCGACCTCGATGGAGACGGGCCGAAACCGGAGGGCCCGGGGGTCACCCAGACCCTGGAACCTCGCCGGAAGCGGCCTTGGATCCTGTGGGGAGCCGTGGCCGGCCTGGTGCTGGTCTCCATACTTGTCGTTGCGGTCCTCATTGCCCGTGGCAGGTACGTCGAGTTCAAGCTCAGCTCAACGCCCGCGGGTGCCAGCATCCTCTTCGATGGCGAGGAGCTTGGGGCGACGCCTTACTCCTCACGGGCCGAGGCGGGTACCCACCTGATGGTGGCAATGGACGGGTTCCAGAGCCGAGAGATCGAGATCGGCAAAGAGGGTGGCGATCTGAGCGTCGAGCTCTCCTGGGAACCGGTCGAACTCGACACCAGCCCACCCGGAGCCACGGTATACCTGGAAGGCGAGGCGCTGGGCACGACCCCGTTGGAACTCGCCCTCGACGGCCGCCGCGAGGCGGCTCTCGACGTCCTCCTGGAGGGTGCCGAGCCCCGTCAGGTCACCCTGCACCCGGGCCAGGAGCCCGTCCACCTGAAGCTCAGTCCATCGCCCTTCGATGGCAACCGGATCCGCAACGGGGACGACTGGACCGCTGAGATCGCACGGCTGGTCAGCCGAGACCCGTCCCTCCAGATACAAGTCCACCCCGGCCCCCCGGGGACCCGCCGAGGCCCGACGACCCGCCTGCAAACGGGTGAGACCTTCCACTTCCGGATCGTAAGTGACCGGGGAGGGTACCTGACCCTTTTCATCGTGGACTCGGAGGGTGATCTCACTCTTCTTTACCCGGCGCCCGATGGGTCTATCCCGTCCATCGAGCCGAGCTCGGAGTTCCTCGCTCCCCCGTCCCTGGAGAGGCCCGGAGGGCGATTCGTGCTCAGGGCGACGCCTCCCCTGGGTGGCGACCGGGTCTTTGCGCTGCGCACCCGGGAGCAACCCTCGCCACCCCCCGGGGGGGAGGAGCTAGGCAACGACGCCACCCTCTACCGCCTGCGCCCGGAGCAGACCGACGACCCGGCGCGCAGCTTCGCCCGTGACCTACTGCAGCGGCTGGCAGACGCAGACGGGACAAGCCTCAATTGGCGCCGGTACACCGTCCAGGATTCGGCGCCATGATCCCAGAAGGCCACTACGAAACCACCCTGAGATACTTCCTGCGCCCCGTCCTGGAGTACCTGGACAACCCTGAGATCAGTGAGATCATGATCAACGGATATGGGACCGTGTACGTCGAGCGGCAGGGACGTCTCGAAGCGGCCGACGCCACCTTCGCCGATCCCCAGCAACTGGAGGCGGCGGTAGTCAACATCGCCCAGTACAGCGGCCGCCCTTCAGTCGGAAGCGAGCCCCGATTCGATGGCCGCTTGCCCGGTGGGCACCGGGTTCACGTGGTCCTGCCCCCGCTCTGCCGCCAAGGAATCTCCGTGACCATCCGCAAACACTCCAAAAGCGACTGGAGTCTGGAGCGGTTGGTGAAGGCCAAAAGCCTGACCACCGAGGCGGCGGCCTTTCTCGAAACCTGCATCAAGGGTCACCGCAACGTCATAGTCTCTGGAGGCACGGGAAGCGGCAAGACGAGCCTTCTCAACGCGCTGTCCCGAGCCATTCCCTCAGGTGAAAGGATCTTGGTGATCGAGGACTCCAGCGAGCTTCAAATTCAACAGGATCATGTGCTTTCCCTGGAGTCCCGGCCGCCGGACCGGAAGGGCCGGGGAGCGGTGACCATCCGGGACCTGCTTCACTCGTCGCTCCGTATGCGGCCGGACCGGATCATCATCGGCGAATGCCGGGGGGGAGAGGCATTCGACCTCCTCCAGGCCCTCAACACCGGTCACGCAGGCTCCATGTCGACGGTCCACGCCAACAGCGCTCATGAAGCCCTGAACCGCCTGGAGACCCTCGCCATGCTCTCCGGCGTAGAACTCCCGATCCGCTTTCTCCGGGCCCAGGTCGCGACCGCGGTCCACATCGTCGTTCAGCTACTGCGCTTCGGCGGAGGCCGGATGGTGTCCCAGATCACCGCCAACCGGGGACTGGACGAAAGCGGAAACTACCGAACCGATGAGCTCTTCCGCTTCCGGGTGGGAGAAGGACGCTTGAAGGCCGAGCCCTCCCTTGCGGAGTACCAAGCCGAGTTGGAAGCCAGCGCCAGCGCCGAGGGCGCCGAGAATCAACGGTAGCGGACGTCGAGCTCGTACCAGACGTGCAAGGGTTCTCCGTCCTCCTCGGCTGGGGCAAATCTCCACCGCCGGAGGGACTCCGCCACTGGGAACGCCATGGTCGGGACGAACCCTCCATCCACCACCACCGGGCGGCTTTGACGGCCCTGGTCATCGATCAGGAAACGGATCCGGGCCACCCCTTCGCGGCCGCTCTTGGCCAGGCTCTTCGGATAAGACGGAGCGTGGGTGCCCCGGATCTTCACCTCCCGGTAGCGGGAGTCCTCCGCCGCCGGAGCCACCGCCACCTCCGGAGGCAGATCCTCGACCGCCCGACCTTGCAACAGCTCCGCGGCGCGGCCCATCGACTGGAGGTCGAGCTCAGGCAAGCCGGGGAGGTAGCTCTGGGCCAGGTACCAATGCCACAGGGCGTCGTGATCTCGTCCCAGGTTGGCCTCGGCTACCGCCTGGATGACCAGGGTCTCTGCGGCCGGTCGGGTGGACTCCCCAGCCTCGCTGATGTCGGCTACGATCCGAGCCCTCACCTTGCGAGCTCGCTTCACCGCCCGCTTGTATTCGCCGGCTTCTAGCAACGTCTCCAGGCGTTGTAAGGGGCTGTCCCAGTCCGCCCCCTCAACAAGGGTGTCCAGCGGGGCAAGAATCATCCAACCGCTGACGACAATGAACACCCAGTGCCTAATCGGCAACCGGATCACGGGCCCGTCTCCAGGATCAGGCTGTCGATCTGCCAGTTCTGGCCGTCGTCAGGGCTGTAGGCCGCCTGGGAGGAAGGGCCCGCCGCGACACCGATGCCCCTGCGTGTCCGCTGCTCCAGAAGCTCGTCCACCTGAGCCAGATCGAGGATCGACAACAGTTCCTCCCATCGGTACTGGACCTTCTCACAAAGATGCCGGCGGCGCTCGGAAACCAAAGCCACCACGATGTCCCGGCCGAAAGGCGCCTGGACCGGGAAGTGATACTCGGAATCGTGGGGTATCCGTTGCTCGCCAGCCTCCATCCAGTTCTCCCGGTCTTGCGGATTTGGATAGATGCAGGTGGCGATGCGCCCTTCGCTGAAGACCATCAGGTAGAGGTACCCGCCACGGCTGCTGCTGACCTCAAATTCCAGGCCCTCTCCCGCCTCGTAGCGCTCTCGTCCATCACCGGTCGATAACCGGACAACCATCGGGGTGACCGGATTGTGGAGCGCCACCGCCGGCACCTGTGCCCCGTCTCCGAAGAGCGACTGGTCCCGGACAGGATGCTCGGAGATCACCTCGAACCACGGCTCCTGCTCTCCTTGGAGACGCCCCTCCCGCTGCAGTTGCTGGATCCCGTGGCGGATACTGGTTTCCAGCGTCGCCACCGAGACTCCGTGCCGAAGATCGGAGACCGCCGCCTCCCCCAGACCGGCGGTGGCGCCACTGGCAGCAGCAACGGCAGTCGTGCTCAGGGTCGAGCCGGCCTGCTTCAAGACCTTGCCGGAAATGTCCGACAACAGGCCCCTGGCCAACTCGGAATCGGGATCACCGTAGATCTGCTGAAAAACGTAGGAAAGGGCTCCCCGCGGTGCTCCCTCGGGCGTGGTGATCGGGTAGGCCAGTTGTCCCGGTCCCGCAGCGGAAATGGTGACGATTCCGGACAGGCCCCCGTAGCGCTCCGGCCGATCAAAAGGCCGGGAGTCGGCATCGGCATTCCGACGCAGACCATAGGTTGGGTCATCTGAGGCGCCACGAGTCCGGAAACCTGCCTCAGCCGCCCACAGGCGTTCGAACTGATCCGGCCGCGGCAAATAGCGAACCCCTCCTCCCATCGGGGAGCTTCCCTCCGCGGGCAGGGATCGGGTCAAGGTTCCGGAGTGGCATGAATCGAAGACCAGGACGGAGCGGCGCCCACTGAGCCTGGCGATGAGGGCGTCGATGCGGTCGTCTCGGATCTGGCCCTCGGAGCCCCCCGGCACCACGTCGAACGGAGCCAGCGTTTCGTCGTAAGTGTCCTTCTCGTCCCCATTGTCGTCTTTGAGCTGGGAGCCATGCCCCGCATAGAAGAAGAAAACCCGGTCCCCGGGATCCGTCCCCTCGATGAGCCAGGTCTCGAACTCCCGCAGAATACGGTCCGCTGTGGCCTGGTCATCGAGGAGCACCCGGACGGAGTCGCCCGGGAAGTCGAAAGTACCTTGGAGAAGGCTGACCATCGCCAAAGCATCTTCCTTGGCGCCAGGGGTGGGCGGCACCCGCGGGTCTTGGTACACGTCGATGCCGACCACCAGGGCACGGTCCGCGCCGAAGACCGGGATGGCGAGGGCTGCGAGCAGAGTCACCGCTCCCAGAAGCTTGGAAAATCCCATCACCACAGCCTCAAGGAGTCCGGGCCGGACCGAGATTGGCGACCTGCACCCGCCGGTTCTTGCGGCGAGCGTTGTCGTCCTCCCCTGGCACCAAGGGAACCGATTCTCCGTAGCCACGGGTGAGGAGCCGTCCTTCATCGACCCCCAGTTCGCTGACCAGGTGCCGGCGTACCGACTCGGCCCGCCGTTCGGAAAGATCCTGGTTGTAATCTTCGCTGCCGACGTGGTCGGCATGCCCTTCCAGCAAGAAGCAGTACGTGGAGAGATCGGGATCCTGTAGAGCCGCTGCCAACTCTTGGAGTTGCTCCTGGGATTCCGCGGCCAATTTGGCGGAGTCGAAATTGAATTCGATCTTGATGGCCACCTCGGTCACCGGCTCTACCCCCACACCCCGGGCCATGCCCTCACGATAGACGCTACAGTCCGAGGCCGACAAGTCGCGAGCTCCCCAGCCCCTGGGCCTAGCGCCTGAGGAGTCACCATCTGGAGTCAGGACATCTACCAAAGAGCCCCGGGACGCGGGTCCGTCCGTCAGATCCCGAACCGAAGTCGAGGCCTCCCCACCCGACTGGGCGACGGCCGGGAGCCCGAGACCGAGAACCACCAACGCCGTCAGCAATATGACCCACGTCACAGCGAAGTTCAAACACTTAGACATGAAAACCTCCGAGCTTTCCAGGAAATAAATACGACCTTGTTAATACGGTCTTGTGCACTTCAAGCCAGTCCAGCCTACAGTATTTCAGAATGATCGCCTAATACGCATATTTCACTTTATTTCGGCTTTCAGGTGTTTCGTATTCTGTGGTAGGTTCCTCGGACTCCCATGGTTCTGATCCATACCATTCACATCCACCTCCGGGAGTCCGGCATCATCCGGTAAGGGGTGGTACAACAGAAAGGGTTTTCTATATGAAACTCACAACCTTCGCCGTGGTCTTCGTCTCCATCCTTTTACTCGCCCCGGCGTCCTGGGCGGGGCAGGGTGACACCGAACTCCAGTTGCAGGGCGCCTTGATCATCTCCACCGGTGACTTCAGTGACAGCGGGACGGCCAGTGCGTCCTACGGCTGGTTCTGGACGGAAGAGCAGGAGATCGGCGTCAAGACATCCACCTTCTTCAACAGCGATGGCGATCTCGCCGGCTCCCTTGGGCCTTTCTACCGCTACAACTTCCTGATCGACGACGAGATGGTGCCGTACGTAGGTGGAGCAGCGACCTTCGGCTTCGGTGACAGTTTCGTTGGTGACGCCAACCTGGAACTTGAAGCCGGATCGCGCTGGTATCTCGATCGCAACATCAGCTTCTCAGTCGCGGCTCAGACCTACTACGATATCGACCAGAGCGACTTGGCGGACTTCGTGGTCATCCAGTTCGGCTTCTCGTACTTCTGGGATTGACGGTTCCGTCGCTGGCGCCCCGACCGGGGCGCCAGCGGTCATCGTGCCATGCGTCAGCGTGCCTTTCTTCTCTTCGTCCTCGCGCTGCTCAGCGCCGCCAATCCATCCCGAGCCGACTTCTCCTATCTCCTCGAGTTCCGGGAAGATCTGACCGCCGACCCCATCACCGTCCTCACCTGGTCTCCCGACGGGGACTTTCTTCTCGTCTCGTCGGGAGAGACTACGTCCCGGTTCCAGGTCACTAATGAAGGCTTGCTGCCCAGTCATCAGTACGAGCAGCCGGCAGGTCGGGTCACTGCTGCCGCCATCTCGCCTCAGGGTGATCGCTCGGCGCTCGTCGACGACGCGGGGAACCTGTACGTCTTCGACTCTGAAGGCCGGCAACTCTCCCGCACGCAGAAAACCCACAAGAAGGGCGCTACCGCGGTCGATTTCACCCTGGATGGACGCTCGATTATCACCGGTGGTCAACGGGGCGATGTCAGGGTCTGGACCCCTTCGGGAATCCTGGTGTCAGAGCTCACCGAGAACCTACGCCATGAGGGACCCTTGGTGCTGGTAGCCGCAGCCGGTCCCGGCCGGCAAGCATTGACCATCGACGAGGAAGGCCAGGTGATTCTCTGGGACGTGGACACGCAACGGCCCGTCCGGCCCACCATGGTCGACTTCGACATCCGCTCGGCGGCTGTCACCGCCTCGGGAAGTCAATTGGTCCTGGGATTAAGGCGCCTGCAAGGCAACCTTCACCGATCAGCCGGGCTGGCGAACGCCCGTGAGATTCGGTCCACGGACAAGGTCCGCTTGATCGATACTTCGAAGGGAACCCTGGTAAGGGATCTTGAGGGAGGAGACCAGAATCTCGATGCCGTGGCTCTCAGCCCCGACGGGCGCTTCGTCGCAGCCGCCGGCAGTCAGGGCAGCGCGGTCATCTGGCAGGTCGATACCGGGAGCATGGTTTCCAAGGTGCCCTTCGGCTCTCCGGTGACCCAACTCAGCTTTTCACCGGATGGCCAATGGCTGGCTGGAGGCTCAGAGGCTGGAGAGGTCAGTCTCTTCCGCCTGGAAGGGGTCGAATCAACACCTACGTCGCCGACCGGGGGCGACATCTTCATCTTCATCATGGATCCGGAAGTCAAGGTCGCCGGCGACCGATCCAGCGCGCCCCCGCCCCTGGTGGACCGGGAGAGCCTTCGGGTTCGTGGACGGGTCCGCAGCGACCACCCGGTGCGTAGCATCGTGGTTGATGGCCATGAGGTCACCTCCTTGGTTCCCGAGGAAGGTGGGGACCTTCTGTTTACCGCCTTCGTGCCGCTGCCAGAGGCGGGTCAAAAAGCCATAGACGTCCTGGTCGAGGACGAGACCGGCAACAGAGCACGCGAAAGGTTCTCAGTTCGACGGAGTGAAACTGTCCGTGATTACGACCCGGGGAGGGGACGCCGACTGGCGCTGATCGTCGGGGTCTCCGATTATGCCGACTCCACCCTGGATCTCGAATATGCCGATGACGACGCTCAGGCTCTCTATGACCTCTTCACTTCCGAGCAACTGGGACCGGCCAAATTCCATTCGGAAGACGTGATGCTTCTTCTGGACCGGGACGCCACCGCGACCCGGATCAACACCGGCCTTCGCCAGTTCCTGCAGAAGGCTCGCGAAGATGACTTCGTGGTGTTCTTCTTCGCAGGTCATGGCGTCCCCGACCCCAACCGGCTCCAGGATCTCTACCTGATGCCCCACGACAGTGAGGCGGACAACATAGCCGGCACAGGCATCCTGATGCGCCACGTTCGGGAGGCCATCGCCTCCATCCGTGCCCGGGACGTCCTGATCCTCACCGACGCTTGTCACAGCGCAGGAATGGCGGGGGCCGGGGGAGTCCGGAATCTTACGGTCAACCCGATCCACCAGGAATTCCTGGAACGGATGCGTCACTCCAGCGGTGGACTCGCAATTCTCACCGCCAGCGAAGCAGCCCAGTCTTCCTACGAGCTCGACAAGCGGGGGCACGGGGTCTTCACCTATCACCTCCTCCGGGGACTTCAAGGCGAGGCTGACGAGGACGGGGACGACATCGTCGCCTTGGGGGAGTTGATGGAGTTCGTCCGGACCTCTGTCAAGAACGAAACCTCTGCAAAGCAGGTCCCGACCATCGGCCCGACCCTATTCGACCGAAAGCTCCCCCTGGCACTGGTCCCGTGACAGACCGATAGAACAGCTCAGAGCTTGCCCGGGTCGCCGCATCAGGCGCTGGGGATTTCCTGGCCGGCGGACCGTCGATCGATGTACGCGACGACCCGTTCCATCTCGTCCAGCAACTCCCCATACGAACTGGGGCGCTCCGCAGGACGCCGCCTGGTCATGGCAGCGACCAGGGACACGAGCGGCCCGGGCACCGAACTCCGGAGAGCGTCCACCCTGGGAACTCTCCGGGTGACGTGAGCCGCGGCGATGGCGTCGGCTCCCCCCTCGCGAAACGGAGGCTGCCCCACGAGCATCTCGAAGAGGATGATTCCAGCCGAGTAGATGTCACCACGAAAATCCTCGTGTTGCTTGAGGATCCGCTCCGGTGGAACGTAATAAGCCGAGCCCTTGGGCTTGGACGTACCGGGCGGCGGGGAGTCCGCGGGAACCGCCAGGCCAAAATCGATGAGCTTGGCTACTCCATGGTCATCAACGATCACATTCGCCGGCTTGACGTCCCGATGAACGAGCCCGGCCTCCCAGACCGCCGCCAACCCGTTGACGAGTTGAACGGCGAGACCCAATGCTAATCCATACGGTCTCAAAGGCCCACTGGTGGAGAGCTTGGAGGCTAGATCCTCGCCGGAGACGAACTCCATGACGAGCAACCAGCGTCCCTGCCACCACTCCACCGTATAGATTCGGGCGACATGGGCGTGATCTATGGAAGCCATCATCCGGGCCTCCATCTGCACCTTGTCTCTCTCCGCTTTCCCCTGGTGATAAGCGCGCTTCAACACCACGCGGCGACCCAACCGGTCGGTGGCGAGAAAGGTTTGACCGTCCCCGCCTCGGCCGAGTGCCCCCAGCAAACGGTACCCGGGGGGAAGGGAGCCCGCCCGGTCCACCGTCAGAGCGCGGCTTCGCCGGTGGAGGCGGCCAAGTCGCCGGGGCCGGCGGCGGCTTCGACGTTGGCGGTGACCTGCCGGGCCGCCAGGCGGCGGGCCTCTGCGGCGCGGGGCTCGTCGCCCACCAGGTCGTGGTAGCGGGCGGCCAGGAAGTGGTCGATGCCGGAAAGTCGGCCGCCCTGGGCGCCGGCGATCCAGCGCATCAGGTCTTCCACCCGGTCCAGGTTGGCGGCCTGCGGGGTATAGGCGTCGTCGTCCGGCAGCGCCATCCTCTCCTCCGCGCTGGGGCTCTCCACCGGGGACACGGGGTGCGGCACGAGGCCCAGGTGGAGCGCCGCGAGGGCGCGCAGCGAGGGCAGGTGGAGCGGTGGCTTGGAACAGTTGCCGCCGGCGCAGCTCGGGGCGACGGAGCGCTCCAGGAGCTGGATGGCCAACTGGCGCTCGCCGAGCACCGCCAGCACCTGGGCGAGGACCAGCGGCAGATCCTGGCGCTTCGGGAACGCCTCGCCGGCGCGGACCAGGAACTCCCGCGCCTCGTCCAGCCGCCCGTCCTGAACCAGGGCGTGGCCGTAGACCGCCGTCAGGTCGCCGTCGCCGGCCTCCGGGCGGGCCAGCTCCCCCAGCCGCTCCAGCACCGGCTCCGGCTCCCCGCTCACCAGCGAGGCCTCGGCCCACAGGGTGGGCAGGCGCAGCGACTCGGCGCGGTCCAGGTGGTCGTCGCCTAGGGCTTCCCAGGCCATCTCCAGGTCGTCCCGGGCGCCCGCCGCGTCGTCGGTCATGAAGCGGCAGCGTCCGCGCTCCAGGTGGAGGACCGGGTCGCCCGGGTCGGCGGCCAGCAACTCGTCGAGGGTCCCCAGGGCGCGCTCCGGCTCGCCGTCGTTGATCGCCAGGTAGGCGCGGCGGAAGTCGTCGCCACGGTCGGCGTAGCGCTCCCCCACCTCGTCGTTCAGGGTATCGACCAACAGGTCGAAGCGGATCTCCGCCTCGATGGGGTCGAGCTCCACCGGCTCGGCGGTCTCCGGGGCGGTCTCCTCGATGCGGGCCGCCAGGGCGTCGTCATCCTCGGTGTCCCCGGCCTCGTACTCCTCCGCGTCGCGCTGCTCCTCGATCTCCTCCCGGTCGCGGCGCACGGCGGCGTCCCAGTCCGGCTCCAGGCCCGACTGCTCGGCCTTCTGCTCCAGCTCCTGGTGCCGCGCCTCCAACTCCTCCCGGCGGTCGTCGTCGGTGACGTGCTGCAGCGCCGCCCGGATCCAGTCGGCGGCGTCGGCGGGGTCGCCGGAGGCCTCGGCGGCGTCGGCCTTCTCCAGGCTGGAGCGGATCAACGCCTGACGGCTGCGGGTGACCAGTTCCTGGGCCCGTTCCCGCTGCCCCGGGTCCTTGTCCTGGATGTGCTTGCGGGCAAGGTCCAGGGCGCCCACCAGGTTGCCCGACTGCAGGCGGCTCTCCGCCTTGTCCAGGGCGGCGCCGGCATCTTTGCGAAAGAGGTTTAGAAGTCCCATGGGTAGACGATATCAGGCAGATGCCGTCGGCGAGCGGCAACCCGCTATCCTTGCCCTCCGGCCCGCGGAACCGGAATTGCACAGGTTTCGGGTCACAGACAGACTTCCCAGGACATATTGCTTAGGAAGGCGCCATGACCCCTGACCTGCCCGACCGCACCACCCCCGTGTCCCCGATCCCGTCTTTCGGCTCCCTGGAGGACTGGACGCGGCAGCACGGCGGCAGGGTGCTCGCCATGTTGCGGCGCATCGTCCACCGGGAGCGCGCCGACGTGCTTCTGATGGAGAGCTTCCGGCAGGTCCACGCGCATCTGGCCGCCCGCGAGCAGCAGGGCAAGGCGCCGCTGTCCACCGACCAGGTGCGGGGCCGGCTGCTGGTGGCGGCCCGGGAGCTGGCCCTGGCCGAGACGGCGAAGCCCGACGCACCCGCCCGGCCGACCATCCAGGAGTCAGACACCTTCCCCATGCCCGGGGATGCCGGAGCGGGGCCGGAGTCACCTTCCCAGGAGGCAGCCGACGGTGGACCAGGCTCCGGAGACGACGCACGCTCGGATCGCGTCCACACCGCCTTCGCCAGCCTGGAGACCGGCGAGCGGCGGCTGGTGGAGAGGGTGGTGGTGGATGGGGAGGACCTGGAGGGGGCGGCCCGCCAGTCCGGGCTGCCGGTCGCCGAGGCCCGCTCCCGCCTCCTCGCCGCCATGCGCCGCTTCCGCGCCGCCCTGGAGCGCCAGGCTTAGCCTGATCCGCGCCGGACGCCGGTCCCCGGGCGCTGCGTCCCCTCCACCGGGCCCTCCTGCGGCCGCGCCCTTGCCGGCGCCAGGCGCACCGCCCCGATCTCCATGCCCTGCCCCACGGGCACCGACAACACCCGGAAAGTGCGGTTGGCGAGGACGACTTCGGCCAGGGGGAGGCCGAGGTCGGCTTGCGGGGTGGCGGCCAGGACGAAGACGACGCGGCGGGTGCCGGCGGGCAGCGGCACCGTGTCCTCGACCCGCCGGAAGCTCTCCCGGCCCCCCGGCGTGACCAAAGCGAAGCCCTGCTCCGGGACCAACAGCGCCAGCGGGTAGTCCGGGACGTACCACTGGAGGTGGCGGTGGTAGGGGTAGAGGAAACCCTCGGCCCCCGCTCCCCCGCTGCCCGAGAGCTCAACCGCCGCCAGGAAGATCGACTGCCGCGGCAGGGAATCGACAGCCGCCACCAGGGCGTTCAGGTCGGCTTCGTACGTGGTGAGGGTGGTGCGGTTGAACTCGTGGCGCACGGCGGCGTGCCAGCGGGGGTCGTCCTCGCCACGGTCGCCGCCGGCGAGGAAGAGGGTGGCGCCCGCTACCGCGGCGACCAGGGTGACCCCCAGGAGGCCGCCGGCGCGCAGGGAGCGGCGCCCCCCCGGCCCGGTCACCACCAGCGCCGGCGCGGCGGCCAGCACCGCCGTCAGCATCAGCGCCGGCAGATGGATCAAGGTGTAACCGGCCTTGGTGACGTGGAAGAGGGCGAAGAAGAGGATCGGCGGGACGCCCCACGCCAGGAGCCAGCCCAACCGGGCGCCGACGCGGCGCAGCCCGGCGCCCACCGCCGCACCGAAGGAGCCGGCCAGCAGCGCCACCACCGCGGCGGCCAGGAGCATGGCCACCGCCGGCACCAGGCCCTGCACCGCCCACTTCACCAGCACCTCCAGGTTGTGGGCCAGGGCGGGCCAGCCGGCGCCGAAGAGCACCGAGGTCACCGGCAGCAGCTCGTCGAAGTGGCCGCCGCTGATCTCCTGGTACTCGGCCAGGCCGCCGACGCTGGCGGCCAGCGGCACCAGCCACGCGAGGATGCACGCCACCCCCAGGCCGGCACCGGCCAGCAGGCGTTTCCAGGTGAGGAAGTCGCTGGCCCGCCAGGCGCGCCAGAGGCCGAAGAGGAAGAGGGGGAAGAGGAGGACCAGGGTGGAGGGGCGGACGCCGCCGGCGAGGGCGAACAGGGCGCAGGCGAGGTAATACCGCCGCGGCCCGTCGGCCATGCCGAACGCCGCCCAGGCCAGCACCGCGGTCAGGCCGCCCTCGACGGCGTAGATCAGCGGCAGCTCGGCGTAGAACCAGAGCAACGGGTTGAAGGCGTAGAGGGCGCCGGCGAGGACGGCGGCGGCGGTGGCCAGGGGCGGCGGTGCGGTCCCCCGCCGGATGCGGGCGGTGATCTGGCCGGGGCCGGGCTCGCCGCCGGCCGCATCGCCCGCCCAGTCCCCCCGGCGGCCCGGCACCGCCAGCCTGGCCGCCAGGCGGCTGAAGGCGACCGCCCCCACCGCCGCCGCCACCACGGACACCGTCACCATGGCCAGCCGGGGCGACAGGCCGAGGGCGGCGAGGAGCTTCAGCACGGCGATGTACAGCGGGTAACCCGGCGGGTGAGGCTGATGGGCCGCCAGGTCGAACTCCAGGACGCCGAGGGCGAACTGCACCGAGTCGTGGTCCCACAGCCGACCGAGGGTGAAGGGCAGGCGGACCAGGAGGGTGACCAGCCCGGCCAGGAGCGGCACGGTCCAGCGCCCGGCGAGGCGATCGACCCAGGGGGGCGGGCCGCCCGGCGCCACGACGTCCCGCCCCGCGTCCCGCGGCACGTCCCGCCGGGCGGGGCTCATCCCTCCTCCCGCTGGCGCAGTCGGTGCAGTTCGGCTTCCAGCGCCGCGTCCACCACGACGCGGTAGGCGGTGGCGTCGTCCCGGGCCTCCAGGGAGCGGGCCGCCGTGGGCAGGCGGGCAAGATCCCGCCGGCAGCGGCGGCGGGCCGCCTCCAGCGGGCTCTCCCCGGCCCCTACGCCGGCGCCGGCGTGCTCGCGCTCCGCCGGCGGCACGATCTCGCCACCGCGCATGACGGTGGCGAGCATCGGCACCGCCCGCCGCCCCGCCTTGCGCTGCTCCTCGACAAAGGCTGCCGCGTCAGCGCGGCGCAGCAGGTGGTCCTCGACCATCTCGCCGTCCTCACCCTCGCCACCCTCCCCCAGGAGCCGCACCACCTGCTTTTCGCCCGGGTAGGTCTCCTTGCCGGGGCTGGCCTTGAAGGTCAGCCGGGCGTGGCCGCCGCGCTCGACGCGGACCAGCTTGTAGACGCCGGAGAGATAGGGCGCGTCGGCGGAGGTGGCGAGTTGGGTGCCGACGCCGAAGGCGTCGATGGGGGCGCCGGCGGCGCGCAGTTCGGCGATCCTGTACTCGTTCATGTCACCGGAGGCGAAGATGGTGGCGTCGGGACGGCCCCCTTCGTCGAGGAGCCGGCGGGTGCCGCGGGCCAGCTCCCCCAGGTCGCCGGAGTCGAGGCGCACGCCGTCGAACGGCCCGCCGGTGGCCAACGCCCGCTCGACGCCGCGCAGGGTGTCGTAGGTATCCACCAGGAGGATGGTGTGGTCTGGGAAGGTCTCCTGGTAGCGGCGGAAGGCGTCGGCCTCCCCGGCGTGGGCCATGACGAAGCTGTGGGCCATGGTGCCGACCACTGGCACGCCGGTGAGGAAGCCGGCGGCGACGTTGGAGGTGGAGTCGACGCCGCCCAGGTACGCCGCCCGGGCCGCCCACACCGCGGCCTGGGGACCGTGGGCGCGGCGCGACCCGAACTCCGCCAGCAGCACGCCGCCGGACTCCGGGTCGCCACCGGCCAGCCGCAACCGCGCCGCCTTCGACGCGATGGCGGTCTGGAAGTTGACGATGGAGAGGAGCAGGGTCTCGACGAGTTGGGCCTCGATGAGATTGCCGGTGACCGACAGCACCGGCTCGCCGGGGTGAAACACCGTCCCCTCGGCCATGGCCCGCACGTCGCCGCGGAAGCGGAAGTCGGCGAGGAGCTCGAAGAAGCCCTCGTCGATGCCGGTGAAGGGCGGCTGCCGGCGCAGCCAGGCGATGCGCTCGGCGTCGAAGGAGAGGGCCCCCAGGCTGGCCAACGCCTGCTCCAGGCCGGCGAAGACCAGGAAGCGGCGCAGCTCCGGCAACCGCCGGATCCAGAGGTCGAAGGTGGCGGTGGCGGGCTCGCCGCCTTCGTCGCGCCGCCAGCCGTGGTAGGCGGCGGCCATGGTGAGCTGGTAGAGGTCGGTGGCCAGGCCGAGGTCGGCGTCGCAGAGGCTCAGGGTCGCGGAGGGGCCGGTCCGGGGCGCTTGCACTTCGGAAGTCATGGGTGGGGTGGTCCTCGTCGGATGTGTGCAGACTCCAGCAGACGGCGGGATGCTGATTGTAGCTGGCCCGCCGCCCGCCGTCCGACGCCCTTACTCCCGACCCCGCTACTCCGGGCCGTGGCGGTAGAACGACAGCCCGCTCTCGCCGTATCGCCGCTGGTCCACCCGCACCATGTGGCCGGCTCTCGGCCCCGAGCCCCGGCGGGGCCGCACCTCCAGCGGCATTTCCCGCCGCACCGCGTGCTCCACCGCCAGCTCGCCGCCGGGGGTCAGGAGCGGCGCGACGCCGGCGACCAGGATCTCGTAGTCCGGGAAGCGGTAGGGCGGGTCGGCGAAGGCGAGGTCGAAGCGCCGCCCCTCCTCCACCAGCCGGTCGAGCTCCCCCGGCAGCTCGCCGGAGCGCACCTGCACCGCCCCCACCTCCCCCAGGTCGGCGATGTTGCGCTCCAGGGCGGCCAGGGACTCAGGCGCCTTCTCGACGCAGAGGGCGGCCAGGGCGCCGCGCCCAAGGGCCTCCAGGGCGATGGCCCCGGAGCCGGCGAAAAGGTCGAGCAGCGTGGCGTCGGGCAGGGCGTGCATCCAGATGGCGAACAGCGCCTCCCGCACCCGCCCCTCGGTGGGCCGGGCGTCGGCGGGGGACTTCAAGACCCGGCCGCCGTGCTCGCCACCGGACAGGCGGACCCCGCCCCGACCCGATCTGCCGCGGGGCGGGCTCATGAAGTCAAGTCCATCTCGAAAAACAGGATCTCCATCGCCGGACAAGTTTAGCCCGGATCGACGTCAGAGATCCGAATACGCTTTCTCCAAGGTTTCCTTGTGGAGCTTCACCTTTTGCGGAACAAATTTCCGGACGGTTTCGAACAATTCACCTAAGTTCGATTTAATGACGGCGATGTAGTCCCAGTCCTTCTTTGCAGAGTTGTGAGCGTCCAGTAGCGGTGTCATCAGCATCGCCCACATGATCGTCTCGTCAGTCTTGATGGGCGGATTCTGTAACTGGGCGGCAATGATCCCTCCCTGCTGCCCACCGCCCCAGATGTTAGTATTGGAAGACAGCCTCAGGGCCTTCGAAAGCACCTCACTGAAACCCAATTTCTCCGATTCCTGGGGCTGCTTCAAGTTCTGGTAGGTCTGGGTCGAATCCAAGGTCTGGGCATACCCCTTGTCATGGGCCAGGCAATTGCTGAAGTAGATATCCAGCGACTCCGGCGAGTCTTTCAGCGAGCTGACCCCAGCAACAAAGATATCCCAGGCCCAGGACAGCCGTGTGACGACGTTCTCGGGCGTGACGCTCTCCCAGGACTGAACGAGCTGGCGGCCCAGGAGGTTCTCCAGTTCCTTGACAGCGCGTTTCAACAACGGTAGGGCTTCGTCGGCCTGCAGCTCCAACACTTTCTTGATGTTCGGGTCGTCAGCCAGCAAGCGCGCTCGGAGTATGACCTCCAGGGTCTGGAACACGTCGTGGTGGGACTTCTTTTTCGCCGCCCAGCCCTCGACGATCTCCCGGACCTTGGCACCGCCCTTCAGCCGGCCGAGATCCTGTTGCAGGTGAAAGCGGCGTGTAACGGGGTGCCGGTCCACTTGGTGCTCCGGGACGGTCACCACCCGATCACTACCGCCGAACCGGACCCGGTACTCGTCCTTCACCGATTCCACCACCTGTCCGTACCAGGGACGGCTGCTGCGGTCTTCCACTTCGACGTACGTGCCAACCTTCAGACCCAAGACCCGTTGCACAGCCGGTGCGCCCTCCCGGGGGATACGGTCGATTCGGTGACCCAGCCGGCGAGCGCGCTGGAGCAGACCGGACTCGTCCCGGGACTCGCGGTGGGGCGCCGTGGGCGTCGAGTTTCTCC
>Ga0102947_1000265_pt1 | contig 19565 bp, 13 predicted proteins | sample SalPon2A_A_D2_MG_FD_78210 | JGI IMG/M metagenome (GOLD analysis project Ga0102947, IMG submission 78210) | Soil microbial communities from South San Francisco under conditions of wetland restoration - Salt Pond MetaG R2A_A_D2_MG | ecosystem: Environmental > Terrestrial > Soil > Wetlands | place... | reverse complement strand
GGTTTCATGCGTGGTCCAATCACGTTCATCCTGCATTGTCTCGTCCCCGAGAAAACCACCGTAGAGTGCCACATCGCTCTGAAGCATAAACGATGCGGTGCGATCTGCACCCGGCGTGTAAGTGCCCGCAGCAACCCAGATTTCGGTGCCGGCCTGTGCCGCGCCAAGGGCAGCCTGGAGATCGGTGAAGGCATTTGCCCAGGAGGAGCCATCGGCAGCACCCGACGCATCTGCTTTTACATACAGAACCTGAGCCGAGGTTGAACGGGCCACCAGCAATAGCAGCACCAGCAATAGACAACAACGAGGACAGGACATCGATAACAGGTGGGTTGAGTGAGTGAGGTGACGCAACGCCAGCCAACATAAGCGGGTGTGCTTCTACACGCCTGCCGGGAACCTGACGAAAAGCTGGTGCTTTTCTGGTGACATCCTGACGAACCCCTTCTGCCTTTTTAGAATCGCGCTTTGGAGAGTCCAGGAGGGCTTCGCGCTACTTTGCGTATCCTTGGGATATTTCTGTCGTACGCTCTGCTCTATGGTTGCTTCGTCTGCCTTTCATCGCCTTCACATTGGAGCCTGGGCCGTTCATCCCGGGGCCAATGAACTCATGCAGGGCGAAGAGATCGTCCGCATCGAACCCAAGATGATGCAGGTGCTGCTGGCCCTGGCAGAGCAACCGGGAAAAACCATTGCTCGCGACACGTTGCTGGATCAAGTCTGGCCTGAAGTGGTGGTCACGGAGGACGCCCTGAGCAGCACCATTTCCAAGCTGCGCCGCGCCCTCAACGACGATGCACAGGCTCCACGCTACATCGAAACGATTCCAAAGTCTGGCTACCGTCTTATTGCTCTGGTCGAGCGAGTCACACCGGAACCTACTTCAACGCCGCCGCCGACACCCTCTTTGGCACAGCCATCTCCACCGCCAAAATGGCTCCAGGGCACAGTTGTTATTGGCGTGGTGCTTGTGTTGCTGGTAGCCTTCTGGCTGACACGACGCAATGCCACACCAACGCCATCGGTACTCCGTTCCCTCACGACAGCCACGGGCGTGGAGCGCGACCCGGTCCTCTCTCCAGATGGGCAGCAAGTAGCCTATGCTGCCCGCGCCCGAGACGCGCAGCACTACGACCTGTACGCGCAATCGCTCACGGATGGTGTTCCGTTGCGACTCACCAGCGAGGTAAGCGACGAGGTACATCCGGCCTGGGCACCGGACGGTCAGTCACTGGCGTTCCTTCGCTGTGAAGAATTGCGCTGCGGTGTCTACACCATCTCGACCCTCGGTGGAGCCGCCCGCCGACGTGCCGAAGCATCCGTTGCTCCATATGGACTGGCCTGGATGCCAGACGGGCAACACCTTATCACAGTAGATCGCGCGGATCGAGAGACACCCTACCGCCTTCACCACCTCGACCTGGATACAGGTACCCAGCAACCGATCACCGATCCGCCAGCAGGCATTACCGGAGATCTCTATCCTACGCTCGCCCCTGATGGTCAGATACTTGCCTTTGTACGCTACGAAGGCGGCAACCAGACACTCTTGCGTATGCATCTGCCTGATGGTCCTCCCCACCGCATCACCACCCCCGAAGGCCGTATCCGAGGACTGGCCTGGACGCCCGACGGGACCCTCTTAATAGCTGCTACCTGGGAAGCCGCACCGGGATTATGGCGCGTACTGGCAGACCAGGAGACGCCCGAACGCATTGCCGGGCCTGTGCTGCGCTCAGCGGGTGCACTCGCGGCTACCGGGGAGGCCCTTGTCGTGGAAGACTGGACGGCGGAAGTGAATCTGTGGGCCTCCGAAAAAACAACCGATGGCTGGCAACCGCTTCGCTCCCTCATCACCTCAACAGCTACCGACTGGCAACCTGCGCTTTCTGCCGAGGGTATGCACATTGCGTTCGTCTCCGACCGCTCCGGTGCGCCTGAGTTGTGGGTGGCCCGCCAGGATGGTTCTCACTTGCTGCGCCTGACCAACCTCAGCGGAAACAGTGTTGGTGCCCCCACCTGGTCACCCGATGGACAACGTCTCGCCTTTGAGGTACATCACGAAGGCAAAAGCAACATCTACACCATGGCAGCCGAAGGCGGGCAACCACAACCGCTTACAGACGCCCATGGCTACGACCATACGCCGAAATTCTCGCAGGACGGTCACTGGATCTATTTCGGCTCCGATCGCAGCGGCGACGCGCAGATCTGGAAGGTATCGACCAATGGAGGAGCGCTGGAACAGGTCACTACCGCAGGTGGCTATACGGCTGCCGAGTCTCTTGACGGCACCCGCCTTTACTTCACCAGACCCCAGGAGCCTGGATTATGGATGCGTCCGCTGAAGGGTGGCCCTCAAGAACAGGTGCTGCAAACGCTCAGCCCCCTCGACTGGGGCAACTGGGCAATCACTGCAGCAGGTCTTTACTACGTGGATCGCACGGGGCAACAGCCGCGCCTGCTGCAGATGAATCTGGATACAAAGGTGGTAGAACCGCTGTTTGAAGTTGCGGATATGCCTTCCAGAGAGGTTGCGTTTGCAGCAACCCCCGACGGTCGCACAGTGGTGTTCACCCAGACCGAACGGCTGGAAAGCGATCTGATGCTCATTGAACCACTTCCCCGCTAGCTGTAGAGTAGATGCAATCTACGAGACGGGTATCTGCTGCTCATGCAAAGCTGGCTCGGGGCAGATGTCTCCTTTTCCTCTTTCTTGCGACAGCCAAGCTTCCGACAAACCCACACGCCGCATCATCGAAGTGCGTATAGGCCACCGATACCACCATAAGCTTCGGGATGGGAGTTGTGATAAAGGAGCATTCATTGGCACAACTCGACCATTATTATATATACTATCACAAAGGAATACATTGCATCGGACAAACACAGTCCCATCCGTTATTACCCAGAAGACCCTACCGTATAAACATCATTATTGTTTCTAATGGCACTGTATGTTAGGCTGTTTGATTGACCTCGACGGTTTAGAATAAATGATGAAGCCACGAAACTATACAACCAAATAGTTATACAATGCCACCAAACATGCTTGTTATAACAAGAAATAACAAACTACACCTCCACCATGATCGAGTTCGTCTCCCAGCCTTGGCCCTGGTATGTGGCCGGTCCGCTTATTGGCCTGATCGTTCCCCTGCTCTTGCTCTTTGGAGGCAAGCAGTTCGGGATCTCTGCCAACCTGCGCCATATGTGTGCAGCCACCCTCCCTGCCAACCTGGATTTTCTCAAGTACGACTGGAAGAAAGCAGGCACCTGGAATCTCATCTTCGTACTCGGCATCCTGCTCGGTGGGCTGCTCGCAACGACGCTACTAGCCTCGCCCGATCCGATGATTGACCTGGCCCCGGCTACAGTTACTGCACTACGCGATCTCGGCATTGAGGATTTCAGCGGGCTGGTCCCATCCGATCTTTTCTCCTGGCACGGTCTTGCCTCCCTGCCCGGATTGATGCTGATCATCGGTGGTGGCTTCCTGGTAGGTTTTGGGGCTCGCTATGCGGGCGGCTGCACATCGGGCCACGCGATTAGCGGGCTGGCCAACCTCCAGTTCCCTTCTCTTGTGGCCGTGCTCGGCTTCTTCATGGGCGGGCTGTTTGTGACCTACGTGCTGCTGCCCATCCTGCTTTAAGCAACCTCACTTCCTCCTCTGCATCGACTACCACCTCCTGAAGAACTATGAGCACCCACATTGAAAACGCCCTGCATGAAGCCAGTCTTTTTATCGAACCCGTAGAGTGCCTGGATACAGAACAGGTAGTGGCTCCCCTGAAGGAGAAAGCGCTACGTGAGGGCAATGCACCTGTCAGCCTGCTGGTCTACGGACTGCTCGGCCTCTTTTTCGGCGTGCTGCTCGTCAAGAGCGAGGTGGTCTCCTGGTTTCGTATTCAGGAGATGTTTCGCTTTGACAGCTTCCACCTGTATGGCATCATTGGCTCCGCCGTAGTGGTGGCTGCCATCTCGCTGCAACTCATCAAGCGCATGGATCTCACCACCATCCACGGCGAACCTATCGAAATTCAGCCCAAAGCCTGGAGCCACCTGGGCACACGCTACTGGCTCGGCGGCATCCTCTTTGGACTAGGCTGGGCGCTGTTGGGTGCCTGCCCAGGCCCCATCTTCGCGCTCCTGGGCAGTGGTGTGACGGTGATGATTGTTGCACTACTCAGCGCACTTGCGGGTACCTGGGTCTATGCAGCCTTGCGCCCCAAGCTGCCTCATTAGCTTCGTCAGGCTTTTCCTGACGACAGGCTCCGACGGTGTCTTACACCGCCTGCCTTTTTCTGGATGTACCATTCGCTTTATATGCACCAAACACCCGTCTCTACAACCACCAACACACGAGGTATATCATGCTATTCCGGCAAATCTTTGACCCCAAACTGGCACAATACGCCTACCTCATTGGCTGCCAGCAGACCGGAGAAGCCCTGATCATCGATCCAGAACGCGACATTGATCAGTACGCCGAGCTGGCAGAGCAAGAAGGATTGACCATCACGGCCGCGACAGAAACGCACATCCATGCCGACTTTCTCTCTGGCGTGCGCGAGTTTGCCGAGCGCTTCGGGACCAAACTCTACCTTTCCGCCGAAGGAGAAGAGGAAGGATGGGCCTCCAACTGGGCCAAAGAATCCGCCTACGACGTAACCTTCCTGCATGACGGCAACACGTTCATGGTGGGCAACATCGAGATCAAAGCCGTCCACACGCCGGGCCACACGCCTGAGCACATGAGCTTCGTCGTCATTGATCGTGGCTCTGGTGCCACCACGCCCATCGGCATCGCTACAGGCGACTTTCTCTTCGTCGGCGACCTGGGCCGACCCGACCTGCTGGAACAGGCTGCGGGCATGCACGGCGTGCAGGAGCCAAGTGCCCGCACGCTCTACCACTCGCTGCCGAAGCTCCGCGAACTCCAGGACTATATCCAGGTGTGGCCTGCTCATGGGGCCGGTTCCACCTGTGGCAAAGCACTCGGGGCCGTTCCGCAGAGCACCGTCGGCTATGAGAAACTCTACAATGCCTCGCTGGGTGCCGCCAATCAGGGCGAAGATGCCTTTGTAGACGCCATTCTGTCCGGCCAGCCCGAACCGCAGATGTACTTCGCTCGCATGAAGCGCGACAACCGCGATGGCGTGCCGATTCTGGGCACCCTGCCCACCCCGCAGAAGCTCACCGTGGGTGAGTTTGGCAAAAAGGAGAATGACGGCGAGACGCTCATCCTTGATACCCGCCTGGATCGCTCGGCCTTCATGGCAAAGCATGTGCCGGGAGCCCTCCACACCCCGATGAACAAGAGCTTCAATTCCTACGTCGGCTCGCTCATCATTGATGAGACGACGCCTATCGTGCTGATCATTGAAGAAGGGAGCGTAACAGAAGCCGTCCGCGACCTCGTCCGCATCGGCTACGACAACCTTGTTGGGTACATCACGCTGGGCAGCCTGGAGCGCTACTTCAACCGGGGTGGCACCACTGCCACGATTGAGGAGATCACCTTTGAGGAACTCAACCAGATGCAAGACAACCCGGGTGTGGCGGTTCTGGATGTACGCTTTGCGAGTGAATTCGCGGAAGGTCATGTGCCGGATGCCATCAATGCTTCCAACACGCGCCTGCCCGACTACGTGAAAGACCGTGTGCCCCAGGGCAAGACGCTGCTGGTCCATTGCGCCACCGGTGCCCGCTCTGCTGCCGCTGCCGCCTTCCTGGCCCGCCAGGGGTACGACGTGAAGTACGTCGGCGGCAACTTCACCGACTATCAGGCAATCGGCGAGGTTGAAAAGGGCGAACCTGTCGCCGCCTAAACCAACACGCCGGGCGTGAGGCCAACGCTTCGCGCCCGGCGCTGCTTGCTGTCTCTGCTGCTATCCCTGATGTACACCTGAACTGGATATGCTCCGCCGCTTCCTTCCCCTACTAAATCAGCTTGCGCACTACAACCGCAACCGCCTACAGGGCGACCTGTCAGCGGGCCTTACGGTGGGCGTGATGCTCATTCCGCAGGGCATGGCCTATGCGCTCATCGCAGGCTTGCCGCCCATCTACGGCCTGTATGCGTCTCTTGTGCCGCTGGTGGTGTACGCCTTTTTCGGCACCTCACGCCAGCTTGCCGTCGGGCCGGTGGCGATGGTTTCGCTGCTGGTGGCAGCCGGTGTTGCGCCGCGGGCCGGGGGCGATACCGCCACGTATATCAGCCTCGCCCTGCTGCTCTCACTGATGGTTGGCGTGCTTCAGTTCGGACTGGGCGTGGCCCGGTTTGGCTTTCTGACGAACTTCCTGTCGCATCCGGTGCTGGCAGGCTTTACGAGCGCGGCGGCGCTCATCATCGGCTTCAGCCAGCTCAAGCACCTGCTGGGCGTGGACATCCCGCGCTCCCACCATGTCCATGAAATTCTCCTTCATGCCGTGCAACAACTCGGCGCAGTGCACCCGACGACAGTTGTGATGGGCCTTGCCAGTATCGCGCTGCTGATAGGGCTGCGCAAGTGGGCACCGCGCTGGCCGGGCGCGCTCGTCGTTGTAGGTTTCTCGACGCTGGCGGTCTGGCTGCTGGATCTGGCTGCTGGAGGCGTACAAATTGTGGGCGATGTGCCGAGTGGGCTGCCGGTCCCGACGATGCCTGCTTTCAGCATGGACAACGTCGGCGCACTCGTGCCGGTGGCGCTCACTATTGGGCTGATCGGATTTATGGAATCCATCGCCGTCGCCAAAGTCTATGCCTCGAAACATGGCTATGAGGTGGACGCCAACCAGGAACTGATCGGCCTCGGTCTGGCGAACATCACCGGGGCGTTCTTTCAGGCGTATCCGACAACGGGTGGCTTCTCTCGCACTGCGGTCAACGATCAGGCGGGCGCGAAGACCAACCTTGCCGCCATCATCAGCGCAGGCATCATCGCCCTCACGCTGCTTTTCCTGACCGGCCTCTTCTACTACCTGCCTAAAGCAGTGCTGGCCGCTATCGTAATGGTAGCTGTCTTCAAGCTAATCGACTGGAAAGAGGCGCGCTATCTCTGGAAGGTGGACCGCAAGGACTTCGCGCTGATGCTGATGACGTTTGTAGCTACGTTGGGTCTGGGCATTGAGCAGGGTATCCTGGTGGGCGTGGTGGCCTCGCTGATCTTTGTGATCTACCAAACTTCGCTGCCGCACACCGCTGTAATGGGCCGTTTGCCTGGCACAGCCACCTTCCGCAATCTGGATCGCCATCCGCAGGCGCTCACCACAAGCGGCGTCGTAGTTTTCCGCATGGATGCTTCGCTGTTCTTCGCCAATGTAGCGCACTTCAAGGAGCGGCTGCGAGAGGTCGAGCAACGCGATGCTGCCCTGAAGACGGTCGTACTCGACTTTTACCCGGTCAACCGCATCGATTCGACGGGGGTGCATGTCCTCAAGGAAATCGTAGAGGAACTCTGCCAGCGCGGTGTGACGGTGTCTTTCGCAGGGGTAAAAGGGCCGGTGATGGACCGCCTGAGCAAGGCAGGCATCCTCCCGCTCGTCGGTGCTAACCACTTTTTCATGGAGGTACACAACGCTGTCGAAGCAGCAGAAAGCGATTTGCAGCCTCCTGCCTCCGAAGAACGTCTCATTCCTGCTTGATTCCGTAATCAACCATGCAGCCACCCAACGCACCCCCCACGAAATCGCCCTACCGAAAGGTGGCAAAAGACGACCTGATCCTCCGCGATGTGCTGGCAACGGACCGCACCGTGCTGGCCAACGAGCGGACGCTGCTGTCGTACGTGCGCACGGCCCTCGGCCTGCTGGCTGGTGGCGCGAGCCTGATTCATTTCTTCGATGTGGGATGGCTCCAGGTGGCTGGATGGGTGATGGTACCGTTTGCACCACTCGTGCTGGTGGCTGGCCTCTGGAGCTTCCAGCGCGTGCGCAAGAACCTCAAACACCTTCGATAAACAACCCCTACTCAAGACAATGAACAACGTACCCGACTATTTTCAGAAAGAAGTGCTGGACAAGAGCCACGAGAAACCGGTATTGGTGGACTTCTGGGCTCCCTGGTGTGGCCCCTGCCGCATCCTCGGCCCGACGCTAGAGAAGCTGGTCAAGGAAAGCAAAGGGACGTGGCGGCTCGTCAAAGTCAACTCCGACAAGCACCCCGGCCTTTCGCAGCGCTACGGCATTCGGGGTATCCCTGCCGTCAAACTGTTCGTGGATGGCGAAGTGCGAGATGAGTTCGTCGGCGCGCTGCCCGAACACGCCGTACGTAAGTGGCTTGACCACGCCTTGCCTGCCAAAACGTCTTCCTGAAAACCACCAATAAACCGGAACAATAGCCATGCTTTTCTCCAGCCTTTTTAGAACCCAAAGCAAGCCGAAGGTCCCACGACTCACACCCAGAGAATTCCTCCAGCAGAAGACCGACGACGCCGTCTTGATCGACGTGCGCACACCAGAGGAATTCAGCCAGGGGCACCTCCGGGAAGCGCGCAACATTGACCTCGCCGCGTTCAGGCCGCAGGTGCTGACTCAGTCGCTGGATCCATCGCAGACCTACTACCTCTACTGTCGCTCGGGCCGCCGCAGCGAATATGGCACCCGGATCCTGCGTGAGCTAGGATACGAAGCCTACAACATCGGCGGGTATGGCAAACTCGCCCGCGCAGGCGTCGATGCGCGATAATGTGCTTCTCTCATCAAACCTGGATTCTTACAGCCATGCATTTCTTTCAGCATCTGCTCGCCATAGTCCTGCTCGCAGCATCCTTGCTCGTGGGCGGATGTGCCAGGCAGGTATCGAATACTGCAGATACGTCAGAAGTCGCGCCATCTGCCGAAATAGCGGTTACGAAGCCCATCGAGCGTCTTGCTCCAGCGGCGTTCCTCGCCCAGCGCCGGGCCACCGATGTGGTACTCGATGTGCGCACGCCCGACGAATACGAGGCCGGGCACCTGCAAGAGGCTTTAAACATTGATGTTCTGGCCGACGACTTTCGGGCACTTGTGGATGCGCTCGACCGGGAGCGCACGTACTATCTCTACTGCCGCTCAGGCAACCGGAGCCAGCGTGCCGCCGAAATCATGCAGGAGATGGGCTTCCGGTCTCTCTACAATGTGGGCGGCTTCGACGCACTCGCACAGGCAGGTGCTGATACTGTTGCAGAGTAATGACGACCATATTGGGGTGACGCTTCAGAAGCGGAGCCTGCTGCCCTGTACTTTCCGCGTCCCACCGTGAATCTACTTTTCCAGATCGTCATTCTATTGTTTCCAGGCAAAAAGCTGCGCATTCGATGCAAATACGATTTCTATGGATCTGAGCGACGCGCTCACCCTGCTACGACCGGCCTTCCCAGCCTCGCCCGTTGGCGGACGCTGGGTAGACTTTGGCGCGGGCACAGGTCTTTTTACGCAAGCCCTGGCAATGCTCCTGGGCCCTGAGACTACGATCCTTGCCATCGATAGGGATGTCCATGCACTGGCCACGCTTCGTAAGAAACCACCGGCGTCTCCGCATGCAGCCAGCATTCAACCCCTGGTGGCCGACATGCAAGACCTGACAGCCTTGGACAACGCAACCGACCAGCCGCTGGACGGGGTGCTCTTCGCCAACAGCCTGCATTTCATCGAAGCAGCGATCCCTTTGCTCGAAGATGTGGCCCAGCGACTTCGGCCCTCTGGACGGGTTGTTATCGTCGAATACGACCGTAGCGGGTCAAGCCAGTGGGTACCTTATCCGATCTCGCAAGATAGACTAGAACTTTTCGCCGAACAGCTACCGTTTGCATCACCGCGTTTTGTGTCTACCCTGCCCTCTGCCTTCGGCGGCCAGATGTATTGCGCGGTACTCGACAAGCAATCCGCGCCTTGAGCGGGACGGACATATCGTAACTCAAGTTTGGACCTATAAACTCAAACCATCCAGAATGTGTCATCCCGAGCGCAGTCGAGGGATCTCGCCCGTCAAAATAGGCTCCAACGGCGAGATTCCTCCGCTCACTACACTCGGTCGGAATGACACAATGGATAAGTCCAAACTTGGGTTATAGTACCCTCACGGCTAGAGTCAGCAGGTAGCCATATGCTCTCTCCGATGGGTATCCTCAATTTGCAAGGCTTCTTCGATCTCCACCTGCGCATCGGTTGGTAGCATATGGATGGTGCGCTGGAGTGCGGTCACACAATCAACTTTGTTGTAGAAGCTAGCTCCTGACCGTGCTACACTACTGCCACTCTGCTCGTAACAATTCCAGCGATAACGCCCGGCGGCATCCTGAACGATGACAAACTTCAGCATCAAACTCCTCCTGGATTGAGAGATGAAGATGGGGGACTTCATCAGCGTTAAAAAAACAACTCATCTTGCTAAAGAGGAACGGTAAAAAAAGCAATTCGGTTCGGTGTTTGCCAGGGACGATGATCCATCGTTACAAATATTTAGCATCCTCCTGAAGCATACACAACAAGAAGGGGCAAGTGCCGTTTGCTTCCCCATAAATCTTCAATCGGGATCCGCATCAGGAACCGTGCGCAAATATGCCTGCACCTTTCCTACCCAGGCATCCGGGGGGCCTTCCAGCGGCACATCAGGTTCAAAGCCTGTCGGGTTGATGGGATTGTAAGGCATCCAGGATGATGCACTGCGCGGGTAGTAGAACAGAAACCCTTCCTCGGCACACGCCGCAGGCTCAGCGATTCTAAACGTGACGGTGCTTTGATAGTCGATAGCACTATCCGTGGCCTCTCCGAACTGAATCACTTTGGTACTCGCCTTCGCTTCTTGAAGAAAGGCATCAACAGCGCTGATATTGATCCAGTCTGTGATAATACCGACGTGCCTGATTGAGGCATACACCGTATCCGGCCGAAAGGGCTCGATGAGATGAAAAGCATCGCGGATGAGCGTTCCTGGTGCTGCTGCCTGCAACGACGCTACAGTTTCTCGCAACCAGGGATGTGCCTGCTCGCCACCAGCCTGCTGAAGCTGGCTTTCATACACCGCCCTGTTGTCTTCGGATACAAGAACCCACCCTGGCGCATACCGTGCTGGCTGTTCCCACTGGTCACGCGAAAAGTAGTACGGTGCCAGCGGACGCCCTGTTAGCCCGGAGCCACCGTAGTTGCCCCGCACATCTACGATGAGCGCCTGTGCTGTTTGGAGTGCAGACCGGTTGGCTTCCACCAGACTGTCCAGCCGTGCATAATAGGGATACTGGTGTGAAGGCAGCGTAATCAGCACCGTCTGCGGATCAAGGATGCTGAGCATTGGATGAAGCGGGTCGGTGGGATGCAACGGGTTGTCAGGCCCGACGCGTTCGGGATAGCGGCTGCCCCAGGAGCGTAGACCAAGGTACAGCAGCACACCGCGATGGATGCTCGCCTCGCGGGCGTCGGCATAATCCCTCACGCCCCGCATGTCATAAATGCCCTGTTCGATGCCACGCTCGAAACGTGCTATCACATTCCCTGCTACACCCAACGAGGAATCATCTTTGAGCACAACGGCAACAAAAAGGCCGGGGGACTCTGCCTCTTCGACAATGCCGATTTCCTGATGGCCTGTATACCAGACCCCTTCTATGGGATCCAGTTTATCTTTACGGGCTCGTAGCGAGCGAAGCGTCTCATCAGAAGAGCGCTCCCCCAGCGATGTTGGCCAGCCCCGCGTCGTGCGAATGGAGTCGGGGAACCTGCGCATGGCTCCCACATGCGGATCATCAAAAAAATCGATCCATGCATTGACCAGATGCACACACGCCTCCAGAGACGTGCGGCGTGATTTTCGAAGATACTGGGCTTTGTGTCGCTCGTAGAGACCCTGCTCCTTCGTCAAGACCTCCATATAATAGCCGATGTGGGTGGCTTCCAACCGCGCCGCATAGGCCTCGAATACCGCAACACAGTTACACGCTGTAGTATCTGATACAGCACCTAATGGTTCAACAAAATGCGCTAAATGTTGTGTGGTGTCCGGCGCGAAGCCTTTTGCAACTACAGGAACTGCGCCAATAAGTAAGCTAAAAAGGGTGAAAAGAAAAAAAGGAAAGGTCTTTCTGAAAGCCATTATCCAAGCCCGTTTACCACAAAAAGAGCCGCCGTACCAACGCACAGCGGCCTGACTAGGATATTTAAGACATGGCCTGAAAGCCAGAAGTTTACATATCCCGCATAAGAGGACTACAGAACACACCTGCGGGCGAATGTCCATCTGCTTCGCAAAAACGGTCAGGCTGCGTAGGCTCCTCGCCGATAAGCTTCTTCAGGATGTGCCACTTCTTCGATCTCTATCTGAGCGTTCGCCGGTAGGATATGGATGACGCGCTGCAAAGCGTTCATGCAAGCAAGTTGGTTTTGGTAGCTGTCTCCCGACCGCGCCAGGCTGCCTCCCTGGGGTGCATAGCAGTTCCATTGATAGCGCCCGACGGCATCGCGTGTTATAACAAATTTTAGCATAATACCCCCTTCTTATTATTTGTTAAGGAAAAATGCATACTATACATAAAAATAATTGATCCCAGAGACATGTTATTAAAAATTAAGCATCGTCACAAACGGCTATCAAAACAGACCGCGTCTCCAGTTTTGACACCCTCAAATCTATATTACAAGGAATTACCATTCCCTCCCGAACCGTACACCTGAAAGGACCGTCTTCGCTTTACGGTTTATTGGCTTCCGTCCTTAGCACCTACCTCGACCTAGCAAGCATGGCAGAACCCGGCACCACGCAAAACACCTTTAATATAGAACGCCTCCACGAGTACGGTCGCCGCCTTGCCCACAGCCAGTCGTTTGGGATGATGCAACGGGCAGGCCACCCATTGCGGACCATGCTCGAAGAATCACGGGAAGTGCTGCTCGCAAGCTACCACAGCCTCGCTAAAGCCTCATTGCGCCAGGAAGAGATCACGCCGGGGGCCCAGTGGCTGCTCGACAACTTTTATCTCATCAAGGACCAGATGCGGGAGGTACGCCAGCAGCTTCCGCGCAAGTATTACCTCGAATTACCCAAACTGAACAGTGGCGTCTTCAAAGGCCTGCCGCGTGTGTATGAAATCATGCACGAACTGGCCGATCTTGTCGACAACGCGGTCAACCAGCAGAACGTGCAGGCCTATATGGAGGGTTATCAGGAGGTGGACCTGCTGCGCCTGGGCGAACTCTGGGCCATCCCCAGCATGCTGCGCATCGTGCTGTTGCAAAATCTGCACACGACCGCCCTTCAGCTTAGGAATACACAACGGGAACGCCAGCGCGCCTACGACTGGGCGCAGCGCATCCTGAAAGCGGCCAGCGACGACCCCGTGGATGGCCTCCTGCTCGTTCGCGAGATGACGGACCGCGATGCCAAGTTCACGGATGTCTTTGTCATCTCGCTGGCCAAACACTTGCAGGGGCAAGGCCCCACAACGGCTCCAGTTCTCGACTGGATCGAACGGCGGCTTCAGGCCCGCCATGTAACGCTGGCCGAGATCGTCCATATTGAAACGCAACGGCAGACGCAACGACAGGTGAGCATCGCCAACGCCATCACCACGTTGCGCTGGGCAACGGAGACCGACTGGAAAGCGTTCGTCGAGTCGCTGTCGGGCGTTGAGCGCACGTTGCGCCAGGATCCGGCGGGTGTATATCCAAAGATGGATTTCAGGACCCGTGACCTCTATCGCCACCGGGTCGAGGACATGGCGAAGTATGCTTCGCTGACTGAGTTTGATGTGGCAGAACACGCTTTGTCGCTGGCGCTGGCTGCCGAGGCGTGTACAGATGACGAGGATCCTGCCATCCACTGCCAGGCTCCGCGCCATGTAGGTACCTATCTGATCGGTGAAGCCGCCCCTGCGTTGAAGGAAGAGATCGGGTATCAGCCTCCGCTGACGCACCGCCTGCGTCAGTTTTCTTACCGACATCCTACATTCGTCTTCCTCGCCAGCATCCTCACCCTCACGACCCTCACCGAGTGGGCGACGCTGGCCTACGCCAGCAGCCAGGGAGCCACACCGCTCATTCTGGTCCTGATTGCCGCGTGCGCCTTTCTGCCTTTTCTGGATTTTGCCGTAGCTCTCACAAACCGGCTCGTCGCGCAGGTCATGCCGCCCAAGCGGCTTCCCAAGCTAGACTTCGAGCAGGGCATTCCCGCAGCGCACCGATCGATCGTGGTCATCCCCACGCTGATCACTTCGCCGAAGAACGCCCGCCAGCAGGCCGAGCACCTGGAAATTCATGCGCTGGCGAATCCGCACGCGGGCCTGCGCTTTGCGTTGCTGACCGACTTTCCGGATGCGCCCGAAGCAACCATGCCAGGGGACGCCGCCACGCTCGAAGCAGCCCGCAAAGCCATCGCCGCCCTCAACGAACGCTATCGCGACGCCTGGGGCGATGCTTTTTTTCTGCTGCATCGCGAGCGCCGCTGGAACGAGGCGCAGAGCGTCTGGATGGGCTGGGAGCGCAAGCGTGGCAAGCTGGAAGAATTTAACACCCTGCTCCGCGAGCCAGCAGCCGAAACCTCCTATACGACCATCGAAGGCGACTTCTTTGAGGTGACCAAAGACAACGCGATCCGCTACGTCATCACGCTCGACGCCGACACCCGCCTGCCGCCGGGTAGCGCGGTCGATCTGGTACGGACAGCGGCGCACCCGCTCAACGAGCCGTACTACGATCCGCACTACAAGCGCATCACGAAAGGCTACGGCATCCTGCAACCGCGCGTCTCGATCTCACTTGAAGGCAGCACCCAGTCTGCTTTTGCACGTATCTACTCGGGCAACGTCGGCCTGGATCTGTACACCACGGCAGTCTCGGATGTGTACCAGGATCTCTTCGGCGAAGGCATTTTCACCGGGAAAGGCTTGTATGATGTCGATGCATTCCGCGCCACGCTGGAAGGCACCATTCCTACGAATACCGTGCTTTCGCATGACTTGTTAGAGGGCAATTATGCGCGGGCGGCGCTGGTGAGCGACATCGAAGTCTTCGACGATTACCCGTCCAGCTATATTCCTTTTTCCCGGCGGCTACATCGGTGGATACGTGGCGACTGGCAGATTCTCTCGTGGCTCTTCCCCGTGGTGCGGGATACCCGGGGACGCTGGCGACGCAACCCGATCAGTACGGCGGGCAAATGGAAAATCCTGGACAACCTGCGCCGCTCGCTGACGGGTCCGGCTCTGCTCCTCTTGCTGCTGCTGGGATGGATTGTGCTGCCCACGTCCCCGTTCCTCTGGACGGGCATCGTGCTGGCGGTGCTGGCCTTTCCGATCTACATCAACCTGACAACGGCCTTTCTCACCCGGCCGCATGATGTTACGTTTACCAGCTATTTCCAAAGCACGCTGGCAGAACTCAAGATTATCTCGCTGCAAACGGGCCTGACGACAGCGCTGCTGGCACACCAATCGGTGGTAACGCTGGACGCCATCTTCCGCACGCTCTGGCGCATGTTCGTCAGCAAAAAACACCTGCTCGACTGGGTGACGGCCCATCAGGCCGAACTCAGCAGCGACGGTAGCCTGCGTAGCTACGTGCGCTACATGTGGACCTCCATTGCGTGGGGCGGGCTGATCTTTATGCTCACCTCCATCCTCGACCCCCGGATCTGGTTTGTCGCGCTGCCCTTTGCCGTACTCTGGATCGTGGCTCCCTGGATCGCATACCGGGTGAGCAAACCCACAGAGCCGACCACCTACGTGCTCACGGGGAAAGATACCGTAACCCTCCGCACGCTCGCCCGCCGCACCTGGCGCTACTTCGACCGGTTCGTGAACGGCGAGAACCGCTGGCTGCCACCCGACAATTTTCAGGAGGAACCGTATCGGGGGCTTGCCCGCCGCACCTCGCCTACCAACATGGGCCTGGCCTTGCTGGCTACGCAGGCCGCCTACGACCTGGGCTACCTCCCCCGCGCTGACCTGATCCATCGCCTCGCCGAATCGCTGGGCTCCATCCGCTTGCTCGACCGGCATGCGGGACATTTCTACAACTGGTACAGCACCGACACGGGCGAAGTGATGTACCCGCACTACGTTTCTACAGTGGACTCAGGCAACATGGCGGCTTCGCTCATCGCCCTGCGGCAGGCACTTTACGAAACCCCTGCGGCTCCCTGGCCCAACCCCGCCTTTTTCGATGGCCTGCGCGACACGCTGGCGGCTTTCAAAGAAGACCTTGCCTCGCTTTCGTCAGACCAACAGACCGGGCTGGCCTCATCGGTGAAAATGCTAGAAGGTGCCTTGCCCCTTGAGTCGCCCGCTACGCTCGCCGCCTGGAAAGCCGTACTCGACACCCTCACCGCGTCTGCACAGGCATTTCCAACCATAGAGGAGGAACAAGCAGAGGGCGCTTCCTGGCAGGCCCAACTCGTATCCGCCCTCGAAAAACAACGGGACGCGTTAACGACCTTCGCCCCCTGGCTTGGCACCGAACAGGCCGTGCCCGAACAGGCCGTGCCCGAACCCTTGCAGACGCCGACCTCGTTGCGAGCGCTTCAAAGCCAGATGCGCCGCCTGCGCAAAGATGATACACACGCTGCCCTCCATCCGATGTTGGCAGAAGCTGATGCGGCCATCACTGACCTGTTTGACCGCACCGCACAACTCATCACCTGGTGCGACGACCTGGTGGAGAGCATGGATTTCTCACTGCTCTACGACACCGGGCGCGGACTTTTCACAATAGGCTACAATGTAGATACGCTGAACGCTGACACGGGCATGTACGACCTGCTGGCAAGCGAGGCGCGGCTGGCTTCCTATGTCGCTATCGGCAAGGGCGATGTGCCGGTGGAACACTGGTTCCGCCTGAGCCGACCGCTGGCCTCGCTCCAGGATCGCAAAGCGTTGCTGTCATGGAGCGGCACCATGTTCGAATATCTGATGCCGCTGCTGTTAATGCGGTCGTACGCCAACACGCTGCTGGATGAGACCAGCACAAACGTGGTACGGTGGCAGATCCAGTATGGGCGGCGCAAGAGCCTGCCCTGGGGCATCTCGGAATCGGCCTACAACGCGCTGAACCTGGAACTCGACTACCAGTACCGCGCCTTCGGCGTGCCCGGTCTCGGCCTCAAAAGAGGGCTATCCGAAGACTACGTCGTCGCGCCCTACGCCACCGTCCTCGCGTTGCTCATCGACCCGGAAGCCGCGCTCGACAACCTGAAAACGCTACGCGACGAGCAGGCTTATGGCCCCATGGGTTTCTACGACGCCATTGATTATACAAAGGCCCGGCTTTTTACCGGGCAGGACCACGCCGTCGTCCGCACCTACATGGCGCACCACCAGGGCATGATTCTACTCGCTGCGCAGAATGTGTTGACCAACAACCTGATGCGGCGTCGCTTCCACGCGGCACCCAACGTGCGCGCTTCCGAACTGCTGCTGCAAGAACGCACCGCCCGCAAAATCGAAACCATCGACCCACATCCGATGGAAACCGAAGTCGATCCGGGCGAACAGCCACCTACACCGAGCCCGGTCACCTATCATGGCCCCGACGACCTGACAGATCCAACTCCGTACGGACACCTGCTCTCGAATGGCAGCTACACGACGTTCATCAGCAACGCGGGGGCAGGCTATTCTTCATTTAATAAATGGGCCGTGACGCGCTGGATGCCCGACCGCACGACCGATGACGACGGCTTCTTTATCTACGTGCGCGCCCTGGACAAGCAAACGTTCTGGTCCGTGGGCCATCAGCCCGTGCAGCGAAAACCCGACCGATATGACGTCTGGTTTCATCTCAACAAGGCCGAGTTTGCCCGCGTGGATGACTGGATCGAGACGTTCATGGAAGTCTGCGTCTCGCCCGAGGACAATATGGAGGTGCGCCGCCTGACGCTGACCAACTACAGCGACGAACCCCGGCGGCTGGAGGTAACGAGCTATGCCGAGGTGGTTATCAACGAGCAAGCCGCCGACCAGGCACACCCGGCCTTTTCCAAGCTGTTCGTGCAGACCGAGTACGTGCCCGAACACCACGCGCTGCTGGCAACGCGGCGGCAACGAAGCGAACACGATCTCCCCATCTGGCTCGTCCATACCGTCGCCGATGACAACCTGGACTTACAGACCGGCCCGCTCCAACTTGAAACCGACCGGGCGCGCTTTATCGGGCGCGGTCGCACGCTGACGAACCCTGCTGCTATGGACTCGGATACCGAGTTCTCGGGCACAACGGGTAGCGTGCTCGATCCTATCGTAAGTTTGCGCCGGGTCATCGAAATCCAACCTAAAGAGCGCGTCCGGCTCACCTTCTCCCTGGGCACTGCTACCAGCCGCCAGGAAGCCCTGCGCCTCGCCGACCAGTATGACAACCCACCTGCCATACAACGCGTCGTGGAACTCGCCACCGTCTACGGCAATGTGGAAACGCGCTACCTCGACATTTCGGGCGAGCAGGCGATGCGCTTCCAGCAACTGGCATCGGCCCTACTGTATGGAGCGCCCAGCCTCCGCGCACCAGAAGAGGCCTTGCTTCGCAACCGGAAGCAACAGCCGAGCCTCTGGGCCTACGGCATCTCCGGCGACCTGCCAGTGGTCGTTGTGCATGTGGAGCAGATGAACGACATGGACCTCGCCCGCACGATGATCAAAGCGCACGAGTACTGGAAACTCAAGAACCTGAAAGTGGATGTCGTCTTCCTCAACGAGCATCCGCCCTCCTACGTGCAGGAGTTGCAGGACGCACTGGTGCAGGCCGTGCAAACGTCGCATGAACGCGGCACGGGCGGGCAGCAAGGCGGCTTCTTCGTGCTCCGCGCCGACCAGATCCCCGAAGAAGACCTGACACTCATCCACACCGTGGCTGCCGCCGTGCTGGAGAGTACACTCCCCTCGCTGCTGCACGATACGGGAGAAGCTCCTCCTGAAGAGGTGCTCTACGCTGATCGCCGCCCCGTTGCCTCTGCCTCGGCAGAGCAAAAAACAGAGCATTTACAGTTTCACAATGGCTACGGTGGCTTCTCGGAAGACGGCTCGACTTACATCATCCACACCAACATCAGCGACACGGGGCACACGCCGCTCCCCTGGATCAACGTGCTCGCCAATGAGCAGATGGGATGCCTGGCTACCGAAAGCGGCGCAGGCTATACGTGGACCATGAACAGCCGCGAGAACCGCCTCACACCCTGGTCTAACGACCCTATCACTGACCCCGTCGGCGAGGCGCTGTACATCCGTGATGAAGACAGCGGCCAGTACTGGTCACCGACACCACATCCGGCAGGCGATGATGCCCCGTACGAGACCGAGCACGGTTTTGGCTACACCACCTACCGCCACCAGAGCCAGCGTCTCGATCAGGAAACAACCGTCTTTGTGACCCGGCACGATCCGGTCAAAATCGTCCGCCTGCGCCTGACCAACCGCAGCGAACGCGAACGTACGCTTTCAGTGTTTCGCTACCAAGAATGGGTGCTGGGCGTCCTGCGAGCGGCGTCGGCCCGCTACGTCGCCACCAGCCGCGACGCTAACACCGGGGCCGTATTTGCCCAGAACTGGTACAACCAGGAATTCGCCGGGCGTGTGGCGTTTGCTTCGGCGATTGGCGCATCTGCCGAAGACAATGGCTTCACGACG
>Ga0102947_1000264_pt1 | contig 19606 bp, 17 predicted proteins | sample SalPon2A_A_D2_MG_FD_78210 | JGI IMG/M metagenome (GOLD analysis project Ga0102947, IMG submission 78210) | Soil microbial communities from South San Francisco under conditions of wetland restoration - Salt Pond MetaG R2A_A_D2_MG | ecosystem: Environmental > Terrestrial > Soil > Wetlands | place... | reverse complement strand
CTCCCAGGGAAACGGCAAGCAGGGCAATACCCCCCGTGATCCAGGTGGCATTGGTCGGCTGCCCGGTTTTGGAGAGTTTGGAGAGGAATTTAGGACCCAATCCGTCCATCGATAAGGCCTGTGCAACCCTGGGCCCTCCGAGGATACTCCCAAAAGCGGAAGACAGGATCGCACCCCAAACCGCTGGGATAACCAGGACACCTCCCAATATTGCCACCGAAGTCCAGGAACGCAGACCAAAGTTTTCATCAGATAATTGATCTAGGGTCAACAACCCTGTAACAGCAAAGAGGACAGGGATGATTAAATAGATGACAGCTCCCGTAATTACTGCGCCCAGGGTGCCTTTCGGGATGGATTTCCTGGGGTTTTTCAAATCCCCGCTCATTCCAATCCCGGCGGTAAATCCCGTTACTGCGGGAAAGAAAACCGCGAAGACATACCAAAATCCATCCTCGGCACTGGGGTAAGCAGCCTGCATTAGCGGGGTCTTAAGATCATTCATAAGTACGCCTATGATCAGTGCAAGAATAGATATTCCCACAAGGATCATAATCGGGATCTGCGCCCTCAGGGTGAGTGCGGCACTCTTACCCGACAGCAAGGTCACAAACAGGATAAAAACCACCGCAAGTAACTGGATGGCATACCCCGGCATAGGCCCCCAATCAGCGGGCCAGAACACCAATATAGCCTCTGCCAGTCCAAAGCAGTAAAATGTAACGCTGAGGGTACGACAGAAATAGAGTGGGATCCCAATAGCGCCCCCGGTCTCCATACCGAGGCTGCGGGACACTAAAAAATACTCCCCGCCCACACCTACCTGAATATTGGTGGCGATTGCCGAAGCGCTCAACCCTGTGATAAAGGTAATGGAACTGGACAATAGCACAATGACAACCGTCCAGCCCAATCCCACATTACCAACCACCCAGCCAAAACGCAAATACATGATGAGCCCAAGGATCGTAAGAACACTGGGAACATAAACCCCCAGAAATGTACCAAACTTCCGGGACGGCTGTGTTGTAATGTCAGACATAAGGAAAAATAGTAAAAAAAGAGGTCCCATGTGTTCCGGGTCCTAAAAATAAAAGAGGTGAATTCCTTAAGAGAGGCACGTTCAAAATCAAACCTGCCGGGGAAGCCAGGGACACCCAATATCGCTTTAATTCCTATATTAGTACATCCTAACAATCCTTTTCCTTCGACCTATGAAAAAAATGGTACCCTGGTTTTTTTTATGGGGGCTGTCTTTCCAGATAGCTGCCCTGGCCCAAACCGTGGATGAAATCCCTGACCTTATCGTACAGGAAGCGAATTCCAATTCACAATTAGAAAAGCTGGCGCATGAACTTATGGACGTCATAGGCCCCCGCCTGGTGGGTACCCCCCAAATGAAGAAAGCCCATGACTGGGCGGTTGCAACCTATACAGGATGGGGTATTGAAGCTAAGAATGAAAAATGGGGTGCCTGGCGGGGATGGGAACGCGGTATCACGCATATAGATCTTCTTTCCCCCCGGGTGGCCAGCCTGCGTGGAATTCAATTGGCCTGGAATCCCAGTACTTCAAAAGACGGTATCACCGCGTCATTGATTACCATTCCCGGGGTAGCTGATTCTATGTCATTTGCAAAATGGCTCCCGGAAGTAAAAGGGAAGTTTGTCATGGCTTCCATGAACCAGCCAACAGGCAGGCCCGATGACAACTGGGAAGAATTTGCCACAGATGAATCTTTTGAAAAGATGAAGAAGGATCGGCAAACCCTTACTGAAGAATGGCAAAGGCGACTTAGGTCAACGGGGTATAACCCTGGAAATATCAATGAAGCTTTTGAAAAAGCAGGCGCCGTCGGTATCATACAGTCGCGCTGGTCCGGTGGATTCGGTGCCAACAAAATCTTTAGTGCCAATACCGATAAAATTCCTGTCATCGACCTAAGCCTGGAGGACTACGGGATGCTTTATCGGATGGCGGAGCATGGGATTGACCCAAAGATTAAGGTCGTTGCCTTATCAAAAGAGCTGGGCACAGTACCTGCATTTAACACAATAGCGATGATCCCCGGAACAGAACTACCCGATGAATATGTGGTCCTTTCTGCTCATTTTGACTCCTGGGACGGGGCCACCGGTGCCACCGACAATGGAACCGGGACGATAACCATGCTGGAAGCAGCCCGTATTCTCAAAAAGGTCTATCCAAATCCCAAGCGCACCATCGTCATTGGGCATTGGGGCAGTGAAGAACAGGGGCTAAACGGCTCCCGGGCCTTTGTTGAGGATCATCCGGAAGTAGTGGCCGGCTTACAGGCACTTTTTAATCAGGACAACGGCACCGGACGGGTTGTACAGCTTTCCGGACAGGGATTCTTAGAGGCCTATGATTATCTTAACCGTTGGTTGGCAGCCGTTCCTGAGGATATTAGCAAACATATTGAAACCACTTTCCCGGGAACTCCGGCCAGAGGAGGGTCGGACTATGCCTCCTTTCTTGCCGTCGGGGCTCCCGCCTTCTCCCTTAGTTCCCTTAGCTGGAGTTATTGGGATTACACCTGGCATACGAACCTCGACACCTATGATAAAATTATTTTTGACGACGTCAGAAACAACGTCATCCTAACTGCCATCTTAGCCTACATGGCCAGCGAAGATCCCGAAAAAACATCGAGGGAGAGGGCCGTTTTACCCATGGACCGGCGAACCGGGGATCAGCTAACGTGGCCTGAACCCAGATCCCCGAACAGGCAGGGCGGACAGCATTAAATCAACTAAAAATCGGAATACTTATGAAAACCATTCAAACAGTTATTTGCCTTCTTTTATGCCTTTTGACAGGCGCCCAAACTCCATCATTTAAAAATAGCCCTCCCCTGTCGGCCGCTCCTGCCGCTACGGTTGGCATGTCGCAGGAGCGCCTGGATAAAATTGATGCCATGCTGCAAAAGGCCGTCACTGATGGTGATATTCCCGGGGCAGTGGCCCTGATCTCAAGAAATGGTAAAATAATTTTTCACAAGGCATTTGGAATGGCAGACAATGCAGCTAAAAGGGCTCTGAAGGCAGGCGATATCTTTAGAATTGCCTCCCAATCCAAGGCCATTACAGCGACCGCCGTGATGATTCTTTGGGAAGAAGGTAAATTTAGTCTGGATGACCCTATTTCAAAGTATATCCCGGAGTTTAAAGACGCCAACATACTCGATGCCTTTCATGAAGCGGATACCACCTATACCACAAAACCCTCGGAAAAAGAAATCAGCATCCGCCACCTGATCACCCACACGTCCGGGCTTGGGTATGGGGTGATCGATGGGGATGAGCGTTTCCGCAAAATATACCACAAGGCAGGCATCACCGATCTGTTTACCACGGAAGACATCAGCATTGAGGAAAGTGTAAAAAAATTGGCAAAACTTCCATTGCACCATACCCCGGGAGAGAAATTCACCTATAGTGAAGGCCTGGATGTGATGGGTTATATTATTGAGGTGGTCTCCGGGATGCCCTTTGATGAATTCCTGAGGACCCGGATCTTTGATCCCCTGGGGATGACCGATACCTGGTTCTATCTTCCCGCGGAAAAACACAACAGACTGGTGCCGGTTCAGCAGAAGGTCAATGGCAATTGGGAAAAATACCCCGTCACATTTTACGACACGGATTATCCCATTAAAGGGGCCAGACGATTTTTCTCGGGGGGCGCCGGCCTTTCCAGCACAGCCAGAGACTATGCTACCTTTCTCCAGATGTATCTGAATATGGGAGAACTCAACGGAACCCGGATATTGAGCAGAACCACCGTACAGAGTATCCTTGGCAACCATATCGGGAATATCTGGGCGGAAGGACCCAAGCATTACGGCCTGGCCTTTTCAGTGCTCAACCAAAAAGGACAGGATCTTGGGGGGCAGGGCAGTTTGGGTACCTTTGATTGGGGGGGGTATTTTAATACCCAGTATTTTGCCGATCCTCAGGAACAGATCATCGGGGTTTTGATGAAACAAACGCAAAAGACCACCACGGATAATACCGGGATGACGTATCGGCAGATGATTTTCGCAGCGGTGGATGACTGATCAATATGGGCTACAAAAAAAGCTTTGGAAAAATTTTAAAAGAACATCATCCGAAAGATTTTCGAAGGCTGTTGGCTGAAATTGATATGAATTATGACTCGATTTCGAAGGATATTGCTTTTGTCTCCGATTCCCAAAACCCATTGGACAAACGTTTGGGTTTATGCGCCTACTTCCTGGCCGTGATCAAGGTCCTGGAAAAACAGGGAATGCCTTTTGATGGTATCAGGAAAATTTGCCTCGATGTGGCGTGTGAATATGTACGTCCGAAGAATTTTTTTCAGAAATGGGCGAAACAATTACCGGTAAAATTCATAAACACCCGGGCAGGGAATATATTCCTGAAAGTCCTGAACCGGAAAATAAGTGTCAGGGGCCATCCCGACGGATTTCGCGCCACAGTCATCACGGATAAAAAAGAAACGTTTAACCTGGGCTACGGCATTGATATTCTGGAATGTGGTATTTGTAAACTGTACGCAAAAAACAAAGCGGAAAAATATGCCCCCATCCTGTGTGAAGTGGATAAAGTGACTTCCAATTTGGCCGGACTTGTCCTAGTACGGTCGGGTACGCTTGCAAATGGTGCGGATAAATGCGATTTTAGATTTAAGCTTAAATAATCAAGATAAATGAAAAACTTCTGTTGTCGAATAATCTGGGTAATTACCCTCCCACTGGTAATGCAATCTCAAATCAAGGTCGACCAGGACCGCCTCGAGGCACGGATTTTTAAACTTGCCGAATTCGGTTTGCAGGATAACGGGGAGACGGAACGCGTGGCCTTCAGTAATGCCGACATCGCCGCACGGGCCTGGGTCATAGAACAAATGAAGGCTATGGACCTGGAAACTTCAATAGATTTTGCGGGTAACATTACCGGCATCCGAAAAGGAAGGGAGGGATCACGGAAACCAATTGCCTTTGGTTCACACATCGATCGTGTTCCCAATGGGGGCAATTATGACGGTTGCGTAGGTGCCATGGCTGCCCTTGAAGTGATACAAACCCTGAACGAAAACAATATCAAAACCCGGCATCCCCTGGAAGTGATCATTTTTTCCAACGAGGAAGGTGGGGTAATGGGCAGCAGGGCCATTGCCGGTCATTTAGGCGAAAACGCCTTAAATGTAGTTAATAGCACCGGATACTCCATGGGAGAGGGGATAGCAAGGATTGGTGGTGATGTTTCCCGCATTGCCGAAGTGGCACGTGAACCCGGATCGCTCACCGCATTCCTTGAACTCCATATAGAGCAAGGTGGCATCTTAGATACTGAAAGAACCGACATTGGCATTGTGGAAGGTATTGTGGGACTCAAATGGTGGGAAGTTGAATTTACGGGCTTTGCGAACCACGCGGGTACCACCCCCATGGACATGCGTCAGGATGCCCTCTTAGCTGCAGCCAAATTTATTATCGCCGTAAACGAGATAACAATAAGTTATGACGGGAAACAGGTAGGAACGGTGGGCCGCATTGAGGCTCGCCCGGGGGCGCCTAATGTAATTCCCGGGAAAGTTGTGACAAGCCTTGAGATACGGGACCTCTCCTCCGAAGTGATCTCCCGGCTATTCCGGGATATCGACCAAAAAGCCCGGGAAATTGCGGCTGTATCAGGGGTTAACATCAAATTTCATCCCCTGGATACCACTGCGGACCCCGCCCTGACGGATCCATCAATTCAAAACCAAATTGAAGGTATAGCCACCACCCTGGGACTTTCCTTTAAAAAAATGCAAAGTGGCGCAGGACATGATGCACAGGATATGGCATTGATTGCCCCAACCGGGATGATCTTTGTCCCCAGCAAAGATGGCATTAGCCATTCCCCAAAAGAATTTACTTCGGCTGAGGATATGGCTGATGGAACCAATGTGTTGATGCACACAATTCTGGCATTGGATAAAAAGCCGGATAAACCATAAAAATCAACTTCATGAGATCAGTACCACTTATCCTTTTGGGAATCTTATGCCTCCCTGTAAACAACCAGGCCCAGAGGGGGGCAAAGAATTCGCCTCTACCAACCATCATTGTGCAGGATTCCAATTATCATGGCCTTAAATGGAGGAACATAGGGCCTTTCCGGGGTGGAAGAAGTGTGGCCTCCTCGGGGGTTGTTGGCCGGCCGACGACCTATTACATGGGTTCTACAGGAGGCGGTATTTGGAAAACCACGGACGACGGAATTACCTGGAAGAATGTTTCTGATACCTATATTAAAACGGGTTCGGTTGGGGCCATCGCAGTCTCTGAAAGCAACCCCAATATTGTGGTGGCCGGAATGGGCGAACATGCGGCCCGTGGGGTGATGACGTCCATGGGGGATGGCGTTTACAAATCCACCGACGACGGAAAAACATGGCAGCATATTGGCCTGGGCACTACACGGCACATTTCCGATGTCATTATTCATCCCTCCAATCCCGATATGATCTATATAGCGGCCCAGGGTGCCCAATACGGGCCTTCAGAGGACAGGGGTATTTATCGTTCAAACAACGGTGGGGCTAACTGGGAAAAGGTGCTGTACGTCAATCAAACCACAGGTGCCTCCTCCCTATCCATGGATATGAATAACCCATTAATTCTCTATGCCGCGATGTGGCAGCATCGGCGCTATCCCTGGACCATGGAATCCGGAGGGCCACATTCCGGGCTGTATAAATCAACGGATGGGGGGACCACCTGGGAAAAACTGGGGGAAGGGCTGCCTGAAGAATTCGGGAAGTCCGGTGTATCCGTCTCCCGGGCCAATCCGGAACTGGTTTTTGCAGTCCTTGAGGCGGAGGGTGAAAAAGGCGGCGTATATCGTTCAGATGATGCCGGGAAAAAATGGACCCTGGTAAACAAAGACCGGATCAACATCGCGAGGTCCTGGTACTACATGGAAATTGTTACCGACCCGCAGAATGAAAATATCGTTTATGTCCTGAATGCCCCGGTAACCAAATCGATCGATGGCGGCAAAACCTTTAAACCCCTTCCCACTCCGCATGGAGATAACCACCACCTGTGGATCCATCCGAATGAACCCTTAAAAATGATCAATTCCAATGACGGAGGCGCCAATGTTTCCAATAACGGCGGAAAAAGCTGGAGTACACAGGAAAATCAACCTACTGCCCAATTTTACCGTGTCATTACGGATCATTTAGTGCCCTATCATGTCTATGGCGGGCAACAGGACAATTCGGCCATTGCCATAGCAAGCAGAACAAACGACGAGGGGATCGGCTGGAAAGACTGGTTTTCGGTGGCAGGCTGTGAGAGTGCTTACCTTGCCTTTCATCCCGAGCAACCCGATATTATTTATGGGGGGTGTTACCAGGGCATCATTGAAAAGTGGGTGAAGGCATCCCGTGAAAGCAAACCAATTAAGGAATATCCCGAACTTGCCCTGGGCAATGCGCCTGAAAATTTTAAATATCGCTATAATTGGAATGCTCCGATCATTAGTTCTCCCCATAACCGGAATACGATTTACCATGCGGGTAATGTGGTTCTCAGGACAACGGATGGTGGCGTCAGCTGGAGTATTGTGAGTCCTGATCTAACCAGGAACGAAAAGGGCAGGCAAGGGCCCGGAGGGGGACCTTATACCAATGAAGCGGCCGGAGGCGAAAACTACAATACAATTATGTACCTGGTAGAATCCCCCCACGAAAAAGGGGTGCTCTGGGCCGGGAGCGATGACGGGCTCATTCACCTTACCAGAGATGGCGGAGAAAACTGGGAGAATGTAACCCCACCGGACCTGCCCGAAGGAATTGTAAACAGCATCGAGGTTTCACCCCATGAGAAAGCAACTGCCTTTGCCGTGGTCATGCGCTATAAGTTTATGGATTTGAAACCTTACATTTTCAAGACCACGGATTACGGTAAAACCTGGAGCAAAATAGTACATGGGATCACAGATCCTCACACCTTTGTACGTGTAGTCAGGGAGGATCCCATACGCAAAGGCCTGTTGTACGCAGGCACTGAAACCGGATTGTATATCTCCTTTGATGGGGGGCTTTACTGGCAACCTTTTCAGCTCAACCTCCCGGTAGTCCCAATCAATGACCTCATCTTCCGTGATAACGATCTCATAGCGGCAACCGCAGGAAGGTCGTTCTGGATTTTGGACGACGTTGGTGCCCTTCAAAATAGTCCGGCCCCAAGGCAGCCTGTGGCCATTTTCAAACCTAAGGATACCTACCTTTTGTTCGGCGGAAGCAGTGATAAACCGGTACCGGGGCTTGGGCAAAACCCCAGGCAGGGAGTAACCTTTGATTACTACCTGGATAAAGAGGCAGACAGTCTGGATCTGGAACTTGAAGTAATGCACAACGGAAAACTGATCAGGACCATCACCAACAAAAAACCCGACGATTTTAAATCCTGGCCCGGGGGTCCGGCGAAACCCCCGCTATTACCCGCCAAAAGGGGATTTAACCGGTTTACCTGGGACTTTTGCAAAGAAACGCTTCCTGCAGTGAACGATGTTTTTGTCTATGGCAGTTATGCGGGTTCCCGTGTTGGACCCGGCACTTATGCCCTGCGAATGACCCTGGATGGTTTAACTTCGGAGACTGAAGTAACCATCCTTCCCAATCCGAAGGTGGAAGCCTCCCGGGATGATTATGAAGAACAACAAATGGCCCTGGACAAGATTGAAACCACGATCAGGGAAATGCATCTGGCCGTTCGTGAAATGCGATCTGCGAAGTCTCAGCTGGAAAGCTATGCCAAACTATTGAAGGATCATGAGAACGCCGGAGAATTGTTGAATATTGGGGATTCGCTTGTCAGCCGTATCGAAACCTGGGAACAAAACCTCATTCAGCCAAAACAAAAGACATTTCAGGATGTCATCAATTACAACAACCAACTCAATGCAGAATTGATGCACCTGAAAGGGTACATGGATTCCGCCGACCCCAAGGTTACCGCGGGAGCCAAAGAGCGGCTGAATGATCTTTTAACTGAATGGGCAATCTTTAAAAAGGAAAGGGACCGCATCGTAGACACTGAGATGGCGGCTTATAATGAAATGTATGATGTCAAGGGATTCCCAGCCATTATTATACCAGAGGAGTGAAAGGGCCCACTTTAAGCGCACATTTAAGAGCTATCCTTGCCTTGCCGGTAATGGCACTGGTCGTTATTCCTGCCTTGATCTATTATGCAGGCCTGTCCGCGGCGTACCACCCACTAAGGTTCCTGGATGCTGATCTGCGCTACATTATTGCAGGCGTATTCACTATTCCGGGATCTATGTTGTTCATTGGATCTATTGATTTGTTCATCAGGATAGGGAAAGGGACCCTGGCTCCCTGGAACCCTACAAAAACCCTTGTCGTGAGAGGCTTATACAGGAATATGAGAAACCCTATGATTACTGGTGTGATCTGTATATTAACAGCCGAGGCTTTTATTTTCCCATCAATTTTAATACTCTTTTGGGGCGGTACTTTTTTTCTGCTGAATCACGTCTATTTTATCCTGAAGGAAGAACCCGGTCTTCTGAAACGTTTCGGTGAAGAATACCGGGAATACAAAGAGCATGTCCCCCGTTGGATCCCAAAACTAAAAGGATGGCGACCTGAGGATCAGTGAGAAAGTTAAGTTGCAGGATGAAAGCCGTGGATGTAATCATTCGACCCTGGCCGGCGAAAAGGAATATTTTTTAAAGAACCGTCTGCCAGGCTTTCGATATTTACTTTTGAGTTTGTCCTGAAATTGAATTTGGACGGTGGAGTTTGCACTTCTTATGAAACCCATTTGTAATCGGATAATTTGTACCTTGTCGACAGGTAACTGCTAAGCATGAAAACACTGTTATCCCTTTTAGTTTTATCGTCGTTCGGGGTATTCGCCCAAAATACGGTGCCCTTTAAGGAAACAAGTACCTCCCCCGAAGCGGCTCTTACAGAGGTGTCCTGGATTGCCGGCCATTGGAAGGGAGAGGCCTTCGGGGGTACCACAGAGGAGATTTGGAGTCCTCCGCTTGGTGATTCCATGATGTTTGTATTCAAACTGGTTGCGGATGGCAAGGTGCAGTTCTATGAAGTGGGCCACATTCAACAGGTGGAGGAAACCCTGCTTTTGCAGTTAAAACATTTTCACGGAACCCTGAAAGGTTGGGAAGAAAAGGACGAGACCGTAGATTTTAAACTGGTCAGAATCGAGGAAAATCGCGTTTACTTTGATGACTTTACCTTTGAAAGGATCAGCGAAGTTGAGATGAATCTCTATGTGATGATCGGCGCCAGAGACGGGAGTACCAGAGAAGTAAAATTCAATTATAAAAGGCTGTAATACGTTGGGGAAAAAGTGTCTTGAATGCGGAACGGAGATCAGGGGTCGGGTTGATAAAAAATACTGCTCGGACTATTGCCGTAATGCCTACAACAATAAACTCAACAAGGACAGCAAAAACCTCGTCAGGAATATCAATAACCGCCTTCGGAAAAATTACAGGATCTTGGATAGTTTTCCGCTGAAGGAAGGGAAGACAAGAACCAGCAAAACCCGTCTCATGGACAAAGGGTTTGATTTTGAATACATCACCAATTTATATACCACCAAAAAAGGAACCACCTACTACTTCGTCTATGATTTGGGGTATTTGCCGCTGGATAATGATTATTATATGATCGTAAAGAGAGAATAAGATGTCTTTGCCCAATTCCTTCAGCAACTGAAGGTACCGCTCCTTCAATCATCCCCTTAGATCCGTAAGTCGTTATTTCCAATTGTGCCCTGTAAGTTTAAGGGCGGCAATTACAATATCTTTTCGGCTGATCTGACCTACAAGTAAGCCATTGTTCATAACGGGTAACCTGCGCCTGTTGTGCTTGTCAAAAACGCCAGCCGCATCAAAAATACTCATGTCATGCGGAATGGTTTCTACATTTTTGGTCATATACTTTTCAACGCTCTTGTCAAGTATGGGTTGATTAAAATAACGGCTCTCCGAGATCTGTTTCATACAATCTGCCTCAGAGATAATGCCTACCAAAAAACCATTGTCATCCAATACGGGACCCCCGGAAATACGATTTTTTGCAAAGGATTCCATAACCTCCAGAATAGATTGTTCCGGACTGAACGTAGTTAATTTCCTGGTCATATAGTCTTCTACAAGGATGGGCGCATCGTACTCCTTTTTTGAAGATGTCTTGGCCCTGCGGCCCATAAAACTCTTGATTCCCATATCCAGTTTAGTTTTTGGTTAATCTTAAATATAGTCTTTTTCGGGCAATTTTTTAAATAAAATCGTTTAAATGTCAATAGCTAAAAGAATTTTATACATTTATAGTTTTAGTGTCCATATGAAGCAATTTACCTCTGTAAGCACCCTGTTACTCGTCATTCTGGCGGTGTATTGGAGTTTTTATGCATTAATGCCGGTTTACAGGCCCGATGCAAATCTCGCGGAATCTTCCTTTTCAACGGACAGGGCTTTGAGGCATGTAGAACAGATGGCGGCAGCACCTCATGGGCTCGGTTTTCCGGCCCATGAAAAGGTGAAGCGTTATATTATGGCCCAGTTGGGGGCAATGGGCCTGGAAGTTACGTTACAGGAAGACTATTCCCTTGGTATCGGCGGGGGTGATCTTAGCCGGCCTTCGAACATTCTGGCGAGAATTAAGGGTTCGGGATCGGGAAAGGCATTATTGCTGCTCTCCCACTATGACAGTGACCCGCATGCTGCGATGGGTGCAAGTGATGCGGCCAGTGGTGTTGCAACGATCATGGAAGGAATCCGGGCCTTTTGGTCTGAAGGCATTCTCCCTGAGAACGATATTATTATTCTGTTTACCGATTCAGAGGAACAGGATCTCAATGGGGCAAAACTTTTTGTCAACCATCATCCGTGGGCCAGGGAGATTGGGCTTGTGTTAAACTTTGAAGCCCGTGGCAGCGGGGGTCCGGGCATTATGCTGATAGAGACCAACCGGGGTAACCAAAAACTCATTGAAGAATTTACTGCCGCCAATCCGCATTACCCCGTGGCAAACTCCCTGGCATACAGCGTTTATAAAATGCTGCCGAATGATACCGATCTCACGGTTTTCAGGGAAGACCGGGATATTGATGGTTTTAATTTTGCCTTTATCGATGATCATTATGACTACCATACAGCCAGGGATACCTATGACCGGTTAGACAGAAGCACATTGGCCCATCAGGGCAGTTATCTTATGCCGCTGTTGCATTATTTCGGCAATGCGGATCTGAATAATTTGAAAAGTCTTAATGACAATATCTATTTCAATATTCCCTTTTTTAAGCTGGTCTCCTATCCTTTTGAATTTAACTGGCCCATGTTTGCCCTTGCCCTGTTTTTTTTCGTCCTTCTGGTGATCCACGGCTGGAGAAAAAAAGTTTTGCAGCTGAAACCGATGGGGAAAGGTTTTATACCCATGCTGGTCGCCCTGGCTATCAATGGGGTGGTTGGTTTTTATTGCTGGCCCCTGTTAAAGAAGCTCTACCCTCAATACAAGGACATATTGCATGGTTTCACCTATAACGGGTATACGTATATCATGGCTTTTGTACTTTTCGCGGCAGCCGTTTGTTTCTGGGTATACCACAGGTACAGAAAAATAAGCACCGCCAACCTGTTGGTGGCCCCCATTGTTCTCTGGTTAATTGTCTGCGGATTTCTGGCAGCTTATCTCCCGGGAGCCAGTTTTTTTATTATTCCCGTATTTGCCCTGTTGGCGGCATTCCTGATGGCGGTAAATCAGGAATTTCCAAATCCCTATCTGCTGCTATTTTTAGGGCTTCCTGCCCTTTGGATCCATGCCCCCCTCATTAGATTGTTTCCGGTTGGGCTGGGACTGAAGATGATGATATCGGCCACCCTTCTGGTGACGCTGACCTTCCTGCTTTTACTTCCCCTCTTCAGTTTTTACAAGAACAAAAACCAGCTTGCTGTGTTGGGTTTTGTCCTTTTTATAGGATTTATGGTGTCGGCTCATTTGGGTGCCGGGTTCGATGCTGATCGTCCCAAGCCGACCAGTTTGGTCTATCTCCTGGATGCGGACCATAAGACCGCCAAATGGGCAACCTATGAACAGGTGATATCGGACTGGACAAGTCAATATATAGGGGACAATAAATCCATTGCCGCAGATTCAGGGGATGAAACTATTAGCAGTAAATACAGCACGGGATTTACTTATGTTTCAGAGGCGCCTGTTAAAGGAATCGAGCCTCCCGGGATCGAGAAAACAAAGGATACCATCATTGGTGGGGACCGCCTGCTGGAGATCTGTATAACTCCGCGGCGGGAGGTAAACAGGCTTGACATATTTACCAATGATATCCCTGTTAAAAGGGCCACGGTGAATGGAACCGTTTTATCTGAATACTACCTGAATGGCAGGAGGAGAGGCGCGAATTTGGTTACCCACTACATCAGCAACAATGGCTACACAGAAATCGCGTTGACCATTCCCAAAGATTCCGATTTGGAACTAAAGTTCTATGAGGCCTCCAATGATCTATTGAACAATTCCTTATTTACCGTACCCCCCAGACCCGATTCTGCCATTCCCATGCCCTTTGTGTTGAACGATGCCATCATAGTGACTAAAACCCTGCACTTTTGATCAGGAACATTGGCATCATAGGTTGCGGCTGGCTGGGCCTTCCCCTGGCCAAAACATTGATCGCCTCAGGTTTTAAAGTGAGGGGAAGCACGACCACGGCCGGAAAATTATCCATCCTTCAGGATACGGGTATCCGTGCATATCAAATTGTACTGGGAGAAGAAGAAATTAAGGGAAACATGGCAGGGTTTTTAAGGGGTCTCGATGCCGTTATCGTGAATGTACCACCAGGGTTACGGTCAAACCCCGGGGAGCGTTATGTAAAAAAAATGGAGTTGCTGCATCGTGAAATTCAAAAGGCAGAAGTAACCGACGTCCTGTTTATCAGCAGCATTTCGGTCTATGGAGCCCAATCCGGCGAGATTACCGAAGATACTTTCCCGCATCCCAAAACAGAATCAGGTAAGCAACTGTTGGCATCGGAAAATATATTCAGGAATGACAGGTCCCTGCGAACTTCTGTGATCCGTTTCGGGGGTCTTATTGGCCCGGAGCGGCATCCGGTGACCCATCTGGCCGGAAAAAAAGGGTTGAGCAATGGGGAGGATTTTGTCAATCTTATTCACCTGAATGATTGTATCGGAATGATCACGGTCACTTTAACAAACGAATATTGGGGAGAAATCTTTAATGGGGTATATCCGGACCATCCAAAAAAGGAGGATTATTACACGAAAGAGGCACAAAAAAGAGGCCTTCCTGTTCCGCGATATGACCGGAAAACGACAAAATATAAGGGAAAACGAATAAAAAGTAGGAATTTTCTTATTAAAAATTATTGCTTTTCAACCCCACTAACCTATTAATTCACCACTATAAAATTGCTTTTCACAACAAAAACATCGATAAACGGTTAAATTATCTCCTTGATTTACAGCTTTTTATCGATAAAGCGTAACTTTACATAAACGTTAAATCCCAAAATGTCATGGAAAATGTTAGTATTAGGGGGAGGGTCTTAATGGAAATAGAGAGTCTCATCTCCCGTAGTTGTGCCAAAGGCAAAATGACCAAAAGGTTTCAAAACCTGCACCAGGTAATTGTGAAAAAACATTACAATGCCGCGGATGTTTCCATTGATTATCACAGAAAAAGGATAGCCTTGGATATAGTAATGGATGATAAATCTTATAATCCACGAACCGTAAATATGAATGTGCCAACATTTCACGCCAATTTACTGTTCCGGAACTTAAAAGAGTTTTTGAAGTCCTGTCTTGATACGGATAACAAGAGCCTTGCGTTCTACGCCGGGTTGTTAAGATCCTATACAAAGAAGGATATAACCTTAACAGCGGTCTGAAACCAGTAACTGAAAACCACAAAAAAGGATGCATTAGCATCCTTTTTTATTTGCATACGGCCGTTTTAGCATTTTCCTTAATGAGATACCAAAAAAAATGTAGTAGTTTTGCCGCACTAAAATATGTTGAAGATGAAAAGGCTACTTATTCTGATGCTATTTGTCACGGCAATGAACTCCAATGCGCAAACCAGCGGTGAACTACTAACGCATTATGAGGCATTTTATAAGGAAATGCGCTTACAGGGAGATATCAATGGGGTGATCAATGCCCTCACCCATCTGAATGTACTGGCCCCCACCAGGGAACGCAGAGATACGCTCGCCTATGTATACGCCAACAACAATCAGCACCTCCAGGCGCTGAATACCATTGGCATTGAAAAAAATGAAGCCGATTCTGATCTGGCCGTCCAGGTAAAAGCAATTTCTTTAAAGGCATTAAACCAACCAAAAAGGGCCCTGGAACAGTTTGAGCTTCTTTTTACCAGAACCCCGAATGCCTATTTGGCTTATGAACTTGCCGATCTGAAAATACAAACCGGAGACAACGCCGGGGCTTCAACCGACATTGATTATGGCATCTCTAATGCCAGGGACGATATGAAATATGCCTTTTATGAAAGGCAGCAACCCTATGAGGTCCCGTTAAAGGCTGCCTTTATGCACCTGAAGGGCCTGGTACAATACAATACAGATAAAAATAATATTGATGCGGCCATCGCAAGCATTGACGAAGCCCTGAAAATTGATCCTAATTTTAATCTTGCAAGCTTAAGCAAACAAGCCCTGGAATCCAGAAAATCCACTCCCGCAGAGACCCAGGAGTAAGAGCGTGCCCGGTTGTTTCCAAGCGCGAAAATGTAGTCAGTAGCCCAGGCGTTCCCATATTGCCAAAACAGGTGTTTAAAGGGCCCTGGTTCATTGTATTGCCAGGCACAGCACATCGTCTGCACCTTTATGGTTGCACATATGAGCGGTTCGGTATATTAAAATCCCGGTCCTAAAACAGCCACCCGGATCGACTTTTCCAAATTGCTAGCCTCCGGATTGTCGTCCAAATATGCTTCATCATACATCGTAGTCAGTAACAGACCCCCTTTTTTTAGGTGCTCGTTGGGTTTCAAGGGATCCAGGCCTGTAACATAGGCATCGAAAAGGAAGCGGAGGTCTTTGCCTGCCACGCGGTTGGTATACCGGATTACATCTTCCAGGGTATACTGCCTATTCTCTATTGCCATTTCTGTATACATCAGCCTGATAACTTCAGTCAATCCTTTTTTATTGCCATTGGCATGCCTTATCTCAATATCGAGTACCAGGGCGAAGAAAGTACCTAATCCATAAATTTTCATGCGGTTCTGGTCCTTGTTTTCTCCTGCTTCCTGGAGCGAAACAGGAGATCCCATGACAGTAGAAAGAAAATATCTCCTGTATGCATTCTCAATTTTCTTTTCAATATTCTTTGGTTTCAGAGAATGTGTTACAGCCTCCAACTGTATGCTCAAATATTCGGTAAGCCCTTCCCTGAACCATTCCATTTGCGTTGCCGGAACAAGCCCTCTGCCATTCCACAAGTGAAAGGTTTCGTGGATCATTCCATGGCCCCAAAGGGCGGATGATGCTTCATTGATGGGTTTTTCAATCAACATACTGTAACTTTGGTTAAATGCCCCACCTGCGATGGGTCCCTCCTGCATGATCACCAGGTAGGTACTTTTAGGGGCACTTCCAAACAATTCGCCGATAGCGCTCATATTGGGCTTCAGGTAGTTTAGGATTCGCTGTTTATCTCCTTGTAAGCCGGGGCCGAGCAGCAAACGCAGCCTGGTGGCCCCAACAACAATTTCCTCTTCCCTGTGCTGCCCGATAAACATTGCATTATCCCTGAGTTCGCTGCCCTTTACCCCTGAAAATTTGTTTTGTTCCTTCGCGCCCCAGGGAACACTTACCGACCAGGATTCCGGAAGGTCAAAATCTACATCATAGGTTTCTTCCAGAAAGTTGGGAATAATAAACAGGTAACGCCCCACAATCATAAATCCTTCTGGCGTACGATAGGAAATCTCCTCCACGCCAAACGGCCAATCGTACTGATCATGGTGCATTTCAATATCATAACGTATGCTAAGCCGGTCCACGGCATCGGCCAATCGCCAGGAATAGTAATTCCCGTGGTTTATTCTTTCAACGATCTGAATTTCATTTCCACGACCATCCGTCAGTACCAGATTTTTGATAAATTCGGCCGGGCCATCCGGAAGCTCCGCTGTAACCATAACCGGAAGATGCAATTCCGTAACGCTTGTTCCCAGGACGGCCTCTACGTGCACGGTGTTTTTGCCTTTAACGACCACCTGATATTGATGTTGTGCCTTTGTTGTCTTACAACTGACCAAAATTAGGGCGACCAATACGGTCCTTACACATATTTTCATTGTTCCTTGATTTGATTGATGAATACTTTTATTAAATCACTACACAATAGTATTCAATGAAAATGACAATAGTGTAACCCGATTTGTATGCATTCGCAAATCCAAATAAAATGCTCAGGCCTTATCCCTCATTTTTTGAAGAAATCTTTTAGGGGTGGTGCCCGTTTCCTTTTTAAAGGCACTATAAAATGCTGAGCCGGAATTGAACCCTGCCCGTTGGGCGAGCCCCATAATGGTAAAATTATGGTGCTCTTCCGATAAGAGCGCATTCACTACCTCTTCTATCCGCATGCGGTTAATAAATTCGTTGAAGTTCTGATGGTACTTATGGTTGATGAGAGAACTTAATTGATAGTAGGGCAATCCCAGTTTGCGGGCGAGCTTTCTTAAATCTAAATCGGCATCCCTGTAGTACCTTTTGCTGTAAATAAGATGAGCCAATGGATCCGGATCTTTATGATCAGCCCCTCTATTCCCATGACTTGCCCTGTAATATTTGGCTTTACGGCTTTTCCTGACCGCGGTGATTCTTTGATAGGACAGCCAAAGCATCAATACGCTGAACAGGAGCGTAATATTAAGATAGAACAATTCGGGGAGTTCTTTAATAAAAGTGCGATAGAGGCGGAAGATAAAATTTAACAACCAAATTGATAAGATTCCCGAAAAAATGATCCTCAGGAATCCGGTATCCCTTCTGCCCAATTTTCGCATCAAAATGGAGGTCATTAAAAGGTAGATCAAAAAATTGGCATTCCAAAAGACAACCATAAAACCACTTTTTACGATTACCGCCCCGACCGTCCCAAATGCGGTCCCTGGAAATAAAAGCAACAGGACCGTAAAAAGCAGGTAGGCATAAAAAAAATAAAGATGGACGGAACCCAACGGATATTTTGATATGGGGGTTAGGAACGACCTCATTTGCAGGTAAAGCAGGGGAGCAATAGCAAAACTTAATGCATTGCTTATAGGTTCAAAAGCCCCGAGTATACCGCCGTATCGGGTTAGATTCAAGAGCGTGTTGAAGATCACTATACCAATTATAAAGAACAACAGAGAAAGCAGCCCTGTACCTCCTTCTGCCCGCATGGTCCTTTCCCTGATATAGGCATAGGACAGCATAAAACAATTCCCTGCGCCCAAAACATTGATCATCAGGGAAAGATCCTTAAAAAAAACAGCCTCCATATCTCCTTTACCGATAGGACGTAATGCTTAGGTATATGTTACATCTTATCCCGTTTGATATCTTAAATTAATCATAAAATGTAACCTTTTAGTTGCGTATTAATATTTGTTGCTTATATTTGCAACCATATAGTTGCATATTAATTTAAATGATTTAGTTATGAACGATGTAATTACCAAGGAACACCATTTTGGTCACCCCATTCAAAGGGTATGGAACGCCATTTCCCGGGCAGAGGAAATTTCAGCCTGGTTTATTAAGGCCGATTTCAGGGCAGAAGTCGGATACAAATACACCTTTACCGCCAGTGAAGAACAAAATTGTACCCAAATCACCGGAGTAGTCAAAGAAGCAAACCCCTATACCCTGGTTTATACGTGGGTCGTTGCTGACACCAAGGCAGAAACCACAGTTAAATGGGCCCTTGAAGAGACAGAAACAGGTACAAAACTATTTCTGGAGCATTCGGGGATCTCCAATTACGAAGGGGAAAGTGCCGTAGCCATGTTCGGAAGCTTTGATAAAGGCTGGGACCATTGCATTACTGAACTTTCCGGTTATTTAAAGCAAGCTGTCCATGCAGGATAAGATCACCAGCGTATTAAAAGCCATAGCCGATCCCACCAGACGTGAAATATTTCACGCGCTGGTGGTTGCTGCTGCTGCTTTACCCATTACGCAGATTTCTTCCCGATTCGATATTAGCAGGCAGGGAGTGACCAAACACATAAAAACGCTGGAAGAAGCTGGTTTGGTCCTAATAGAAAGCAAGGGAAGGGAACGTTATTGTTATGCCGATCCCGCCCCGCTTAAGGAAGTGACTCAATGGCTCAGATTCTATGAACAATTCTGGGATAATGCCCTTGGCCATTTGGGTGATTACCTGGATGAAAAACCCTAGTCGGCAGCTGTCCGTGATTTTTTCACTGCAAATTGAAGGAGACCTTCCAATGCAGCCTTTGTGTTCTTTTTGAGGAT
>Ga0102947_1000263_pt1 | contig 19619 bp, 25 predicted proteins | sample SalPon2A_A_D2_MG_FD_78210 | JGI IMG/M metagenome (GOLD analysis project Ga0102947, IMG submission 78210) | Soil microbial communities from South San Francisco under conditions of wetland restoration - Salt Pond MetaG R2A_A_D2_MG | ecosystem: Environmental > Terrestrial > Soil > Wetlands | place... | reverse complement strand
AATCTTTTTTTGTTCAGCATCCTAATTTCAAATGTTGGGTAAAACATTCGGGCTCTGAAAAATCATTATTTTTGGCAATATTGCCATTGTTTGACTCTAGTGACATACACAGAAAAAATATACTAAATAAAATAATGATTCATTACAAACCTCCTTGTAATTTGGATGATCTTCCTCAAATTAAGCCGGATTATTTAGTGAGAAAATCTGAACTAAAATATGTGTGTCCCTGCTGTGGTTCTGATATGAAATCCGAACAAATTCTTGAAAAATCTACTATCTTTCGTTGTGTAAATTGTGGGTTAAGTGATACAAAGCTTAATTGTTAACCTTATTTTGAACATCAAACAATTGTAAGGTCAACAAGTCTATGGCTTTTTTCAGATGTTGAAATTCGTTAATTGCATGTATTTGCCCTTCAACCAATGCTCTCATCACTTTAACTGAATTTTTTTGATGATCATCAGAGGCAACAATTTCCATTGCATTCAACTTGGATAACAAATTATCAAGATCTTTTATCATTTCATCTGATGGCTTATGTTTATCCATGAACTACCTGAAACAATTTTAATATATTAATTGTTACAAGAGTTCTTCATCAATCTTTTGAATTGGATCTAAATATTGCTGACACACGCATGTTGGAATTTGGCATTTTCCTACTTTGATGATTGAATCACTCTGTTTATTTGGTATGTGTGCCTCATCTGTATGATGGCATCGGTTGCAATTCATATCTAAAATCATTCTATTCTGTTATTTAATCTGCAAGTTAAGGAATTAAAACTGCTCTGGCTTCAATCTCTGAATTTTTCAATTTTTTTAGAGCTTCGTTTGCATCTTCTAATGCAAATATTTGAGAAACCACTTCGATATTTTTTTCATCACATATTTTGATAACTTGCTCCATATCCTTAGTTGAACCTATCAGTGTACCTCTAATTGTCTTTTCCTCGAATGCCATAAATGCAGGTCTTTCCCCCACTGTTGCAATTACTACCAGTCCTCCTTTCTTTATTGATTTGATTGCTGTGTCTGTAACAATATCTGCTGGCGCAAATACTATGGCGGCATCTAACAAACCATGTTTTTCTTTTAATTTGTCTAAAAATTCGTTTTGGTCTTTTAAAAACATCATTACATCCAATGCACCTAATCTTTTTGCAATCTTAAGATGTTTTTCTGATCTAGAAAATGCAATTACATCACAATTCTCAACTTTTGCAAATTGAACTGCCATATGACCTACTCCTCCAATTCCAAAAATTCCTATTTTTTTATGTAATTTTGGTTCTGCAGCTTTAACTGCCTTATATGCCGTAATGCCTGCACAAAATAATGGTGCTGCATATTCTGGTTTCATGTTTTCTGGAACTTTGGTTGCAAAATCATCTACTACTGTGATGTATTCTGTATACCCTCCTTTGAATGATTCACCTGTGATTGTTGATGACTCGCAAAGATACTCTTTTCCTTCGTTGCAATATTGGCATTTCCTACATGCTTCCAAGAGTGGTGTGATTCCTGCTCTATCTCCAACTCTGAATTTTGTTACACTGTCTCCCACTTGAATCACTTTTCCTACAATTTCATGACCTGGAACTGTGGGAAGTGAAGGCGGGATTCCAATATCTTGCCAGTCTCCTTCTATTCCGTGAAGTTGTGAATGACAAACTCCACACGCTTCTATTTTTAGTAAAATCTCATTAGGTCTTTTAATTTCATGCTTTTCAATGTATTTTAATTTTAACGGATTTGTTTCAATTGCTGCGCATTTTTCAAGTACCATTGCACGCATTTTTTCCATATTATTTCAAATAGTACATGGAATTTTAAGATTCGCTAATCTCATCCTACTTTTGGCTACATGATTAGATTGAAAATACATCCTTCTATAACTCATAGGTTTTCAATCTGGATAGTTGGAATGTTCTTAATTGAAGATAAAATTGTATTCTCTAATACTCCTGAGATTACACTTTATTACCAAAACCCATTAAAAAAATAAAGAACCATATTGAATGTAAGAACATGTCTGAAATTACAGATGAGGATCGTGAGAGAGTCAAATTATTACGTTTGATTACATCCTCTAAAAATGAATTCAAAAATCTTTCATTGGATCAATTAAAAAGATTACAGGAATTGGTTGAAAAAAAAGATTACAGTCATGATAAAAAAGCTCATAAATCTAAAGTAAAATTACTTAGAAAAATTAATGTGAGAATTTACGAATTAACTGAAGGTAGAGGGATCTGGGATTAGTCTGTCAATTAGGTACAAATATTCTAACGAATTTGATTAGTTGTGGTAGAAAACAACCTTATTCGTGAAACAAGTCCTTACTTACTTCAGCATGCACATAATCCTGTACAATGGTATGCCTGGAACGATGAGGCTTTAAAAAAAGCAAAAGATGAGAACAAACCGATTTTTCTCAGTATTGGTTATAGCTCATGTCATTGGTGTCATGTTATGGCACATGAATCTTTTGAAAACGATGAAGTTGCAAAATTTATGAATGAAAATTTTGTGAATATCAAAGTAGATAGAGAAGAAAGACCTGATGTTGATGATATTTATCAAAAAGTTTGTCAGATAGCAACTGGCCAAGGTGGTTGGCCATTGAGTATTTTTCTTACTCCTGATCAAAAACCATTCTATGTTGGAACTTATTTCCCTGTATTGGATTCTTACGGCCGTCCTGGATTTGGAAGTATTTGCAGGCAACTCTCTCAAGCATGGAAGGAAAAACCAAAAGATATTGAAAAATCTGCAGAGAATTTTCTAAACGCTTTACACAAAACCGAAACAATTCATACTCCCTCAAAACTGGAAAAATCAATTCTTGATGAGGCTGCAATAAATTTATTCCAATTGGGTGATGTGACATATGGTGGATTTGGTTCTGCACCAAAATTCCCTAATGCTGCAAATATTTCATTTTTGTTTAGATATGCCAACCTTACAGGTCTTTCTAAATTCAATGAATTTGCGCTCAAAACTCTTAACAAAATGGCAAAAGGTGGGATCTTTGATCAAATTGGAGGTGGCTTTCATAGATATTCTACTGATGCAAAATGGTTGGTCCCTCATTTTGAAAAAATGCTTTATGACAATGCATTGATATCTGTGAATTATGTAGAAGCATATCAAATAACAAAAGATCCTTTCTATCTTGAAGTATTACAAAAAACTTTGGACTTTGTTTTACGTGAGATGACTTCCCCTGAAGGTGGATTCTATTCTGCATATGATGCAGATTCTGACGGTGTAGAAGGAAAATTCTATGTTTGGAAGAAGAGTGAAATTAAGTCAATCCTTGGAAGTGATGCGGATATTTTTTGTTTATATTATGATGTGACTGATGGTGGTAATTGGGAAGGTGATAACATTTTGTGTAACAACCTCAATATCTCAACTGTTGCTTTTAATTTTGGAAAATCAGAACAAGAGATTCACAAGATTTTAAACTCATGTGCTGAAAAATTATTAAAAGTTCGCTCCACCAGAATCCCTCCTGGTTTAGATGACAAGATACTTGTTTCGTGGAATTCTTTGATGATAACTGCATTTGCAAAAGGCTATCGTGTAACAAATGATCTCAGATACCTAAATGCAGCAAAAGATTGTATATTATTTATTGAACAACGTCTTCTTGTAGATGATAAATTACGACGAACTTACAAAAATAATATTGCAAAAATAGATGGCTACCTAGAAGATTACTCTTATTTTATTAATGCGTTGTTAGATGTTTTTGAAATTGAGCCTAATCCCAAATATCTGAAACTTTCTTTAAGTCTGGCAAATTACTTGATAGATCATTTTTGGGATTCAAGCAGTAGTAGCTTCTTTATGACTTCTGATAATCATGAAAAACTAATCATCAGACCAAAAAGCAACTATGACTTATCTTTGCCTTCTGGAAATTCAGTTTCTGCATTTGTATTGTTGAGGTTGTACCATTTTTCACAACAACAAAAATTCCTAGACATTGCTACTAAAATAATGGAATCCCAGGCACAAATAGCTGCAGAAAATCCCTTTGGGTTTGGCTATTTGCTAAATACTATTTCACTCTTCATTCAAAAACCTGTTGAGATTACTATCATCAACACTGAAAATTCAGAAATCCAGAAATCCCTTTTATTGAAATATTTGCCTAATTCAATTATGGCTATGATTCAAAATTCAGATCAATTAAACGGTCTTTCTGAATTTCCCTTTTTCACAGGCAAATTTTTTGAAGAAAAAACATCTGTTTTTGTCTGTAAGGACTTTACATGCTCTTTACCGTTATATACTATTGATGAAGTAAATTCCAATCTTTAGATTTTTTTCAAATCTACTTCAATCATGCTTCCAACTTGAGGTCTTCCCATATTGTTATACCTTGATTTTGGCATTGCTATTGTAATCTGTGTTTGTTGATATGACTTGATATTGACAGTGGGCTGTGCTTGTAATATTGCCTCTAACAATGGCATGACTTGTTCTTTAGTTTCCGCATCAAGTTTTTTTGAGACGTTATCAATTATCATCTGTTTTTGTGAAATTGGTTCAGTTGATACATTTTCAATTAATGTTAATTGAGCTATTTGACCATTATCTACTATCTGTGTGATTCTAAATTCATTTGTATCTGTCATTGCTTTGTTACAATTTTTTGATGATTTATCTTTAGCGTATTGAAAAATATAATACAATTACTGCAGTTACTACTGCCGATGATATTCCTAATGCAAAGATAATTTTACTTCCATCTATGTTCATGACTCTAAATTTATGTGGTCAGAATTAAACTGTATGTATTTTTTTGAAATGTTTTTTGATAATCTCTAGATGCGTGTTTTAATAGTAAAACACATCTTTTTGTTATCGTATGTGTATTTGTATTAATACTCATGACTATAGTGAAAAACGACATCCCACAAGAACCAGCGTTTGCATGAATTCTCTTTTAAATTAAAACCTTGTTTTTGAGAAAAATTCTTTATTTTTTTGTTCTATTCTTTTTTAAGACTTTCTAGTTTGGGGCTAAGAATGGATTTTTTGATTAATGAGGCTCGTTTTTTAATAATCTGGTTGAATTCATGCATATCTTCCAATCCAGGTGTTTGATGTTGATTCTGGTATGCTTGTAAAAATCCAGAATACACACATCCTGTAATTATCCCAAATGCCGTATCTGGAATTGATTCAATTTCTGGTACAAAATTCTCTGCAATTTGTTTGTATGATTCTGATTCGCTAATGTAATAATCTATTAAACTATCTACAAAATCCCTGTTTTCTTTTGAAATGGTCATTACTTTTTCTTCATTTTCTAGTTTATTTAATTGTCTTTGGTTAATCCTTTATTTGTTCATGAATTATTTTCTATGTGTTGTGGAAATTAGAGTCTGATGAAGATTTTTTTCGTATATATGATTCCAAAAAATTGATTGCAGGCTATTTTGATCCTAACTATGGTGATATTTCCCCAAAAGAGAATTATGAAGAAATAACTTTATCCATGATGAAAAACCATGATTTAATTTCAGGTGGGGTTATTATGGTGCCTCTTGTAAAATTTGGATTATTTGATACTGATTTGGACACGTCCATATCTAAGATAGAAGAAAATGTAATTCGTGTAAATACCCACTTACAAAAATGGAAGGAGTTCTTGTCTGAAATAAAACCTCAGTTTCACTCTGTTCGAATATCTCATACTGATCAAGACATGTTGACTATTACCTTTGATGTCAAGTTCTCAAAACCTACTCCTCTAGATAAAATATCTCTCCAAGATGAACTTTCTTCCACTATGGATTTGTTACAAAAGTTTGAACTCTTGTGATTAACTGGTGTTTTTTGGATTATTACCTTTATTCAAGGAAGATGTTCTAATTTCCATTTTTCAGCATCATTAAAACAATTAAACCAATCAATTTCTGCTTGGTTAGACTCAAATTCGTCTAATTCGTTTTTAAATTGTGTGTTACACTCATTTTTCATATTTTCGTATATTTGAAACACTTTTTGTGTCAAGATTCCTTGTGGAGGAGAGAACTTCTCTGATTCATCATAAGTTTTTACACCACTCTTAGCTGACTGAAACTCTAATAATCCTAAATTCTCATATTCGTATGCTTCTTGAATTTGTGTGTCTGATCTTATCTTTGCTGATTCATCTCCTGTTACTATCCATTTGATATATTCTTCATCACTTTCTAATTGTGTCTGAGATGATAATTTGAATAGCTCTACTGAACTTTTGAATAGTTCTGGTGGCGTTAATTTATCATATCTAGAAATAATTTCTTTAAACTCTTTGACATGCTTCTCATAATATTTTAGAAGGTCATCTTTTGTGATATCTCCTTCATCCCATTTGTTTTTCTCAGAATAAAATCTTACTTGCAATTGTGTAACATCATCTTGAATCTGTGTTAACTCTGTTCCAAATTGAAAGCCTTTCTGCTTGGTTTGATCTACTGAATAATTATATCCTACGATAGATAATATGATAATTATCATGATAGATATGATGATAATGTTCTGAATTTTGTTTTTTTTCAAAGATAATCTATATAGTTTCCATCTTCGTCTAGTTTTAATTCTATTTTAAATTCAGTACCGCTGATAAATGATTCATTTCTAATTGTTCTGACCCTTCCAATTACTAGTTCATAAGGCCAAATTTCAACTACTATGGAGCCTACTTTTGCAATTGGTGTTTCTGTAATGGTCATATCTTCCCGTTTGACTCCGTGTCTTTCTAACATGTGAATTGCATGATCCAAAAGTGGCACTGGATTATTGTAATTTAAAACCCAAACCGTTCCCTCATAATCTATTTTTTCCAATTTGAAAAATCTCACTCTTACTCATATAACAATTATTCTGTTATTTTTAATTGATATACTTTCAAGAGGGAAATCATGAATAAAAAGAAAGTGGAATTAGAATTCATTTATTTTTGATTCTAAACCATTGTTAATTGATGATGGTGTTGATGGGAATTTATCTCCTATCCTATTCCCTGCAATAGTGGCTGCTTCTTTTAGAATATTCTCTGTTTCTTCATTTGTTGAACTATCTAATTCAAAGCCTCCCCCAAATGACTCTGTTGTCATTCCTCCTAAAAGTTCCGACATTGTTTCAAATTCAGCTCCAGCTTGCGGAATGAATTTACCTATTGCTGGTCCTATTGAACGCATTAAACCAATTACAGGTCCTATTGTAACCATTGCATCTCCAAGTTCGTTCATAGTTGACAATCTTAATTGAACCTGATCAAGAGATAATTTGAGATTACCTATTAGTTTCTCATTTTTTCTTAATTCAACAAGCTCATTTGCAAGAATTTTACCTGCAACTCTGTCATGTCTCTGTTGAGCCTCTACAATTCGTTTAAATATTTTTGCATCTTTCTCTTGTAGTTTTTTGTGCATATGATCAATCTTTGAAATTGTTTGACCAAGTTTTCCAACTGATTGTTGAATTCGTGGTTTTAGAGGTGGTTCTTTTTTTATCATGCCATGAATTTGTTCATTAAATCCAGGTTTTAATGACTTGTTCCAATTGTCTTGAAATGTTGGCATGCTGATTTTATAGAAATTTTTCTCTAATCCTCAACAGTATACAAAAGTACACAAACTGAATAATATTTTTAATGCAATGATAATCTTTGATGTAATTAATTGATCTATTCAGCCTGTCTGATCAAACAGTTGGTTTGGTTTGAATTACAATCAAAAATATCTTGTTTAATTATCTTGATTATACATTCCTTCCTTGTTGTGATTAAAACACAAAATAAATTCCATTTAGCGATATTGACATACATACTAATTTTACCACATATAGTAAATAATGGGATTGGAAACCATGTATCTCTTGTTGATACGTCAAATCTAGTTAATGATGTACATAATGTTAAAGAAAAAGATAAACCCACATACGAATTTCAACTCAGTACTACCAAAAGCGTTTACACTTAAACTCTGATTGATGCAAAATAATATCTAGATGTGATATTACTAATGCGGAAATTGAATTCCAATTCTCACAGAAAAGTAAATAATTACAAATTCTTAAACACCCTAAATTCTGTGCTGATGTTGATTTTATTAGTGAATTAGATCATTAGTTATGTCTATTATTCTGAGTCAACCACATTTAGTGTCATTGTACTTACTACTCTTGATAATTTCCTAATTGTTGCAATTACTTTTTCAAATCCTTCTTGATCTTGTGTTTGAATTTCGGCAATCACATCATATGCCCCAAAAGTAAGATACGCGTTAGTGACATTTTGCATTTGTTTTAATTCGTCAACGATATATTCTTCGGAACCTAGATCACAATTTAATAAAATAAATCCTTTATGCATAATTTACTCTTGATATAATTTAAAAAGTTCAAGTCTTTAAGTTTTACAGTGTTACCATCTACTACGTCCGCCGTAACTATTTCTGCTTTCCCCGCTATCGGTTCTCCTCTTCCTGTTTCTATCGTCTCTTGGATTTCCCCCTCTAGAACCGCTACCATATCCTCCAGATCGTCCACCTCTAGAATAGTTTGATCTTGATTGACCTCCATATCTTCTTGATGGTGTTTGTCTTTTTAGAGGATCTGGAATTGAAATCTGAATTCCCATCTCTTGATTCAAATCTCTAATAGGAACTTTAATTTGACGTTTAATTAAATTCCAATCTCCTACTGACGAATATGAAACAAATGTAACTGCTTTACCTTTTGCTCCTGCTCTTGCAGTTCTTCCAATTCTGTGAAAGTATGCCATCTCTTGATTTGGAATATCATAATTAACTACTAATTCTACTCTTGGAACATCAATTCCTCTTGATGCAATGTCTGTTGCAACTAGGATGTCTGCTTTTCCATTTCTAAATTTTGCCATGGATTGTTCTCTCCTATGTTGTGACATATCACCTTCTATTGCAACTGCATCATATTTTTCCTGATGAAGATACTTTGCAACATCTCTTGTTCTATATTTTGTTGAACAAAATACTATACATTGACCCTTTGTTGGTTTGATAAAATCTAAAAGGTACTTGAATTTATCGCGATCCTTTATCACTAAGAATGATTGATCAATTCCTTCTCCACTTAGATCATCTGCATCTAAGAGGAACTGTTTTGGATTTTTAAGATAATCTTCTGATAGTCTTAGAATTTCAGTTGGCATTGTTGCTGAAAACAATGACATTACTCTGTCTTCTGGTGCTAAATCTAAAATGAATTGAATATCATCAATGAAACCCATGTCTAACATTGTATCTGCTTCATCCAGAACGATATAGCTTATGTCTCTCAGCTCTATTGACCCTCTTTTGAGATGATCTATTAGTCTACCCGGTGTTGCAACTACAATCTCCACTCCTCTATGAAGAGCATCTAATTGTATCCCCATACCTTGACCGCCATAAATTGTAGCTATTCTAATTCCTGTGTGTTTTCCAAATTTTTTAACCTCATCAGTAATCTGCATTGCTAATTCTCTTGTAGGCGCCATTACTAATCCTTGTATTCCTTTCTTTGGTTGAATCCCTTGTAGCATTGATAATGCAAAGGCTGCAGTTTTACCAGAACCTGTATGTGCTTGTCCTACGACGTCTCTTCCTGAAAGTAATACTGGAATCACTGCTTCTTGAATAGCAAATGCCTCTTCAAATCCTTGCTCTTTAATTCCTTTTAGTATGTTGTCGTTTAATCCTAAATCTTGAAATTTTGTCATTTTATTTTCTTACCTTAAGCAATGACGAAAAAGCGCATTGCCACTCGTCATTATTCCGATATTTAATGTGTCGTTAAAGGTCTAATAAACGCTTGTTATTTTTCATGTGTCTAATTGTGCATCAATTATTTTTTTAAAACTTTCAAATGGCTGTGCTCCTTTTAATTCGACATACCCTATCTGATCATTTCCTACAAAAAATCCTGGAGTTCCTGAAACCCCGTAATCTCTTCCATCGTCAAGATCTTTTCTAATTTCTTCGATGTGTTTTCCGCTAGTTAGACATGCATCAAATATGTCCTGATCTAGTTTCATTACTACAGCATATTGACTGAACAAAGCAAGCGCATTTCCAGTATCTTGTTTATCCCATTTGTTTTGATTTTCAAATAACATGTCGTGCATTTCTCTGAATTTACCCTGTTCGTTTGCACATTCTGCTGCCATCGAAGCTGGAAGCGCATTTGGATGAATACTTTGAATTGGAAAGTCTCTAAAAACCAGTTTTACTTTTCCTTCTTGAATATATTCTTCAAGAATCAAAGGGAGTGTCTGTGTATGAAATCTTGCACAAAAAGGACATTGAAAATCTGAAAACTCAATTATTGTAATCGGTGCATCTGTATTTCCTATTATTGGATCATCATCTATTGAAATTTTTACTGCCGCTGTGGGTTGTTTTGAAGGTAGTTGATTTTCTAATATTTTGAGTTCTACTTTTGCAATTGCCCTATCAAGATCTTCTTGATCTATTTGGCTAGAACTCAAACTTGTATATGATCCTGCAAAAAATGCTGCAATCCCTGCCACTGTTATTAACACTATAATTAACGCGTTAAACGTAGATTTTTTCACAGACGTGTTCTGTTTATTTTGATTTAATTCAACATCGTCCGAACTCATTATCTTTTTTTAAAAGTAATGTATACTTATTCGTATTGTATGGCAATTTATTTTTTGAGAAATTTAAAAACTAACGGCTGGATTAAATTAAAAAGTTTCATGAACTATCATCTTTTCCCTCTGAATCTGTTTTGTACCAATATGTGCATGTATAAAACGTATACTTTAAACACAAAAAGTGGAGCCAATGACGGGATCCGAACCCACGACCTGCTGATTACAAATCAGCCGCTCTAACCAGGCTGAGCTACATTGGCACAAATTAAAATGGCCTTTTTGAAGCTTTAAAATGTTACCGGTGATAAGTCTCTGAACCTTTTTAATTGAAAATTATTCATATTATAGGCAGTTTATAATAATGCCTATTTTTGATATCCTTCATGAAATACATCGAACCAATTCGAGTTAAAATTCTCATGATTATGTTTTATGCAACTGGTGTTACTGGTATGATAATTGGATTAACTATTACTCCTCCTAACGCTGTCATGATTATAACTTTCATGGGAGTAATTAATTTTAGTTTGGGGGCTTTCTTTACGTTTGTCTTTTTGACACAGGTTGAAAAAGAGCCTGATAAAAGAAAGAAAAAACGCAAAGGCAATTAAGTGTATTTTTTTAATTTCTGCTGTTCTACTTTGCGTTATAATCATGAAAAATTTTCTATATCATAAAATATTTTTTGAGCTATCTGCTCAATTAAAGTATAAATAAGAACTTCCTTTCATGAATTCAGAAATGCTAGACTTAGTTGCCAAAAAATTATTTCTTACAAAAGGCAAAGGTGTGCATGAAGATAGATTAACAAGTTTTGAATATGCTTTAAGAGATGCAGGGATTGCAGGAACTAATCTTGTATTGATCTCAAGTATTTTCCCCCCATATGCCAAACTGGTTTCTAGAAATGAAGGTCTTAAAGAAATTTCACCTGGACAGATTCTGTTTACAATTTATTCCAAAAATCAAACTAATGAACCTCATAGAATGTGTGCTGCATCCGTAGGAATTGCACAACCAAAAGACAAGAGTAGATATGGCTATCTGTCTGAATACGAGTCTTATGGTCAAAATGAAACTCAGGCAGGTGATTATGCCGAAGATATTGCAGCTCAAATGTTAGCTTCTTCCTTAGGTATTCCATTTGATGCTAACAAAGACTGGGATGAAAAAAGACAACAGTGGTCAATTTCTGGGCAAATATATAAAACTCAAAACATTACACAATCAACAAAAGGTGACAAGGATGGAAAATGGACAACTGTGTTTGCAGCAGCTGTTCTTTTATTGTAATTATTTTCTATATCCTTTAAGATAAAACACTGCAGCTGCAATTGCAACTATTGTGATGATGATCACTACTATTGTAGATTCATCAAATACTGGTTTTTCTGTCTGAAGATCTGTTCCGCCCAGTGAAAACATTAACTCATCTTTACTTACTGTTGTGTCTTTACCAAAAATATATTTTCCTTGAATTCGTTTCCCTTCTTCAGGATCAAAAACCCATCCTTTTTTTGTAATATCTGTGGGTATTCTTTCATCATTTATGATCTGTGTTGGAATTATGTTTCCTTTTACGTCTGAAACATTTGTGCTTTCGGGTGATAATACTACTACTTGGATTAGAGAATTCAATGGATAAAACCCTGCTGAAAAGTAATCTGATCTTTTTAATTTGTCTGTTTTCAAAAATTCTAAAAGATCCACCTCATTAATTTTTGATGCTGTTTGTGGATAATTTGCTGAAACTCTCAGTTGAAGTAATGAAATATCTTCACTTGGGATTATTGAGAATGTCATTTTTGCATTATCTTGTTTTGAAAGATTTTTTGCAACATCATAAAATCCACCTGAATCTCTAATTATTTTTGGGATTAAAATAGCTGATATTTTTTCATACATCGAGGATGTTTCCTCCATAGGCATAGTATATACTGCTGAAATAGTTCCTTTACCCGAAACCGCTCCTGATGTATCTAGTGCAACACTTGTTTCATCATTACTATGGATAAATGTGGAATGCCTTTTGGCTTTTGTGTCAAATACCTCGTTTATTTCACTAATGAATTGTTCTGATACCATTAGTGTTCTATTTTGAATCTGTAAGAAATTTTTATCTGCCTGATTTCTTTTTACATTTATCAAAATACATGATTGATTATCAACTCCCAAAATACATTGGTTTTGATTTGTTATTATTACTGCTGATATGTTCCCGTTTTCTCTTATCCTTTTCTCTAATTCTGATGGAATTTTTATTTCCTGAATACTTGTGCTTTGTAATGTTATTGATGCTGTCACATTTTGAGATATGCTTTTGTCTATCAATACTTGCGCCATCTCTTGAAATGTAGCAAGTCCTACTTCTTGTGAATATGAATAATTTACTGAAATTCCTAATAATGTTATCATTGTAATTGTAAATAGTATTTTTAACATAAGTTGACATTTTGTGATGAAAATATTAAATTTACTAATTAACAGTCGTGTAGGAGTTCATGATCATCCTCTTTGGTAAAAGCATACTGTAATAATGATTAGTACATTTGATACAAATTTTGATTGTATGACAGCATTATTTTCATAATTTATCAAAAAGTTTGCAATTATATCTACTTCCTCATAATATCGTGTAGTTTTTTTATCATGATATTTAATCTATAATCTGACTTTTGTCATGTTTCTTTCTCATTTACTTTTTACTGTGTTCAGTAAAAGATTTCCAGATATATGCAATTCTTTAAAAATCCCAATATGCTAACATCACATAATGGCATATTTTGAGCATTTACGAGTATGTAAGGAATGTGGAATTATATTCACTAAACTTACAGCAGGCAAAATATTCCTAGCATGCCCCAATTGTAAGAGTCCAAGAAGAGGTAAAATCGAACTGGAAAATCTAAAAGAAGAGGATCACGTCCCAGAACAGGAATCTCAGAAACAAATAGAATAATTTACAAATAACTCTCAAAGTAAGACTAGGATACTTTCAATGATGATACTCTTTAGAGCATACCCTTCTGTTAAAAGCATCTCATATTTCCTGTTACAGTGTATGCATATCCTAAAACTCATAATTCTATTGTATGTTTGAGAGATATATTCAAGATCAATCATCATGTACACTGTTAATCTCTAAATTTACCTCCTTGCGTGATTGATAAAAAAAGAAACAGTTTGGCTATCTTAACTTCTTTATGTTTTCCTCTTATTGCAAAGATCATTTAGCTGCTAACTATAGTGTCTACTGATGCAAAGATTACAGATGTAAACATGATTACTATCTTTATTTCTAGATTAATTTTCTATCTGATAACAACTTGGTTTATTCGTAAATTCTCCTGATCTTTCTATCTCAAATCAAATCTTGGATAAACCCAAATTCTAATTTAATTTAACAAAAATAAAAAACATGTGATTTCATAACGCTTTCCAATCCTGAATTATTAAATTTATTTTTAATTTCTCTAGTTTGTTTTCTTTTCATAACTCAATATTGTGTGATAATTAATATTCACATTTATGTTCTCATCTAGATAGTTGGCACTTATTCCATTGTCTGTTGATATTTTTCAGCATCCTATAGTTCAATTAATTGCAGTTTTGAGTGCATCTGGAATTGGTTTGTTTCAAGGGATCATTTTGGGACGAGCCATTCTTGTTAGATTTCCACGTTTACAAAATCATCTTAAAAAAGTATCTGTAACTTTGTCTGTATTATTTTTGATAAATGCCATTCTTAGTGTACCTCGTTTTGCATCTCCTGAAAAAATTGTTATTTCAAATTTACCTGTAGGTAATCCTGATGAACTAATGTCTACATTATTTTTGATTTTTGGTATGAATACTGGTTTTCTTACTGTGTTAGCAATTTCTGTAACTGTGATGAGCTTTGTTGTTTTAAAATTTATACATCTGAATAGAACTTCAAAGCTCTTTGTTTTCTTTTTTAGCGCTCTATTACTTATACTGACTGCTGTTAGTAGGTTTACCGATCTTACACCTAGCACATTTGAGGTTTTATTGTATTTCCTTTATCAGCTAGGAATCACTATAGGTATTCTAGTTGGTACTATCAGAAAAATTAGATCAAAAAAATAGTCTTGAAATAATTTCAAACATTTAAATCAGATTATAGTTAATTTAGAAATGACATCGAATTCAAACCGTTCGGGGAACAAGCTGACAGTTCATGCGTTGAACTGTCAGCCCCATTTATTAAAAAATTTAATTTAATACTGATAATGCTTTAACCTGATCTCTAACATAATCAAAACCTTCTTGCCAGAATTTTGGAGACCTGATATCAAACCCATGTTCTGCAAGAAGTTTCTCAGGTTTTTTAGAACCTCCTGCTGCAAGAATATCCATGTATGATGGAACAAAGTCTTTTCCTTCTTTTTTATATCTTTGAAATAACGACAATGCAAGCAAGTTTCCAAAAGAATAAGCGTAGCAGTAAAATGGTGTGTGGTAAAAGTGAGGTATACAACTCCACTCTATTGCAAAGTCTTCAGACAGTCCAACTGAATTTCCAAATTGCATTTTAAGGTTTTGCAAATATGTCTTTGAAATCTCATCAACTGTAGTTCCATCTCCTATCTGCTTGTGAGCATCTACTTCAAAGATTGTAAAAAATGATTGTCTGAGAATTGTTGCATACAAGTCATCTATCTTCTCTGATAACATGATCTTCTTTTCATCATCTGAAATTTTCTCAGAGATATTATCATATAGTAATAATTCTGAAAATGTAGATGCTGTTTCTGCTAATGGTAGCGGTGCATCTTGAACAAGAATTGATCTATCTTGTGCTGCTTGACTGTGTATGGCATGTCCTAATTCATGAGCAAGAGTAAAAACATCTCTTGATTTACCAGTAAAGTTTACGAGTACATATGGTGTGATTTTTGGAGTCAGCGTACTGCAAAAAGCACCATCTCTTTTACCTTGTCTTACTTCTGAATCAACATGGTTTTCATTGAATACTTTTTTTGCATATCCTTCTAATCTATCACTGAATCTCCCAAATGATTCGAAAACCAATTTTACTGATTTGTTATATGAATAGTTTTTTTCCTTTATGTTTATTGCTGCAGGTGCATACAAATCATATCTTCTTAGTTTCTTCATCTTTAGCATTCTTGCTTTTTGAATAAAGAATTTTTGAAAGACGGGGGCATTTTTTTTACACACCAAAAGAAGCGACTCTATAGTTTTATCGTCAACATTATTTCCAATATTTCTCATAGAAATTGGACTTTTGTATCCGCGAATATCTATGCCCTCATCTTTCCAATTAAGAACAATGTTTTGATATATCTCTCCTACAACTCCTTTGTTTTCTGAATATTTTGTAAGGATTATTTTATAAGCTGTCTCTCTGATCTTTGGGTTTGCACTTCTTACATAATTTGTAATCTCTTCTCTTGTCATTGATTTGGTTTTATTTCCGATCTTCATTTTATATTCAAACACATTTGTAATCTTATCATACAATTTTACAAGTGCTGAAATTCCAGTCACATCTAACGTGTTGATGATTCGCTCTTCTGGTTCACTTAGTGCATATTTCGCAAATAATCTTTTATGTGATAAATATTCTGTAATTTCTCCTGCATCTTTCATGAGCCTTTTTGCATTTTTCTCGTCAATTTGCATTTTCCACCACAAATCGAAAAATAATATTTTATTTGAAATCTCAGATCCTAACTTTGACATTCTTGTCATTAATGATGTTGCTTCATCTGATTGTGTATCTGAAGAATATGATAATGATGCATAACCTCCAATTTTACTCATTTTCTCAGATATTTCTTCTATTTCATGTAAAATATTCAAAAATTTTTTTGATGACATTTTAGGGTCTAATTTTGATTTTATTTTTTCAAATTTTTCTGCCTGTTTTTCTAATTCCTTAATCTGCTTTTGAAATTCAGGACTTTTTGGATTCTTTGTTAATTCTGATAAATCCCATCTCCCAAGTTGGTATTCTGTCACACTCTTTTCTATTTTCTGACTATTAAAAAATGAATCTTAACTTTGAATACAATGCTTGCATGGAATAAAACCTTCTTTTTTTGCTTGATCAAGCATGTCTGGAATAAAATAGTGTTTGCTGTCTTTTTTTACTTCGTAGATGTCGCACTCTGCTTTGGTCACCGCTAAGTGGTGCACAATCATGTTTGACTTGTTCCCTAGATAACCTGCCATGATCGAAACTATTCTTGTAAATCTCCAATACAGTAGATACAACTAACATATCCCTCTGAATTAGCCTGAACGAAGGTATCTGGAATAAAATACCTTTTATGTACTATTTTAATTTCATCTATTTCACAATCATCTGTCTGATTATTGAGATCATGAACTTGTTTTTTGTTATTGTCTCCATAATAAATTGCCATACGTTGTATTCAACATAGTAGTATAAGTCATTGATTATTCATCACTTTGATACTAATTTGGTAAATATGATATATGTGAAAAAGAAGTTATTCTTTATAGTGAACTAGAAGTGAATCTTGCGTAACTGGTAAAATTGCTATTATGTTTTCCCCCTTTTCAGCTAAAAAGGCATTAACTACATCCTGAAGGTAAACTCCTTGTTCTAGATGCTTTGATTCAAAATATCTAATTTTATGAATCATCATTGTTTCTAATTTGATTGTACCGTATTAATGATTCTAAACTATTGAATCTAACTCTATATTTCACATTGTCTGTAATATCATTATTTTGTATCTTGATTTCTTCTGAATGTTGAAATTGATAATGGACTCATTTCTGAAACCTATGTAGTTTTTTATTTAATCTATGTTGATGACTAAAAGTTATAGAATTTTTGTAGAAATTAATCTTATTATAATAAAACAAAGAGAATTACGTACAGATTTTAGAAATTAAGCCGGTATATATCATAGAGACTGTTATCTAATACATGTTCAAAAAAATAATTGCAAAACTGAAATTTGATGTTTGTAAAACCTCCATCGCACATGATGATATGAATGAATTAAAAGAATCTGAAAAAAAGAAAGAAACGGATGTAACTAAATAGCATGAAATATCGATGCCAAAATTGTACCTTTCATTGGGAAGGGAACTCCGATACCTTTGATAAAGTACTCATACATGAAAAAACTCATTTGAAAAAAATAAATGAGCATTCACTTTGATGGATATATAATTCTAAATAAAATGTCTGTTCGCTGTAAAGTTTGTAATACTACAAAGATTGTAGATGCTAAAACAAATTCTAATGTAAATTGGGAATGCCAGACTTGTGGCAATACTGTTGATGGACATGGAAACATTGTTTCATTAGATTGATTAATTTTATTTAATTTATTATTTGTAAAATGTTATTTTGTTCATATGGATTGTGACTTGATTTCTAATCGTAGACCATTAAATTTTTCTCTTCAAGCAAACTATGAATTTGATTAACAGACCGATGGACGTCTTTCTCTAATTTAGCTCCTACACATACAAGTTTTCCTGACGAGAAAATCAAAATTACTGTTTTTGGGTCAAGCATTCTGTGAATCAAACCTGGAAATTGTTCTGGTTCATACATACTTCGTGGCAAAGTTCTTGCTGCTTGTTCCAAACTTACTTTGCCTCCAAGGTTAATTGATGATACAATATTTTGAATCGTTACAATTGGTTCGCTTTTTATTTTGACTTTTCCTTTTCTTAATAGTTCTACTACTTTTTTTACTGCAGTCTCGGCTAATTCTTGTGATTTGGCACCTGTACATACCATCTTCCCTGAACCGAAAAGCAATGTAGCTGTTTTCGGACTCTTTAGTCTGAATACTGCACCTGGAAACTGTTCTGGATGATATTCAACTGCTGGGAATTTTTTTGTAATGTCTACAAGATCTAGTCTTTGATTAATTGTTGCAGAAGCAACTACATTGACAATTGCAATCACTGGTCTTGTTTGCGTCATATTTTTATTATTGCTTCCCTGCCTGCATATCTATATTTTGATCTAATCTTAAACCCTTGTATCTATTTCTTATTGTCACTTCAGTCACATTTGCAGCCTCTGCAATGTCTCTTTGAGTTCTATCCTCTCCGTTTCTTACACATGCCAAGTATAATGCTGCTGCTGCAAGACCCATTGGATCCTTACCTGCAGATTCTTCATGTTCTTGTGCATCTTTGAGAACTTTTACTGCGTAGCGTTTTGTTCTTTCTGAAATCTGTACTTTACTTGCAATTCTTGAAACACATTGCACGGGATCTACTACTGGCATTTTTAGATCTAATTCTTTATGTAAAATTCTATAACACCTTGCAATGTCTTTTCTCTTTATGTTCCCTGCATCTGAAACATCTTTTAATGTTCTAGGAGTCTCAGTGTCACGACATGCGGCATAAAGAGCTGATGCAATTAAAGCTGAAATTGAGCGTCCCTTTACCAATCCCTTTTCCAATGCTTTTCTATACACATACGCTGCCTTTTCAATTACAGGATCTGATAGAGAAAGTTTGTCCTTTAATGTTGCCAATTCACTTAGTGCTTGTCTGAGATTTCTGTCTGATGATGCGTTAACTTTGCTTCTACTATCCCAGGTTCTTAGTCTTTCAATAGTACTTTTCATTGAAGTAGAAAGTGGTTTACCTGAGGCATCTTTGTTTACTGGATTGATAATGGTGGCTAAACCTCTATCATGCATTGTAAGTGATGTTGGAGCTCCTGTTCTTGTAGGATCTGTTCCTCCTTCTTTTGAAAATGATCTCCATTCTGGTCCGGAATCTTGTAATGTCTCAGAAACAACAAATCCACATTTTCCGCAAAATCTTTCACCTGTAACGTTGTCTGTCAACATGCTGTTTTTTCCACAGCGTCCACAGATGCCATCTGCATTGATAGTCTCTAGAACCAATAATATAACCAATGTTGATTATTTTGTTTCCTATAAATAGTGGACTATTTGCCTTTTTT
>Ga0102947_1000262_pt1 | contig 19635 bp, 24 predicted proteins | sample SalPon2A_A_D2_MG_FD_78210 | JGI IMG/M metagenome (GOLD analysis project Ga0102947, IMG submission 78210) | Soil microbial communities from South San Francisco under conditions of wetland restoration - Salt Pond MetaG R2A_A_D2_MG | ecosystem: Environmental > Terrestrial > Soil > Wetlands | place... | reverse complement strand
GCATTAGGTTTGTTTAGCATTACTCCTGCTGGTGTTCCAGTTGAAATAATGTCTCCTTTCTCAAGGGTCATTACGTTACTAATTTTTGAAACAATTTCTGGAATTTTTATGAACATCTTTTCTGTGGATGAGTTTTGTCTGATTTGGCCATTAACTTTGGTTACAAGTTTTAGGTCTTGAGGGTCTGAAATTTCATCTGCTGTAGTAATCCATGGGCCACATGGAGCAAATGTGTCAAATCCCTTTCCTCTTGTAAACTGTTTATCTTTGAATTGGATGTCTCTTGCAGAGACGTCATTGAAAATCATATATCCGAAAATTGCCTCTTTTGCCTGTTCTTGGGATATATTTTTACAAGTCTTTCCAATTATCAGGGCCAGCTCTACTTCATAATCCAACTGGGTTACAAATTCTGGGCATTCTATGTTTGAATTGGCTCCAGTAAGGGCGGTTCTAGGCTTGAGAACAATAGCTGGATCTTCTGGAGCTTGTAACCCTTGTTCTTCTGCATGATCCGTATAATTGAAAGCAAGGCAAATTATTTTGCTTGGGTTTGGAATGGGGGACAGTAATCTAAAATTTGAAATGTCTTGAGCATAGGGAAGGTCATTTATTTTATCTGCAATTTCATTGTACCATCCATCAAAAAGAAAGTCTTTGATAGTATAGGGGATTGGAACTCCTGTCTGATAGGTTATCTCATCTTTTGTTGCAATCTTGTTTCCTTTTACAAATCCATAGGTCTCACTCTTGTCATATGCTAATCTTGCAATCTTCATTTTCTTTTCATTCACTTGTGTGTAAATATCGCTTGGTTTTGTGAGTCTTTTCTACAATATCCAAATCTGACAAACTGAATCTCTTCTCCTTCTTTTAATTTTAGGTAATGGGGTTCTGTATAAACCTCTAGCTCTTCAAGACTATTTTCATTGAATTGTTCATCAATAAACAACTGGTTTGGAACTAGAATCTTTATTTCATGAGCAGTTTTTTGTGGAACCCATTGGATTTTTTGAATGTTTGAAGTTTCACCATTTTCCACAAAGTTACCTTCAAGAACTTCTCCAACCCTGTTGATTTGAACATTTCCTAATCCAAGCAATCTTACTTGAGTCCCCTCTGTAATGTTTTGAGCATCATCGCCGCAAATCAAAATATTTTCATCAATCTCAATCACTCTTTTTCCAATATCGTTTACAGGATGATTAGGAATTTCAATAGTTGAAAATGGAAGGTTGTTTACTTTGAGTTTCTTTGGTTTGTTTACCATGAAAAGTCTGATGCTATCTGCATCTACAAATTTTCGATTAAAGGCCTCAAGTGCATCAAAAGGTGCTAGGGTATTGGCTTTTGTCAGTCCTAATGATAGGATGAATTTCTTAATTGCCTCTGCTTTTATTCCTCGTCTTCTGAGGGCCTCAAGGGTTGGCAATCTGGGATCATCATACCATGAGACCTTCCCTTCTTCTATCAGCGGTTTTAGGATTCTTTTTGAAATTGGCATCCCTTTGAATTCCAGCCTAGAAAAAAAGTCTTGGTAGGGCTTTCGCATGCCTAATTCATCCAAAATTGCATTTATCAGGTCCTTTCTAAGTTCAAATTCCTTGGAACGAAATGCATGTGTTATGCCATCTTTACTATCTTCAATGGCAACTGCCATATCATAGCTTGGCCATACTCTATATTTTTCTCCCAAAGTGTAATGCTTTTCATCTATGATTCTAAACAAAACGGGATCTCTCATTACTGCATTATCTGATTTCATATCTCCGCGAAATCTTACGATAGCTTCTCCAGGTTTGTATTTTTCAAACATTTTGTCCCATCCTTGGTTATTTTGTTTAATGTCTCTGAAACTACATTTGCAATCTTTTCTCTCTTTTCGATTTTGACTGATGTCCTCTCGTTTGCAAGTACAAACATAGGCCCTTCCAGATTTAATCAACTCCATTCCTTTTTCATAAAAAAATTCCATGTCATCTGATGTACTTTTCACAACATCAAATTTGACACCTAACCAATCCAACCCGACCTTGATGGCTGCATGATATTCCATTCTTTCAGCCTCTGGATTAGTATCGTCCATTCTCAGGATGCATTTACCTCCATACATCTTCGCGTATTCGGAATTGATTATTGCAGCTTTTGCATGTCCGATATGGGGATAACCGTTAGGTTCTGGAGGGAATCTTGTAACAACTTTTCCTTGCTCTGCTCCTTGTAGCGGAGGCAAACCTTCTCTTGCTTCTACTTTCTCTTTGGGTTTGAGTATGTCTGGAAAATTTTCCTCAATCTCTTTTTTTAGTTCCTCAAATGATAATTGATTTACAGAAGAAACTATGTTTGAAATATCTCCTATGATCTCTTTTACTTTACTACGAAATTCAGGCTTAGTGCCCAAAATTTTTGATAAGACAATTTTATCCTGGGTTTTGCCTTCATGCTCATATGCATTTTGTAAGGCAACTTTTCTGATTTCATTTTTTATATCGTCATCCAAATTAAAAACTCCTGTGTAGTTGTTGAAAAGAACGGCTTTTTTATACTAATTGACAATTTTGTGCCTAAAATATGCCCAAAATAAGACAATTCTGTTAAATTCCAAAACTCCTCATAAAATTTTTTGTTGATTGTTAATTCAAAATTTAACAGAAAGTTTTATTCTGCTTTAATTTTCAATCTACTTTCAAATTAAATTATTTTTTCTTGGCAAGCTGTTTTTCTAAAAGGGAATTAATCATATGTGAAAAACTCACAGATTTGTTTTCGGCAAGTATTTTCTTGGATTGGACCAATCTGATTTTCTTTTCCAAACCATAATCTAGCATTATTGTAATTCTTTTTGCCATTAGTTACTACCATCTATTTTGGTTATTTGAGCCTTTTTTGGTTCTGGACTTTGTTCTTAAAATTGCTCCGCAACAAGGACATCGTAGACTCTTAATAGCTAAAAACATGCTGCACATTGAACATCTTTTTTGTCCAATTTCATATCTTGAACCGTTTGGAACTTTTTTACCTTTAAAGTCCTCACAAATTCCCTTACAACAATACCCCATTAGATATCACCATTTCCAAAACTATCGTGGCAACATGGACATCTAGAATACTTTGAGACTAAATTTAGATTACATGTTGGACAATATTTTCTAAATATTTCCACTTGAGAATTTCTAAAGGAAGAATTTACATCATAGTACCTACAAACACTTCGACAGGAATTCTCGCTCAATTTTTACCCTCCTTCATGTTGAAAAAAATTCCACAGTCTTTACAAAAAATACCATAGTTTTCGATTTGAACCGAATTGTTTCCGCAGTTAACACATATCTTAATTGATCTGTTCACAGTTTGTTTTTTTTCCTCAAAACTGTTTGTTTGAATTACCTGAATTTCCATATATCTATTAGGAATGACTCCTAATTAAGTATTATTATCTATTAGGAACTATTATCAACAAATAATACCTATAAATAAGATAAACCGCTAACAAAAACATGTTGCAACTGGAAGATTTGGTTTCTTCTTTACGTGAGGAAGGGTTTAGAATTACCCCTCAGAGAGTGGCAATTCTGGAATATCTCTTGAGAACCGATGATCACCCTAGTGCGGAGTATATACATCAGGTGGTAAAGAAGCAATACCCTATGGTGAGTCTTTCTACGGTATACAAAACCCTGGATCTTCTCAAAGAAAAAAAACTGGTTGGCCAAATTGAAGTTGGAGGAGAAACAAGATTTGATGCCGATACTGGTGCTCACATTAATCTAGTTTGCATGAACTGTGGGAAAATTGATGACCTTGATGAAAATTCTCTTGGTGAGATCCAAAGTCGGGCAGCAAAAAAATCAAAATATATGATTGTAAAAGGCAATTTTGAATTAATTGGATATTGCAATGATTGCAAGTCTAAATTTAACTAAGAAATCTTTCTTTGTATATTATCAATAATGAAATTAACAATGCAATATAATACCAATTAAAGAGTAATACATCTGATGAAAAAAAGACCAACAAAAAATTTCCGAATTTCAAAAACAAAAATACGTAGAATTCTTGTACCTGTAGATGGTTCAAAGACATCTCTTCACGCTTTGTCTTTTGCGATAAATTTAGCCAAGTTCACAAAATCCAAGATTATAACTTTACACGTATTGCCAACAGATGTCTCCTCGTTATCTATAATTGATCTGATGAAACCATTGCCCTCAATTCAATCAAAAGATTTTGAATTGAAGATTGGAAAGCGCGGAGAAAAAATAATTGAATCTGCAAATAATCGCTGCAAACAAAATAAAATCGAATTTTCATCAAAAATAATAAAAGGAAATCCAGGATATGATACAATAAAATTTGCACATAACAAGAAAAATTCCATTGACCTTATAATTATGGGCTCAAGACGAGAGGGACATGCTGAAGAAATCTTACTTGGAAGCGTCTCTTATCATGTTATTCATAAATCCAAAATTCCAGTAATGATTGTAAAATAACTTTAAAATGAATTTTTTTAAAAAAGAAGACTCTGAAAATTATCTGGCAAAATTAGAGATGCTAATTGGTACAATGAAGAATATCGGCTTTCTTACTGATGGTTATGTAGAAAATACCATTAGGAATACTCCCAGACACATCTTTGTTCCTGACTCTCAAAAGGATGAGGCTTATGAAAATACCCCTGTGACCATCATGAATGGCCAAACAATATCACAGCCATCTGTAGTGGCAAGAATGACTGAGTGGTTAGATCTTAAGGATGGCCAAAAAGTTCTAGAGATTGGCAGTGGATCAGGTTGGCAAAGTGCAATTCTTGCAAACCTAGTTGGTACTGGAAAGGTTTTCACAATTGAGAGACACTCAAAATTAGCAGAATTTGCAAAAAAAAATTTAGAAAAATTGAGAGTAAAAAATGTCAAGATAATACACGGTGATGGGAATATGGGCCTTCCTGAAGAATCTCCTTTTGATAGAATATTGATCACTGCTGCATGCAAGAAAGTTCCTGAAAAATTATTACAACAATTAGCTATGGGTGGTCTATTGTTAGCCCCTGTGGGAGAAAATATCCAGTCCTTGGTCTTGCTAAAAAAAACATCTGATGGGATTATTGAACTTAAAAATCAAAAGGGATATGTTTTCGTTCCATTTGTTTGAGAAAACACGGGGGCCTAGAGACTTCGTTTTACAACAAAATCTAACAATTCTGCAAGTTCTCTTTTTGCAGAACCTTTGTATTTTGATAGGGATTTTTCTGCTTTTTCTGCATATTTTAGAGCCTGTTTTCTCACGTTTTCTTCTATCCCTAACTGGCGAATGACTTCAACTGCTTCTTTGAGATCTTTTTTAGATGCCTTTTGGTTTCCAAAGGCCTTTAGGATTGCTTTTTTGTTTTTACCTTTTGCAGATTTTATTGCCATAAGGATAGGTAAGGACTTTTTACCTTCTCTTAGGTCATTTCCTACTGGTTTTTTAGTAATCTTTGGATCTCCCATAACTCCAATCAAATCATCTGTTATTTGAAACGCAATTCCTAGATTTCTTCCAAATGAAGAAAGATTTGAAATATCTTTTGCTTTGTTTGTAGCACAAATTGCTCCCATAGAACATGATACATCAAATAAAGCTGCAGTTTTTTTCCCAATCATGTTGATGTATTCGGATTGTGTGGGGATTCTTTTCTCTTCTGCCATTTTTATGTCAAATAATTGACCTTCACATACATCAACGCAGGCCTTTGCAAGACGAGCAATGAGTTGGTTTGTCGCAGCAGGATTTAATTTTGAATCTGATATTATTTGATAAGCCTTAGAAAATAGTACGTCTCCTGCAAGTATTGCTACAGGCATTCCAAATTTTTTATGTACAGTGGGAACACCATGACGCATTTCATCATTATCCATAATATCGTCATGAACTAAGGTAAAATTATGGACCATTTCGACTGCACTTGCTGCAGGCATTGCATTTGATTTCTTTCCTCCCAAAATTTCGCAGCTCTTAATTACCATGTATGGTCGCAGACGTTTTCCACCATTTACTATTAGGTGTCCGGCAGCATCATAGAGCATCTTTGGATTTCCTTTTAATTTTGTTTTTAGGTATTTGTTTACAACTTTGGCATTTTTTTCAATTGGCTTGGTATTTTTCATTGAACTAATCTCCAATTATCGTCTGGTAGATGAAGTTTAATTGCTTGTTGGAATGCTTTATGCATTTCAGGATTCATCCATGGTTTGAAGATATTTTCATATTTTTCAAACATTGATTTTTCAGATTTATCTAGAAATTCTAGGGCTATTATCATCCAAGGACAGTAGATTTCAGGCTTGGAATTGATCTCAGACAGCAATTCTTCAGCTGAAATCCATTTTATTTCGTCAATTTCGCCCTCTATTTTTTTAAATGGAGTGGACTCATCTACTATACCTACTAATGTTCCACAGACTTCGTTTTCAGATCCAACATCCTTGTAAGGAACATGATATTCAAATTTGAACAGATAATCTAACTTACATTCAATTCCTAACTCTTCGGGCATTCTTCTTTCTGCAGATGAAACATAGGTTTCAGATTCTCTAGGATGACTTGCCACTGTTCCGTCCCAATCTCCAGGCCACAACATTTTTTCTTTGGCCCTTCTTGTCAAGACAAGTCTTCCATTTTTATCAAAAAGAAGTGCAGTAAAGGCTCTATGTAAAATTCCATTTGGAAGATGACATTTTACCTTCTCCTCTTTTCCAATTGGATTATCGTTTTTATCAACTAAAATTAAATATTCAACCACGCCTTTTACCTCTAAACAAAGTTCCTTCGAAATTCCTATTTTTAACCGCTTTCACAATTCTTTGAGGTTTGTTACCGTTAACAAAAAATACATTCATGCCCATTTTGGCAATTTTGGATGCCTCTTCAATTTTTCTAGTCATTCCACCTGTCACATCCATTAAATTATCTGAAATTTTTGGTTTTTCCCCTTTTAACTCACGAATCAATTCTTTTGTCTTTAGATCAGAATACAACCCCTCTTCATTTAGAGCAAAAATAGTCAATTTTGGTTTCAAAATTTTTGCAAGGTGAGTCATAATTTTGTCACCTGATAAAATGTATGTTTTATTTTGTCCATACCAAAGAGCATCACCAAAAGTTACAGGAATTAATCCTGATTTTGAAATCTTTTCAATCTCTTTTACTTTGCTGGTTATGGGTTTGTTCCCTGTCATAAAATCCGTAGGAGGAAGACAGTAAGGACTCAATCGATTTTTAACAAATGAATCTAAAATTATTTTGTTTAGTTCAACCATTGAATTTTTTACTATTGCTACTCCACGAATACTATATTTTTTTGGCTGTGTATGCATGTCATATCTGACAGACCAATAATGGCCGTAGGAGCCACCTCCATGAACTATAATCATGGGTTCACTGATTTTCTTCAATCTTTTAGCAAGATTATCTATGGTTTTTCTTCTTGGAGAAAGCGGTTTTTCCTTGTTTGTGATGATAGAGCCACCTAATTTGATTAGAATCATGCTGTCACCAAATATTTAGACCATTAAAAAGTATCCAATCCTTTAAAATCAATTTTTGCCGAAAAGCATTCGTAATTGTTTTTTTGGAATTGCCCAAGTGTATTTTTCAGATTAGTTTCATCTGTCAAGGAAATAATGCATCCACCTCCACCGGCTCCTGTAATCTTTGAGCCAAAAGAAGATTCATTTGCGAGTTTAATCATTTCCCTCAATTTTTCATTTGACACTCCAATGAATTCAAGATACTCTTGATTTTTTATAATGGCGGTACCAATTTTTTCAAGATCATTAATTTCCAAAGAGGTAAACACACCATCAATCAAATCCGATTCTTCTTTACACATCTGAGAAAACCTCTCTTCATTTTTTTCTTTGAATTGCTTTACTTTTAAGACCACTTCTTTTGTGGAATGCTCAATTTTTGAATTTGCAATGACAAGATGAAAATTTGGCTTATAATCTAACTTTAGATGTCCATTTTGCTTGTCATACTGCATAATGCCTCCATAAGTACAAACAGTACAATCCGCACCGGATGTATTTGGAAAAATTGTTTTTTCGGCATCAATTGCCAATTGCAAAATTTCGTCTTTAGGCATTTTGTTAAATTCTCCAGAAATTGCCGCAGCTGATGCAACACAACAAGCAGATGAAGATCCCAAACCTACTCCTAGAGGAATCTCAGAATCAACTGTAATTTGTATTCCTGAATCATATTCGTATTTTTTTATTATTTTATTTGCCAGATAATAAAACGGTCTGAGTGGTGCATCAATTTCGTCAATAGGCTTGTTTTTTACTACCTTTAGATTTCCAACTGTCGATTTTATTGATATTACGTCCTCTGGAATTTTTTCCGCAGTAACTGTAATTCTTTTATCTATGGCACAAAGTATTGCCTTGACTCCATAAACCACGAAATGCTCTCCAAAAAGTATCACCTTTCCAGGCGCAGATGCTTTTGAGGTCAAGTGAATATTATTGATCCATATCCAACAACAGAACTCGTATCCCCCATAACATCTCCGCTTGTAGCGTATCTTAGCAGCTCTCCTTTTGTGGCCCCAAGCTCTTTACAAGCAATCATAGTAGATGCTATGGCTCCATATCCACAAGCAGTAACCTTTCTTTTCCGTAAAACATCGTAAAATTTCTCTACATCCATTTCTAGTATGGGCTCAATTAAGGCCATATCTTGCTCATGCGCAAAATCATTTGGTTCGTAGTGGGTAAAATCAGAAGATCCAATTATCATTGTATTTTTTTTCATTGCAATTTTTGCCATTGCTAAACCTACATCATGTGCTATCTCTTTGCTTTGATTTATCAAAGATATGGGTAAGATTTTGAAGTTTGAAAACGTTTGCTGCAAAATTGGAATTTGTACTTCAAGACTATGTTCTCGTGTGTGGGAAAAAAAATCTGATTCAATAAATTGTGATAATTTGGAAATTTCTTCTGCTGCTTCTGAATCTACTTCTACACTTCCAAGAGGCGTCTCCCACTCACAATCCTTCATTGTTGCGACACTTCTTCCTATTCCCCAATGATTGGGACCAACAATGATGAATAATTCTGGGGATTCTGATGATATTGATTTTATGGAATTACATGCAATGGGTCCAGAGTATACATAGCCTGCATGGGGACAAATCACTCCAAAAATTTTACTTTGTTTTTTTTCTAAATTTTCTCCTGGCCCAAATGGGTGTGAAAAACAATCCTTGATTAGCTGTGTTAATTTGTTTTTTTCATCGGGATAGAACATTCCGGCTACTGCCGGTGTCCTAATTTGCATTACTCGATTTCCTCTTCCGTTATTTTTGTTTCAAAATCATCGATTTCATATTTCATTGACTCGTCTTCTTTTAATTCCCCTCTTTCGATGAGAATTTGACGAACCAATAACCAGTAAACAGTGGCAAGGGCCTTTCTTCCTCTATTGTTTGCTGGGATAACTACATCTAGTTTTGATGTAATGTTATCTGTGTTTGAAATTCCGATAATTGGTATGCCTGCATTTGTGGCCTCGATAACTGCCTGCTCATCTACTTGAGGATCAGAAATCAAGACTAATTTTGGTTCAATATAATATGGCAAAGAAGGATTGGTAAGGGTTCCTGGCAAAAATCTGCCTAGTAATTTTTTTGAATCTAGCATTTCACAAAATTTCTCAATTGGAGTGTTTGCGTATTGTCTTCCTGAACAGACAATTAGTTTATCGGTTCCCAAACGATTGATGAATTTTGCAGCAGTCTTGATTTTTTCAAGGGTAATGTCAAGATCTAACATGTATAGGCCCTCAGGACTAGCTTTTGTAATAAAGGGTTTCATGAATTTTGTTTTAACTTGAGTTCCCACTCTAATTCCTGTAGAAAGCACCTTCTTTTTTATGTCCGTGGACCCTACTTGTTGACTCATAGCGATTTTAAATCTCAACCATACCGCGTATTAAATCATGCTCTGATAGGCGTAAAAGCTCGTTTACTTTTGCTACTCTTTCTCCTCCAACTATGCCCACTTTGAGCATCTTGGATTTTGTTGCTAGTCCAATATGTGAGATATGTGAATCTGTTGACTCTCCAGATCTATGGGATGTGATTAATTTTACATTGTTCTTGGTAGCTTCATCTGCAAATTCCATTGCATCAAAGAGGCTGCCTGCTTGGTTTACCTTGAGAATTGCGGCATTACAAGATTTTTTTTCTATGGCCTTACTTAGAATATTTTTGTTAGTTACTGTTAGATCATCACCGGTAACAAGGATGTTTGGGAATTTTTTTGTCAATTCTGACATGTCTGCAAAGGCTTCTTCATGTACAGCATCCTCGGCGTAAATTAATTTGTATTTTTCAATGATGTTGGCAGCAAATTCAATTTGCTGTTCAGGAGAATTTTCAAATCCTGCTCTGTCATAGATGTACATTTTCTTTTCTTCATCCCATTGAGTTGATGATGCAAAATCTACCCCTAAGGAAACTTCTTTTCCTAAAGTGTATCCCAAATTCTCAATGGCCAAAACAGAGGCATCTAATGCCTTTTCATTGTCAAGTTTTGGAGCCCAACCTCCTTCGTCACCTCGTCCGTTGGTAAATGTGGGATCTTGTTTTTGCAGGACTTTACGTAATTCTTTATGAACCAAAAGATTGGTTTCAATTGCTTCTTGGATTGTTTTTGAACCCGTGGCACAAATTAAAATCTCTTGAATGTCTGGTGTACCAGGACCTGCATGAGCACCGCCTCCCAAAATATTCCCTAATGGATATGGAAATTTAAAAGAAGCCTCTGATGATAATGTTTGAAACAAAGGTTGGTTCTTTGCATTTGATGAGGATTCCATTGAAGCAATGGTAACAGCAAATGCAAGGGATCCTCCTATCTCTGCATAATTTGAAGTATTATCCAAACTTTTCAGAGTATCATGTACTGATTTTAAATCAGATGATTCAAGACCTATGAATTTCTGGGAGTTTTCTTTTAGAATTCGAAGACTTTCTTCGGGCTTGCCATTTGGGAAAGTAACTGCTTCATATTTTCCTACACTTGCACCAGAAGGTGCACACACTCTACCAAGGAAATTATTGTCACTAATAATATCGACCTCTATTGTTTTACTTCCTCTACTGTTGTAGAGTACACGTCCGTCAATAGATGTGATTTTTGGCAAATCTATTCTAACTCAGATTGGACTTCTTGGTGTCTTCTCTGAATAGCTTCATAGAATGGAATAATTTGTTGAATTGATTCAACGCTGGTTAATAGCATCCTTCTACAACAATATCTGCTCATTTCCAAGGAATCTAAAACCTTGCCGGGCTCTTCCCCAGCTTTTACTTTAGCCTGATAATCTTCAAATTTATCCGCAATAAGATTTCCACAAGTAAAACATCGTACAGGAATTAACATACGAACGAAAAAGTAATCAAGGATTATAAAAACCATGCAAGGAAATTTCGCTGCGGGCGTCGCCCAGCCTGGCCAAAGGCGCTAGCTTGAGGGGCTAGTCTCTTAGGAGTTCGTGGGTTCAAATCCCATCGCCCGCATCATAGTTTTTTTTAAAATGATTATTTTTTTATTTTATTCAAAGTTGCAATTAACTCCGATCGTCTTTTTTCTTCTGTAATTGCACCACGAGTATCATCCACCAAAATACGGTCCACATCTATTTTTCGCCTTGCTTCTTTTACCACTTTGTCATACATTGAAAATGGATACAAGTGAAGATACAAGTTTTCCATAATCTCAAAAATTCTTAACGCTTCTTTGATATCTCCCACTCTAATTTTATCAAAAACCATTCTTTTTAATTCGCCAATACAATCTAAAAGGCCAAGAACATATGATTCTGACATCACCTTCAATTTTACATCTGATGGAATTTCTTTTCTCTCAACTACTGAAATCAAACATGCGGCCTCTACATATTCTTGTTCTGGTGTAATCAGATATCGACGTAAGTCAAACTCAGCTTTTTTCTTGTATTTTTTTAATAAGGTATCTGCTTGTTTCAAATTCTTTTTTGCAATTTTCAAGTCTCCTTTGTGAACAGAGATAATTGATTTACTGCAAAGAATCACAATCTCTCGTGTGTTTCTCAAAAGAAATTCTCTGTTGTCTTGAACGTTTGCAAGTGATTTTGAAATTTTATCCAATGATGATTTTACGTTTTTTAGTGTCATTTACCAATGTGGATAAAAACTAGGATAAAGCCGTTTGGAAATTGCAAACTAAATGTGAGGCTGGAAAAAATAAAAATTATTTATTTTTTATAACTGTTACTTTGAAATTGTACTGATTATTGATTCTTGCAACTTCTTCTTGTTCCTTATTAAGAAAAACTTTAAAAAAAATCCATGAGACAATTGCCTCTGCTAAAAATACTGCCAGGAGTTCTTTTAATGATTACAGGCATTCTAATTGTGCCTACACTAAGTGATGAACATCTTGCATTTGCAGAGTCATACGATGATTCTACAATCAAAGTTTCAGACAAATTGAAAAACAATCCATTAGCGATGCAAATCATTGCAGAGATGGAGGCACAAAAACTAAGATACAAACAACTTTCTGAGGATTCTACTCCAAAAGTACTTCCCACTAGAGAACAAATACTGATAGAAGAAAATCGAAAAATTTCAGAAGAAATGCTTCAAAATGATCTAGAGTCAATGAATAAAAAATACCTTGACTTTACACCAAAAAACGCCTATACAAAATTTGTTGCTAAATTAAATGCTACACACCATGGAATATTTTGGGATCAATTTGATTACCTAAATGCAAAGGTGGAGCTTGCAATTGCAGCAAAAAACAATGTCTTGGAAAATGGAGGATCGTTTTATGATGCTCAACGAGAGTATTTCAAATATGCCTCCATGCCACGTCTTGAAATGATTAGCTACATACAAGAACTAAATGTAAAATATGGATTTGCCAATGAGGATATTCAATCATACTTTGATCCAAACGGCAAACTGCCACGATTTGAAGAAGATGATGATGCTCCTTGCTATGGTTGTGAAAATCTAGAATCAGTGGATGGCCCAGATACAAACAGCAACACAAGTACTGTTAGCAGCAATCTGAAAATTGATCCAAAATCTGAGATAAAATTCCTTCAGGATCAGTTATCTGATTTGCGACAAGAATTTTTAAAATCAGACAACCTGGAAGAAAAAAAATCCCTAGTGGATTCATTGAATGACACTGTCAAAAAAATCCAAGACCTGACTTATTGATAAAATAATTCAGGATTTGTAAATTTTGGATTTTTGACTTTAATTTTTTTATTTTTTTTAATAAAGTGATAAGATACATCCCTTGTTAGTATTTTCACCTCGTATCTACTCTGTATTCCTGTTTAGAAACCTAAAGCTCTTATTTTACATCAGTTTTCCTTCTATTCATGGAAATATCCGTTGATCAAATGTACAAAATAGAAAATAATGGGCATGATATGGGATTTTTAAAAAAATTCATGATGGAAAATGCAGGAGCTGCAGCAGTAAGGAGGTTAGTAGAAAAGCTTGGGAGTCTGGAAAAAAAGAAAGTTTTGATTTTTGTAGGAATGGGAAACAATGGAGGAGATGGATTAGTAATGGGAAGACATCTTGCTGGTTACGGGTCTGATGTCACAATAGTTTTACTTGGACCTGAAGAAAAAATCAAAACCGAAGAGAGCAACTGGAACTGGTCAATTTTAAAAAAAATGCCATCAATCAAATTAGTGTCTGGCAATGATACAAATTTTGATTTTAATCCTGATGTGGTAATTGATGGAATTTTAGGGACTGGAATAACGGGAGAAATAAAAGAACCATATGCCTCTGCAATCAACTACATCAATAACTTAAATTGCTTCAAGTTTGCAGTAGATGTCCCATCTGGATTAAACCCTGATACTGGTGATACTGCAAATATTTGTGTAAAAGCAGACATGACTGTAACTTTTCATAAAATGAAAAGAGGTATTCCAAAACGTAAGGATCTTACTGGAGACTTATTTGCAGAAAAAATTGGAATCCCGCCTGAAGCTGAAGAGGGTGTATTATGATAGTCCACCAAATTCAAGTGGGAGGGATGCAGAACTTTACCTATGTTGTAGAAGATGAAAATACAAACGAAGGAATAGTGATAGATCCTTCATGGGATTTAGACAAAGTTCAGGAAGTTATTACAAGAAACAACTTGAAAATAAAATACATTGTAAATACCCATCACCATTTTGATCATACACTAGGGAATCAAGGAATGGTGGAATTTACTGATGCAAAAATTATCCAGCATGAGGCATCAGACCTACAAAACGATATTTCTGTAAAAGATGGAGATGTAATAAAATTTGGAGATTCTGAATTACAAGTTTTACATACCCCCGGACATTCAAAAGATAGTGTTTGCTTGATTGGTGATGGAAAAATTTTCTCAGGGGATACCCTATTTGTAGGGAATTGTGGCCGCATAGACCTTCCTGGAGGCAGTGCAAAGGAGCTTTATCACAGCCTAATTGATGTTTTATACAAATTAGATGATAATCTCACTCTTTATTGTGGGCATAATTATGGCTCATCTGAAATTTCTACGATTGGAAAAGAAAAAACCATGAATTTGGTTATGCAAAAAAGATCAGAAGAAGAGTTTCTTGAAATGATGGGACAGTGAGATGATTGGATGATTTTGATTTATTTGGAAATGTATCCAAGGCTGAAAATTTTTTAGATTCAATCAAAAACGGAAAATTTCTTTTCTCTTTTGTCATATCTTATACTGAAACATCTGAAATTCCTGGAATAACTTTTGCAGGAGCAGATAAAGATTCTATCAAATTTACCCCTCCTGCTGATGCTGAATATCTTTACTATGGTAATTGCAAGACAATTGATAAAATTCCAATGACTCCTGATGGAAAACCTACTCCTGCGTTGCTTACTAAAGTTGCACTAGAATCATCAAGTATACCACATATTGTAATTAATGCAGGAAGCAAAATTGAACCACAATTACCTTTTATTCAAACTGGATTGTCTCCTGGAAAAAATATTTCAGTTAATCCTGCAATGAGTGACTCTCAAATATCCAAAGCAGTAGATTATGGACGAATTGTCGGAAGAACTCTGGCATCAATGACTGATTGCTTAATTATTGGGGAAAGTATCCCTGGGGGTACTACTACTGCGTTAGCTGTTATGCAAGGTTTGGGATATAAGGCAAGAGTAAGCTCAAGCATTCCCGATAATCCTGTGGTTTTAAAAAATCAAATTGCAAGTATGGCCTTGGAGGGAATAGATTCTGATAACCCATACAGTATTGTTGCAAAGGTAGGTGATCCTATGATTCCTTTTGTTACTGGAATGTTAAGTGCCGCATCTGAAATAAATCCCGTTATGCTGGCAGGGGGAACTCAAATGACTGCAGTCCTTGCATTTGCATCTAAAATTGGATTTAATGAAAAAAACACAGCCATTGGAACAACCTGTTATATTTCTGATGACACCAGTGCAAATTTTAAAAATCTAGTTTCTGAAATTGCCGATATTCCAGCAATTGCTGTAAATCCACGCCTAGAGAACTCCAAATTTCCTGGTCTCCGAGCATTTTCAGAAGGATTTGCAAAAGAGGGAGTGGGAGCAGGTGGAAGTATAATTGCCTCTATGCTAAAAACAAGAAATGATCATTCAAAATATTTGGAACTTGCAGAAAAAGAATATCATAGAATTTTTACTTCACTGTAACTGATTTTGCGAGATTTCTTGGATAATCAGGATCTGTGTTTTTTTCCAGTGCGCAATAATACGACAACAATTGTATTGGAATGGTTTCTGAAATTGGATATGTCAATTCATTAGTTTTGGGAATTTTAATCAAGTAATCATATGTATCACTTTCTTTATCTGAGATTCCAATTATTTTTGCTCCTCGTGCTTTAATCTCACGTGCACTTGTAAGAGTATCTTGGTATGTTGAATCTTCTGGATTGATAATAATTACAAAAACATTGGTATCCATTAATGCCAAGGGGCCATGTTTTAATTCACCACCTGCAATTCCTTCTGCATGAATGTAGGTGAGCTCTTTAATCTTTAATGCTGATTCAATTGCTATTGGATAGTGTATTCCACGTCCTAAAACATAGATATCTGATATTTCCTTTATCTCATTTGCAATTTTTTTGATATTGTTATGTTCTTCCAATATTTTTGAAATTGAAGAAGAAATTTCATCAAAGTTAATCTCAACTTCTCCATTTAACTCTTGTATTATTTTATAGAGAATAATCAATTGAGATGTGAAGCTCTTAGTGGCAGCAACACCAATCTCTGGACCGCAATTCATTCCAATTACAATGTCAGACTCTCTTGAAAGAGTCGATGTCATGGAATTGATTATTGATATTATTTTACAATTATTTTTCTTGGCAATATTTACTGCTTCTAAAACATCGGCACTTTCTCCACTTTGAGATATGGCAATTACTATTGAATTAGGCTCAAGACTGTCAGGGGAAAACTGTAATTCACTTGAAATTATTGATTCAGATTTGATTTTTGCATATTTTGAAAGGAGATATTTTGCTACAAGGGATGCATTGTAACTCGTTCCACTTCCTGTAAGGTAGACATTTCTGGAGTGTTTCAAATAATCTGATGCCTCTTTAATGGCATTTTTTGTATTTTCGCCTGCTTTGAAAATAGTTTCTGGCTGTTCTGAAATTTCCTTTAAGGTAAAGTGAGCATAATCTCCTTTGTAGACGTCAGCGAATTCTTTTGACACTTTTGTTATTTGTGGTTTTATTTCATTTCCTTGAAAATCAAGGATTTGAATTTGGTTTTGATATATCAGAACAAAATTACCATTGTCCAAGTAAATTGCATCATCGGTCTGCTCGATGAATCCTAAAACATCACTGGATAGAAAATAATTTTTTTTACCGACTCCTACAATTAAGGGCTCATGAAATCTTGCGGCAGCTAATTGACCACTTTCAAACATTGCGATAAAAGAATAATGCCCCTTTAACTCTGCTATTGTTTTTAACATTGAATCTTTTACATTTTTTGATGACTCAAAATTTTTCTGTAAAAGGTTGGCAATCACTTCGCTATCTGTATCACTTTGAAAAGTATATCCATCTTTTATCAAATTTTCTTTTAATTCTGTAAAATTCTCTATTATTCCATTATGGACAATTGCTATTTTTCCCGATGAACTTGGATGTGGATGGGCATTAGCATCTGTTACCTTTCCATGAGTTGCCCATCTGGTATGACCGATGCCAATTTTTCCTGGTAATTTATCCAGATTTACTTTGGAGTTTACTTCTTCTACTTTACCTACTCCTTTTTTTAATTCAATTTGATTATCTGATTCTGTAGCTACTCCTACACTATCATATCCTCTATACTCCATCCTTCTTAATCCCTTTACGATTATTGGGGAAGCTGTGTCTTCCCCGGAATAGCCAATAATTGAACACATGATACTCTATCTGATAATGACGGGTTATTTACTAATTAGCTTGTTGCGAAACTACTCAGTTGATGGTTTTTCAGCTGCTGGTTCAGTTGATGGAGTGGGTGCTGTTTCTGCTTCTTCTTTTTGCTCGGTAGAATCTTCAACCTCTACTGGTACTTCCGCTGGCTTTTCTTTACTTTTCTCTAGTATTTCTGGGAATTTTGATTCAGGTGTAAATCTAATATTGTCTTCTTCTGTTGTGGTTACTGTGTATGATGGGATGTTAACAATTCTATCTCCTATCATGATATGGCCGTGAACTACTGCTTGTCTTGCTTGGTATGGTGTTTTGAAACCAAATTTTTTGAAAACAAGCGTCTGTAATCTCCTTGTTAGCAAGTCATTAACTTGCAGATTTAAAACATCATCTAATGTTGCATCACTACTTACTAATCCTATCTTTGCTAATGATTTCATTAGTATGGGTTCTTTTTCTTGTCTAACATCTTGCTGTAAAGCAAGCAAAGATCTTGCTTGGTGCCTTACACTGGATAATTTTGTGTGGGCCTTCCATAATTCTCTTTTAGTTCTTAAACCAAATGTACCAAGTGTTTTCAACTCTTCCATTTTCAAATCATAATTTAGAGGTCTTTTTGGTTTTCTCCAAATTCTTCGTGGATATTTAGGATCTCCCATTTACTTCACCTATTCTTTTTTCTCCGCTGGCTCTTCTTTCTTTTCTGCTGCAGGGGTTGCTACTGCTTCACCAGTAGGTGCTGCCACTGCTTGTGGTGCTGCAGTTTTTGCAGGAGCTGCTTTTCCTCCTTTTGCGACACCAACTGCTCCTCCTTTTCTACCTGTACATCTTGTTCTTTGCCCTCTAACTTTTAGTCCATAAAGATGACGATATCCTCTCCAACTACTTGTAATTCTCTCTCTTTCAATATCATTTCTTAATGTAAAATCAATATCTGATGTTAATAGATGCATATCTTTTCCGGTCTCCACATCTTTTCTTCTATTTAGGAACCAAGATGGGAAATTTGCAGAACTTGGGTCTGTAATTAATTTTTCAATAGATTGAACTTCAGAATCGGTCAAATACCCTACACTTGAGTTAGGATTAATTTTTAGATTATCTAAAATTGCTGTAGCAAAATTATATCCAATTCCCTTAATCTGAGTTAATCCTATTATGAGCTTTCTCTCTCCTGGAATATCGTTTCCTACTATCCTAACAATGTGATTATATTCCTGGCTACTCAAGTATTCAAAAATGCTAAATTTCCCCGATAAAAACCATGCTAGGCGTCAATTTTGAAAGATTGCCACAATAATAGATTAATCTTTGAAATTTTAAACTATTTGAAGTCAGAATCTTCTGTCCAGTTCCTGCCTTGAATATTCCATTGATGACATTTACAGCATTTCTTAATACCACTTTGGATATCTACATCTATACAAAAACAATGGAGCCCTTTCCCTGAAGGGTCTTTAATACATAATTTTTGCATATTGAATAAAGGGTATTTTTCCTAATATGTTATTGGTACGTTTTTAGGGCTAAGACAACGATATTTCTCAATTATAGAAAATTATTAATTAACAATAAAGAGGATATCAGCGATGGAAGCCTCCTATAATCGAGAAAAAATAGTTGATTGTATGTTTGATCCCACGACTTCTTCACTAATAGCAGAATTAGAGGATGGAGAAAAAAGTTCTCAATACCTCTCAGATAAAGAGAAAATATCTGAAAGTGAAGTAATAGAAAGATTCTCTTATCTGATAAATTCTGGTTTTATCTTTCAAAAACAAATAGATGGGAAAACGATGTTTTCTGCAAATATTGATAAATTCTCTAAAGTGATTGAAGACAATGAAAATTTTGGTGCAACAATTGAGGGTTTAGAAAAAATGGATAGTTTTCTCAACTAGCTTTTCTACGATTAATGAAGATGTACACAGCTACCCCTGCCAATCCAATCAGTCCTGCGGCTAGAATGTACATGGAAATATTTGATAGTGCCCTTTTCCCTTCGTCAGGTTCAGGCCCTATCACTCCAAAAACATTCGCTTTCTCTCCTTTATTCTCAATTAGCAACTTGTAATTTCCTGATGATGTGATTTCAAACAACCCTTCAAATACTTCCTG
>Ga0102947_1000258_pt1 | contig 19748 bp, 20 predicted proteins | sample SalPon2A_A_D2_MG_FD_78210 | JGI IMG/M metagenome (GOLD analysis project Ga0102947, IMG submission 78210) | Soil microbial communities from South San Francisco under conditions of wetland restoration - Salt Pond MetaG R2A_A_D2_MG | ecosystem: Environmental > Terrestrial > Soil > Wetlands | place... | reverse complement strand
TTTGTCATGCTGACGTTACCTCGCTGAACAGGGAAACAGTCCGCAATCTGCTCGTATTGAGCTTCGCTGATCTCCATTTGGAGAGTCTACACCGAATGGAGCTATTAGTGTTAACAGTCCCTAAACACTTCAATGGGACTTGGTTGGGCCAATCTTCTGGATCTTCTTTCTGACCATGGCGACGGTTGCTGAAGACACGAGATCCTGGGAGATTGAGTTTTGGAAGAGAAGCAGGGCAGCAATGACCTCTTGGTCGAGGTCGTTGGCAGCGAGGAGCGGTTCGATCTCGGGAACAAGCCGCCTGACCGACTCCCCATCGCCGGCCATCAAGTAGGAGTCAGCGAGGTCGAGGAGGACCAAGGCGGTGTCGAAGCTGTTCTCAATATCGGAGTAGCCTTCGGCGGCCTCGGAGAGTAGCCCTTCGGCACGCTCGTACTCTCCGAGATTTCTGGCGATTCGCCCTCGCAGCCAGACGACGAGTAGGCGGAAGGACTCTGCCTGTGCCTCCTGGACGTAGCGGTCGAAAATCTCTGTCGACTGAGCGACTGACTGCCGTGCTGCTTCGGCATCACCACTGTCGCACAGATAGCTAGCCAAGACCTGTCGGGCAATTGCCACAAGGCTCAGGTCTTCGTCGGAGTCGAGCACGCTGAGCGCTTCCTGAATCGCCTCGAATGATCTTGGCAACTCATCAAGCTGGAAGTACACGAAGGCGATCTTGAGGAGCGCCTGAGCAGCTTCACGCTCCTCCCCGAATACGCGGTAGATCAGGATGGCGCGGGCAAGCAGAATCCGAGCTTCCTTGTACCGCCGTTGATTGGTTCGCAGAGTCCCTTCGAATCGGGCTGCCAAAGCATAGAGGTCGTGGGCCACCATAGGGTTGCCCTTGATTTCGTCTCTCGCAGCCTTGAAGACTTGTTCGGCGTCTTGAAACTTGCCTGCAACTCGGAGCGCGTTTCCGTACTGGAGCCTGGTGCGGAGTTGAAGGTCAGCTTCCAGCGGTTCTGAGGGACGCTCGGTGATGGCACGGGCGAACGCAAGTATCTCGACCGAGCGGCGAGGATCGCGGTGGAGTTCCTTCCTCGCCTCGGCAACCAGTCTCTCGACGTGGAGGGAGCTTCTGAACCGCTTCCTCGCAGTCCTGATCCGACGAAGTGCCTTTACAGGATCAAGGCGCAAGAGTTCCGTGACTTCGCGGTCAGCGATCCGCTTCTGCTCCGCGGCTTCGCTGTCGTTTTCCTGAACCGCCTTCTCTGCCTTCTCGAAGGCCAGATCGTAGACGCCCTGGCGCCCAGAGGCGAGGAACTTCTGAATACCCGCTGCGCACTCTGGGCAAAGCGCCTGGAGATGTTCCCATCCAAGGCGCAGCAAGAGTTCGGGAGGGAATTCAAGCTCGGCCAGGCCACGCAGAAGCTCTTCCGATATGTGCACGTCTCTCATTGCGCCTCCAATAGTAAAGGGTTGCCTCTATTTAGAGTGCGCGGGAGAGCAGAATCGTGGACGCCTGGGCCTCAGATCTTCTTAGCCAAAGCCCTCCGGCCTACCCATCGGGGTCAGCCCATGGCCCCAACTCCGTCTCGGGCGGAACCGGTTCCGTAGTGTCGTCGCCGGCAAGAGCCAACGTCGGCTCTTCGTCCTCCTCATCTTCGAGAGCGGCGCTGATCCAGTCTGCGAGGGTCGTCCATGCAACTCCCCACGAGAGGTCTTGGTTACCTTCGGGGATGGTGGCGGTCTCTGCAAAGGCAGCCAATGGAAGCAGAACCAGAACAAGCGCTAGCACAATCACTCGACGTCGCATCGTTCCTCCAATTCACAGGCGCTCAAGGTCAAGCGGCACCCCGCCGCTTCTCGGCGCCTTCTACAACAGGTTGTGTCAAGAGACGACAAAACCGCGAATTGTTCACTTGGTCGTCGATTCGAGCACTGTACCGGTCAAGGGCGACATTTGTCTTTATGCCGTAGCGAAGTCAAGTTTTTCAGGTGATTAGCCTTCTCGTGCACGCTACTTCGCATGTTCGATGCGAAATCTGTCGATGGAGCTTGCGGCCGCCGTTGAAACCTGGCGGCGGGGGTCCGAGAGGAGGAGCTAGATGCCAGATGAACCTCAGAAGAAGGACTATCGAGAATCAGCCGGACTCAGGGAGACCTTCCTTGCCTACCTGCCCGCGGAGGTGGGAGAAGCCCTTTCCGTTGTGGCCTCCTACCTCTACGACCAGGCGCTTGAGGAAGGAGCTCCAGGCCCTGCCGGATACATCGAGCGTGAGTTTCTGGCCCTCGGGGAGGACCTGGCCTACCTCTTGGCGCGTTTCCGCGCCCTTACTGAGGCTGGCGAGCAGATGACGGTTGGCGAGAGTGACCGGGGCCGCATCGACGCCTCCGGCGGTGTCGCAGCAATTCTCCAGAATGCCATCGAGCGTCTGGATGAGGTCTATGGCCGGTAACAGGGAGTTCCTTGACTCGCTGGGCGTCACTCTCCAGGTCCTGCGTCTCCTCAAGGGACATTCGCAGGCGGCGACCGCCAGGCGGGCTGGGATCAGAGCCAACCAAGTGTCGCGCTACGAGACGGGACAGGTGCTTCCCCAACTTGGCCAGCTCGCCAAAATCCTTGATGCCCTTGAGCTTGATGTCCTCGACCTGGTGATCTCCATGCGCCTTCTCGCTTGGATGGATGGGGTCATTGACGAAGCCAGCAAACCGAAGGGACTCGGAGCGCTTGGGGAAGCTGCTGTTGGGGAGGTCTGCCGGAGAGCGTTTGAGGAGATTGGAGCATTGCGGAATCTGTCTCTCGGGAATCAGAAGGAGGACGAACCATGCACGTGAGTCGCTACCTGTGGAAGCTCCTCGACCTGGGAGCCATCCCGCCTGACGTGGTCCGCTACCTGGTCATCCTCCACGGCTTGCAGTGCGAGCACTGCGTCCGTGAGTACAAGGCTTCTACCGAAGGTGAGGTCGGAGAGGAGGTGTGGCCGCAGAGCGAGACATGGCGGCCACCTCGGGACGTCGAGCGCCAAGTTGAAGAGCTTGACGATTTCTCCACAGAGGAGGGCGTCGCCAAAATCAAGCGGGCCAGGACTCGCTTCCGCGGGGCGGCGTTTCTGATCGCCCTTCTTAGGAAAGTGCGCTTCCTCAAAGCTGAGGAGGATTTCACCGAGGCGATGCACTGGGCAGAATTCCTGTTCGCCTCGGCTGAGCACACCTACGAGAAGCGCTCAATGCCATTGAAGCTGATGGCCCGCATTGAAGCGGGTGATCTCCGCCGCAGACTCGGCGACTACGAAGAGGCGTGGAGGCACTTCGGATACCTGGAGTGGAAAGAGCTGCGTGGCGAGATCATGAGCAAGCGTGATGGGTTTCCGATCCGCGATCCATATATCGATGGACTCTCCCACCTGTACCTGGCTCGCTACCGGGTGGAGACCGACGACGCCTACGGGGCCACCCTCCACTTCATCCAAGCTCTGCTCCATCTCACCTTCGCGGGCGCCACGGAGGAAGTGAGTCAGGCTGCTACTGAGATGGAAGCCCTCCTTGAAAGCGACAAGAATCTCTGTGCCGATGTCAGGCTTAGCGTGCTCAAGATCAACGAAGATCTCGGTGCTGTCGCGAAGGGGGCGGGAGAGAACTCGCGATGAACTTGGAAGCCGCCCGTCTTATCTGGAAGTTCCACAGACCATACGAGCTGGAAATCTATAGGGAATATAGGGTGCGGGGCGGATGTCATCATGGGAAAACGGTCGTCGCCCTCAAAGGTCCGCCATGGTCTCTACCTCATGCCCTCTCTCGCATTCTTGTCGAGGGCACTGAAGAGGAGCGCCAAATGGCAGCAGATGCCGTGCGCGATCTTGCCACCGAGATCAAACCATTCGACTTCATCTGGTACTAATGCAGGAAAAACACCCCGCCGAAGCAGGGTGTGATGAGGAGAAGGGGTAGGGCGAGCCGCGCACCTGGAAGCCCGTGCAGGGCGTCCAAGTGAATTTGGTGACCTTTGCGGTCAGCTCTTCGGCTGAATCGACGAGGCTCACCTGCCACCGCCTGGTGCGGTGCCACATGAGGTCTCCTTTCTCCTGTATGGGGGCGCAGAACGCGCCTATGTGAAGGTGCAGGTCTCCCTACAGGATGGAGGAGAAGGAGGAGGTGAGGAAGAGGGGGAAAGTTGCCGGGGGCGGCAGGTTCTCTGTCTTGGGAGACTATATTTTGGGAGGACTGTCACGCTTTCTCTCGATGCGAGCAGGCAGGGTGTATAGTTAGTCTCGTCGAAAACGCGGGTGCCCTTAAATGCGGATATATTCCGCACCCCCGAGGAGGATGGTTCTATGAAGCGTCTGGTCGCAGGTTTCTTCACCCTCGCCCTGCTGTTGTCTCTGGCACCCCTTGCCGAGGCTCGTTCGAGCGTCTGCATCACCTGGTACGACGACGCGACTGGCGGAGAATGCCGCCAGGAATGCAGCTACTTCGACCGCTACGGCAACCGCACCGGCCACGTCATCGTCGACTACAACTGCTAGAGCGATGCGGTCGTATATCTTCCGGGGAGCGCTTCTGGCGCTCCTCTTTTTCTCTCTCCCACTGTCCGCCAAAGATGCTGAGGTCGAGCTTCCTGTCCTCACCGTTGAAACCCTGGAGTCTCAGCGCTTCGAGGGACCGCAGTACGTAGGTTCAGACTCCAAGGGCAAGGTCTTCATCCTGCGCACCGAGGGTACGCTTGAAGTCTTTCCCCTTGAAGACGACGGCTTAGGAAAACCGCGAGCACTCCAGCGCAAGGCCATGGAGGGACATGGCTTCGTCCTGGATGCAGCCATGGATCGCCATGGTGACTGGATCGTCCTCTACGGGGCGGAAGTCAGGCTCTTCGAGGACGGCAAGGAGAAGATCCTCCCGCGCCTGTCGTGGCAGCCGTTTTCAGTCGCACTTCTGAACGGCGAGCCGATTGCCGGCACCTTCCCCTTCCCGATGGGGAGGCTGTCAAAGCGTGAACTCAGGAACCCTCCGCTCATCCAGGCGGCGGACAAGGACGACTGGAGGACGGTTGTCGAGAGCGAGCGCAATGGGCCACCGAAGGTCGAGGAGCGCACGCCTGCGCTTCATGCTACGGCTTCGAAGATCATGACTGATTCCGAGGACACCATTTGGCTTGCCAACGAGTACCGCTACCGGGTGGTGCGCTACTCGAAAGCCGGCCGCGAGCTTTTGTCCATCGAGGTCGGAGAGGCTGAGGTTGCCCACCACGAGGAGGAGAGCTTGGAGGATGCGCGGGTGGCCCTGGAGGAAGAACGAGCGCGCTATGCCAACCCTGAGCGGGCCAAGGTCGTGGTCAACACGGCGGTGACGTCAATCCTTGACCTGGTAGAGGGAGAGGATGGGAAGATCTACCTCCTGACCAAGGCCGGGAAGAGTGGAAGCCTGACTCTGGATCGCTACGATGGAGTCCTGAACACCCTGGAGCGCACGGCACTCGGGATGACCACACCCGGTGCTGTCTCCATCGCGAGCGGCAAAGACGGCATCTATCTCGTGCCCTTCAACGGGACACTCAAGCGCTACCTGGTGCCCTGGGAGGAGATCGAGCAGGCAGCGTGGGTTCCCGTCGAGGGAGTGAAGATCGACGGTACTGATGCGGTAGTCGTTGCCGAGGAGGAGTAGCCCGCCCCATCCAGGTGGCAAGCGAGAGCAAGAGGCTGAAAACGAGTGACATTTCGAGTGTCATTGGGTCTGAAAAAAGCCGAAAATGGCGCCAAACGGGCGAAAGCGGCTGGGAAGCCAGCGTCCCGCTAACTCCAGTCGCTGAACCACTTTACGTCGATTTTGGCGTCTTCATCGGGTTTGATGAGATTGGCCTTTGCCGTCTCCCTGCGTCCCAACCGCATCGCTGGTCAAGTGGACCTGGGCCTGGCTGGGCGTTCTTGCCCCTTTGTGTTACCTTTCTGCCAGGAGGTATTACCGTGGCGAAAAAAGAACGTCCCCACTCGGTAAAGCTCTCGCACGATCTCGCCGACCGACTGGAGAGCGAGGCGATGCGACGCGATGTGAGCAAGTCGGAGATCATCCGCGAGGCGGTGGCGGAGTACGTCGCCGGCTCGACGGAGGCCCGTAGCGGCTCGTTCCTCGACCGGGCGGCCGATCTTTGCGGCTCCCTCGAGGCCGATCCCGGGCTCTCCACCGCCGACCTCGAAGGATACGGCGCCTGAGCAGGCGCAAGAGTCCGCTGCCGACGTGTTTCCGAATCACCGCCTCATCGTCGATACCGGGCCGATAGTAGCCTTCCTCAATCGCCGCGATCGGCATCACGAATGGGCCGAGCGCATTCTCGGCGCCACCGACCCGCCGCTCCTCACCTGCGAGGCGGTGATCTCGGAGGCCTGTTTCCTGCTGCGCAACGTCTCCGGCGGACCGCAAAAGATGATGGAGTTGGTCCAGCGCGGCCTGATCGACGCCTCCTTCCACCTGCGCGACGAGGTCGGCGCCGTCCAGACCTTGATGATGCGCTACCAGGAGCTGCCGGTCTCCTTCGCCGACGCCTGCCTCCTGCGCATGGCGGAGGAAGGCCCCCAATACGCTTTACCCGTTGCTGTAGGGTGAGTATGCGAAGGCACGATAATGAAAGCCTTTTGTATGGGCTGAAAGGATACAAAATGAAGAGGTTGTCGTTTGTGTTGGGATCGATTGCGGTGACGTTACTGGTTGCGATGCCGGCTATGGCGAGCTGTGAGTGGTGCGCCGGAAGCCACTACAATCGCCATTGTGAATCTGTGACTGAAGCCGATCCCGATGGTTGGACCAGTTGTAACGATTACCTGGGCAGTTGCACTGCTGGCGGGAGCACTTGTGAGCACGGTGGTGGGAGCGGCAATTGCACCCAGGGCGGGATCTGTGAGGAGACTCAGAGCTTCACCCTTCCCGAGGTGCTGGACGAGGACTTCCTGGTCATCGAACCGGCGTCCTCATGTACTTTCCCCGACATGACGATCGAAGCTTGATCCGTTTGCCGCGTTGCGTAGTCGGGAGACTGCTGTGTCTCTCCGCAGTGCTCTGGGGAACCCTGGCCGCCGCCCAGCCGGAGGCGCAGCCCGCTTCGGCGGACTTGGTGGTGCTTCTGGTGCCCCAGGGCTTGGCCGCGCAGCCATTGGAGGCCATTGTTGAGATCGGGATCGGCGAATCGGAAGAGGTGATCCGCCGCACCGTGGGCGTGCCCGGGAAGTTGGAGCTTTCCGACCTGGGTGATTTTCCCTGGAGGATCCAGGTTCGGGCACCCGGTACGTGGAGTCACCCCGTGGTGGTGACGGAGCCACCACCGACGGCGTTGCGAATCCCGGTGTGGCCCGCGGCTCGGCTCCAAGCTGAAATTCGTCCCCTGGCTGGAAGTCCGGTGCCCCAGTCCATCGGGGTGCGATTGCAGCGGCCGCAAGGTGCGGTGGGCGGCTTTGGTTTGGATCAGGTGGATCAGGTCTGCCCCCTCACTTCGGACGGGGTGTTGGACTGCGCTGCTCCCGCCGTGCCCCTCGACCTTCGACTCAGGGTTCCGGGGTTCGCTTCACGCTTTTTCCGGGACCGGGATCTCAGCGGTCAGGAGGCCCTCGACCTGGGGACTGTGGTCCTTCGCCCTGGCGCCAGCGTGGTAGGGACGGTGGAGGTGCCGGTGGGCTACGACGTGGCGGGGGTTCAAGCCCGCCTGGACCCGAGTCATGCCCTCGCGGAGGTCCGGTTGGCGACGGACAACCTCTTCCAGGACGTCGCGGTGTCGATCGACGAGCGTGGCTTTTTCGCCTTCGAAGGCTTGCGCCCAGGGCTCTACCGATTGCGGCTCACCCATCCCGAGTTGGCGGCCCTGCAGATGGAGCCCGTGCGAGTGGTGGAGGGCTCCCAGACCCGCATCGACCGGGTGTTGAGCCTCCAGCCCCCGGCCACCTTGAAGGTCGTCGTGGAACCCGGTTTCGATCCCTATGACGGGGACTGGCGGGTTGAGCTGTTCGAGCTGTCGGGGCCACCGCCCCATCGCCGACAACCCGGGGCGAAGGGCACGACTCAAGCCGGTTTCTTCGAGGCCGAAGACGTCCCGCCCGCTCCCCATGAAGTGGTGATCTCCGACTCGAAAGGGATGCGGGTCGCCACGGAGACGGTGAACGACGCCGCGAACCTCAACCTCCTCAAGGTCGAGGTGAGGCCCATTTGGGTCGTAGGGCAGGTGAGCCTGGGAGACGAGCCGGTCATCGCCGAGCTGACCTTCCGCGGCCCGGTCCGAGGGCCGCGCCGTGGCCCCTCCAACGTGACTCTGGAGACCGATTCGGAGGGGGCCTACGGAGGGTACCTGGCGGAAGACGGTATCTGGGACGTCGAGGTGGAAGGCCTGATGCCGCCGGTGCGCTGGCGCTCCGCCGAGGTCGAGGTGGAGTCCGAGGACGGCCGGGCAGAGGTCGATTTCCGCCTGCCGGACACGGAGATCACCGGTGTCGTGGAGAAGAGTACGGGGGAGTTGGTGCGGGGAGCCAACATCGTTGTCGTCGATGAGGTGGGCGCCGGTCGCCGGATTCAGGCCAAGAGCCAGGCCGAGGGGGTCTTCTCTCTCCATGGGCTGGAGGAAGGGCGGTACCGGGTCCAGGCTGCGATCCGCGTCGAGGACGAGGTGTGGAGCGCCCAATCCAACGTCATCCAGGTCATGGAGGGGTTCACCCCGAAGCTCCGCCTGATCTTGCAGAGAAAAAAGCTGTTGACCGGGCGGGTGGTGGACTCTGCGGGTCGCCCCGTGGCCCAAGCGTGGATCGAAGTTCGGCCGTGGCGGGGCCCGTATCCTGATCTGATGAACGGGAGTTCCGTGGTGTCGGGTCCGGAGGGTCGCTTCGAGGATCAGTTGCCGGCGGGCACCACCGCCGTCCGGCTGGTGGTCCTCGTGCCCGGCTACGCCTTGCGGTCCGTGGAGGCCCCCATGGGCGACGTGGGGGAGATCGGGCTTTCCAGCGAGTCGGGGACTCTGGTCGCCGAACTCCCTGAGGAGGTGCCGTGGGGGGAGCCCGCGAAGCCCAGGCCGTTCCTGATCGACGCCAACGGGGTCGTCCACTACCTGGGCAGCCTGGTGCGATGGGCGCAGATGAACGGCCAGCAGATCCAGATGGCGGAACCGCTGCGATCCATCGAGGTACCCCTGCTACCCCCCGGCCGGTACTCCCTGTGCTGGATGGGTGCCCGGGACGCCTACGACCCGGGCCGCCGGGGCCGGGGCTGCGTGGAAGGGGAGCTGACCCCCGGCAGCCGGCTGGTGCTGAACCTGGCGCCCTTGCCGTCCGGGTAAATCCTCCGGCAGCAACCGGGCCCCGGCCTGGGCCCCGCCAGGATGGGCAGGACCGTCCTCTATTCGGCTCGCCTTACTTGATCTCGAACGCGAACGTCAGCAGCGTCTTCTGCTCCATCTGGTGCGCCTTCGCCGACCCCGTGGCGGGGCTGGCGCTGGCGGAGCGTTTGACGCTTCGCAGGCGGCGGTCGCCGGCGACGCGCTCGATCCTGGGATCGACGAAGAACAGGGCGCCCATGTTGGCGGGCTCATCCTGGACCCAGACCAGGTCGGCCTTCGGGTGGCGGGCCAGCTCTTCGGCCAGCGCCTTGTCGGGGAAGGGGTAGAGCTGTTCCAGGAAGACGACGGCAGTGTTGTCGGCGCCGCGGTTGTCGCGCTCCGCCTTCAGCTCGTGGCCGATCTTGCCGGTGCATAGCAGCACCCGCTCGGCACCCTCGACGTCGGGGTCGCCGATGACCTCGCGGAACTGCGGCTCCTCGAAGGCCGCAAGCTCGGAGACGGAGTCCTTGTGGCGCAGCGTGCCCTTCGGGGTGAAGACCACCAGCGGCTTCCTCCAACTGCGTAGCGCCTGGCGACGCAGAAGGTGGAAGTACTGGGCGGCGGTGGAGGGCTGGGCGACCTGGATGTTGTCTTCGGCGGCGAGCTGGAGGAAGCGCTCCATCCTGGCGCTGGAGTGCTCCGGCCCCTGGCCCTCGTAGCCGTGGGGCAGGAGCAGGGTCAGGCCGGAGAGCAGCCCCCACTTGTCCTCGCCGGCGGTGACGAACTGGTCGAGGATGATCTGGGCGCCGTTGACGAAGTCGCCGAACTGCGCCTCCCAGAGCACCAGCGCCTCCGGGTAGTCGCGGGCGAAGCCGTACTCGAAGCCCATCACCGCCGCCTCCGACAGCATGGAGTCGTAGATCTCGAAAAAGGCGCTGTCGATCCCCTCGGCGATCTCCGCCAGCGGCAGGTACTCGGTCTCGTCCTCGACGTCGATCAAGACGACGTGGCGCTGGTTGAAGGTGCCGCGGCGGCTGTCCTGGCCGGAGAGGCGCACCGGCACGCCTTCGGACAGGAGGGTGCCGAAAGCCAGCGCCTCGGCCATGCCGTAGTCCACCGGGCGCTCCCCCTGGGCCATCTCCCGGCGCTGCTCCAGCAACTTCTCGATCTTCTTGTGGGTGTGGAAGCCTTCGGGCACGCTGGTCAGCGCCTCACCGATCTCGCCCAGGGTGCCCGCCTCGACGCCGGTCTCGGGGTGGTCGGCGGGCTCGCACTGGCCGCCGTAGTAGTCGTCCCAGTAGCCGGGCAGGGTGGCCAGCTTGGGCTTTTTCTCCATCTCGCTGGCTTCCTGCTGGGCGGCATCGAGGTCGTCCCGGATCGCCTTCTGGCGCCCTTTGATCTCGTCCTCCGAAAGGCCGATCTCCTCGCCGTAGATCTCGGCCAGGGGCGGGTGCTCGGCGATGGCGCGGTAGAGGCGGGGCTGGGTGATGGTGGGGTCGTCGATCTCCGAGTGCCCGTGGCGGCGGTAGCCGATGAGGTCCACCACCACGTCGCTGCCGAAGGCGTAGCGGTACTCGATGGCCAGCCGCGCCGCCCGCACCACGCTGGGCAGGTCCTCGCCGTTGACGTGGAGGATCGGGACCGGCAGGCGCCGCGCCACGTCGGTGGCGAAGTCGCCGGAGCGGTAGGCGTGGGGCTCGGTGGTGAAGCCGATCTGGTTGTTGACCACGACGTGGACCGTGCCCCCCACCTCGAAACCGTCCAGCGACGCCAGGTTCAGCGACTCGGCGTTGATCCCCTGGCCGGCGAAGGCGCTGTCGCCGTGGAGCAGGATCGGCACCACCCGGTGCACGGGGTCGCTCTCCCCCTCCATCACCAGGCGCTGCTGCTTGGCCCGCACCCGCCCCATGGCCACCGGGTTGACCGCCTCCAGGTGGCTCGGGTTGGACACCAGGTGCATGCGGATGGTCTCGCCGCCGTCGGTCTCGAACTCGCCGGTGGCGCCCAGGTGGTACTTGACGTCGCCGCCACCCAGGACACTGCGCGGATCGACGTCCTCGAAGCCGGCGAAGAGATACGACACCGGCAGGCCGACGACGTGGGTCATGACGTTCAGCCGGCCGCGGTGGCTCATCGCCATGACCACCTGCTGGGCCCCGGCGGCGCCGGAGCTGTCCAGCATCTCCTCGAGCAGCGGGATCAGCGCCGTGACCCCCTCGATGGAGAAGCGCTTGGTGCCCAGGTAGCGGCTCTGCAGGGTCTGCTCGAAGGTCTCGGCCTCCAGCAGGCGCTGGAACACCTCGTCGTGGTCGATCTTCGGCAGCTCCCCCTCCATGCGCTCCTGGATCCAGCGGCGGCGGTCCGGATCCGGGATGTGCATGAACTCGATGCCGATCTTGCCGCAGTAGAAGGCGCGCCCCTTCTCGGCGCCTTCGAAGTCTTCGGCATTCAGCGCCAGCTCCGGCCGGCTCACCGGGCGGGCGAGGCCCAACGGGTCGAGGTCTGCTTCGAGGAAGCCCCAGCGGCGGAAGGCGTCCAGGACTTGCTGTTCGGGGGGCTTTTCTACGGTGAGGATCTGTGTCTCTGCCATGGCTCGGTCGAGGATAGCGTGTTCCTGGGAGGCTGTGGAGTGACGAAGGGGCGGCTACGAGGTGTGGTTGTGGGGCTTCGACCCGGCTCCGGGGCACCCTGGTCGGGGAGGGTGGCGCGGCCGGGAAGGCCGTCGCTGCTAGGATCACAACCCCTCACCACGCTCAATCCTTCCCTCGCCGAGGTCCCCATGACGTTGCTTCGATTCGTTCGCCGTGCCGCCCTGCAACAGCGTTTCGTCCAGCCACAGCGTTTCGCCCTGCTACCGTGTTTCGTCCTCCTGGCTGGCCTCCTGCTCTTCGCCCTGCCCCGGGAGGGCCGGGCCGCCGAGGGAGAGGCCGCCTCCGGTGCCGCCACCAGTGCCGCTTCGCAGGCTGCCGCCAGTGCCGCCCACAGTGCCGCCCACAGTGCCACCGAGGCTTTCCACCAGCCGCTCCAGCCGCCCACCACCGGCGGCCTGGCGCGGGTCGACCGGGCGCTGGCCAAGCTCACCCACCACCGCCGTCTGCTGGTCGTCGGCGCGCACCCGGACGACGAGGACACCTCGCTGCTCTCCCTGGTCTCCCGCGGCATGGGGGGCGAGGCGGCGTACCTGTCGCTGACCCGGGGCGAGGGCGGGCAGAACCTGATCGGCCCGGAGCTGGGGCCGGCCCTGGGGCTGATCCGCAGCGGTGAGCTGGTGGCGGCCCGCAACGTCGATGGCGCCCGCCAGTTCTTCAGCCGCGCCTACGACTTCGGCTATACCCGCTCCCTGGAGGAGACCCTGGGCTTCTGGCCCCGGGAGGTGCTGGTCGAGGACGCGGTGCGGGTGATCCGCCGCTTCCGGCCCCAGGTGGTGGTCTCCATCTTCCCGCCCGACGCCCGCGCCGGCCACGGCCAGCACCAGGCGGCCGGCGTGGTGGCGGGGGAGGCGTTCGCGGTGGCCGGCGAGGCCGGCGCGTTCCCGGAGCTGGCGGCCCAGGGCCTGCCCCCCTGGAGCCCCGTCGCCTTCTACCGCAACACCTGGTTCGACCGCGACGCGGCCACCGTGGTGGAGCCGGCGGCGCGGCTGGACCCGGTGAGCGGGCGCTCGGTCTTCCAGATCGCCATGGAATCGCGCAGCAGCCACCGCTCCCAGGACATGGGCATGCTCCAGCCCCTCGGCCCCCGAGCCGTCCACGTCGCCTGGGAAGCGGGGGCGGGGCAGGGGGGCGACCACCTCTTCGCCGGCGTCGATACCCGGCTGCCGGCGTTGGCCGCCACCCTGCCGGTGGGCGACGCCCGCACCGCGGTGACGGCGCGGCTGGAGCGGGTCCAGGAGCTGGCGGCGGAGGCCCGGGCCGAGCTGGCCCCGGAGCGCCTAGCCGGGGCGGCCCGGGCACTGGCCTCGATCGTCGACGAGCTGCGCGCCGCACGGGCTGTGCTGGAGACTGGCAGTGGAGTGGAGACGGGCCGTGGAGTGGAGACTGGCAGTGGAGCGCCAGCCGGGCCGGAGGCCGCCGCCCGGCTCCACGTCACGGCGCTGCTGGCCGAGAAGCAGGCCATCGCCGAGGCCGGCCTGCTGGCCGCCGCCGGCGTCGCCGCCGACGCCACCACCGACGCCGTCGCCCTGGCCCAGGGCGACGCCTGGACCGTGGCGGCGGCGCTGTGGGCGGCGGAGGCCGGCGCGGGAGCCGGCGCGAGAGTCAGCGCGGGAGGTAGTGAGGTCCCCGTCGAGCTACTCGGCGTCGAGATCGTCAGCCCCGCCGGCCTGCCGATCACCGTCGATCCCCTGCCCACCGCCGAGCCGGAGGGCTGGGAGGCGTTCTTCGTCCCCGCCGCCGACCCGGAGGCGGGCTACCACGTCCGCACCTTCCGCGCCCGGCTGGGGGAGTGCGTGCCGGCCACGGTGCCGTATTTCCTGCGCCGGCCGCTGGACGGTGCCCTGTATAACTGGAGCGCGGCGCCCCCCGGGGTGCGGGGCGAGCCGCTCAGCCCGCCGCCGCTGGCGGCCCGCTTCCGCCTGCGTGTCGCCGGGGTCGAGCTGGTGACCGAGCGCGAGGTGGTGCAGCGCTACCGCGACCAGGCCACCGGCGAGATACGCCGCCCGCTGCGGGTGGTGCCCGGGCTGGAGGTGGCGGTGTCGCCGGATCTGCTGGTGCAGCCGGTGGCGGCCGCCGGGGGCGGCGGGGCCGGCTCATCGCGCCAGCTCCGCGTCGTCCTCACCTCCTGGCTCCCCCGCCCCGTCTCGGGCCGCCTGGCCCTGGACCTTCCCCCCGGCTGGGCGATCGACCCGGCGGAACCGGAGGCGACGCGGTTCTCCCTGCGGCCGGCGGGGGAGCCGGGGGACGGCAGCGAGCTGACCGTGACCCTCATCCCCGGCCCCGACCTACAAGCGGGTCGCCAGAGCATCGCGGTGCGGGCGGTGGTCGAGGGTGCGCCGGCCGCCGCCGCCGGGGACCCCCCGCCGGCCCCCAGCCAGGCGGTGCCGCTGGTCGATTACCCGCACATCCGCCCCGTCCCCTACCCGGAGCCGGCGGTGGTCGCCGTCACCGCCACCGACCTCGCCCTGCCGGACCTCGGCCGGGTGGCCTACGTGCGCGGGGCGTCGGACCGGGTGCCGGAGATGCTGGCCGAGGTGGGGGTGCCGCTGGAGGTGCTACGCCCGGACGCCCTGGGCGGGGCCGACCTCGACGCCTACGACGCGGTGGTCATCGGCCCCCGGGCCTACGAGGTGGAGCCGGCCCTGGCCCGGGCCAACGCCCGCCTGCTGGACTACGCCCGGCGCGGCGGCCTGCTGCTGGTCCAGTACCAGCAGTACCAGTTCGTGAGTGGCGGCTTCGCGGCGCTGCCGCTGGACATCGCCCGCCCCCACGGCCGGGTCACCGACGAGACGGCGCCGGTACGTGTCCTCGACCCCGACCACCCGGTGTTCCACGTCCCCAACGAGATCGGCGCCGCCGACTGGCAGGGCTGGGTGCAGGAGCGCGGCCTCTACATGCCTTCCCAGTGGGACGAGGCCTACGCCCCGCTGCTGGAGATGCGCGACCCGGATCAGGAGGAGGCCCAGCGCGGCGCCCTGCTGGTGGCAACCGTGGGCGACGGCACCTACGTCTACACGGGCCTGGCTTTTTTCCGCCAGCTCCCCGCCGGCGTCCCCGGCGCCTACCGCCTGTTCGCCAACCTGCTGGCTTTGGGCGGGCGAGCCACGAACGCGGAGTGAAGTTCCGCTTCCGCCTGTAAGCCTACGCCCGGGCGGACGTAGTGGGGGGCAGGAACCGTCCTACCCGAGACCTTCGGTGTCCGGAGCGGGCGACAGAGCCTCGGACCTCGCCAACCTCCCCCGGGAGCGGTGGGGCCGGGCCATTCAGCCATGCCCGGGCGCCTTTCACCTGGAGATCCCATCATGCCCACCTTCGTCCCGGCCGCCTCCGCGGCTCCCGGCCCAGCCTCATCCCGCCAGCACGCCCGCCACCCTGCGAGGCGCCTGCCCCTGGCCCTCCTGCTCTGCCTGCCGCTTCTTGCCGCCGGTTGCGCTTCCCCCATAGACCCGGCCACCGCCCGGGAGATCCCGGAGGAGGTCCGCCGGGCGGTGCGCCAGTCGGTGGACCAGGGCTACCGCACCGGGGTCGTCGTCGGCCTGGTCAACCCGCAGGGGGTCTACACCTTCGCCTACCCGTCGGCCGCGCAGGTGGTGCCGGGTGAGGCGGCCCGGGGTGAGGTCGTCACCCCCGGGTCCGTCTTCGCCGTCGGCTCGTTGACCAAGGTGTTCACCGGCATCGTGCTGGCCGACATGGTGGAGCGCGGGGAGGTGGAGTTGGAGGGCCCGCTGAATCGCTATCTCCCCGCCGGCCTGGAGATCCCGGCGCGGGACGGGGTGGAGCTGACCCTGGCTCACCTCGCCACCCACACCTCCGGGCTGCCCAAGGAGGCGCCGGGCTGGGACTGGCGGTCCACGGGGCCGGCGGACGCCATCGTCCACTTCGCCCGCGACTACGGGTATCCGCGGGCCTACGGCGCCGCCTACGAGTACTCGAACCTCGGCATGGCGCTCCTCGGGCGGGTCCTGGAGGTGCGGGCCGGAAAGCCCCTAGCCGACCTGGTGCATGAGCGGGTGGCTGGTCCCCTGGGGCTGGGCGAGACCGGCTACGCGCTGTCGCCGGAGGCAAGCTCCCGGCTGGCGACGCCCCACCGCGGCGCCGAGGCGTTGCCCGCGGGTGAACTGGCGGTCCCGGCCTCCGCCCATGCTGCCGGCGGCCTCTACTCCACCGCCGAAGACCTCCTCGCCTTCGTCGCCGCCAACCTGGAGGCGGCCGCCGGCGAGTCGGCCTCGGGACTGGGGGCGGGGCTGCGCCGGTCCTGGGTCCCCCGGGCGCGGACCGACGAAGCGGAGCTGGCGATGGGTCTCGGCTGGAAGATCTACCAACAGGGGGAGCGCGCCCTGGTACACCACGGGGGGCAGTCCGCCGGCCACCAGGCCTTCATCGGCTTCGACGCGCGGGAGGGGTACGGGGTGGTCCTCCTGGCGGCCTCCCGCTCCGACGACGACCTCGACCGGGTGGCCTTGCACCTGCTGTCGCCGCGGGTGCCGCTGCCGGACTTCTCACTGCCGCCGGAGGTGACCCTGTCGCCTGAGGTGCTGACCGCCCACGCCGGCCTCTACCGCATCGAGGGGGGCAATGGTGTCGAGCTGACCGTCGAGGAGGGCCGCCTGGTGTACGTCGAGACGACGCCGGCGGGCAAGCACGTCCGCACCACTGCGCTGCGCGCCGAGAGCGAGACCCATTTCACCATCCCGGGTCTGCCGGTGGGCGTGGAAGCCCAGCGCCGGGACGGCAGGACGGTGGCCCTGGCTCTCCGGGTGGACGACGGCGAGGAGTTCCTGGCCCGACGGGTGGAGTGACGCCCCGGGCCGCGGCTGGCGCACGTATGGTACTGTGTATGGCATGAAAAAGACGACGGTGTACCTGCCGGAGGAACTGAAGGCTTCGCTGGAGCGCGTGGCCAGTCAGGAGGGCTGTTCCGAGGCCGAGCTCATCCGCGACGCCGTGAGGGCGAGGGTGGAAGGGAAACGCCGCCCCCCCGTCGTCCCCCTGCCCCGGGGCATCGGCGATCCCACCTATGCTGAGCGCGTGGACGAGCTTCTCGCCGGATTCGGTGAAGATTGATCCTCGTCGATTCCAGCGGTCTGCTGGCCGCACTGCTCCCGGACCAGCCGTGGCACTCGGAAGCGCTCCGCTGTCTGAATGAGGAAGCCGGCCCCCTGGTGCTGTCGCCCTTCATCCTCGCGGAAACCGCCTACCTGCTGGCCCGCGACGGCGGGCAAGATCTGGAACTGCTCTTCCTCGACCAAGTGGCGGCAGGGGCATTCCGCCTGGAGAGCTTCACTCCCGGCCAGGTTCGGATCGCCCGGGAAGTTGTTGCCGATTACCCGGATCTGCGCTTGGGCTTGGCCGATGCTTCCATCGTAGCCCTGGCGCGGCGCTACGACTGCCGTCGGCTCCTCACCTTGGACCAACGACACTTCCGCACGGTCCCGGGCCCCGACGACCAGCCTTTCGTGATCCTGCCGGCTGACCTCTGATCAGGCGGCGGATCTCCCGGTCCAGCGGCCTGGTGAGGATGAAATCCCCATCGTCGGGCCTCTAGGCGTGATTAGGGTGAGCGGCTGAAGAGGTGCATGTGGCGGAGCACTTGCCGGCTCTCGAGCCCTCCCGCCAGGGTGCCGGTGAGAAGCCCTATGGTGCTGATCAAAGCCGCGATCCGAACCTGGTCGGAAAGGGTGATCACGGTCGAGCCCAGCGCCAGCGACGGCCACTCCCGGACGAGATCGGGTGGGAAGACGACGATCTGGGTGAAGAGCATCAGCAGGACCAGCATGGCGAACAGGCCGACCACCGCGAGGGCGATGCTGATGAGGATGACCACGTTGACGACGGCGAGCTGCTCCGTCTGGAAGGTCTTCTGTTTTCGCGGCAGGAGAAGATGGAGGACCGTCGGCAGGTAGACCGAAGACGCGATGATGCTGAAGATCGCGAAGGTCCAGACCTCCGCCCCCGTCATGTGGAAACCCGCGTCCCAGATCTCTGCCGTGAAGACCAGGATGAAGGCCGGGGCCACGGCCGCCGTCGCCAGCCGGGGGAGCCTGAAAGCGAGGAGGAGCCCACGCAGGGGGCCGACGGCACTCAGTATCTGGCGTGGGTGTCGCGCCGCGCTGGCAGCGTGGAAGGCGACCTCGGAAAGGGTTCCCTCGTCCACGTCGACCCGTTGGGGAAAGCGGGCCGTCAGTCGGGCGAGGCGGTCACGGGACCGCTCCCCGAAGCCGGGAACGCTACGGCGATCCGGATCGACGTCGAAGGGTGCCATCACGGTGTCGGGCCCGTCTGCATCCTCGTGCCCCAGCCCGGCTACGTGACCCATGAGGTGGAGGAGCAGCGTTGCGGCATTCCAGCGGACGGCCTCATCGGACAAAGCGCGCACCGGCTCTCCGCGGGGTGACGTTCGCAGGTCTCGCGTGGACATGACCGCCATGCGGGCCAGCGGCGACGGTAGCCCGGGCACGATCCGTTCCCGCTCGGAGAGGAGCCCGGTGTCGGTCAGGACGAGGAGCGCGTCGAACGGACCTTCCACCATCCGCAGACTGCCCTCCCCCAGGAACGCCGAGGGATGGCGTGCGTCATCGGTGGCCAGCCGGGTCGATCCCTCGTAGTGGAATCGCCACCGCCATCCCGACGCCCGGTCCAGGATCGGGCCCGCCTCGCCCACCGCCCATTCCAGCAGCCGGCGCAGTGAGCGGATCGAAGCTTCGGGCGAGTGGGCGATGATCATCCCGACGTGTACTTCCTGGATCGACATCGCCGGCAAATTCGTGCAAGTGAGGTGCCGAAGGCGCACCGGTGGGCGACGTATATTTATTGTGTGGCATGCGAGAGACCACCGTCTACCTCTCCAGCACCAGCACGTCCTGCCCGGTCGGCGGCCGGTCGGTGCCGGGCCAGAAGCCGGTGACGACTTCCACCACTTCCAACCCGGCGGCGGCGACCAGCGCTTCGAAGTAAGGCCGGTGGTAGGCGACGGCGGCCTGGGGGCGGGCGGCCCGGCGCCAACGCACCGGCCCTTCGCCGTGGGGGAAGGCGGGGGGCGCCTCGGCGAAGAGGAAGGCGGTGATGACCGCGCGCCGGCCGGGCTCCAGGAGACGGTGGATCTCCGCCAGGTAGGGCGCCGCCTGGTCCTCCAGCAGGTGGGTGAAGAGCGACTTGGCGAGCACGAGCCCGGCGCTCCCCGCCGCCGCCGGGATGCGGTAGCCGGCGGCGAAGTCCCCCGCCTCGCCCGCCGCTTCGCCCATCGCCTCATCGGTGGCGTAGGGCGACGCCATGGCGGCGCGCTCGAAGCGGATGCGGTCTTCGCCGCGGCGCTGTTCTCGGCCCCAGTGCTCCCGGCACCAGCGGATCGACGGCCCGTGGACGTCGATGCCCAGGTAGCGCCCCTCGTCCCCCACCCGCTCCTCCAGCGCCGGCGTCATCGCGCCGCAGCCGCACCCCAGGTCCACCACCAGGTCGCCGGTGCGCACCAGCTCGCGGCGGTCAAGGAACGCCACCATGTCCCGGGCCGCCGTCTCGAAGTGGCGCACCGGCCCGACGTGGCGGCGCAGCCATAAGGGGGGCAGCTCCGGCCGGCCGCGCAGGCGGCGGTAGGCCCGCTCGGCGGGGCCGAGGAGGCGCAGGACGGCTGTGCGGGCGGCTCTTGCCCAGCCGCCGAGGCGCGCCGTGATGGAGGGAGGGGGGTGGACCATGACCGGCCGGACGCTATCGTATCCACGCTGCCGCATCCACGCCGCCGCATCCACGCCGTCGGCGGGGCGGGCTCAGGTGCTGGGGGGCTCGGTGGGCTGGGTGTGGCCGGGCGGCTTGAGCAGCAGGTACATGGACCACGCCGCGCC